>Ga0247813_10001988_pt1 | contig 14562 bp, 13 predicted proteins | sample UWRJL169409C1_FD_180719 | JGI IMG/M metagenome (GOLD analysis project Ga0247813, IMG submission 180719) | Plant litter microbial communities from Arlington Agricultural Research Station in Wisconsin, United States - UWRJ-L169-409C-1 | ecosystem: Environmental > Terrestrial > Plant litter >... | reverse complement strand
TGCACCGGCAGCCCGGCCAGGCTGGCGTAGGCCATCGACTGCGGAACCACGACGGCGCCGGCCGACAGCCCGGCGACCACGTCGGCGCCCAGCCACGCGCGACGGTAGCCGCGCAGGGTGGGGGCGAACCAGCCCGCACGCGGCGTCGCGGCAGTCACTGCGCGGCCGTCACTGCGCGGCCGTCGTCGATCGCGCGGACCCGGCGAAGACGCGGCTCCAGTCGCGCTTGACGCTGACCTCGGTGATCGTGCCCGCCGCCACCTCGGCGAGGGCGAGCTCGGCGCCGGTGTCGTAGGGCTCGTCGCCCCGGCCGGTGTCGTCGTCGTGGTGCACCAGCAGGCTCAGCGTCGGGCCCGCGTCGCGCAGGTAGCCGAGCATCGGCAGGTCGCCGTTGGAATTGCCGACGGCGAGGATCGGCCGGCGACCCACCCTGCTCCAGATGCGCACGGGCTTCTCCGGCCCGTCGTCGAGGAACGACAGCGACGCCGCGTAGCGCACCTCGCCGTCGCGGTACTCGAGGCCGAAGGCGGAGCCGATCACGCGCTCCGGCGGGATTCCGTAGTAGTCGGTGGTCATCGGCCGCATGAAGTCCCGTTCCCCGCCGGAGACGATGTAGCAGGTGAAGCCGTGCTTCTCGAGGAACCGCAGCAGCTCCACCATCGGCCGGTACACCGCACCGCTGTACGGCCGCTTCAGGCTCAGGTGCTCGGCGACGCGGTAGAACTCGGTCACCGACGCCTCGTAGGACTCGACGCTCGTGCCCGCGGTCGCCCCCACGATCGCCGCGATCACGAGCCGCAGGTCGGAGTCGTCTCCGGCGTAGTGCTTGTCGACCGCCGCGCCGAGCCAGCCGAGGTCGTTGTCGACGGCCGCAGCGAAGGGCTGCGTGGCGGCGAGCGAGGGGTCGGCGTGCGCGGCCGCCGCCCACTGCTGCACGAGGTAGTGCAGCTGGGTGGGCATCGGCTTCTCCGTCCACAAGGTGCCGTCGTTGTCGAAGACGGCGACGCGCTCGGCCACCGGCACCTTGGCGGCCGTCACATCGTCGACGAAGGAGATGATCGCGGAACGGGCGGCTCCCTCGCGCCAGGAGGGCAGTGCGGGCATGGGGGTCTCCGTTCGTGGTTCGTGGGTCAGGCGGTCTGCGCGGCGGAGGCATCCGCTGCCTCGGCGGCGTCGTCGGTCTGGGCGGGCGGGCGCTGGGCGAGCTCGAGCAGCGCGATCGCGACGAGGGCCGCCACGAGCGTCCAGACGAGCGTCGACGGCGAGAGCGGGCGCACGAACAGGATCACCAGCGAGGCGATCACGGCCACCGCCGCCCGCAGAAGCACCCGCTGGCGGTGCAGCCAGAGGCCGACCCGCCCGGTCGTCACGCCGCGGCGCTCGACAGCGTCGCGCAGGGCGTCCGCGGCCGAGGCGCCGAGCGAGCGCAGCCGCCTGGGCACCTCGTAGGGGCCGGCGAACCAGCCGACCAGCGCCACGACCACGGCGAGCGTGAGCACGGCCACGGTCGTCGAGCGCATCCGGTCGACCACGGTCTCGAACAGCACGCTGGAGACCCCGCCGGGGATGAGGCCGGGGGCCACCGAGGTGGTGAACACGGCGTGACCGACCGCGAACAGCGCGAGCAGCACCGTCATCACCAGGGCGAGAACCACGGCGGTGGCCACCAGTGCCGCGTTCTTCCGCCGCGCGACGAGCACGCCCACGGCGAGGAGCCCGATCGACACCCACGGCAGCCAGACGCCGGCGGCGACCGCGAGCCCGTAGCCGAGCTGGGCGGTGGGAACCGCATCCGACTTCGCGACCGTGATCGTGCGGTCGACCACGGGTATCTGCTCGGCCAGGCCGATGCCCCGGTCGATCAGGGCGCTCTTCACCGCCTCGATGATCGGCGCCAGCTGCACCCCGATCTCGCCGTTCGCCCCGAGGCGCACGGCGGCGTCCGGATCGCCCTCCATCGTCGCGACCAGCTGCCGGTGCGACACCCGCAGCGCGGTCGCCCACACGTCGGCGAACGACTCGGACGCCACGAAGCCCGCGATCTGCGTCTCGATCAGCGAGCGGATGCCGGCTGCCGCCGGACCCTTGAGCGCCTCCAGCGCGGCGGTGGCGCGCGGCGGGGTGCCGAGCTCGGTGATCCCGTCGACGACGTCGGAGGTGAGGGCGGGGATGTCGACGGCGTCGGTGATCGCCAGCATCGCCTGGTCGGTGACGAACACCTGCACCTCCTCGTCGTCGGCGAGCGGCGCGAAGGTGGCGACGAAGCTCTCCGTGTCGGTGAGCTCCGCCCGCGCCCAGGTGGCGACGACGGCGACCGGGGCGAGCACCATCCCGATCACGATCAGCGTGACCGACAGCAGCGCCCAGCCCCACGACCGCCGCGGCCGCGCCTGCGCCGCGGTGCCGGTACCGGACTGCGCCGCGCTCGCGTTCGCGCTCGCGCGCAGCAGCGCCGCGTTCTCCTCCTCCAGCTGGGCGACGCGCCTCGCGAGCTCGTCGTTCGTCATCTGCGCCATGGAGTCGTCCTTCCGGGAGAGTCCAGACCACAGCACGCCGCGGGGCCCGACAACACCCGTTTGGGATGAGTGTTGCCGAGGCCGCGCGCGCCACGATGAGGGCATGGACTCCCGGGATGCCACCACACTCGTCGTCGCGCTGGCGGTCGCCGTCGACCTCGCGATCCGCATCGCCGCGCTCATCGTGATCCCGCGGGGCCGCAAGCCGAGCTCGGCGATGGCCTGGCTGCTGGCGATCTTCCTCATCCCCTACGTGGGCATCTTCTTCTTCCTCCTCATCGGGAGTCCGATGCTGCCGCGCTCCCGCCGCGAGAAGCAGAAGACGATCGACGACCTCATCACCGCCGCGACGGACGGCGTGCAGTTCGGGGAGCACCGGTCCCAGTGGCCCGCCTGGCTGGGGCCGGTGACGGTGCTGAACCGCACGGTGGGCGCGATCCCCATCGTCGGCGGCAACGAGGCCACGCTGATCGACGACTACGAGGGCTCGCTCGCGGCGATGGCGGCCGACATCGACACCGCGGACTCCTTCGTGCACGTCGAGTTCTACATCGTGTCGTTCGACGCCACCACCGCGGGATTCTTCGCGGCGCTCGAGAACGCGGTGCACCGGGGCGTGTCGGTGCGCGTGCTGCTCGACCACGTCGCATCCGTTCGCGCGGCGAATCACAAGCGCACCTTCGCCGAACTCGACCGCATCGGCGTGCACTGGAGCTTCATGCTGCCGGTGCAGCCGCTCAAGGGCAGGTACCAGCGGCCCGACCTGCGCAACCACCGGAAGCTCGTGGTGGTCGACGGACGCGTCGCCTGGATGGGATCGCAGAACCTCATCGACCGCAGCTACAACGCGAAAAAGAACATCGCGCGCGGGCTCATGTGGCACGAGCTGATGACTCGGGTCACGGGCCCGGTGGTCACCGGCGTCAACGCGATCTTCATCGGCGACTGGTACTGCGAGACCGACGAGTTCGTGGTGCACGAGAACGTGCCGGCGGTCGAGGTGGAACGCAGCACCTCCCCCGGCGCCCTCGACTGCCAGGTGGTGCCGAGCGGGCCCGGCTTCGACCAGGAGAACAACCTGCGCCTGTTCCTGGCGCTGCTGCACTCGGCGCAGAAGCGCATCATCGTCACCAGCCCGTACTTCGTTCCCGACGAGGCGATGATGTACGCGATCACCTCGGGCGCGCAGCGCGGCCTCGACGTGCAGCTGTTCGTCTCGGAGATCGGCGACCAGGGCGGGGTATTCCACGCACAGCGCTCCTACTACGCCGCGCTGCTCGACGCCGGCGTGCACATCTGGATGTACCCGGCGCCCTACATCCTGCACGCGAAGCACCTCTCCATCGACGACGACGTGGCGGTGATCGGGTCGAGCAACATGGACATCCGCTCCTTCGCGCTCGACCTCGAGGTGTCGCTGCTGGTGCGCGGCCCGGAGTTCGTGGCGCAGATGCGCGCCGTGGAGGCCGATTACCGCCGCCTCGGCCGCGAGCTCACGGCCGAGGGGTGGAGCAGGGAACCGCGCGGCGCGACCTTTCTCGACGGGCTGGCCCGTCTCACATCCGCTCTGCAGTAGGCGGGCGGCAGGCGGCAGCAGCGCTCACCCGCTCGGGGTGATGCCGTGGCCATCACGCCGCGGCGAGGATCTGAGCATCGCTTCGACCGCAATCGGGAGGGACCACCATGCCGCAGGACAAGCCGAACATCCTCGTGATCTGGGGAGACGACATCGGCATCACCAACCTCAGCTGCTACAGCGACGGCCTGATGGGCTACCGCACCCCCAACATCGACCGCATCGCCGAGGAGGGGATGCGCTTCACCGACTCCTACGGCGAGCAGAGCTGCACGGCGGGGCGGTCGTCGTTCATCACCGGGCAGAGCGTGTTCCGCACCGGGCTGAGCAAGGTGGGCATCCCCGGCTCCGACCTGGGGCTGCAGGCCGAGGACCCGACGATCGCGCAGCTGCTCAAGCCGCTCGGCTACGCTACCGGCCAGTTCGGCAAGAACCACCTCGGCGACAAGAACGCCTTCCTGCCCACGGTGCACGGCTTCGACGAGTTCTACGGCAACCTCTACCATCTGAACGCCGAGGAGGAGCCCGAGGCGGCCAACTGGCCCTCGCAGGAGGACTTCCCCGAGTTCAACAATCGGGCGCGTCCGCGGGGCGTGATCCACTCCTGGGCGAGCGACGAGTTCGACGAGACCGAGGACGGCCGCTACGGGCCGCGCGGCAGGCAGCGGGTGGAGGACACCGGTCCGCTGACGAAGAAGCGGATGGAGACGGTCGACGACGAGTTCGCCGCGGCCGCCAAGGACTTCATCGGCCGCGCCAACGATGCTGAGACGCCGTTCTTCGTCTGGATGAACACCACCCACATGCACTTCAGAACCCACCCGAAGCCGGAGACCGTCGGGCAGTCCGGACGCTGGCAGTCGGTGTACCACGACACGATGATCGACCACGATCGACTCGTCGGCGAGCTGCTCGACCAGCTCGACGAGCTCGGCATCGCCGACGACACCATCGTGATCTACTCCACCGACAACGGGCCCCACATGAACACCTGGCCGGATGCGGGGATGACCCCGTTCCGCAGCGAGAAGAACACCAACTGGGAGGGCGCCTTCCGCATCCCCGAGATGATCCGCTGGCCCGGCCGCATCGAGGCGGGCACGGTCTCGAACGACATCGTGCAGCACCACGACTGGCTGCCCACCTTCCTCGCCGCGGCCGGGGACACGACCGCCGTCGACGACCTCAAGCAGGGCAGGGAGGTGGGCGACAGCACCTTCCGGGTGCACATCGACGGCTACAACCTGCTGCCCTACCTCACCGGCGAGGAGGAGAAGAGCCCACGCAAGGGGCTGGTCTACTTCTCCGACGACGGCGACGTGCTCGCGATGCGCTTCGACAACTGGAAGGTCGTGTTCATGGAGCAGCGCACCATCGGCACGCTCGCGGTCTGGGCCGACCCCTTCGTGTCGCTGCGCGTGCCCAAGCTGTACAACCTGCGCACCGATCCCTTCGAGCGCGCCGACCTCACCTCGAACACCTACTACGACTGGCTCTTCGACAACGACTACCTGATCTTCGCCGCGCAGGCGCTGATGACGCAGTTCCTGGCCACCTTCGAGGAGTACCCGCCCCGGCAGAAGGCCGCGAGCTTCACCATCTCGCAGGCGGTCGAGAAGCTCGAGGCATTCCTCGGCGGAGGGGACTGAGCGTGGCCACGGCCACGACCACCGGGGTCTGGATCGACGGCGCCGAGTTCACCATGGGCTCCGACGAGCACTACCCGGAGGAGGCCCCGGCCCGCCGGGTGCGCGTCGACGGGTTCTGGATCGACGCGACCACCGTCACCAACCGGCAGTTCGGCGACTTCGTGCGGGAGACGGGCTACGCGACCGTCGCCGAGCGCCCGCTCGACCCCCGCGACTTCCCCGGGGCCCCGGCCGAGAATCTGCAGCCCGGCTCCATGGTCTTCACGGGAACCAGGGGCCCGGTGAACCTGCGGCACCTGAGCCAGTGGTGGGCGTGGGTGCCGGGGGCGAGCTGGCGTCACCCCCTCGGGCCCGGATCGTCCCTCGCGAACCGGGCGCAGCATCCGGTCGTCCATGTCGCATTCGACGACGCGGCGGCGTACGCGGCGTGGGCCGGGCAGCGCCTGCCCACCGAGGCCGAGTGGGAGCTCGCCGCGCGCGGCGGCCTCGACGGCGCCCGCTACACCTGGGGCGACGAGCCGGAGACGGAGCCGCTCGCCAACTACTGGCACGGGGACTTCCCCTGGCGCAGCGATCCCGGCTACGGGAGCACGGCGCCGGTCGGCTCGTTCCCCGCCAACGGCTACGGACTCTCCGACATGGCCGGCAACGTGTGGGAGTGGACCTCCGACTGGTACCAGCGCGCCGACGCCGAGAGCGGATGCTGCGTGCCGGCCAATCCCGCGGGGGGAACGGCCGCGGCCAGCGTCGACCCCGCGCAGCCCTTCTCCGTGCCCCGGCGGGTGGTCAAGGGCGGGTCGTTCCTCTGCGCCGACAGCTACTGCAGGCGGTACCGGCCGGCGGCGAGACGGCCGCAGGCCATCGACACCGGCATGAGCCACATCGGGTTCCGCTGCGTCGGCGACCCGCACGACACGAATCGAGAGGCACGGTCATGAGCGACTTCTGGAACGACTTCTGGGGCTTCGTCTGGCTCTTCTTCTGGGGCTTCGCGCTCGTCGCGTACCTCTTCGCGATCTTCTCCGTGCTGGCCGACCTCTTTCGCGACCGCGCCCTGAACGGCTGGGGCAAGGCGCTGTGGATCCTGTTCCTCGTCTTCGTGCCGTTCCTCACCGTGCTCGTCTACGTGATCGCCCGGGGAAAGGGCATGGTCGAGCGGATGGAGCGGCGCGGCTCGAGCGAGCCCGTCGCCGAGGACTACGCCTGGCCGGCAGCGCCCGACGCACCGGCGGCGGAGATCACCCGCGCGAAGCTCCTGCTCGACCAGGGGGTCATCAGCGCCGGGGAGTTCGACGCACTGAAGAGCAGGGCGCTGGGCAACCGCTACTGACCGCGCGCCCCGAGCAGTGGGGCAAACTTCCGACCGTCCCGCCGTCTCGGAGAGTCGAAACCTTGCCCCACTGGTCGAGACGCGAGAGGTGGGGCAAACTTCCGACCCTCCCGCCGCCTCGGAGAGTCGAAACCTTGCCCCGCCTCTCGCGCGTCAGAGTGCCGAGTAGCGGTGCTCCGGGCGCCCGGTGGCCCCGTACTTCAGCTGCACGTCGACGAGCCCGGCCGACGCGAGGGTGCCGAGGTAGCGCTGCGCGGTGGCCCGGCTGACCCCGACCAGCTCGGCGACCGCGGGCGCCGACTGCGCGGACCCCGCCGAGACGAGCGCGTCGAGCACCGCCTGCTCGGTCGCTCCGCGGGCGCGCACCGGCACACCGGCCGCGGGGCGGGACACGGCGAGCGCCGCGTCCAGCGACGCCTGGTCGAACACGGCGCCCGGGACGCGCAGCGCATCGCGGTACGCGGCGTAGGAGTTCAGCCGCCCGACGAGCGCCTCCGGGTCGAAGGGCTTGATCAGGTAGGAGAAGGCTCCGTGCCGCAGAGCGCGCCGCACGGTCGCGGCGTCGTTCGACGCCGTCACCATGATCGCGTCGCTGTCCAGTCGCCGCAGCAGCTCCAGCCCCGATCCGTCGGGCAGGTAGGCGTCGAGCAGGATCACATCGGGCCGCTCCGCGTCGGCGAGCCGCAGGGCGCTGGCCACGGTACCGACCGTTCCCACGGCCCGGAACCGCGGCGTCGCATCCGCTATCGACGCGTGCAGGTCGGCGATCCGGAAGTCGTCGTCGACCACGAGTACGGAGAAATCGGACATTCACATTCCCTTCGGTGGGCCGACGACGTTCATCAGCCGGGCGCAGAACAGGGCGCCGGATTCCGCTCCCCCGCCATCGGCGACCCACACGTCGCCGCCGCCCCGGCGGGCGATCTCGCGCGCGAGCGGCAGGCCGAAGCCGAGGCCGCGCACCTGCCGCGGGTCGACCGGCTCCGTGCGCACCGGCGCGGTGCGCGGCGCCCAGGGGTCGCCGCCGACGCCGTCGCCCGAGTCGGACACGGCGAGGTGCAGGTCGGCGCCGTCGTCGAGCACCTCCACCTCGACCACGCGCGGCTCGCGACGTCCGGCGACCGCCGCGGCGACGGCGTTGTCGATGAGGTTGCCGAGTACGGTGGTCGCCTCGTCCGGGCGCAGGAGGGCGCCGCGCACCAGCGTGCCCTCGCCGACACGCAGCGCCACCCCGCGCTCGTGGGCCTCGATGCTCTTGGCGCCGAGGAAGGCCTGCAGGTAGGGCTCGGTGAGCAGGTCGGAGCCGGTCATCGGGTAGGCCACGGGGCCGCGCGCGAGCACCTCGCCGAGGTACTCGCCCGCGGCGTCGACCCGACCGGTCGCGAGCAGCCCGGAGACGAGGTGCAGCTGGTTGGCGAACTCGTGGCGCTGCACCCGCAGCGCGGTGGAGAGGGCGGTCACCGCGGTGAGCTGCCGGGAGAGCGACTCCACGCCGGTCTCGTCGCGCAGCGACACGACGGCGCCGAGATCCGCGCCGTCGCGCTCGACCCGCACGACGTCGGCGTAGAGGATCCGCCCTCCGGTGACCAGCCGGAGGGCGCGCGGGGACTCCGCGGAGACCTCGTCCAGGGCGGATAGAAGGTCGTCGGGCAGACCCAGCGAGCGGATGTCGCGGCCGACCGGCGAGGACACGCCGAGCAGGTGCGCGGCCCGTTCGTTGCAGACGGTCACGCGCCCGTCGTCGGAGGTCCCGATCACCCCCTCGGCGATGCCGCCGATCACGGCGGTCTGGTCGTGCACGAGGCCGGCGAGCTCCGAGGGCTGCAGGCCGAGGGTCTGCCGGCGCAGGCGGCGGGCGAGCAGGGCGCTCGCACCGACGCCGACCGCGAGCGCGAGCGCCGCGGTGAACGCGACGGCGAGCAGGTCGCCTCCCAGCCGGTCCAGCACGCTGGCCGCCCCGAAACCGACGCTCACCTCGCCGACGACGCGGTCGCCGCCCGCACCGGTGGCGAAGACGGGGACCTTGGCCCGGGCGGAGTCGCCGAGCGTGCCGGCCTCCCAGCTGGTCTCCTCCCTGCCGGCGAGGGCCTCGCCGGGATCGGTGCTCACCCGCTCGCCGAGTTTCGACGCCGTGGGGTGCGCGACCCGCATGCCGCGGTCGTCCGTCACCACCACGAAGAGCGCGCCGGTGCGCTCGCCGATGCGCAGCGCCGTGGTCTGCACCGCGCCGGAGGCCAGCTCCTCCGGTGGGCCCAGCTCGGGCAGGGCGCTCAGCCGCTCGACATCGGCGCGCACGTCGGGCGTCTCCGCCACCGTGCGGGCGATGGCGAGGGCCGTGGACTCCGCGTCCGCGCGATTGTCGAGGGTGGCCAGAACGCCGTAGACCACCGTGGCGATGCCGACGGCGACGAGCACCACGACCACCTGCAAGAGGTAGATCTGTCTGGCGAAGGTGAGGCGCTTCATCCGCTTGAGCTTAACGCGCACAACTTTCTTATTGCGCACCGGTCACGGCAAACGAGACAAAGACCACCCGCCGGGGGCGGCGGCCCTACGTTGTTCCGACGACCCGATCGACCGTTCGACCAGACAAAGGAGTCTCGATGCTCGTCATTCTCGGATTCGCCATGGTGCTCACCTTCATGACCCTGATCATGACCAAGCGGCTGACGCCCATGGTGGCCCTCATCATCGTCCCCACCATCTTCGGGCTCTTCGCCGGCGCCGGCCTGGGCATCGGCGACATGGTCATCGAGGCCGTCGGCGGGCTCGCCGGCACGGCCGCGCTGCTGATGTTCGCGATCCTCTACTTCGGCATCATGATCGACGTCGGGCTCTTCGACCCGCTGGTGCGGCTCATCCTGCGTCTCGCCGGCGGGGATCCGGCGAAGGTCGTGGTGGGCACTGCGCTGCTCGCGGCGGCGGTCTCGCTCGACGGGGACGGCTCGACCACCTTCATCGTGACCACCGCGGCCATGCTGCCCATCTACCTGAAGCTCGGAATGAGCCCGATCGTGCTCACCTGCGTGGCCGGCCTCGCCAACGGCACGCTCAACATCGTGCCGTGGGGCGGGCCGACGATCCGGGCCGCGGCCGCGCTCGACGTGTCGGCCACCGACATCTTCGTGCCGATGCTGCCGTCGCTCGCAGCCGGTCTCGCCGTGGTGCTCGTCTTCGCCTGGCTGCTCGGACTCGGCGAGCGCAAGCGCCTGCTCGCCGGCGGCTCGTCGCTGGGCGAGCTGTCGGGCAACGGCGACATCGGCGGCTCGAGCTTCGCCCGCGGAAGCACGATCGCCACCGCCGCCGGCGACCTCGGCCCGGTGCGCCGCGGCGGCATCCTGGTGCCCGCGCTCGTCAGCGCGGAGACCGCGGAGATCACGGTGGTGCGAGAGACGATGCTCGAGGCGGAGCGGGCCACCCTGCGTCCGCGGCTCATCTGGGTGAACCTCGGACTCACCGTCGTGGTGATGGTGATGCTGGTGCTCGACCTCGTGCCGCTGCCCTACGTCTTCATGGTCGCCACCGCCGTGGCGCTGATCATCAACTTCCCGCGGCTGAAGGACCAGGGCGATCGCATCGCCGCCCACGCCCCGAACGTGATCGCCGTGGTCTCGATGATCCTCGCGGCCGGCGTGCTCATCGGCGTGCTCAACGGCACCGGCATGGTCGACGCGATGTCGTCGTGGCTGGTGGAGATCATCCCGAACGAGATGGGCCCCTACCTCGCCGTGATCACCGGGGTGCTCAGCATTCCGATGACGTTCTTCATGAGCAACGACGCCTTCTACTTCGGCATGCTGCCCGTGCTCGCGGAGAGCGCGTCGAACTTCGGCATCACGCCGGTGGAGATGGCGCGCGCCTCGATCACCGGGCAGCCCGTGCATCTGCAGAGCCCGCTCGTTCCGGCCATCCTGCTGCTCGTCTCGCTGGCGAAGGTGAACCTCGGAGACCACCACAAGAAGGTGCTGTGGCGCGCGGTGATCGTCTCGCTGGTGATGCTGGCGGTCGGCGTGCTTACCACAGCGATCCCATTCGGCTGATTCCGCGCACACTCAGCCGCCATGCCGCAGACTTGTGAAAATGCTTACTGTTACCGCCTACGCCGCCCCGTCCGCCACCGAGCCCCTCGTCAAGACCACCATCGAACGCCGTGACGTCGGCGCCGCGGATGTTCTGATCGAGATCAAGTACTCGGGCATCTGCCACTCCGACATCCACACCGTGCGCGGGGAGTGGGGCCAGATCGCCTACCCGCAGGTGGTCGGGCACGAGATCGTCGGTATCGTCACCGAGGTCGGCTCCGAGGTGTCGAAGCACCGCGTGGGCGACCGCGTCGGCGTCGGCTGCATGGTCAACTCCTGCCGCGAGTGCGAGAGCTGCCTCGCCGGCAAGGAGAACTACTGCCTCAAGGGCAACACCGGAACCTACGCGGCCGTCGACGCCGACGGAACCGTCACGCAGGGCGGCTACTCCACCCACATCGTGGTCGTCGAGGACTTCGTGCTCAGCGTTCCCGAGGCGATCCCCTTCGAGAAGGCCGCGCCGCTGCTCTGCGCCGGCGTCACCACCTACTCCCCCCTCGCGCACTGGAAGGTCGGCGCCGGAAGCCGCGTCGCCGTCGTCGGCATGGGCGGTCTCGGCCACATGGCCGTGAAGATCGCCCACGCCATGGGCGCCGAGGTCACCGTGCTGTCGCAGACGCTCAGCAAGAAGGAGGACGGCCTGCGTCTCGGAGCCGACCACTACTACGCCACCAGCGACGCCTCGACCTTCGAGAAGCTCGGCAGCAGCTTCGACCTCATCATCAACACGGTGAGCGCGTCGATCGACATCAACTCCTACCTGTCACTGCTCGCCGTCGACGGCACCCTCGTGAACGTCGGCGCCCCGACCGACCCGCTGCCCGTGCGCGCGTTCAGCCTGATCGGCAAGCGCCGCTCCTTCGCCGGCTCCAACATCGGCAGCATCGCAGAGACCCAGGAGATGCTCGACTTCTGCGCCGAGCACGGCATCGCCCCGGAGACCGAGCTCGTCTCGGCCGACTACATCAACGAGGCCTACGAGCGCGTGCTCGCGTCCGATGTGCGCTACCGCTTCGTGATCGACGTCGCGACGCTGGTCTGAGCTCGACCCCTGCAACGCCGGCGAGCTCAGCTCGCCGGCGTTCGCCGTTTCCCCGGCTGGTCTGCTCTCAGACCTCGAAGTGGCCTTCGGCGATATCGGGCACGGTGTGCTCGGTGACGAACGGATGCGTGCCCTGGGCCGCGGCGTCGGCCAGCTGCTCCACCTCCCACATCCGCACGACGACGTGCGGCGAGATCAGTGCCGAGACGGAGATGCCTTCGGCCGTCTCGAAGGACACGAAGTCGGCCCCGCTGCGCGCCGCGGCGACGATGTCGCGCTTCAGCGTCTCGAAGTCCTGATCGCTCCCCAGAACGAACATCTTGCCGCCGATTCGAATTCTTACGATCTTCATCTGTGCTCCTTGTCGGCTACCGACGGTACGCGGCCCGGTACCTGTGAGCCAGCACGGGTGCGGGAAACCCGCCACCGTGCAAGCATGGTCGCGCCGAACAGCAGCTCACAGACGGTGATCGAGTAGACGCCGCCCCGCTCCCACAGGCCGTCGAGCGCCGGATCGGTGGAGACGAACAGCACCGCCTCGCTGAGCAGGCCGAGAACCGGCAGGAGAAGGCTGACGATCCCGAGCCATCGCGGCAACCCGAGGCGCCGCCAGGCGAGGCCGACAACGAACACGGCGAGGTTGCCGAACACGATCGAGAGGAACGCACCGATCAGGTGCACGGAACCGGCGTCCGCCGCCTCATCGACCAGCCCGACGAGAACGCTGCCGACACCGTGCAGCACGGCGAATGAGACGAACAGCCCACGGAGGAGGCCGGAGAAGAGCGTGCTCACCAGGATCGCCGCGAGCGCGAACAGCACGCCGTCGAGCACGAACGCGGTGTTCATCACCCAGGCCAGCGGGGAGTCCACCACGCGTCCGTCGTACAGCTGCGGCACGGCGACGCCGAGGTCGCTGATGTAGTTGTAGGCGTAGTCATAGGGCGGGCTGGTCCAGGCCGCAGCGGCGATCGCCTCGAGGGACGCGTACTGCAGGCCGGCCAGAATGAAGACCGCGGCTCCCGCTCTCAGGCGACCGGTCGCATCCGTCACTGTAGTTCGTGTCATTCGCCTCTCCGACGGGGAGTTCGTCGACCGCGGCCGCGGCGCGCTCGTGCGCCTACCCTAGCCGTGCAGCGCCCGGTACTCGCTCACCCAGCGCGCGTACCGCGACCACGGGTCGTCGACTCCGCGGGCGATCAGCGCCACGTGCTCGGTGAGCGCGTCGTTCGCCTCGAACCACTCCGTGCGCGGAATGCGGTGCTCGGCGAACTGCGCGTGCCTGCGCTGCTCGAGCAGGCGGTCGCCGAGCTCGAACGCCAGCACCTCGTCGTAGAGCAGTCCGGCGAAGCGCCGCCGCGGATTCGCCGAGGTGCCGATCTTGATGCGGTCGCGGTAGCGGAGGTAGTAGACGACGTCGACACGAACAGCGGATGCCCCGCCGTCGGGCAGGTCGCCGGCCCGCCACTCGCAGACGGCGCAGATCCATCCGCTCGGGTACCGCACGCCGAGGCGGGATCCGCAGGCCAGGCACGGCGACGGCAGCAGATCGGTGATTCCCGCCTCGCGGTCGACCCAGTCGTGTGCGGCCAGCAGATGCCCGGTGCAGAGGTTGAGCGGCGCCTCCGGGTCGGCGGGCAGGGTGCAGGCGACGCCGTCGTGCACCGCACCGCAGCGCAGCACGGTCGGCCGCGCGGTCTCGCCGTCTCCCGCCACGTGCGCCTCCGTCGTTCTGCGGTTCCGGGTTCCGTCGTTCCGGGTCCCGACTTCCGCGTTCCATCGTTCTGCGGTTCCGTCGTTCTGCGGTCCCGTCCTTCTGCGGTTGCCTTGCGGTCACCCTACGACCGGCCCCCGACATCCGCTCGTCCGCTCGCGCTGGCCTTTTTCACGTCCGCGCCCGAACATTCGCCCGCTGCCGTGAATTACGGCCGCGCGATCTCATCATCGCGACACACGACCGTGCGATGGCCGCGCGACCTCGGCAACGCGCGCGACGATCTCAGTGCCCGCGCCTCGCCCGCCGCCGCTCCCGCCGGGTCATAGCCGCGAGTGCCGCCTCGGTGCGCGCGCGATCCTCCTCGATCGCCCGGGTGCGGGCATCGCGGCGCGAGCGCCAACGGACGAGCTCCGCATCGACATCGCGCGGAGGCGTCACCACCGGCGGGCCGCCCTGCAGCTGGCGGCGCGCGTGGATGACACGCTTGTTGAAGTCGTCGAGCAGGTCGCGCACCTGCTTCTCGGAGGTCGCGGAGTCGATCCGGTCGTCGAGGCCGGCGTTCTCGGTGCGCAGGGTGAGGGCGGGCGGGCCGAGCCCGGTGAGCTTCTCGCTCTCGATCTTCTGCCGGATCCACCAGTCGGGGTCGTAGG
>Ga0247813_10001985_pt1 | contig 14591 bp, 15 predicted proteins | sample UWRJL169409C1_FD_180719 | JGI IMG/M metagenome (GOLD analysis project Ga0247813, IMG submission 180719) | Plant litter microbial communities from Arlington Agricultural Research Station in Wisconsin, United States - UWRJ-L169-409C-1 | ecosystem: Environmental > Terrestrial > Plant litter >... | reverse complement strand
CGTTCATGTCGCGCCGGCCGATATCGAGAGCACACGCCCCCATAAGCCGGCGACCGACAGCTTTCTGCGGGTAACCTCGCAATAGCGAACGGCCGCAACGGGCCCGTTGCAGACCTTCGCTTTGCTCCGAAGCGGACATCCCACCGCTCCAAAGCCGTCACTTTTTGCAGGCTAGCAATTGACCCCCCGCAGACGAAGAGCCATGCAGAGCTTGTCCAATCGGAGGTCGTTGTCGTCATCGCTGACGAAATACTGCCCCTGCCTCAGCGCCTCCAAACCCGAAGGAAAGGCGTATAGAGGCGGGTCGTAGTTTCTGGTCGAACCTTCAAGGTAGTAGTTGAATTCGTTCGCGTTGCCAGGCTTGTTGGAGAACACGCACGGTTGCTCTTTCAACCACCTCGCGAAGGCCCGACTCACAGCGTCAAGTTTGGGAAACTTGACGCTTAGGGGTGTCGGAAGGAAGTGAACTTCGCCAACAGTCCATAAAACTCCGCGCTTCACGGTGGGACAAAACACGGTAGCGACGGGCGAACGGACCTTGTCAGGGTTTCCGTCCGGCAGATACATCACTGGCCCCAAGTCCTTGAAATGGAAGACAGTCGAGCGCGAGGTACTGACCTCTGTCGGCGACGATGTCGCGCTCCTGAACCACTCAAGAACAGGCGATGGTTCAGCCGGGTCGGCGATGAATCTATAGCTAGTGCCCATCCGGAAATAGTAGTGGATGAATGACTGGTTGTGGCCGAAATGCGAAGTGGCCGGCCGGCAAAAGCGGTCGATCGCGTCTGATCGACTCAAGGTGCAAGCATGCCGTTGGACACCAGCCCGAATGACGCGCATTCTTTGTCGTCCCTCAACTCGATGGGAGACCATCATGGGATCAGAAGCAAACGTTCCTCGTCGTGAACCCTGGAACAAGGGAAAGGTCGTCGGTCAGAAGGCGTCCTTCAAGCCCAAGGACATCTGGGCGCTCCGAGTCCGCTTCCAAATGGAAAACAGGATTCGCGAACTTGCACTCTTCAATCTGGGGATCGACAGCAAGCTTCGCGGTTGCGATCTGGTTTCACTCAAGGTGCGCGATGTCAGTCACGGGGACTAGATCGCTTCTCAAGCGGTCGTGATGCAGCACAAAACACAGCGTCCCGTACAGTTCGAGATCACTGCCGGCACTCGTGAGGCCCTCCTTAAGTGGATCAAGCTTGCTGGACTGAAATCCGAAGACTTCCTGTTTCCGAGCCGAATCCACAGCTCCCCACACTTGGGTACGCGCCAGTACGCCCGTCTTCTTGAGCACTGGGTAGTCGAGCTCGGTCTTGACCCAGCAGACTACGGCACGCATTCCATGCGACGGACGAAGGCAACGCTGATCTACCGAAGGACCAAGAACTTGCGCGCAGTCCAGCTTCTGCTGGGCCACTCGAAGCTTGAATCGACAGTCCGCTACCTCGGCATCGAAGTGGATGACGCGTTGGAGATTTCAGAACAGACCGAGATCTGACGGCGGTTCGAGCCACCGCTTCGCCGGTCCCTTCACCCAATACATCGCGTCGAGGTGGGGCGGGTAGAGCGCTGAGCCCGCACAACCTCAGGCGACATCTTCCCGTCGCCGCGCAAATTCCGCTTAATGAGTCAACCGGCCATTCGGTGCTCAGAACCGAGCGGCAGCAATCATTCTGAAGCGGTCGTTTGCCGTCATGCGCTAAAGGACTGCTTCTAGCCGATTCGGTCATTCTAGAACCTGGCAAAGGTCCTCAAAGCCTCACCTGAAGTCCCGGCTCCCCACCCGCAGCCCGGCCAGCAGCTCGGTGTGGTCCTTGAGCTTCAACGCCACCAGCGAGTTCACCCCTTTCTCCGATTGCCAGGTGCCCTGCACGGTCAGCAGCTTGGAGCCCCGCAACGCCGCCCGTTGCTCTTCCGCGATGCTTGGCCACACGATGATGTTCACCGTGCCCGTCTCATCCTCCAGCGTTGCGAAGATCACGCCACTGGCCGTGCTCGGCTGCTGCCGGTGCGTGACGATGCCGCTGGCGCGAACCTTCTGCCCATTCTTGCCGTGCACCCTCAGGTCCTCGGCCGTGCGGATCTTGAACTTGGCGAGTTCGTGGCGGATGAGCGCCAACGGATGCCTGCGAAGGGTGAGACCCAGCGCGGCGTAGTCATCGGCGATCTCGGCGCCCTCCTCCGGTTCGGCGAACTCGATTGGATCTTCTACGGTCCGCGCCTCGCGCAGCATGGTCGTGGGCCGGGTGTCGACACCCGCGGCCTCCCAGACGGCCGACGGCCGATGCCCCGCAAGGGTCAGAAAAGCGTCGGCGCCTGCCAGACATTTGAGATCGTGCGCATCGAGCGCGGCACGCATGGCCAAGTCCTCCACCGTCGCGAACGGCGCCTTCGCGCGGGCCTCGACGATGCGAGCGGCGCTGGTCTCCCGCATGCCGCTGATGCGAGAGAAGCCCAGGCGCACGGCGCACACTGGATGCGCGAAGGTCGCGTCCCACCGGTGTGAAGCCGCGCCCTGCACTTCCTCCTCGAGCGTGGTCTCCCATTCGCTGACCGTCACGTCCACCGGCCGCACCACGACACCATGTTCCCGTGCGTCCCGCACCAGCTGCGCCGGCGCATAAAAACCCATCGGCTGACTGTTGAGGAGCGCGGCGACGAACGCGTCCGGGTGATGGCGCTTGAGCCAGCAGCTCACGTAGACCAAGAGCGCAAAGCTCGCCGCGTGGCTCTCCGGAAAACCGTAGCTTCCGAAGCCCTCGACCTGCTTGGCGATGCGGTCAGCGAAGTCCTGCGTGTAGCCCTTGGCCAGCATGCGCTTGATCAACTTCTGCTGGTGGATCTCCAGGCCACCGCGCTTGCGCCAGGCGCCCATGGCTCGACGCAGCTGGTCGGCCTCGCCCGCAGTGAAGTCGGCCGCCAACATGGCGATCTGCATCACCTGCTCCTGGAAGAGAGGGATGCCCAGCGTGCGCTCGGTCGCGGTCTTGATGTCCTCGCTCGGGTACTCGACCTTCTCTTCGCCCGTGCGTCGGCGCAGGTACGGATGAACCATGCCGCCCTGGATCGGGCCGGGCCGCACGATCGCCACCTGGACCACCAGGTCGTAGAAGGTCGTAGGGCTCAGGCGCGGCAGCATCGTCATCTGCGCGCGGCTCTCGATCTGGAAGACACCGACGGTGTCAGCCTTTCGGATCATGGCGTAGGTGATCGGGCACTCGGCGGGCACATCCTGCATGCGGAATGTCTGACCGAGCTTGGCCCCCACCAGGTCGAGCGATCGGTGGATCGCCGTCAGCATGCCCAGCGCAAGGATGTCGACTTTAATCAAGCCCAGGGCGTCCAGATCGTCCTTGTCCCATTGCACGACGGTCCGATCCTCCATGGATGCGTTTTCGACAGGCACCAGACGACTGAGCTTGTCGCGCGAGATGACGAAGCCGCCGGTGTGCTGGCTCAGGTGGCGCGGGAAGCCCTTGACCGTGCTGGCCAGCTCCAGCCAGAGCTTCACGCGCCGGCCATTCGGGTTGAGACCGGCCTCCTCCAGGCAGGCGTCGCTGATCCACTGCGCCGGCGTGCCGTAAGCCGTCTTGGCCAGGTGCTCGACCTTCTCCAGCGGAAATCCCAGGGCCTTGCCCACGTCGCGGATGGCGGACTTCGTACGAAAGGACGTGACGACGCCAGTGAGCGCCGCCCGCTCGCGGCCGTACTTGCGGTAGATGTACTGCATCACCTCCTCGCGCCGCTGGTGCTCGAAATCGATGTCGATGTCGGGGGGCTCTCGCCGCTCGACCGAGATGAACCGTTCGAAGAGCACCGACATCCGGGCCGGATCGACCTCGGTGACACCCAGGCAGTAACAGACCGCCGAGTTGGCCGCGGACCCGCGGCCCTGGCACAGGATGCCCTGGTCGCGAGCCCAATGAACAATGTCAGCAACTGTCAAAAAGTACGGCTCGTAGCTCAGCTGCGCAATGGTCTTGAGCTCGTGCTCGATCTGCGTTGCGACGGCCTCCGGAAGGCCGACCGGAAACCGGGTCGCCGCGCCCGCGAAGGTCAGTGCCCGAAGATGCGACGCGGGCGTCTGCCCGGCGGGGACCACCTCTTCGGGGTACTCGTAGCGCAGCTCCTCCAGTGAAAACGTGCACCGCCGCGCCACCTCGACGGTCTCGTGCATCCAGGCCGCGGGAAACTCCTCGGCCAACACGGCGCGGCCGCGCAGGTACTGCTCGCCGTTCGGCTGCAGGGCCAGGCCGCACTGGGAGACCTCCTTGCCCAACCGTATGGCAGTGAGCACGTCCTGGACGCGCTTGCGATACCGCGTATGCATGAGCGTGCTGGTGCTGGCCACGATCTTCAAGCCTGCACGCTCGGCCGCCTGCTCGGCGATGTGGCAGTCCAGTTCGTCAGTCACGCCGAGCGTGCGCGGCCGAACGATCCACGCGCGGTCGGGAAACCAGGTGCGCAGCCACATCGCCTGCCCGAAAAGATGCTCGACCGTGACGTCAGTGTCTGGGATCAGCAGTGCCAGGCAACCAGGCATGCCGGCCAGATGCGGTGCCTTGGAGGACTTGCCCTCCAGATCGGCGACCAGGGCCTGATACGACCCCTTCTCTGCCCGGCGCCGCGCCAGGGTGATCAGCTCGGACAGGTTGCCGTAGCCCCGCCTGTCCTGGGCGAGCAGCACCAGGCGGACGAATGGCGTGCCTGCGGCAGTGCTGAACTGGATCTCGCTGCCGACGATGAAATGGAGACCGGCCTCGCGTGCTTCCAGGTGAGCGCGCACGACCCCAGACAGCGTGCACTCGTCGGTGAGTGCCAGTGCCGAATAGAGCTTGGCCGCCGCGCGCTCGATCAGTTCCTCGGGCTGGGAGGCACCCACGAGGAACGTGAAGTTCGAGCGACAGTAAAGTTCTGCGTACGGTGGCGGCTCATCGGCGATACTGGACATGCATACAGTATTCTCCGAGGCGAGAAACCCAGGCAAGCGGCGTTACACCTTCGCGGCGCCGCTGTGGGCCGCCCCCTCCAACTATTCACCATCCGAAATCTGCAGATGAAAACCGCTGATCTCGCGGGCGATGCGCTGGACGCCGTGGTGGCGCGATTAGAAGGCCGCGCGCCCGGGGTGAAAGGAATCGACACTGATGGGCATTTCTCCCCATCGACGGACTGGGCCGCAGCGGGCCCGATCATCGAAAGGCTGAAAATCCACGTCGCACCGATGCCGGGGAAAGGCTGGGTCTGGTGCGCCATCGTCGTCACTGAACACGAACGCAGCGCGGCCGACCGTGGAACGTGGATGGAAGGACGTACCCCGCTGGTCGCAGCCATGCGTGCCTACGTCGTGTCTCGCTTGGGTGACGAAGTCACGCTCGATCTCTCAATACCGCGATGACCTGTCCGATTCGATTCTTTGGGTTGTTCAACCCCCATCTAAAGCCAGCACCATGACTGCACCTGCTTCACAAACCTCACCGAACGCGCATCCGACGTTGCTGCGCATTCCTGCGTGGTACAGCCCGAAGGCGCAAGAGGAGGTGCTTCTGCCTCAACCACCCGAGGACTACGACGTGCGGCAGGTGGGTGACCGGTGGCAAGTCACCATCGGCGGCACCGCGGAAGTCGTCTACAGCGGGATCGGCCCGGTTGAGATCATTCGGTCTGCGGCGCCCTTCTAGGCGCCCGTGCCGTGCAAGGCCACGGCCTGCACGCGCGACCATCCTAGTTCGCCGCCGACAGAAGCTGCAAGCCGGATCGCTGTTCTAACTCCTGGTAGCTGATCGGCTGCAGGCTCTGCTTGCCGGCGTTGTTCGCCATCCAGTATGCCCACGCTCGACCGTCGCCGCTGCTGTAGACCACCTTCCAAGTATGGCTCGGCACCCACACCTGACCACTTCCGACGGTCGCCGGTCGTTGGGCGAACGTGGGACCGGTGAACACGTACACATCGCCGCTTGCGCGTGCCGCGTATTTGCGGGTTGCTTGCTCGATCTGGTTCCAGGCCTTCTGATTGAGCTCGGGCACCTGAGGAACCATGTTCGCCAGCGAGAACGATTGCGCCTTGGATTCCACCGTTGGCATGTCGCCGGCCGGAGCCATGTGGCCCCGGTCGTAGCCGCTTCCCGCGTAGTCGGTCAGCTGCGCCCGATCGGCCGCGGGCAAACGTGCTTCGGGGTAGAACCGATCCGACCGCTTGATGTTCTTGGCTGCTTCGACGCCGCTTCGCGTCAGCCGCTCGACGGTGTAGACGGGCGTCTTGCTCTCCCCGGAATGAAGCACGGCGAAGGCATCGAAGCACAGTGCACGCTGACGGCCTGGCCACGCGACCGTTGGCACGTAGCCTGGAAAATGCTGAGGGCACTGCGCAAAGGCGCCGGCTTGGCTCGATGAGGGCGCGGGCTGGCCGCCGGCGTGGGGTGCTGCAACGTACGGCGTGACGCTGCAGCCGGGCACCTGCACGGCGCCAATGACCGCAAAGACGATCGCAATGCCCAGTCTTCGCAGCGAACTTGTTTGCCTGCCTGCCCTGGCCCGATTAGACCTTCCGCTACCTCTGCGCTGTGTCAGCCTGCGTGCTACTTTCGGCATGCGCACTTGCCAGAACTACCATTCGTTTCTCTACTCATCGCCAGAGCTTAACCCGACAGATTCGTGTCACGCGGCTCGCGCTTCCAACGACCGCTGATGCAGGAAAGCGCGTGCTACTCGAATGCTTGAGGAAGGAAGCTTCGGCTTCGGGCGTCCGCTAGAGGTGGCCCGTCTGCAACAGCCGCCTTCAAACATTCCAATGCTCGTCTCCAAGCCCTGAAAACGAACTTGATGTTCGCGTTTTTCAGTGGTGGTCGTGCATCAGTGGCCGGCCACCGCCGTGTTCGACGAGCGATGACCAGCGGGGAAGCCCTTTGAGCGGGCCGACCAAGCCACCCAGAATCCGATCGACAGCAATGCCAGCGCAGCCCAAGGGAGAGAGGCGACCCCTTGCGTTTCCAGTAGAACGCCGCCCAGCAGGCCACCGCCGGCAATCGCGCTGTTCCAAGCCACCACGTTCATGGACAAGGCCACATCGGCGGCGTCGCCGGCGGTATCGGCCAATGCCGTTTGCAGCAAGGTGGCCGCGCCACCGAAGGTCAGGCCCCAGACCGCGACCCCTGCGTAGACGACCAGCGGCCACTCAGCCCACAAACCAAGGGCCAGGGCCGCTGCAGCAAATGTCGCCAGACTGATCAAAACGGCCGTTCGCAGGCAGCGATCGACCAATCGGCCGACCATCCAGATGCTCACAAGTGCCGCGAGTCCGAACACCAGAAGCACAAGGTCGACATCGGCTGCCAACCCGGCCGGCACCACAAACGGTGCCACATAGGTGTACAGGAGGTTGTGAGCCAGCATCCATGCGATCACCACGGCAAGCACGGGGCGCACGCCCGGCGTGGTGAATACCTTGCGCAAGGGCATCGGTTCGCGCCCTGACTGACCTGGATAGTCTGGCACCTTGGCCCGCACCCAAACGATCAGCGCCACTGTGAGCAGCGACATGATGCCGAACGCAGTGCGCCAACCCACCAGGCTGCCGAGCCAAGTCCCCAGCGGCACTCCCAGCGACAACGCGATAGGCGTTCCCACCATGGCGACTGCCATGGCACGCCCCTGCTGCTGCGGCGCGACCATCCGACGCGCATAGCCGGCCAGCAGGCTCCAAGCCAACCCGGCGGCCACACCGGCGAAGAAGCGCGACATCAAGGTCAGCCAGTAGTTTGAGGACAGCGCGGTGATCGAGTTGAAAACCAGGAAGCCCGCGATGGTCAGAAGCAGCACGTTGCGTCGCCGCCATCCACGTGTCGCGATGGTCAGGGGGATCGCTGCAAGCAACGATCCCAGGGCATAAGCCGTGACCATCTGCCCAGCGAGCGACTGCGTCACGCCCAACCCCTTGCCGATCTGCGGCAACAGCCCCGCTGGCAAAGTCTCGGTCACGATGCAGATGAATCCGGTCATGGCCAGTGCCAGGAGTGCTGCCATCGGCAGGCGTTCGGCATCGGCAGGGCGTCTGACTTCTTTGGGTCGAGGCAAGATCGTTTCAGTCATCGCATGAAGTCCATTCGTGTAGTGGGGTGCAAGGAAAGACCGTTCAGATTCGTCAGGGCTGAGCGCTGCGAACATGAAGGTGCCGAAGGTCGCAGCAACGCGATCGATCAACGACCGTCCGATGACCCTATTTATGTATCGTTCAGTACGAATGTAGCGAGATCGGGAGTCGCTTGTCAACGACTTTTGTATCGACTAGTATTTATATATTTGACAACTAGGAGATCGCCGTGGCGCAAATGGGCCGTCCCCGCAGCTTTGACCGTGATGAAGCCATCGAGCAGGCCATGCAAGTTTTCTGGGAGCATGGCTACGAGTCCACCTCTCTGGCGCAACTCAAAGCCAGCATCGGTGGAGGAATTTCGGCACCCAGCTTTTACGCAGCATTCGGTTCGAAGGAGGACTTGTTCAAGGAGGTGGTGGCGCACTACCTTTCAACGCACGGGCGCGTGGAGACCAGCTTGTGGGACGAGAGTCTTCCTCCGCGTCAGGGTCTCGAACTGGCCTTGCGCCGATCGGCGAGGATGCAGAGCGAACGCGGCCACCCCAAGGGCTGTCTGATGGTGCTGTCGGCCACCGCGTGCTCGCCGGAACATGTCCAGGTGCAGAAACTGCTGGCGAAGGCACGCGCGCGCACACGCGATGGCATTGCCTCTTGCATCGCGCGCGCCGTGGCGTCGGGTGAACTGCCGGTGGGCACGGATGCGCGCGCTCTAACGATGGCGTATGGCGGCTTTCTGGTTGGCCTGTCCACCTTAGCTCGGGATGGCGTGACATCCGCCGCTTTGGACAGTGCCGTGACCGAAATCATGAAGGTCTGGGACGTTGCCGCGCAACAAGCCGCGGGCGCCTGACAGGAGCAGGGGAACCGCGCGTCGCGCCCAACGCAGACGTCATCGATCACACCCGGAACTGCATCGAAGGCGCCGCGGCACGGGCCCAAACGTCAGCGACGCAGGTCTTCCCTGCACCTGACTCGAGCATCGTTATCGGCGTCTCGTCGGCCTGCACCACGCGCGTGTCCTGAACAGCTCGCTAGCGTCGAGCGCCACCTGCCGACATTGAGGCAGGTGGCTCAGGACGCGACTGATCAACGTAAGCGCTACGAGTTCGGCCGCGAGCAAGCCACAGTCCATGTGCTGCGGGAGCACGGCTTCCTGCATCAGGAATTGGGGGTTCAATGCAGGATTCCTGCAAAAAGGGTTGGCCAGGGCCGGAATTTTGCAGGAATGACGCGGATGTACATGCATAGCATTGCGGGCAATCACGGCACAGATTCCAGGGCTCACTTATGAATGAGCCCGTCCCGCACCTTGGAGGACCTCGCAGCATGAAACCACTCGATGCGCCCGCCCTGCAGCGCTTTCTCCTGGATTCGCCCCAGTGGGCGTTCAAACCCGAACGAGGAGGACTGATCTCCCGCGACTTCGTATTCGACGACTTCGTGCAGGCATTTGGCTTCATGGCGCAGATCGCGCTGATGGCCGAACGCATGAACCATCATCCCGAGTGGTCGAACATCTACAACCGCGTGCACGTCACGCTGACGACGCACGATGCGCCGGGACTGTCCGACCTCGATGTCGAGATGTCGCAGCTGGCCGACCGGCTCCATCGGGTGGCCTGCGCCGCCTGATCGCACACCGCATCTCCATATGGGAAACAACGATGAACTTCACTGATCAGGTCGTCATGGTGACTGGGGCCACCGGTAATCTGGGCCGGGCCGTGGCGAACGCCTTCGCCGAACTCGGCGCCCAGCTCGTCTTGGTGGCGCGCAACGTCGACGCGCTGCAAGGCGCTTTCACGGCCCATGGCCCCTCACCCCTGCTGCTGACCGCGGATCTGCTCGACCCGGTGCAAGTCGAGGCTGCCGTGGATGCGGCGATCGGCCGCTTCAGCCGCATCGACGTGCTCTGCAACCTGGCAGGCGGCTTTCGCATGGGTGAAGCGGTCCATGAGACCTCCACGTCGACCTGGGACGCCCTGTTCGACCTCAACGCCCGTACCGTGGTGCACACGGCCAAAGCGGTGGTGCCGCACATGCTCAAACAAGGGGGCGGGCGCATCGTCAACGTCGGCGCCTTCGCCGCGCAGAAGGGTCACGCACAGATGGGCGCCTACGTGGCGTCAAAGAGCGCGGTGATCCGGTTGACCGAGTCGATGGCCGCCGAACTGCGCGAACGAGGCATCAACGTCAACTGCGTGCTGCCGACCGTCATCGACACCCCAGAGAACCGGGCTGCCATGCCCGATGCTGATCCAACACGTTGGGTCGCGCCCGCCGATCTCGCCCATGCGATCGTGTTCCTTGCTTCGGCACAGGCACGGGCGATCCACGGTGCAGCGCTGCCTGTCACCGCGCTGAGCTGAGCTCCGAACGGCCCGGCCGCATCTTCCCCGAGTCACGATAAGTCAAGCACCGAACTTCTGTGGACCCTGCCCGAGCTCGATACCGCGACCACCCGGTGCGCCGCGCATATCGCGCCGTGCTCCGCGGCTCGTCACACGGCTGTGCGACATGTCGCCGGCGCAGCCGGACCATGTCTTCGGCGGCGTCGCGCCCAAGAATCTGGCTCTGCTCTGACGCTGGCGCGCGGCTCCCGTGGCGACCGCTCTACCAACTGCCCGACGCGCCGCCGCCGCTGCTCGAGCCACCGCCGCCGGACGAATCGCTGCTGTTGGAAGACGAGCTGCTGCTGCTCGATGAACTGCTCGACGAATCATCGTCGTCGTCGTCACTGCTGCCGTCGCCACCGCCGTTGCCGCCCAGCGAGGCGGCGAACACGAACAGCATCGACATCGCCCCCGCGATGGCGATCGCTATCAACTCGCCTTCGGTGGCGTAAGCGACATAGCCCGTGATGCCGAGCACGATCAGCCACTGCACCGTGAAGCCGATCCGGCTTCTGCGATAGGCCGCGCGCATGCCGAATCCGGTGACACCCAGGAGCACGGAACCGAAGACGGCCGCGAAGCCACCTCCAATCACGATCAGGAACGCGTTTTCGCCGCTGCCCACGAGGCGCGACACGCCCCAGATCGCCGCCACGATGACCGCCAGGCCGGCCGTCACGAAGCGCATGGCTCGCCAGCGGTAGCTGGCGCAGCCGAGCACCGCGACCAGCACGGCCAGGACGGCCCAACCGAACGGTGTCATGTGCCCTTCGTGCGGGGCATCCTGCGTCGGCGTTTCGATGGAGATGACCGGCGATTCGTCACCGACCTCGGCGCCGCCCACCACGGTGCTGCCACCCAGCCGGTCGATCAGCGCATCGACCGCTGAATCGATGCCGCCGTAGACATCCGATTGCCGAAAGCGCGGCACCATCTGCTCGTCGATGATGCGGCCAGCGACGATGTCGGGCACGCGGCTTTCGAGGCCCTTGCCGACTTCGATGCGCATGCGCCGGTCCTTCAGCGCGACCAGGATCAGCAGACCGTCGTTGTCCTTCTTCGTGCCCAATTGCCACTGCGCGAACGCGCGCGTGGCATAGGCCGCGATGTCCTCGCCGCTCGTGGTGGGAACGAGCAGCACGGCCAGTTGCGGCCCGACGCGCGCCTGCAGGTCGTCGAGCTTTTCACGCAGCGCCGCCTGTTGCGCGGGCGTCAGGGCGCCGCTGGTATCGGTCACCAGCGAGCGCATCGGGGGCACCGCGATCAGCGGGCTCGATGTCGACGCGGGGGCGGCGGAGGCGCTTGATCCCAGGCAGAAGGACAGGCACAGCAACCACGCGAAGAATCCGAACGGGGCGGCCGCTGCTCGGCGGTGTCGAAGGAAATGCATGCGCCGATGCTACCGGTCGCCGGCCAGTCCCATCGACGGCCCGTCACGCAGCGGCGGGTGGACGACAAGTTACCTACTGCCGTGCATTCTGATGAGTTCAAAAAGTGGTCATTGGCGCAGGTTGAAGTAAGCCTAAACCAACGACATATGGTCGATGCCCACACAGTTGAACAGCCGCGTCGAGGAGCTGCCTCCCCTAACTGAGAGAACCGACACCGAGTCCAGCAGGTCTGTCATCAAGGTGGCGGCGCCGGCCGTCTCGGCCCACTCCACATACATGCCGCAGCCACACTCTGCAGCGCAAAGATCACAGCGAAATACGCACCGGTGGCGCCGCCCAACGGCACCCCGCCACCAGGACCGCCGAGGATCAATCCAGCCAGTACCGCAGGCGCAAATGCATAAAGCGCCTGTGACAGAGCCACACTCCGGGCCACTACGCGTGCCACATCGGTCGGGGCGAACTCTGCTTGCGCAATCAGCGGCGGCAGCGAGGTGGCATTGCCGATACCAAGGCCGAAGAGCACGATACCCAGGACGAAGAGCGCCAGATGCTCAGGCCCGGCAGCCCACAAGAGGAGCGTGCCCAGCGCCTGCACGGCGTAGCTGGCAGCGGCCGCTCTACGCCGGTCGGTACGCCCGCCCAGCAACCACGCCATGATGAACCGCCCCCCCATTGCGCAGCCGGTCGCCAGCGCCATGATCCCGCCAGCCAGTCGCATGCCCATGCTGGGCGCCATCAAGGAGAAGAGCTGAGCGATGAGACCTATCTGGGCAAACAGGCCCAGGGACATCGCGGCCGCGAGTGTCAGGAATCTGTGTTCTTTCCAAAGCGCCGGGCTGATGGTGGATGCCACGCCTTCAGAAAAAACTGCGGCCACCAGGACATTGCCATAACCCCGTCCATCAACGCCTTGACCTTCTCCGAAGGGCGTGCGGACGAGTTCACGCGTGGCGATGGACATCACCACAACGACCATGACCAGTCCCACCATCATGGCAGCGGCAGGAAATCCGGCACGGTCGATCAGCTCGGCCCACAGCGGGGAGAACACCATGCCGCCGATACTGGCGCCGTTGTAGGCCTTTGCCAAGGCAAGGGGTCGCTTGTCGACAAACCAGGGCGCGATGATCGCGTTGATCCCTGCCGCACCCATGGGCGCCCAGCCCCCGCCGGTGAACAGGGCGGCGACGAACAGCTGCCAAGGCTCGACAGCGGCGGCCCAACCCAGCACACCTGCGGCCAACAGCACAGAGCCGACCAGGGTGGCGGCAGGAATGCCGAACCGCCTGTGGATGCCGGGTAGGACAGCAATCACACCGGCACCGAACAGAAAGTGGAATGTGACAGCGGCAGAGACCAGCGACAGGGACCAATCGGTACGGACCAGAACCGCGTGAAGGAAGACGGGAGGACCGTAGAATCCCACCCCCCACCCGAAGAGCGCGACAACGAAAGCAGCGCGCACGACGGTGTCGCCATAGAACGTGGAGGGATGAGTGGATGGCAGGAATGACATGTGGCGAGCAGCGGTCGAAGCGGCGTGTGCCGCGAGGCCCTCGATGCTGCGGCTGCGGTCACCCTGAACACTTCGCTGCGGAACGAAGCATCCGGGTTGCCAAGTGCCTTACGCTTAGACCCCGAGGCGACGCCATGAACACCAATCACATTGCCCAAATCGCATCCCTGATGGGGGAACCCGCGCGCGCAGCGATGCTGCTGCAGCTGATGGACGGACGCATGCTCACCGCCACGGAACTGGCCAGGGCCGGCAATGTATCCGCTCAGACGGCCAGCCGACATCTGGCTCAGATGGTGGCGGCGGGCCTGATGTGCGTCGAGCAGCGAGGACGGCACCGATACCACCGACTTGCATCCGGCGAGGTGGCCAGGATCCTGGAGGCACTCATGCGGATCGCCGGAGATCCTCCGGTCCATCGCGCCGTCGTGGTGGGGCCGCGTGACAACGCCATGCGCATGGCCCGCATGTGCTACGACCACATCGCCGGTCGGCTCGGGCTTGCCATTGCCGAGTCCCTGTTGGTGGCACAGGCCATCGAGTTCGATGGCGACGGCGGCCAAGTCACGGGTCGGGCACCCCAGGTTCTCCAGCAGTGGGGTCTCACGCTGGAGCCGGAGCCCCACGCCTCCCGCCAACTCAGGCCCTACTGCCGACCCTGCCTGGATTGGAGCGAACGCAAGGCACACCTCGCGGGCCGGCTCGGCGCAATGATCTGCACCCACTGCCTCGAGAGGGGGTGGTTGACCAGGGCAGCGGGGGGCCGCACGCTGGTGATCTCGCCCGAGGGTGCGCGCACTTTCCGCGAGCGCCTCGGTCTGGATGCATGGCGGCGTGTGACGGACGCGGCATGACACACATGGCTCGTGAAGACGAAGTCACCGGGCTTGCTCGTCGAGAGCGTGACTTGGAGCAGGCACCGTACACAGCTCAGGCGCTGCGCCCGAACCAGAGCATCGACAGCGCCGCCGCCGTCATGGCCACCCAGGCCGAGACCAGTGCAAACAGCGCGGTGAGTTCGGTTTCGCGCCTCAGCACCTGCACGCGCGAGCCAAGGTTTTCGTAGACGCTGCGCAATGCCTCGGCAGTGCCGGCATGGTGGTAGTCGCCGCCGGTCATGCGCGCGACTTCGCGCAGCGTGGGCTCGTCGAGCTTCATGTAGATGGCCATGCCGTCGGGCGAGGCGACATCGCCTT
>Ga0247813_10001984_pt1 | contig 14595 bp, 10 predicted proteins | sample UWRJL169409C1_FD_180719 | JGI IMG/M metagenome (GOLD analysis project Ga0247813, IMG submission 180719) | Plant litter microbial communities from Arlington Agricultural Research Station in Wisconsin, United States - UWRJ-L169-409C-1 | ecosystem: Environmental > Terrestrial > Plant litter >... | reverse complement strand
GGGCACCGTGCGCGTCCTCGGCCTCGACCCTGTCGCCGACAGCCACGAGCTCCGGCCCCGGGTGGGCGTCATGCTCCAGGACGGCGGTCTGCCGACCTCGGTCCGTGCCCTCGAGATGCTCCGGCACGTCTCCGCGATGTACGCCGAGCCCTGGGACGTCGACGACCTCGTCGAACGCCTCGGGCTGGCCAGCTTCGCCACGACCACCGTGCGACGCCTCTCGGGCGGTCAGCGCCAGCGGCTGGCCCTCGCGGCTGCGCTCGTCGGCCGACCCGAGCTCGTGTTCCTCGACGAGCCGAGCGCCGGCATGGACCCGCAGAGCCGGCACGCCGTCTGGGAGCTCGTCCGCGCGCTGCGTGACCAGGGCGTGAGCATCGTCCTCACCACGCACCTCATGGACGAGGCCGAAGAGCTCGCCGACCGTGTCGTGATCGTGGACCACGGGCAGGTGATCGCCGAGGGCGCCCCTGCCGAGCTCGTCACCGGGTCCGGCGGCGGTCTCACCTTCGCCACGACGGCCGGGCTCGAGACGCTCTCGCTCGCGAGCGCCCTCGGGGCCGGCGTGCGCGAGACAGCACCCGGCAGCTACGCGGTCTCCGGCGCGGTCACCCCCGCGACCCTCGTCTCCCTGACCCGTTGGTGCGCCGACAGGTCTCACCTGCTCACCCGCGTCTCGACAGGGCGCCGGACGCTCGAAGACGTGTTCCTCGACCTCACCGGACGGAGCCTGCGATGAGCACGACACCCCAGGACGCGGCCGCGCGCCCCGTCCCCGCGCCGAGCACCGCCGGAGCGGCGTCGGTCGGCCGCCGTCTCGTCGCCCAGTCGACCTTCGAGGCCCGCGCGATCCTGCGCAACGGCGAACAGCTCATGGTGACGATCCTGCTGCCCGTCATGGCGCTGATCGGCCTCACCCAGACCTCGATCGTCGAGATCGACACCGGCGACGCGTCGCGCATCGACTTCATGACGCCTGGTGTCATCGCCCTCGCCGTGATGAGCGCCGCCTTCACCTCGCAGTCCATCGCGACGGCCTTCGACCGCCGCAACGGCGTGCTGCGCCTCATGGCCACCACCCCGCTCGGGCGCGGCGGCCTCCTCACCTCGAAGATCGTCGGCGTCCTCGCTGTCGAGGCCGTCCAGATCGCCGTGATCAGCGTGGTCGCGGTGGTGCTGGGCTGGCGGCCCGACCCCGCCGGTATCCCGCTCGCGCTCGTCGCCGTGCTGCTCGGGACGGCGGCCTTCACCTCGCTCGCGCTGCTGCTCGCCGGGACGCTGCGTGCCGAGGGGGTGCTCGCCGTCGCGAACATCGTCCTCGTGCTGCTCGTCGTCCTCGGGGCTGTCCTCACCTCGGCCGACCAGCTCCCCGGGGCGCTGCGCCACGTGGCGCTCCTCCTCCCGTCTGGGGCCCTGGGCGAAGCCGTGCGCGGGGCCTTCCTCGACGGCTCGATCCCTGCCTTCTCGATCGTCGTGCTCTTCGGCTGGACCGCAGCGCTCGGCTGGGGCGCAGGGAAGCTCTTCCGCTGGAGCTGAACGACCTCCGGCCCGGGCCGATCTCACACACGTGAGGACGCCCGGGATTCTGGTGCAGGGGCCCGCCACCGCTACCTTTGACTGGTGACCACCCAGACCCCGCAGGACGCCCCCACCACCCCCGGGACCGTCGGGCGCTGGCTCGACTCGGCCCGTCGGTTCACGACCCCGGCCCTCGTCGCCAACCTCGTCGCCCAGATCGTCATCGTCGGGACCGGTGGAGCCGTGCGGCTCACAGGGTCCGGGCTGGGCTGCTCCACCTGGCCGCTGTGCGAGCCTGGCGAGTTCACGCCGTCCTTCCACGAGGCCACGTCGCTGCACCCCTTCATCGAGTTCGGCAACAGGACGCTCACGGGCGTGCTCGGGGTCATCGCGATCGTCGTGGCCGTGCTCGTCTGGAGCGCCCGCGACAGGTCGACGTCGTACAGGGTCCTGGGTCTCGTCCCGCTCTTCGGGGTCGTCTTCCAGGCGGTCCTCGGTGGCATCACGGTGCTGGTCGACCTCCACCCTGCCGTGGTCGGCAGCCACCTGCTCATCTCGATGGTCCTCATCGCCGCCTCGGCCGTGCTGCTCGACCGCAGCCGAGAAGGCGACGGAGCGCCGGAGCCGCTGGTCTCGGCCAGGACCCGCATCGTCTCGTGGGTGCTCATGGTCGCGCTCGTCCCGGTGCTGGTGCTCGGTGTGGTGGTCACCGGCGCCGGACCGCACTCGGGCGACTCCGAGGTCGGCTACCGCTTCGCCGTCGACCCTGCGCACATCACCCAGTTCCACTCGGCCTCGGTCTGGGTGTTCACGGCACTGCTCGTCACGCTGCTGGTGATGGTCTACCGCACCAGCCCCCGCGTCGACCGCGCGCGTCAGGCTGTCGTGCTGCTGCTGGTCGTCACGCTCGCGCAGGGCCTCATCGGGTACGTCCAGTACTTCACGGGGCTTCCCGAGGTCCTCGTCGCCGCGCACATGATCGGCGCGGCGATGCTCACCGCAGGTGCCGCCCGCGTGCCGCTCGCACTGCGCCGCCGGGCCTGACACCTACGTCGGGGTCCGACGAAGACCTGAGCCCGCGGGGGCCGCACCCGGTCGAGCTGCGGGTGCGGCCGTCCGAGAGCGGCCGGGTGCGCGCGGCCGACCTCAGGCGTCGCGGCTGACCGTGTACGTGGATCCCAGGGAGTGCGACTCACCGGGCGCGAGGGTCAGGGCAGCGTCGCCGACGTTGCAGGTCTCCACGCAGACCATCTGCCGCCACTCCCCCGCCGCGATGTCGGCCACCCTGCCGGCGACCTCGGCTCCCGGGGACCAGACGACCGTCGACGCCGAACCGGTCTTGGTCACGACGAGGGTCCGCTCGCCGTCGTCGACGCTCACGGGCGTCGTGGTCCCGAGGTAGACCCTGTCGACCTGCCCGCTCGGGACGAGCGGGACACCGGCCGCTGGACGGCGCGCATCAGCAGGGGACGCCGCAGCCTTGTCGTGGTAGCTGGCGTCCTCGAGCCCGGAGACCGTCGTCGACTCGACGTCGCGGACCTGCAGATAGGTGTGCTGGGCCTCTTCGAAGGTCACCGGGGTGCCCCCCGTGCAGGCGACCGTGAGGACGACGGTCAACGAGCTGCCGACGCGGACCTCGTAGTCCGCCTGCAGGCCCTCGAAGTCAGCGACCGCGCGGTCGGCTGGCACGGCGAGACGGAAGGTCAGGACTGTGCCCTCGTCGTCGTCCGACGCACCTGTGAGAGTCCACGGGACGAGCCTGGCGTAGCCGTGCGACGGCGCCTCGGGGTCGCCGGCCCGCGCGCCGAACCACGGGAAGCAGAGCGGGATCCCGCCGCGGATCGGCACGCCGGGCGCGAAGCTGCTCGCCGAGCTCAGCCACAGGACAGGGTCTTCGCCCGTCGGCGTCCACCCCGTCACGTGGGCGCCCTGCAGGTAGACCTCGGCCGAGCCGTGGGCGTTGGTGACCGACAGGACGTCGAGACCGTTGTCCGTCCTGCTCGCCGTCACGGTCGAGGGAAGCGTCAGGGGCGGCGTGGGGGCGGGGCCGTCTACGGTCATGTCTGTCTCCTGGGGCTGTCGGGGCCGAGGCGCACCTCGGGGCGTCCTTCACCCTATCGCCGCAGGTGACAGACCGGACAGGACCACCGGGCGGGAGCACGTCGACGTGCCCAGGGGGGCGCTCGCGAGGGCGCGGGGGCACTGCACGGTCAGGGGCACACCCCGCGGAGGACCCGTGGCAAGATCCGTCCCTACGCCCGACCACCGCGACGCAGGCCGTCGACCTCTGCGGCCGACCGTGCGTGCCTGTACCTCGAGAGAGCCAGGTCGACACCCGAGGCGAGCAGGACCCCCACGGCGTAGAGCAGCAGGTCGGTCCAGACGAAGGACGTGCCGAGCACGTACCGTACGGGCCACCACACGTCGGCGAGGGCAGCGGGGATGCTGGTGAGCTGCGCGGCCTCGACCAGCCAGCACACGGCGACGGCCGTCCCGGCTGCGACGGCATGACGCCACCGCGGGGCCAGGGCTACGACGAGCGCGTAGACCAGCACGGCGTAGAGGACGTCACCCGCAGCCGACGCGGCAGCACCAGGCCCCACAGAGCGCGCACCGAGACCGGCCGCCACGACGAGCGGGACAGCGACGACGGCCGACAGACGGCGCCCAGCACCCCTCACGAGAGCTCGACTGCCACGAGAGGCGCCGAGGGCACGGGTCAGGCCTGCTGACGACGCTCGGGCCAGGGAGCGTCCGCCGGACGCAGGCTGGTCCAGCCACCCGCGCGCGACGTGACAGCCGCGAGCACGCCGACCACGGCCGACGGGTTGTGCACGTCGCCGCGCAGCACAGCCGCTGCGGCGTCGTCGAGGGAGACCCACCGGAGCTCGATGTCCCGCTCTTCGTCCTCGCGGACGTGCCGCTGGTCGTCCGGGACCGGTGAGAGGTCCCGGGCGAGGAACACGCGCAGCGCCTCGTTGTTGCCGCCGGGGGTCGTGTAGTAGTCCACGAGCGTGTGCCAAGTGCGGGCCACGAGGTCAGCCTCTTCGGCGAGCTCGCGGGCCGCGCCGATCTGGGCGGGCTCGCCGACGACGTCGAGCAGGCCCGCCGGGGGCTCCCACAGCTCACGGCGCACGGGGTGGCGGTACTGCTTGAGCAGCAGCACGCGGTCGTCCTCGTCGAGGACGATCACGGCGACGGCGCCCGGGTGGTCCACGTACTCGCGGTGCACGACCGTGTGGTCGAGGTCGACCTCGTCACGGACGAGGTCGAAGATGCGTCCCTCGACGAGGACCTCGTGACCGAGGACCTGCCGGGGTGCGAGGACGTCGACGACAGCCTCCTGGCTGCCGGTCACCTGGGCGCCGTCGCTCATGTCAGACTCCCTGACGGTCGAGCGCAGCCCGCACGAGACCGGCGAACAGCGGGTGCGCGCGGGTCGGGCGGGACTTGAACTCGGGGTGCGCCTGGGTCGAGATGTAGAACGGGTGCACCTCCTTGGCGAGCTCGACGAACTCGACGAGCGTGCCGTCGGGCGACGTGCCAGAGAACACGAGTCCGGCCTCTTCGAGCTGTGCACGGTAGGCGTTGTTGACCTCGTAGCGGTGACGGTGACGCTCGGAGACGAGCTCCGTGCCGTAGACGCCGGCCGCGACCGACCCCGGGGCGAGGGCCGCGTCGTAGGCACCCAGGCGCATGGTGCCGCCGAGGTCGCCTGCGCCGTCGACGAAGCTCTGCTGCTCAGCCATCGTCGCGATCACCGGGTGCGGGGTCTGCGGGTCGAACTCCGAGGACGAGGCGCCCTCGAGACCGACGACGTTGCGGGCGTACTCCATGACCATCGACTGCAGGCCGAGGCAGATGCCGAGGGTCGGCACACCGCCCTCACGGGCCCAGCGCAGCGCACCGAGCTTGCCCTCGATGCCGCGCACCCCGAAGCCGCCAGGCACGAGGACGGCGTCGACGCCCTCGAGGGACGTCTGGGCGCCCTCCGGGGTCTGGCACTCGTCGGAGGGCACCCAGCGGATGACCACCTTGGTGTCGTTGGCAAAGCCACCGGCACGCAGCGCCTCGGTCACCGAGAGGTACGCGTCGGGCAGGTCGATGTACTTGCCGACGAGCGCGATCTCGACGCGGTGCGCAGGCTCGTGCACACGCTCGAGGAGCTGCGACCAGCCGTCCCAGTCCACGTCGTGGAAGGGCAGGCCGAGACGGCGCACGACGTAGGCGTCGAGGCCCTCGGAGTGGATGACGCGCGGGATGTCGTAGATGCTCGGCGCGTCCATGCAGTTGATGACGGCCTCGTTGTCGACGTCGCAGAACAGCGCGATCTTGCGCTTGGTGCCCTCGGGGACCTCGCGGTCCGAGCGGAGCACGATCGCGTCGGGCTGGATGCCGATGCTGCGCAGGGCCGCGACCGAGTGCTGCGTCGGCTTCGTCTTGAGCTCTCCGCTCGGGCCGATGTACGGCACGAGGGAGACGTGGAGGAAGAACACGTCGTCACGGCCGAGCTCGTGGCGCACCTGGCGGGCTGCCTCGAGGAAGGGCTGGGACTCGATGTCGCCGACGGTGCCGCCGATCTCGGTGATGATCACGTCGACGTCGTTGCTCGCCTGCGCCCGCATGCGGCTCTTGATCTCGTCGGTGATGTGCGGGATCACCTGGACGGTGTCGCCGAGGTACTCGCCGCGTCGCTCCTTGGCGATCACCTGCGAGTAGACCTGACCCGTCGTGACGTTCGCAGCCGCCTCGAGGTCGACGTCGAGGAACCGCTCGTAGTGACCGATGTCGAGGTCAGTCTCGGCGCCGTCCTCGGTGACGAAGACCTCGCCGTGCTGGAACGGGTTCATGGTGCCCGGATCCACGTTGAGATAGGGATCGAGCTTCTGCATGGTGACTCGGAGCCCGCGGGCCCGGAGCAGTCGACCGAGGCTCGACGCGGTCAATCCCTTACCCAGGGAGGAGGCGACACCCCCGGTCACGAAGATGTGCCGTGTCGTCGATTCCGACCGGACTCGGTTGCTGGACTGGAGCCTGTTCACATGGTCTGCCACGGGGTTCCACTCTATCAGTCGACGGGACGGGCGGGGAGGTCACAGACGGGGGTAGAAGGTGGCGAGGTGCGTCACAGCATCACCGATGCTCGGCAGCGTCAGCGCCTGCGCACGTGACCGGCGACGACGCTCCTCGAGGGCCGCAGGGTCGAGCAGGAGGCCGGAGACCGCGACCGCCATCGCCGTCGCGTCCCCCACCGGGACGAGCACCGCGGCGTCGCCCGTGACCTCACGGGTCCCGCCGGCGTCGGTCGCGACGATCGCCGCCCCTGCGCGGAGCGCCTCCTGGAGGTTGAGCGGCTGCCCCTCCCAGACCGCGGCGCTGACGACGACGTCAGCGGCCACCAGGAGCGCTGCGACGTCACCACGAGGTCCGAGGAGGTCGACCGGGAGGTCGTCGGACGTGATCCGCTGCGCGAGCTCGTCGTGCAGCGGTCCCCCGCCGGCGACGGCCCACCGGACCTGGAGGGCGGGGGTGGAGGCACGCAGCGCCGACGCCGCGTCCAGGAGGGTGGGAAGACCCTTCTGGACGGCGAGGCGCCCGACGGTCAGGACGAGCAGCTCGTCGGGCCCGACGCCGAGACCCGCGCGGACAGCCTCCCGGTCGACCGCGACGCCGGTGGGGCCGTCGGCTCCGCCCGGCGAGGGCACGAGGGCGCGGGCTGTCGAGCGCGCCCCACGCGTCCGTGCACGGTCGACGAGGTCTGTGCTGACACCGAGGACGGTGTCGGCCCCCCGGGCGACCACCAGCTCGAGCACCGTGGACACCGTGCGGATCGCACGACCGCCGACGGGCAGGTTGTGGAGCGTGACGACGACGGTCGGCCTGTCCCGGCGCAGCACCGACCGGGTGGCGAGGACCGCCAGCGCACCTGCGCGCAGGCCGTGCGCGTGCACAGCGTCGGCGTGGACCGCGAGACCACGCAACGACCGGACCGCCGCGAGGTCGGCGAGCGGTCGGGGGCGGTCGGTGATCTCGACCGGGACGAACCTCACCTGCGGGTCCGCGGCTGCGAGGTCCTGGACCGACGCGGGCCCAGCCACGACGACGGCTGACGGGTAGGGGCTCGTGGGGGCGGCGAGCGCCCCGGCCAGCTGCCCGACGTGACGGGCAACTCCCCCGGCGCTCGACCCGAGCACCTGCAAGACCCGCACCGTCGACGTCGGGGTGTCGCCGGGACGTCCGCCGAGGATCTGCCCCGGCAGGTCTGACTGCTCTTCGTCGGGCACGTCACCGCGGACGTGCAGCACACCCGCGCCTGCGCCAGAGGCCGCCGCGGCGAGGGGTGTCACCGGAGAGGTGACGGCGACCGGGGCGAGCGTGGCCCCTGAGGTGACCACGGTCTCTGGAGCCCCTGAGCCCGCCGCCGCGCGGCGTGCCCGGAGCAGCCCGAGGACGGAGCGGTCGGCGACGACCAGGGCCCCGGCCGTGATGATCAGGGCCACCACGCCCGCGACGACCCCTGCACCGAGGGCGGCCACCACCGACGCGTCGGTCGGGAGCAGCAGCCCGGCGACCGCGTGCCCTGCCCACGCGGCCACAGCCCCGGCGAGGACGGCGACGAGCACCGTCCGTCCGAGCCCGGAGACAGACGCAGCGCCAGCACGTCGCCGGACCGCGACGAGCAAGACCGTCCCGGCCACCAGCATCCCTGCGGAGCCGGCGGCTCCGAGGGCGGCGAGGGTGAGCGTCTGGTCCTGGCCACCGCGGGTCAGCACCGCGGGCAGGACCGCCGCGACGACAGCCACGACACCCCAGCCTGCAGCAGCTCCGAGGACAGCCGATCGACCACCGTCGATCGAGTACAGGGTGCGTGAGAGGTGGAACAGCAGCGCGAAGCCGACCAGTCCCGGCGCCGACCAGGCGATCGCGACCGCCATGCCGTCGGCGCCACCGGGGGTGAAGGCCTCGAAGAAGGCCTCGACGGCCGCCGAGACGCTCACGAGCACCGCAGCGCCGACGGCGCTCACGGCGACCACCCCACGGGTCGCGACAGCGCTGAGCCGGGCGAAGCCCGCGCGGTCCCCGGCGTCGGCGCGCGCGGCGAGCCGCGGGAAGGCGCTCGTGGCCAGCGGGACAGCGAGCACGGCGTACGGGAGCACGTAGACGGCCTGGGAGTACTGGTAGACGTTGAAGGCGTGCTGCCCGCCCGAGCTCAGCGCCGCGTACATGACCACGAGCACGGAGACCTGCTGGGCGACCAGCGCGCCGACGCCGGCCGTCGCGAGGCGCCTGGCACGGGAGCCGACACCGGCCGGGAAGCGCAGCGTCGGCCGGAGCCTGACTCCGCTGCGCAGGGTCGGGACGAGGAGCGGCAGGCTCATCGCCGCGACACCCAGCGTGGTGCCCCAGGCCAGCCAGCCCAGCGCAGCCGCCGAGAGCGCCCCGGGGTCGCCCTGCTGCCCGTCGGCGAGCCGCCCGAAGACGAGATAGGCGACGATCACGACGATGCTGGAGAACATCGGTGCGGCGGCAGGCCAGAAGAACTTGCGGTTCGCCTGGAGCACACCGGCGAGGACGACCCCGATGCCGTAGAGCGGGACCTGGACCGCGAAGACCCTGAGGAAGTAGGTGGCCACGTCGGCCTGGTCACCGGTCCCGACGTCGGGCAGCAGCCCGACCACGGGCCGGGCGAAGACGGCGAGCAGCACTCCCAGCGGGACGAGGGTCACGACGGCCCAGGTGAGGAGGGCGGAGGCGATCGTGTCGACCTCGACGCGGGCCTTGCGCAGCAGCGGGCCTGCGAGGAGCGGGACCACGGCTCCGGCGAGCGCACCACCGGCAGCGACCTCGAAGAGCACGTTGGGGAGCACGTTGGCGGTCGCGTAGGAGCTCGCCACTCCCCCGGTCCCGAGCTCGCTCGCCTGGACGATCCACCGTCCGAAGCCGAGCATCCGGCTGAGGATGGTGATGGCCGTGATCATCACGGCGGCACCGGCGAGCGTCTGGCTCGCAGCCGCCAGCCGAGACCTCACCGGTCTGCGCTGTCGTCCGTGCTGACGGAGCCCGGGAGGTGCCGGGCATCCTGGGCGTCTCGCGAGCCGCTGCCGACCGGGCGACTGGTCTGTGCGCCGTCTGCTTCCGCGGCGTCGACGCTCGCAGCGTCGTCAGCCGTTCCGGACGCTGCCGGTCCGGCGGCAGGCCGACCCCAGCGGTCGACGGCGTCGAGCCACGGCGTGCGGGCGATGACCTGCGAGAAGCTCACGCGCTCGCTCGCGACGGTCAGGGCGACGAGGGCGGCGAGGACACCGAGCCGCACAGGGCGGCCCGTCGACTGGACGACCGTGGAGCCGAGCAGCGCACCGAGGGCGTTCGCGCCAGAGTCACCGAGCATGTCGGTGCCGGCGAGGTCCGCCCGAGCGCCAGCAGCGGCCGAGCCGAGCACAGCACCGGCAGCACCGGAGGCCGAGCCGCCCGAGAGGAGCAGGGCTGCGGTCGCCCCGGCCTTGAGGGCCCGGCCTGGGCGCAGGTCGAGCAGGTTCGCGAAGTTCGCGGCCGCCGCGACGAGGGCCCCGTCCACGACGACGTCGGCACCCGCACGCCCGAGGCTGCGACCTGCCGGTGACGGGGCGAGCGCAGCCGCGACCAGACCTGTCGCACCGATGCCGAGCACCTTGAGCCCGCCGGTCGTCAGCGTCCCGTGCCGGGCTGCGGCGAGGTGCCCGCGCAGACCTTTGGAGCGGGTGCTGGTGTCTTCGGCGAGGTCGTCGACGAGGCCGAAGGCCAGCGCCCCGACCGTCGCGGTCGTGTGGCTCAGGGCCGAGCGTGCCGAGCCCGCCGACAGGAGAGCACCGACAGCGAGACCGGCGGCGACCGCCGGCCCCTCGAGCAGGCTCACCGGGGCACCCTGGTGGTTGGTCCTGGTCCAGCGCTCAGCGCCACCGGGAGGGGTGCGAGCGGACAGAGAGCGGACGACCGTGGTCGTGGCCGCCGCGACGAGCGCCCCGCGGACCCATCGCGCTGCGCTCACCCTGCGTCGCCCTCACCAGCAGCCGGGTCTCCCTCAGGAGCGGGCGGCTCGACGGCTGCTTGTCGGGTGACGGGCTCGAGCGTCACCGCCGGCGGGATCGCAGCCGTCGCCCCGGTGCCGGCACCGAACTGGCCGACCTGCCCGGCAAGACGCGCAGCCAGGGCGAGCGGCACGTTGACCTGCCCGGTCACCGACTCGACGTCGGTCACCGTGCTGGTCGAGGCGGCGAGGTCACCGTCGGCGCGGATCGTCGAGACGAGGTCGCCCTCGAGCTGTGTGCCGCCGACGACGATGGTCCCCTGCGAGCCGGACTGGGCTGCGGTGACGAGCTTGAGCTGGATGGTGCTGACGGCGTCGCGGTCGGCGACGGCGTCGGCCTCCGCAGAGTCTGCGGCCGGGTCAGCGGTGCCGACGATGACGATCGCGTCGACAGGGGCCGTCGGGTCTGACGGGAGCTCGACCAGGTCACCCTGGACGAGGATCTCGCGGACCAGCCCGGCGTCGGAGGAGAAGGCGTCGGGGTTGGACGGGTCGGCCGAGGACATCGACAGGACGAGGGCCCGCGCGAGCACGAGGTCGAAACCCTCGTCTGCGGCGGAGTCCGGGAGGTACTCCGTCAGGCTCGTGGCGTAGGACTGACGGAAGTCGGCCTGGTCGGCTGCGGTCCACGTCTCCTTGAGCCGGGTGGTCGCGGTGACTGTCGCTCCGGCGGCCTGGACCTGCTGGTCGAGCGCTGCCTGGACCTCGTCGTCGACGGGGCCGAGCTGGATCACGCCGATGCGCCATCCGGGCAGCACGCCGTCGAGGAGCGCCGGGGCAGCCCCGGCGACGAAGGCGTCGGTGCTCGTGAGCGTCGCCTGGGTCTGGTCGAGCTCGGTGCGCAGCGCGTCCTTCTCGGAGCGCAGCACGTCGACCTGCCCGGTCAGGGTGTCTCCGATGGACTCCTTGAGCGGCCCGGCGCCGAGGATGATGCCGACCGCCAGGGCCAGGAAGACCGAGATGAGCGAGACGATGTGGTACCTGAAGTCGATCACGTCACTGGAACTTTCTGTCAGCTGAGAGGGCCGGGACCGGGGGCGTCATGCCCATCAGGTCCACCAGGCCAGGTCGAGCACCCACGACCAGAGGTCGTCCATCCTGGCACCTGTCAGGCCGAGGAAGGTCTGGCCCACGGAGGTCGAGACCATGGCCGCGACGACGGCCGCGAGGCCGGCGACGGCGAGCAGCACGAGCTGGGCCGTCGAGATCCGGTGCCTGTAGAGGCGCGAGACGCCCTTGGCGTCGACGAGCTTGCCGCCGACCCGCAGACGGGTGAGGAAGGTGCTGGCCATGCCGGCGCGCCCCTTGTCGAGGAACTCGACGAGGGTGGCGTGGGTGCCGACGGCGACGATGACCTCGGCCCCCATGTCGTCGGCGAGGAGCATCGCGATGTCTTCGCTGGTCCCCGCCGCGGGGAACACGACGAAGGGCACGCCGAGCGCCTCGACCCGCTCGAGCCCGGGAGCTCGACCGTCGCGGTAGGCGTGGATCACGACCTCGGCGCCGCAGCGCAGCGTCTTGTCGGAGACGGAGTCCATGTCGCCGACGATGAGGTCGGGCTGCCAGCCGGCCTCGATGATCGCGTCGGCGCCGCCGTCGACCCCGATGAGGATCGGGCGGAACTCCTTGATGTAGGAGCGCAGCGTCTGGAGGTCTTCGCGGTAGTGGTACCCGCGGACGACGATGAGCACCTGGCGTCCGGCGATCTTGGTCGTGATCGCGGGGATCCCGACACCGTCGAGCAGCAGGTCGCGCTCGCGTCGGAGGTAGTCCATGGTGTTCGCCGCGAAGGACTCGAGCTGGGCAGAGAGTCCCTCGCGGGCTTCTTCGAGGTCTGCACCGACCTTCTCGGCGTCTTGCAGCACTCCCTCGGTCACGAGGGTGTCGCCGAGGTACACGGCGCCGTCCTCGATCCGCAGCGTCTTGCCCTCGCGGACCGACATGATGTCGGCACCGAGGTCGTCGACGAGCACGACCCCCGCGTCGACCAGGATGCTCGGGCCGAGGTTCGGGTAGCGTCCCGAGATCGACTTCGCGGCGTTGAGCACAGCGGCGGGCTGGGCGGCGACGAGCGCCTCGGCAGCCACACGGTCGATGTCGAGGTGGTCGATCACGGCGATGTCGCCGGGGCGTAGGCGCTTGGTGAGATCTTTGGTCCGTCGGTCGACCTTCGCGGTCCCCGAGACTCCCTGCTGAGGGTGCGCCGCATCCTTCGCAGTCGATCGTCGTCTGAGCTTCATCACGCTCATGTTCTCACAGCAGCACGGGCCAGAAGCTCAGCCGCGTGGCTGAGCGCCACCTCGGAGTCGTCCTGACCTGAGAGCATGCGCGCGAGCTCCTGGAGCCTGTCGTCACCTGCGACGATGCGGATACCGGACTGCGTGATGACGTCAGCGTCCTGGTCTGGCTCACCGTCCGCCCCGGTCCCCTGGGATGTGCCCTTCGACACGACGAGCTGGACGTCTGCGAAGGCCGCGACCTGCGCCAGGTGGGTGACGACGATCACCTGGGTGGTGCGTGCGAGCCGGGCGAGCCGCTGACCGACCTCGAGCGCCGCCTTGCCACCCACACCGGCGTCGACCTCGTCGAAGACCATCGTCGGCGTGCGTCGGGCACCCGAGGCGTCAGCCGTCGCGAGGGCGACCTCGATCGCGAGCATCACACGCGACAGCTCACCGCCCGAGGCCCCCTTGCCGAGCGGACGCGGGGGCCCGCCCCTGTGGGCGCTCAGCAGCATCTGGATGCTGTCCACGCCCCAGGGCCCGAGCTCGTCGAGCGTCCCGATCTCGATGGTCAGGGTCGCACCGGACATGGCGAGCCCTGTGAGCTCTTCGGTGACGGCGTCGGACAACGACGCTGCTGCGGCGGTCCGCGCCGCGGTCAGCGCGGACGCACGCTCGACCAGCCGGGTGTCGAGGGCGGCGAGCGACTCGGTGAGCACCTCGATACGACCGTCGGAGTCGTCGAGCTCAGCCAGCCGCAGCCCAGCCGCCGAGGCCCACGCGAGCACGGCGTCGATGCTCTCGCCGTAGGAGCGCGTGAGGTGCCCGAGCTCGGCACGCCTCGACTCGACGGCCTCCAGACGCGCGGGGTCCGCGTCGAGCGCCGCGAGGTAGCCGGACAGCTCGGTGCCGACGTCGGCCAGCGCGTAGGCGACCGACGCGAGGCTCTTGCCGATGACCTCGAGCTCACGGTCGAACTGTCCGCCGTGCTCGGCGAGCCTGCGGGCGCGGTCGACGAGCTCGACGGCGTTGGCGGACGTCCCGGCGGAGATGTCGGCGAGGTCGTCCCCGGCCACGGCGACCAGAGCGTCCTGGGCCGAGGTGCGGAGCTCTTCGGAGTTGCTGAGCCGTTCGGCCTCCTGGGCCAGCTCGACGTCCTCCCCGGCCCGTGGCGCGACGCGCTCGACCTCCGCGAGCCCGAGACGCAGCAGCTCGGCCTCACGGGCGCGCTCCTGCGCACGGTTGACGAGCTCGTCGAGCTCTGCGGCGGCGGCCGCCCTCTCGTTCCAGAGCGAGCGGTACTCGGAGAGCGCCTCGGTGACGACCTCACCGGCGAAGGAGTCGAGAGCCTCTCGCTGGCGCTGCGGAGAGCGGAGCCGCATCTGGTCCGACTGCCCGTGGATGGTGACGAGGTCTTCGGCGAGGTCCGCGAGGACGGCCTGCGGGACGGAGCGGCCGCCGAGGTGCGTGCGAGAGCGCCCCTGCGCCGCGACGGTGCGCACGATGAGCAGGCTGCCGTCGTCGTCGAGCACTGCACCTGTCTCGTCGACCCGGGCGGCGAGGGTCGCGCTGTCGGCGACGACACGGCCCTCGACGACGGCGGCGTCGGTGCCCGTGCGCACGACCTGCGCGTCGGCCTTGCCGCCCATGAGCAGGCCGAGGCCGCTGAGGATCATGGTCTTGCCGGCACCGGTCTCACCGGTGATGACTGTCAGCCCGGGCGAGAACTCGACCCGGGTCCGGCTGATGACGCCCAGGTTCTCGATGCTCATCTCGTGGAGCACTGTGTCACCT
>Ga0247813_10001983_pt1 | contig 14600 bp, 14 predicted proteins | sample UWRJL169409C1_FD_180719 | JGI IMG/M metagenome (GOLD analysis project Ga0247813, IMG submission 180719) | Plant litter microbial communities from Arlington Agricultural Research Station in Wisconsin, United States - UWRJ-L169-409C-1 | ecosystem: Environmental > Terrestrial > Plant litter >... | reverse complement strand
GCCTTGTCCGTCATCACATCGGCCAGGATCTGGTCTTCCTCGACCCGGTCCCCGACCTTGACATGCCATCCGACCAGTTCGGCCTCGGCCGTGCCCTCGCCCACGTCGGGCAGTTTGAAGACATGACGTCCCATCAGCGCGCTCCCCCGCTCATGACGGATTTCAGGGCGGCCGAGACCCTCTCGGGTCCCGGGAAGTATTCCCATTCGAAGGCGTGCGGATAGGGCGTGTCCCAGCCGGTGACGCGAGCGATCGGCGCCTCCAGATGATAGAAGCAGCGCTCCTGAACCAGGGCCGACAGCTCGGCGCCGAAGCCCGAGGTTTTCGGCGCCTCGTGCACGATGACGCAACGGCCGGTCTTCTTCACGCTGGCCTCGATGGTCTCGATGTCCAGCGGCACCAAGGTGCGCAGGTCGATGATCTCGGCGTCGACCCCGGCGTGTTCGGCGGCCGCCAGCGAGACCCAGACCATGGTGCCGTAGCACAGCACGGTCACGTCGGCGCCCTCGCGCACCACCGCCGCCTTGCCGATCGGCACGACGTATTTGTCGGTCGGGACCTGGGCGACGTCCTGAGTCTTCCAGGGGCTGACCGGCTTCTGGTGCCAGCCGTCAAACGGACCGTTGTAGAGGCGCTTCGGCTCGAAGAAGATCACCGGATCGTCGTCCTCGATGGCGGCGATCAGCAGGCCCTTGGCGTCATAGGGATTGCTGGGGATCACGACCTTCAGACCGGCGATATGGGTGAACAGGCTCTCAGGGCTCTGGCTGTGGGTCTGGCCCCCGAAAATGCCGCCGCCATAGGGCGAGCGCACCACGATCGGAGCCGAGAACTGGCCGCCAGACCGGTAGCGCAGCTTGGCCGCCTCGGACACGATCTGGTCGTAGGCCGGATAGATGTAGTCGGCGAACTGGATCTCGACGACCGGACGCAGGCCATAGGCGCCCATGCCGATGGCCGCGGCGACGATGCCGCATTCGCTGATCGGGGCGTCGAAGCTGCGGGTGATGCCGTGCTTCTGCTGCAGCTGGTCGGTGACCCGGAAGACCCCGCCGAAGAAGCCGGTGTCCTCGCCGAAACTCAGGACGTTGGGGTCCTCGGCCATCTTGTTGTGCAGGGCCGAGTTCAGCGCCTGGATCATGTTCATCGGCACGACGGCGCCGCTCTCGACGGCCGGGGTCGTGGCCTCGGCGGCGGTCGCCATGTCGGGCTCGATTCCGTCGGTGCGGTCGGCGTCGGTGAAGGTGGCGTCGGACATCAGAAACCCACCTCGCGACGTTGTTCGGTCAGGCGCCAGTCCTCGGTCGCATAGACCTCCTCGAACATTTCCTTCACCGAGGGGCGCGACTGGCCCAGGGTGCCGATGGCCTCGGATTCACGACCGGCCTGACGGACCTGCTCGACGGCCTCCTTCAGCGCCGTTTCATGCTGTGCGTCGTCCCACTCGCCGATGGCGGTCAGGTGCTGGCGCAGGCGCTGGATCGGATCGCCGAGCGGCCATTTCTCGTGCTCGTCCGCGGGCCGATACTTACCCGGATCATCAGACGTCGAGTGCGGCGCGCCGCGATAGGTGAACAGCTCGATCAGGGTCGCGCCCTGATTGGTCCGCGCCCGCTCTTCGGCCCACTGGGTCGCGGCCCAGACGGCCAGGAAGTCGTTGCCGTCGACCCGCAGCGCCGGCAGGCCATAGCCGATAGCCTTGGAGGCGAAAGTCGTCTCGTTGCCGCCGGCGATGCCTTGGAACGAGCTGATGGCCCACTGGTTGTTGACGACGTTCAGGATCACCGGCGCGCGATAGACGGCGGCGAAGGTCAGGGCGTTGTGGAAGTCGCCCTCGGCGGTGGCGCCGTCGCCGGTCCAGGCGATGGCGATCTTGTCGTCGCCCTTGTAGGCGCTGGCCATGGCCCAGCCCACCGCCTGCGGAACCTGGGTCCCAAGATTGCCGCTGATGGTGAAGAAGCCATAGTCCTTGGCCGAGTACATGATCGGCAGCTGGCGGCCCTTGATGGGGTCTTCGGCGTTCGAATAGATCTGGTTCATCATCGTCGCCAGCGGATAGCCGCGCGCAATCAGCAGGCCCTGCTGGCGATAGGTCGGGAAGCCCATGTCCTCGCGCGACAGGATCATCCCCTGGGCGACCGCGATGGCCTCCTCGCCCGTGCATTTCATGTAGAAGCTGGTCTTGCCCTGACGGTGCGCGCGATGCATCCGGTCGTCGAAGGCGCGGGTCAGGATCATGGCCTTCAGGCCGCGACGCATGGTGTCGGCGTCCAGGCGCGGGTTCCACGGGCCGATCGCCTGCCCCTCGTCGTCCAGCACCCGGATCAGGCGGAAGGCGAGGTCCAACATCTGCACGGGCCGCGCATCGACGGGCGGCCGGTCCACGGCGCCGGCGACATCCAGCTTCAGATGACTGAAGTCCGGCGCATCCCCCGGACGGCCCGGAGGCTCGGGCACGCGCAGGGAGAGTGGCTGCGTATTCCTGGTCATTCCATCCGCCGTTGTGGTGGCCGTTTTGGAGGGTCCGCCCGGTTGATCCGGCCGCGATTGTCGTTATAGCGCCTGATAGCAGGTTGCGCAGATCAAGACTTACCGTATTTCGCCTTGCAAAAGGTGGTTTTAGGGTATTTTATTGCGCGATAATAACAAATGGAGAAACGTCTTGGCTGACGAACTGGACCCCATCGACGCCCGCATTCTGGATATCCTGCAGCAGGACGCCGGATTGTCGGTCGCGGAGGTCGCCGACCGGGTGGGTCTCTCGGCTTCGCCATGCTGGCGCCGGATCAAGAGACTGGAGGATAGCGGCCTTATCCGCAAGCGGGTGACCCTGCTGGACGCCGCCTTGCTGGGTCTCGACTTCGAGGTCTACGCCATCGTCAAGCTCAGCCTGCCGTCGCGCGACAATCTAGACCTGTTCGAGAAGGCCGTCGAAGGCTGGCCCGAGGTCGTCCAGTGCGCCACCATCACCGGGCGTGAGGACTATGTGCTGCGTATCATCACCTCCGACATGCACGCCTTCGACAAGTTCCTGCGCGACAAACTCCTGAGTCTCGGCATCGTTTCGGACTGCGAAAGCCACATCGTCACGCGCGGCGTGAAGAATGTGACCACCTTGCCCCTCGGCATCATCACCCCGCACGTCCAGTAAGACAGCCGCGCCAAAGTCGAGGGCGGGGCCTGCGACCCGCCCTCGACGTGCTTTCAGGCCTTCGATCTGGCGGCCTTGACCCTGATCCAGATCGCCGAAATCAGGAAGTAGAAGGCGCCGAAACCCGCATACCCCGCCACCGTGGCGATCGAGAGCGCGGCAGGCGTGCTGGACATGTGGAAGAAGAATCCGCCGGCCAGAACCGACTGGGCGCCGCTGAGCACCATGACCCATTGCGCGCCATAGGTCCGCCAGCGTCGGACGCCGGTGACCAGCTGGAACAGGCCGGCCAGGATCGCCCACAGTCCGAAGACCGCGATCATGGCATGAATGCCGGATTGCGCGCTGACTCCCATCGCGATGGCGGCGACGATGCTGATGACGGCGTTCGCCGTCTGGGACGGGTTCGAACGCAAGCCTCCGCTGCCGCGGGCGTCCAGGACGTTCGCAACGGCGTCCCATGCCGGATAGACCACCAGAAGGACGACCCCGATCAGCGGGCTGGCGGCGCCCAAAATAAAGGCGAGAGCGACCCAGACCGCCGCGACGGCGGCCCGGATCAGATAGTAGGCGCTCAGGGAGGAAGGGCGGCCCCGAGCCTCCGGGATGGCGACGTCAGCCATTTCGATCTCCGATATATGATGCGATATTAGATGTCGCGACATACAACCGATAAATGGAAACCGTGACGTTTGCCAGAGATATCTGTCGTGACATAGAATACCCACATCGCCGATCCGGCCGAGGTGCGGATATTGTCCCCGAACGCTTACGTCCCAACGCTGGACGACCAGCTCTGTTTCTCGCTCTACGGCGCGAGCCTGGCGATTAATCGCGCCTACAAGCCGCTGCTGGACCAGCTCGACATCACCTATCCGCAATATCTGGTGCTGAGCGTCCTGTGGGAGAACGACGCCCAGACCGTCGGCCTGATCGCCGAGCGTCTCAGCCTGGATTCCAGCAATGTCACCCCGCTGGTGAAACGAATGGAGACCGCCGGTCTGGTTCTGCGACGACGCAATCCATCGGACGAACGTCAGGTGATGGTCAGCCTGACGAAAGCCGGCGGCGACATGCAGACGCGCAGCGCCTGTCTGGGGCAGAGGCTGCTGGAATCTTCGGGACTCAGCGTCCAGAAACTCGTTCAGCTGAACAAGGACGTTCAGATCTTTCGCGACGCAGTGTCAGCCTACGGCGCCGCCGACAAGGTTTGATCCGACGGCGATGGGCGTTGCGTCGAACGCTCGCGGAAGCGATGCTGTGACCAAAGGGGAAACGACATGATCGAGATGGTGATCGACGCGCGGCGCAAGGATCTCGGCGGGTTCGAGGTCGGCCGCGTCCTGCCGTTCCATTCGCGTCGGATGATCGGGCCCTTCATCTTCCTGGACCAGATGGGGCCGGCGGAGTTCGCGCCGGGCTCCGACGCCATCAACGTCCGCCCCCATCCGCACATCGGCCTGTCGACCCTGACCTATCTGTTCGAGGGCGAGATCATGCACCGCGACAACCTGGGCTTCACCCAGGCCATTCGTCCGGGCGAGGTCAACTGGATGACGGCCGGCAAAGGCATCGTCCACTCCGAACGCACAGATCCGCTGAAGAAGGCGACGGGCGGTCCGATGCACGGCATGCAGGCCTGGATCGCCCTGCCCAACGAGGCCGAAGAGACCGATCCCGGCTTCTATCACCACGGCGAGGCCGATCTGCCCGCCTATGAGAACGGCGGCCTTTTCGCCCGCCTCGTCGCGGGCGAGGCCTATGGCGCGAAGGCGGCGGTCAAGACCTCGTCACCCCTCTTCTATGTCCATTGGGAGATGCAGGAAGGCGTCCGCACCGCACCGCCTCCGGGCAAGGGGTCGGGCGGCGCCAGCGAACGCGCCCTCTATGTCGCCAAGGGGACGATCGAGGTCGCGGGCCGCGAGTTCCACGAAGGCCAGATGATCGTGCTGGAGCCACACGCCGAGCCCACGGTGAAGTCCCTGACCCGATCAACCGTCATGGCTCTCGGCGGCGAACCGGTCGGCGAGCGCCTGATCTGGTGGAACTTCGTCGCTTCGTCACAGGATCGGATCGATCAAGCCAAGGCGGACTGGAAGGCCGGTCGCATGCATCTGCCGACCGAGGACGACCTCGAGTTCATCCCCCTGCCGGAAGAGCCCGGCCCCACTACACAGCCGAAGCCCGAGCCCACCCATCCGGTGTGAGCTCGCTTCGCGGCGATTCGCCAGGCTCCAGTATTTCGCGATAGCTCACATGGCTGACGCCCAGGGCCCGCAGTTGATCCTCGTCCGCTCCTTGCGGGACCGAGTGAACGATCAGGTTCGGCGTCCAGCGATGCAGTGACCGGATCAGCTCTTCCAGCCGGGCCGACGTCAGGTGCTCGGCGTCGATCGCCATGCCCTGGAAGGCGTAGTCCCGCGTCACCGCCTTAACTTCCGCCGGATCGCGCACACAGGCCGTCAGCACACGGAAGAACGGCTTCATCATCGAAGCCATTTCCCGAATCCGGCCGCTGGGCGCCCCGACGCCGATGCCGTCGATCTCCATCATCACGGCCTGACGCATCACATCCAGCACGGACCCGCAGCGCTCGACCATGTCCAGTCGGGGACGGCGCGCCGAGGCGCTGCTGAAACTGCCGGGCGCGATCAGGGCGAACACCCCGCCCTCGCGGCGATACTCGTCCAGCAGCGGCACCAGCAGATCAATCAGGGCATGATCCATCAGCTCCCGATCATGGTCGCTATAGGTTTCGAGCCGGGCCGGAAGCCTGCGCCGGATCGCATAGGCGCCGATAATGCCTTGGTCCAGCCGCCATACGGGGACGATCTCGAACCGCATCGGCACCACCCCCTTCTCGATCGAGGTGAAGGGCGCCGCCGTGCTGCGCCCCGCCAGCGGCGGCTTCCAGCGCTCGCCGTTCCGCGCTCCCGGAGGCTCAGCGGTCGCTTTGATCGGCTTCGAGGGCGCTGGCGGCGGTGCGCCGAGAGTCACGGGCTCGCTTGAAAGCGCGTGCTCACTCAAGCCCGAAACGCGGGATATCCTGATATCGCTGTCGGCGTTGCGGCCCAGGAAGAAGGCGAGGGTCGCCCCCAGAACCTCGGCGCAACGCACCTGTCCCTCATAGGCGTCCACCGAAGCGACCGCCGCAAGGATGGTGGAATCGTCGATGCGGATGAAGACGTCGGGCGCGGGCATGCGCTTGACCAGCGCCTTGTGCATCGTGTCCCAGACCAGTTCGCTGCGCGCCGGCCATTTCGAGCCGAGCTCATTGCGGATGGCCTCGAGTGACAGCAGGAACACGCGGCCTTGCCGGATCAGCCCCGCGGCCTCGATACGGGCCAGCTGATCGGCGCGCGAGGTTCCCAGAGCTTTAAGACCGAACGCCATTCCGACTGATTGAGACACGACGCCCATAAGCTGACTTTGCGGTCGGCCAGTCTGGTCGCCGGGAGTCTCCAACCCGTTAACCCGCGAAACTCACAGCCCCGCCAGGAACTCCAACAGCGCCGCATTGACCTCGGACGCCCTTTCCTGCTGCAGCCAGTGGCCGGCGCCGGGCAGGACGACCTGGCCACGCAGATCGGTCAGCCAGTCCTTCAGCCCAGCCTCGTGCTGACCCGAATAATGCCGCACAGGATCCTTCTCGCCGACAAGGAAGAAGGACGGCCGTTCGATCCGTCGGTCCTGCAGGAAGGCTGTCAGGCTCCAGTTCCGGTCGATGCACCGGTACCAGTCCAGCGGCCCCTTGAAGCCGCCGGCCGAGAAGGCCGCGACATACTCATCGAAATGCTCAGGACTCATCCAGGGCGGGATCGCGGCCGCGTCGGAAATACTGTCCAGCATAGACACCCCGATCGGCAGGAAGCCGGTCGATTGGTCGCTGGTCGCCGTCGCCCCGTCATAGGACCAGAACATCTTGCGCAGGGCCGTCGCCGGATCGGCGTCGAACGGGACATGGGCGTCCTCGGCCTGAAACCGGTTGATGTACAGATCACCGGCGCCCGCCCGCTTCGCAAGCGCCGCCATCATCGGTGTGGGTGCGCCCTTGGGAATGCGCGGCTGGAACGGCACGGACAGGCCCATGACCGCGCGGAAAAGGTCCGGCCGCATCAGGGCGCAGTGCCACGCCACCGGCGCCCCCCAGTCATGGCCGACGACGACACAGCCCGGCTCGCGCCCCGTCTCCTTCGCCAGCGCCCGGACCAGATCGACCATGTCCCCGACCAGATGCAGGATGGTGTGCGCGCCCGTCTCCGCCGGCCTGTCGGTCCCGCCATAGCCGCGCATGTCCGGCGCGACCGCGTGATAGCCGGCCTCCGACAGCGCCTGCACCTGCGCCCGCCAGCTGATCCCCAGCTCGGGAAAGCCGTGGATCAACAGCACCAGAGGCCCCTCCCCCGCCTCCAGAATCCGCTGCGTCAATCCATCGGTCTTCAGCTTCCGGGTCGGCATCCTGTCCCTCCGCGACGAACGTCTTTGGCGCCAACGGCGGCGTCGTGCATTCTTGCCGTCATGACACGCATGACCTCGCTTCCCGACGGTACGTCGGTTCCCGTCCTCGGCCAAGGCACCTGGGAGATCGGCGACAACCCCGCCGCGGCCGACGCCGAACAGGCCGCCCTGTCGCGCGGGCTCGACCTCGGCCTGACCCTGATCGACACCGCTGAACTCTATGGAAACGGCAAGTCCGAGCAGCTGGTGGGCGAGGTCATCAGGGACCGCCGCGACGAGGTCTTCCTGGTCTCCAAGGTCCGGCCCGAGAACGCCGGCGAGATGTCCATGATGCTGGCCTGCGAACGCAGTCTGGAACGGCTGGGCGTCGATCGCCTCGACCTCTACCTGCTGCACTGGGAGAGCCGTCATCCGATGGACGAGATCATCGCCGGCTTCGAGGAGTTGGTCGACGAAGGGCTGATCCTGCGCTGGGGCGTGTCCAACCTCGACATCAAGGCGATGAACGTCCTCGAACGCATCGACGGCGCCGAGCACTGCCAGACCAATCAGGTGCTCTATAACCTCGGCTCTCGGGGTGTGGAGTTCGATCTCCTGCCCTGGGCGCAGGAGCGGAACATGCCGCTGATGGCTTATTCCCCGCTCGGGCGCGGGGACCTGCTGAACCATCCTGTTCTGATCGAAGTCGCTGACCGCCACGATGCGACGCCGGCCCAGATCGCGCTGGCCGCCGTCATGCGCCAGCCGGGCGTAATCGCCATCCCCAAGGCCTCGACCGTCGCCCATGTCGAGGCCAACGCCGCGGCGCTGGAAATCACGCTGGACGAAGAGGACATGGCCGCCCTCGACCGCGCCTTCCTGCCTCCGACCAGCGCCCAGCCGCTGGACATCATCTGAACCAAAGGCTGCATCAGCGTCCCAATCCTGGGACGACGGGACGATTGGCGCGGCCACGGCTTTTGTTCAAATTGCCTCGCCGATCAACGCTATCGCTCTCGGGCGCGACGCGGATCGAAAGGTTCGGTCGAAGGGATCACGGAGCCGAGGGACGGCGTCGCGAACCTCTCGGCTGACAGGCCGGCCCAAGGCCGGTTGACCAAGGGCGGCGGCCGCGTCGGGGGACGGGGTCGCCGCTTTTCGTTCAGGCCCGAATGCAAGACGGCCCCGGCTGCGAAGCCGGGGCCGTCCTGTCTTTCATCGTCAGGCGATAGCCGACGCCCTCAGGCGGCGGCCTTCTGCCCCCCGGCGAAGTTGCCGTAGAAGGTCTCGCCCTTCGCCGCCATGTCGCGCAGCAGCTGCGGAACCTTGAACCGGTCGCCATAGGTCGCCGCCAGACGGTCGGCCGTCTCGACGAATTTCGCCAGACCCGTCTGGTCGATCAGGGTGATCGGCCCGCCGGTCCAGGGCGCGAAGCCCCAGCCCAGGATGGCGCCCAGATCGGCCTCGCGCGGGTCGTCGATGACGCCTTCTTCCCAGCATCGGGCCACCTCGACGACCTGCCGGTACAGCAGGCGCGTCTTCAGCTCGTCGATATAGGCGATGGCCGACGGCTCCTCGGCCTGCTCGTTGGCCTTGGTGGTCGGGGCCAGATCGGCCAGACCGGCCCACAGGGTCTTGGGCGAGCCCTTCTCAGCCGGATAGTCGTAGAAGCCCTTGCCATTCTTGCGCCCGAACCGTCCGCCCTCGACCATGGTCGCGACCAGGGCCTCGCCGGCGTTCGGCACGTATTTGTCGCCGAGGTCGAGCTTCGTCTGTTTGGCGATCTTGTAGGACAGGTCCAGCGCGACATCGTCGTGCATTTCCAGCGGGCCGCGCGGCATGCCGGTCGCCCGGCCGACGTTGTCGATCAAGGCCGGTGCGTAACCCTCGTCCAGCATCGCCATTCCTTCCATCAGGAAGGTGGAGAAGCAGCGCGAGGTGTAGAAGCCGCGGCTGTCGTTGACGACGATCGGCGTCTTCTTGATCTTCAGGACGTAGTCGAGCGTCTTGGCGATCGCCGCCTGACCCGTCTTCTCGCCAAGGATGATCTCGACCAGCATCATCTTGTCGACGGGCGAGAAGAAGTGGATGCCGATGAAGTCCTCGGGACGAACCGACGCCTCGGCCAGACCCGTGATCGGCAGGGTCGAGGTGTTGGAACCGAAGATAGCGCCCTCGACCAGCTGGGCCTCTGCCCGTTTCGTCACGTCGGCCTTGATCTCGCGGTTCTCGAACACGGCCTCGACGACGAGGTCCGAGCCCTTGATGAGTTCATAGTCGGTCGTGGCAGTGACCGAACCGAGCAGGGCGTCATATTTGGCCTGATCGATCTGGCCGCGCTTGAGGCGTTTGCCCAGCAGGTCGGCGACGTGGGCCTTGCCCTTGTCGGCGGCTTCCTGGGTCTGGTCGATCAGGATGGTCTCGATCCCGGCCAAAGCCTGAACATAGGCGATGCCCGCACCCATCATGCCGGCGCCGATGACCGTGACCTTCTTGGGATCGGACTTGGGAATGCCGGCCGGACGCACGGCGCCCTTGTCCAACTCCTGCTTGGACAGGAACAGGCTGCGGATCATCGCCTGGGCCTGCGGCGTCATGATCGTCTTGATGAAGTAGCGCGTCTCGATCCGCAGTGCGGCGTCGATCGGCACCTGCACGCCTTCATAGACGGCCTTCATCAGGTTCAGGGCGGCCGGATAGTTGCCGTAGGTCTGCTTCTTGATCATGGCGTTGCCGACCAGGAAGTTCTGGATGCCGGCCGGGTGATAGGGGCCGCCGCCGGGAAGCTTGAAGTTCTTGTCGTCCCACGGCGCCTGGGCCTTGCCGCCGCCCTTGATCCAGGCCTTGGCGGCCTCGACTTCGGTTCCGGCCGGAACGACCTCATGCACGATGCCCGCGCCCTTGGCGTCGTTCGGGCGGAAGGACTTGCCCTCGGTCATCGCCATCATCGCCGCCTGGACGCCGATCAGGCGCGTCAGCCGCTGGGTGCCGCCGCCCCCGGGGAACAGGCCGACCTTGATCTCGGGCAGGCCCAGCTGGATCTTCGGGCTGTCGCCAACCACGCGGTAGTGGCAGGCCAGCGTCAGTTCCAGACCGCCGCCCAGCGCGAGACCATTGATCGCGGCCGCCACTGGCTTGCCGACCGTCTCAAGCGCGCGCAGGGCGCCGTTCATCTTCCAGCCGGCGTCGAACGCCTCCTGAAGAGTGCCGCCGCCGATCATCCCGCCGGCCATGTCGCCCAGATCGGCGCCGGCGCAGAAGCCGCTCGCCTTGCCCGAAGTGATGACCACGCCCTTGATGGCGTCATCGGTCCTGATGGTTTCGACCAGTTGCGGCAGCTCGGCCATGACCGAGGCCGTCAGGGTGTTCATCGAACGGCCGGGGACGTCGAAGACGACCGTGGCGATGCCGTCGGCGTCGATGTCGATCGTGAAGTTTTCCATGCTCATTTTCCTTCGGATCAGACGCGTTCGATGACGGTGGCGGTGCCCATGCCGCCGCCGATGCACAGGGTGACCAGGGCGGTCGACTTGTTGGACCGCTCCAGCTCGTCCAGGGCGATGCCCGTGATCATGGCGCCGGTGGCGCCCAGCGGGTGACCCATCGAGATTCCGCCGCCGTTCACATTGATCTTCGAATGGTCGATGTTCAGCGCCTGCATGTAGCGCAGCACGACGGCGGCGAAGGCTTCGTTCAGCTCCCACACGTCGATGTCGTCGGGCGTCATGCCCAGACGGCCCAGCAGCTTGCGGGTTACATATTCCGGCCCGGTCAGCATGATCGACGGCTCCGAGCCGATCGAGGCGCCGCCCAGGATTTTCGCGCGCGGCTTCAGGCCCAGGGCCTGACCGGCTTCCAGCGTGCCGATCAGGACGCCGGCCGAACCGTCGACGATGCCGGACGAATTGCCGGGCGTGTGGACGTGCGTCAGCTTCTCGACCTCGGGATATCGCTGGCCGATGACGGCGTCGAAGGCCATCTCGCCCATCATGGCGAAGGAGGGGTTCAGGCCGCCGAGCGTTTGCATGTCCGTGTTCGGACGGATGGTCTCGTCATGGTCCAGACGGACCAGACCCAGCTGGTCCTTGACCGGCACGACCGACTTCGAGAACCGGCCGTCGGCCCAGGCGGCGGCGGCGCGTTTGTGGCTCTCCATCGAATAGGCGTCGACGTCGTCCCGGCTGAAACCGTATTTCGACGCGATCATGTCGGCCGAGACGCCCTGCGGCACGAAGTACGTCTGGAAGGCCGAGGACGGATCGACGGGCCATGCGCCGCCATCGGACCCCATGGCCACGCGGCTCATGGCCTCGACGCCGCCGCCGACCGCGAACTCGGCCTCGCCGGACTTCACCTTGGCGGTCGCCATGTTCACGGCTTCCAGACCCGAGGCGCAGAAACGGTTGATCTGCACGCCGGCGGTGTATTGCGACCAGCCTGCGTTCAGCACGGCGGTGCGGGCGATGTCGGCGCCCAGTTCGCCCACGGGCGTGACGCAGCCCAGGATGACGTCGTCGACCTTCGACGTGTCCAGATTGTTGCGATCCCGCAAGGCTTCGAGCACCTGCGTCGCCAGGCTCAGCCCGGTGATCTCGTGCAGCGATCCGTCCTTCTTGCCCTTGCCGCGCGGGGTGCGAACGGCGTCGTAGATATAGGCGTCAGCCATGGGGTGCGTCTCCAATAAGGACGGATTCGAAGCTCGCGCGCCACAAACCCTACGTTTACGTCAACGTCAAGTAAGAAGGAAGGAACGGAAGCGCTACCTCTCTCCGCTCATCCCCGCGAATGCCGGGACCCAGATCCAGACACCTGCGCGGAGCCGAGTTCTACCGACCGCATCCCTCAACTGGATCCCGCATTCGCGGGGATGAGCGCGGCTTACTTCCCCGCCGCGTGACACACCGCCTCGACGTTGAACCCGTCCGGGTCATGCACGAACGCCGCATAATAGGTCTCGCCATACTGAGGCCTCGGCCCCGGGACGCCATTGTCCTTGCCGCCGGCCTTTAGCGCCGCCGCATGAAACGCCCTGACCGCCTCCCGCGTGTCCGCCCGAAAGGCGATATGGTTGCCCTCGCCCGGCTTTTCGTTGTCGGCGATGACGAAATCCACCTCGCCCCCGACCCCGAACATCACAGCCCGGCCGCCGGCTTCCGTCTGTTCCGGTGAGACCTCGTGGATCAGCCGGTAACCCAGCGGGGACAATGCCGCTGCGTAGAAGGCGCGCGAGCGGTCGATATCGCTGACCGCCAGGCCGATATGATCGAGCATGATTGTCTCCTCCATCAAACCGAACGCATGAGCGTGAAAAAGGCGGCCGTCGTCGGCCGCTCCGCCGCTGTGTCGGCTGCCAGACACTATAAACCGCTGTTTTCGCAAACGACTCTCAGCTTGGGTCAGGGCTGGAACATCCCGCCTGCGTTGCGCCTTACCGCCTCGGACATCCACCGCTGTCAGGAGAATACCCATGGCCCAGACCTACGAAGACATGGACGCCGTCGCGATGCTGAAGGCCGACCACCGCAAGGTGGAGGAGATCTTTGAGAAGTTCGAAAAGGCCACCAGCCCGGCGAAGAAACAGGCCCTCGCAAACCAGGCCTGTCTCGAACTGAAGGTCCACACCACGATTGAAGAGGAAATCTTCTATCCGGCCTGCCGCGGCCAGATCGAGGACGACCTGCTGAACGAGGCCTATGTCGAACACGACGGCGCCAAGCTGCTGATCAACGAGATAGAGGCCGGCAGCCCCGACGACGACTTCTACGACGCCAAGGTCAAGGTCCTGTCCGAAGAGATCGAGCACCACGTCGAGGAAGAGGAGAAACGCATCGAGGGCATGTTCAGCCAGGCCCGCGCCGCCGGCCTCGACATGGACCGCCTCGCCGACCAGATGCGCGCTCGCAAGAAGACCGCCATGGAAGAATTCCAGGCCGGCAAGCCCGCCGAGGTCCGGGTCATGAGCGGCGGCAAGGGCGAGGTCGCGTACGCCCCCGACGCCTTCCTCGGCGCCACGACCGCCTGACGACATTCCTCGCCGTCGGCAAGGCTGGCGGCGAGGCCTTCAGTCGAGGGCGCGGATATCCGGCAGGCCGCGCAGGGTTCCGGCGTTGTCGAGCCCATAGCCGACAAGGAACCGCTTGGGTGCTTCCCAGCCGACGAAATCCGGCTCAGGCGCTCGCGGCAGGGGCCAGGGCTTGCGAGCGAAGACGCAGGTGAGGACCTCGCTGGCGCCACCCTCCTTCGCGATGCGCACCGCCTCCGCCAGCGACAGGCCCGTGTCGAAGACGTCGTCGAGGATCAGCACCTTGCGGCCGGTCAGCGACCGCTGGAACGGCGCATAGACGTCGATCCGCCCCCGGCTTTCCTTCTCGTCGCCATAGGAGGCCAGCCAGAGGGCGTCGAAACGAACGTTCCTTCCGATCCGCGACAAGGCCCGCGTCAGGTCCGCCGCGAACCACAGGCCGCCGGTCAGCAACACGGCGGCGACGGTTTCGTCATCGATGACGGGGGCGATCCGCGCGGCCAGTTCGGCGACGACGCGCGCGATGTCGGCCTCGGACAGCAGGATTTCGGATTGGGTCGCCGGAGAGGGGTCAGCCATGATGCGAGGCCGATACCGCCTCGCCGTGGCCGCTGTCGAGCGGCGTCTTTGCAACGGGATGCGCATCGACCGGCGCCCCGGCTTCGGGTGCATTGACCTCGTGGTTCAGCGCCGGCCTCAGCCCGCCCTCCTCGGCCGGAGGCGGCGCGCGGTGCGCGGCGGCGGGCGCCGCATGATCCTCGCCGTGAGCCGCCTCGGGCCTGGCCGAATGGATCGGGGCATGGGCAGCCTTTGGCAGGGCGACGAAATCAACACCGACCCCGGCGGCCTTGGCGCCCGGATCTGCGATCATGGCGGCGAAGCCCTGGACCCCGCCCGGCAGGACCGGCGCGGCGTCGATACGGACGATGGTGTGACCGATCTCGGCGCCGTGGGCGTCCAGAAGGGCCACACGGACCGGCGGCGCCACGA
>Ga0247813_10001982_pt1 | contig 14601 bp, 8 predicted proteins | sample UWRJL169409C1_FD_180719 | JGI IMG/M metagenome (GOLD analysis project Ga0247813, IMG submission 180719) | Plant litter microbial communities from Arlington Agricultural Research Station in Wisconsin, United States - UWRJ-L169-409C-1 | ecosystem: Environmental > Terrestrial > Plant litter >... | reverse complement strand
AATAAAGGTACGGCTGCTGTCCTGTATTTTGGCGATTTTTTTCATCTCCAGCGGATGTACAGAGAAAATGGTAGCCCATGATAAGGAGGTAAGCATTAAAGCAAACCCAGTCCACGTAAGTGTGAACTGGGTCGATGCTGATATCTTACCATAACTGATAACAACAATAATCAGTGCAGTAATAAGAGATATATAGAATTTTTGATGGGCATCCAGTCTGGTAATATGCATGAACTTTAAATATATTTAATTTCAGTTGCAAAGTAAACCAAAAAAATAATTAAAATATCGTGCTATTACCAAAAGCAAACTTAAGCTACTTTGGGTAAAAAGTTTTGATAGTGCATTTTCAAACTCTTTTTAAGCAGTTGTCTTGCTACATGAATTCTTGTTTTAACGGTCCCAATTGGTATACCCAACTCCTCTGCAATCTCATAATATTTATAACCTTCAAAATATTTAAGAAATGGAGTATAATATTCTGGTTGCAATTTCGCCAATGCTTTATAAATATCTTCCATAACGAATTTACCGTCACTGTCATTTACACTAGCACTATAATGCAATTTATCCGATGTAATTTCATCAGTTATAGTCATGATCGCATTTGTTTTGGTAGAACGACGATAATTATTAATGAAAGTATTTTTCATAATTGTGTATAACCACGCCTTAAAATTTGTACCTTCTTTAAAATGAGTTGAGTAGTTAATTGCCTTCAGCATAGTGTCTTGTACAAGATCATTAGCATCTTCCACATCACGGGTAAACGAAATGGCAAATGAGTGCAGAGAGTCTTTGTAACTGTAAAGCTGGTAATTGAAATCGTTTGTGCTCATAGTCTTTTGTTTTTCAAGTTAGATACTGAAATATGGACAAATCACATACCAAAAAGATCATCATTTGCAAGTAAAATAGCATTAACGAATTAATAATTTACTTTACATCAATAAACACATATATAAATGTACTTTACATAAGGTAAGAAAGCATTTTGTACATAATTATATACACTGCAGTGAAACAAAAGACTACAAGGTTAAGATAACGAAGTAGTTAAATGTTCAATGTTACTATCATGATCAATGCTCGTAAACTATTGGGAGACATTACGAGGGGTAACAGGGTAGTAAATACGTTAGTAGTCCGTGATGCCGGATTCACACTGAATAGTAATGGAGCATTCCCGGACATATTCCCTGTTTTTCCTGAAAATCGTTTTAATCCTATTCACAGATTCATAATAAATATGATTCTTAGTTAGGGACGACAAAACAAGAAATAATACGAGAAAACATAACGACAATCTAAACTGCGATTAAAAAGTTCTGATTTTATAAGTCAAATTTCAATTTAGCATAACTTAAAATATCGCTACGAGAGTTACCAGTCGAAAATTTATTACAGTATCTGAGGGTCCTGTCATTTATCTTTCCATACTAAATAATAAAAATCGGTAATGAGATATGGATAATAGTTAAACTATCACCGGGATGATGAATTAGCTGAAAAACATATAGCTAGAGGGGAAAACAAGTCCCCCCTCCAGTATATCAAACACACCAATTTGAGAGCGTAATTTTAGTACAAGTGCGAGATTCAACTTGTTTTAAAACCTAGCTTGACAGTAAACCTATGGAAGAACATTTGATATTCAAAGATTATTACACGAAAGCACGTTTTCCCTACACCAATATACTTATTCGAATGATAAATGCTAAACGTAAGCACCCCAGATCATCCAATCTGGAGTACTACAAAACAAAACTTAGATCTAACCAAAATCAAGTACCGACTGGAAGATATTCCCATTTTCTTTTGACGTCATGGGCGGATTCGAACCGCCGTGAAGGGTTTTGCAGACCCGTACCTAACCACTCGGCCACATGACTATTCTATTATCCACCTACATAATTACAGCGGACAGCAGCAAATATAATAATGTCTACTTAAATAGTAGTATTTATTTTAATTTATTCGTTTTTTAGTCTTACCGCCTAAACAGTTATCTTTAGCTATTCATTATGCCTTATATCAACCGCGCAGATCAACCGGAGAGCAATAGTCAGAACAGCTATGTACTGAAGGACTTTACTTTCAATAACTTAACTTCTGTTTTTATTTTGAAACATGTAGACGGGCCGGAAGATACAGCTGCTCCCGGATACTATGACCTGCTGCCAGAACAGCTGATACCTGATTTTGGCTCTTTCACAGTTGCTGAGGGGAGTGCAATACCCTTTCCGCAGGTGAATGTACGCCTGCACGAAAAACAGTTAATCTTGTCCTGCCGATGCAATGATGTTAAGACAAAGCTTTGCTCCCACCAGGCAAGGGCCCTGTTCAATATCATGAACCGACCGGAGATAAGGATCTTCTTTGATAAGCAACTGCGCTTTACGAAACTCAGGACCTTTGCAGCGGACTACGGCCTTGAACATGAACAAAATCCTGATGATTTTTTCATGGTTGAATATGACGATAAGAAAATCCGTATCATACCACTGATTAAGGATCTCTTTCCGGTGACTAAGGAAAACAGCATCGCCTTACAACAAACACTACTGCCGAAAAACCGGGATACGCTGCCAAATACGCTGGATAATGGCCTGAAGAAAATCCTTGTACTAAAACAGCACCGGTATTACTCTCATTTCCAGGTTGATCTTATGGAGTGTACCATAACCTCGACAGGAAAAATCAGGAACCCGCTGAAAACGCTGAATGTTATGGACTTTCTCTGGGCAACAGAAAATGTGCAAGAGATCAAATTTTTTACGGCCATTTCCCGCTTTCAACAGCATAATTATGAGATCGAAAAATCTGATCTGGAAATAGAAGGTCTTAAAGCACTTGCAAAAAATCCACTTGGCCTGGATGTGTTTTTCCACGATGCTAAGATTTCTCCAAACCTGACAGCCAGTTCCCTGATCCCGGTTAAACTACAGTCTCCAGTAATAGACATCGTATTGTCAGTAAGCCTAAAAAAGGGGTTTTATACGATCTCGGGTGAACTGATCCTGGCGGGCAAGGCTTATCAGCTGCATTTACTGAACATAAAATACAATCATTTTATGTTCTACAATCAAACGCTTTACCTGATTGGGAATCCTGACGTACTTCGGGTAATTAACTTCTTCAGGCAGAATAACAACCATCTGGTGATCCATGAATCCAAGTTCAGTACATTCCATGAAGATATTCTGGCAAGGCTCGAGAACCAGGTTTCCATCAATTACGCATACCTAAAGCCTGCTACGGAAGAACAGCTGATAGAGAGCAATTTTAATACTGACGCGGAGAAAATCATCTACTTGTCTGATACGGATCAGTATATACTGATTACACCTGTAATGAAATACGGAAATGTGGAAGTACCAGTATTATCCCGGAAACAGATTTACGTGAAGGATCAGAACGGACAGGTTTTTAGTGTAAACCGCCAGCAGGAAGAAGAATTGAAATTTATTACATTACTTACGCACCAACATCCGGATTTTAAGGATCAGCTGGACAAACAGGCTTTTTACCTGCATAAAAAACACTTTCTGGACGAAGGATGGTTCCTTTCAGCCTTTGAACGATGGCAGGAACAGCGCATTACGGTACTTGGGTTTAATGAGCTGAAGGGTAACCGCATCAATGCGAACAAAGCAAAAATATCGATTGAAGTGATCAGTGGGGTCAACTGGTTTGATAGCACGTTTGAAGTCAGGTTTGGAGAACAGAAAGTAGGGTTGAAAACGTTGCACCGGGCTATCCGTAATAAGAGCAAGTTTGTTAAATTAGGTGATGGCACAATGGGCTTATTGCCGCAGGAATGGATAGAAAAGTTTACGGCCTATTTTAGCGCAGGTGAAGTAACTGGCGATGAGGTGATCCGTACGCCTAAGGTAAATTTTTCGGCAATTACAGATCTTTATCAGGAAGATATGCTGTCGTCCACTGTAAAAATTGAACTAGCCCGCTACAAGGAAAAGATCGGTCAGTTTAAAAATATTGAACAGGTGAAAATTCCTGAAGGGCTCAATGGTACCTTGAGGGATTACCAGAAAGAAGGGCTCAACTGGCTTAATTTCCTGGATGAGTTTGGCTTTGGTGGCTGCCTCGCGGATGATATGGGTCTGGGAAAAACGATTCAGATTATTTCGTTTATCCTTTCTCAGCGGGAAAAAACCAAACAAAATACTAACCTGATCGTTGTTCCGACTACTTTGATTTTTAACTGGCAGCAGGAAATTGCCAGGTTTGCGCCTGACCTGAAAGTGTTCACTATTTATGGCGCGGACAGAGTGAAAGAAAGTACAGAGTTTAGTGCTTACGAGGTAATCCTGACATCCTACGGGACACTATTGTATGATGTGGCCTGGATCAAAAAATATTTCTTTAATTACATTTTCCTGGACGAATCGCAGACGATCAAAAATCCGGAATCGCTACGCTACCATGCAGTGAGGCTCTTACAGTCGAGAAACAAAATTGCCATGACGGGTACCCCGATCGAAAACAATACATTTGATTTATACGGACAGCTCTCCTTTGCATGCCCTGGTTTGCTGGGCAGCAAACAGTTCTTCCGGGAGCATTACTCTACGCCTATTGATAAATTTAAGGACAACCAAAGTGCTGTCGCTTTAAGGAAAAAGGTAAACCCATTTATCTTGCGGCGAACCAAGAAAGAAGTGGCTACAGAACTTCCGGATAAAACTGAAATGGTGCTGTATTGTGAAATGGGCACGGAGCAAAAAAATGCGTATGATGCCTGCAAGAATGAATACCTGAAGTTTTTGATGGGTGAAAAGGATGAGGATATTCCCAACCATACGTTACATATGTTAAAGGGGCTGACCCAACTGAGACAGATTTGTAATTCGCCCGCACTTTTACAGGATGAGTTGCTGCTTCACGGTGCTGCTTCTTCAAAGATAGATACGTTGATGGAAGAGATCAAAAGCCACTCGCCGCAACATAAAATACTGGTGTTCTCGCAGTTTGTATCTATGCTGGACCTGATCCGTAAAGAGTTGCAGTTGCAGCAAATCCCTTTTGAGTATTTAACAGGAAAAACCAGGAGCAGACAAAACAGGGTAAATAATTTCCAGGACAATGATGATGTGAGGGTATTCCTGATCAGTTTGAAAGCTGGAGGAACGGGTTTAAACCTTACGGAAGCGGATTATGTGTACCTGGTAGATCCATGGTGGAACCCGGCAGTAGAAAACCAGGCGATCGACCGATGTTACCGGATCGGCCAGAAAAAGAACGTGGTTGCGGTCAGGCTAATCTGCCCGGGTACGATAGAGGAAAAAATCATGAAATTACAGGAAACAAAAAAAGAGCTGGTCAGTGATATTATAAAAACCGACAGCGCTCTGATGAAATCCCTGAGTAAAGCTGATCTGGTTGCCTTATTTAGTTAATACTAAAACAATGCAACCAGACATTCTATGTATTACTTTGTTTCAGTTACGGCCACAAAGGTGTAGTTTAAAGCTATTTCCCCAATCTCAAATACAATTTCATTCCCTGCACCCGAAGCATCAGTATAGATCTTATCTTTAACAAACCCGGGCAGATCTTTTTTGCTGGTCTGTTCAAAATAACTTTGGAAATCTTTATTCAATTCTTCGTCGGTTTCAGGGGCGCTGATGAGCGTCTGTCCCGGAAGGGCGCTTGAACGTTTATTTTCCAGTGCCAGCATCATAATATCAAAGTACCAGGAGTTGGTAAGCTTCACCGCTTCAATAGCAAAACCATCTACAAAGCCCAGTAAATTATGGCGTAGACCAGTAGATTCATCAAGGAAAAACCTGATGCCGGTCGACTTGCTCCAGGATGCCCTTTCTCCATGATCACCATTGGTGCTGACCCCATAAAATGCAACCAGGTATTCCAATGATCCGGTAATGATCTTCTCCTCATGGTTGATATTTTCATCCAATACCTGCTGTGATACACTTTGCATCAGCTGGTCAAAATAGAACGAATTTTCCATAAAACTCATTCCAGAGATCGTCACCCCTGGCAGTCCACCGCTACCTCTCCGAGCAAGGATACCATTTTTATATATTTTCAGGCTCAATGCTTCTTCTGTTCCCGACTTTACTGTGATTAGTACCTGCTCAACTTCAGACTTATCCATTTATAATTTTATACGATTTAATTTTTTTCTACAAAAACCGGTGTTTCCGTGAGCATGATACCGAGCTTACCTTTTACGGTTGCTACTATTTTCACATTCATTTGTTCTGCACCAGGAACCAGGGTATAAACTTTTGCCGAAGGTGCTGTTCCAAGATCAAGCTGATAATGCGCAGTCCTACCCTTTTCGTCAGGTACAAACATAACATATATTTTCCTATCCCCTAATCCATATACGTCCACTCTGGGGTCGGCGTTCAGGCTATTTGTAAAATGGAAATCTCCAATCAATTTTTTAGTCTGGTAAAAATAGTCGGCAACTGGTCGTCTGGTATGGTGATCAGCGAAACCTCCGGATGAATATTGTGTCGTACTGTTCGGATCCACATCATCCAGCATGTAAAAAACAGAACGTTTCAGACCATGCCGCATATACAGCAAGGCTGATCGCAGCATCCAGTCTGCCTGTGTGATCTTGGGGCTCTTTTTTCCGATAGCAATAGCACGCTGCGGACTGCCCTGGTTCAAGTCGTACCCAGACTCAGTAATCCAAACTTCCATCCCTCTTGCATATTTCTTAGACATGGCCACAAATTCATCCGCTACTTTTGCAGCAGCACTTAATTCGGGGGCCTTGCCAACGGTGTATCCTTTCCCAGCAATATAGTCGTTGTTATACAAATGATAATTGATCACATCAAAACATAAGTTTACCGAGCCGTCTTTTTTATACCCCCGGTTCTTTTTGCACCATTCAATCATTTTGATTACGTAATTCACGTTCGGGTCTGATAAGCCACCCATCACCACTTTCATAGATGGGTCTGCGGTTTTTACACCTGCGTTTTTACCGAGCCTCCCCATATGTCCATCGTAGTAGGCCGACATATTTGCGGCGTATTCTTCGGCATTCTGGTGGGCTTGCGGACCTCTCCAGTCTTTATCCCGTTCATTATCGCATTCCACATATCTGATGTAACCCAGACCAATCCTGACCCTGTTCATGTCGTCATTTGCCCAGCGGGGGATATCGTTTACGGTCACTAGCAGGGGGTTGACCGACTTGTTATAACCATACCTTGCGGCGAACTGGAAGCCCGCCCGGGCCTGACTAATATAGGATGCGGGGTCGGTCCTGCTTAAACCGTAAGGTGCAGGAACATTGTCTCCTCCGCGCTGGTCTGCCGGATAAGTATTATAGATCCATGCGGGTGTGTTTTTGATGCAAGCTAACACTTCCAGTCTATCACGCTTACAGCGCTCATAGATCATGTCATAATCCCATCCGCCGGAACTGGCCGGACTAAAAGCATATTTACCTTTCATCGGTTCTATTTTTTCCCAGTCCAGATAATGACGGAAAACCCCGAAAGAGTTCATTACCCTCATTTTTCCGGGAGAAATCATTCCATTATCCTGGTCAGAAAAATCCCATTCAAAAGCATTGATGCCAAGATGGTGTTTTACCGGACTGGAGTTGGGAACTGCTGCATCAGCGGGCATATTTTCTACCACTTTCTGCCCTCTTGAGCAGGAGGACTGCAGTACTAAAAAAGCAATCAGGGATAAAAACAGTAATTTCATGATTGAGGCGTTTACCCTAATTTAATGAAAAATTATCTTAAAGTTTTGCCTCTGCAGTCAAAAAATTTGAACTGCAGGCATTGAATATGCCAAGCGCACCACCAGAGAAATTAGTAAGTGGATTGGAGGGTGTAGCCGAGTCCTGGTCAATAGTAGTATTCAATGTCCGGAAATAATCATACACACCTTTATCAATGCATTGCAGCTCTGCCGTCATCTGATCGCCAATCCTGATCAGCGGATTGCCGGATTTTTTATCTGTATCATAATAGAGCTGTCCGTTATAGGTCAGCCCATCCGTGGCATCATCACTGCGCACAAATGATCCTTTGATCACCTCTCCGTTAACATACTGCCGGATCCGGTAATAATTGCCTTTTCCTGCAGGATCAGTATATTGTGGTACCATATAAATATCGTCATTGTCTATCGAAGAATACTCTGCTGTGAGTGCTTCAAGGTTCACGATAGTTTTCGGAATTGTAGAAGTTGCCACATAGGACTTTCCTTCCAGCGCTACTGTGAGCTGATAAGTATGGCCGGTTACACCTTGTAACACTGAGGTCTGGTATGCTCCGCCTCCCCTGTTTAACAGGATTTCCGAAACACCGGAGGTGAGGTCCTTGATGGTGACCACCGCTTCCGGGCGACCGGTAAAGGTATTATCTTCTTCGAAATTTTTTGATTGGGAAACAGTGACCAGGTAAGGTTCTTTAACCGTAGTGATTTCCCCTTCAATCACTATTACCTGCTTCGCATTTTGGAGGTCTACCGATATTACTTTCTCGCAGGAGGTAAATAGCGTGATCAGCAGCGCTGTATTAAAAAAGAGTATTTTATTCCACTTCATCGTATTAGAATTTAAAGTTGTAGGTAACAGACGGCACAAATTTGAACAGCGACGTCTGTACAGCCTGCGTCCTGGAACGGTCGTCGGGGTTATCCTGAAAGGTAATAGCGTATGCGTTTGCCCGGCCGTAAGCATTATAAAGACCTATAGCCAGTTCCGAAGAGAAATTTTTACGCTCCTTCAGTTTCCAGTTTGCACTTAAATCAAGACGGTGATAGGCAGGCATCCGGTAAGCATTTCTTTCAGTATACAGAAACACCACCTGGTTATCTACAAAATATTTTCCACTAGGAAAGGTAACGGCGTTGCCCGTGTAGTAAACAAATGTGGCAGAGAATGACCATTTTTTATTCAAGTCGTACATTCCTACAACCGAGATGTCATGCGTCCTGTCCTGCCTCGCTGCATACCACGAGTTGCCATTAATGCCATCGATCTGCTTTTCCGTCCGTGATAACGTATACCCAATCCAGCCCGTAAAGCGTCCGGCTTTTTTGCGCAACAACAGTTCCAATCCGTATGCCCTGCCACCGCCAAACAGCAATTGCGGCTCGATGGCATCGTTACTGCGTACGTTTGCACCGTCCCGGTAATCTACCTGGTGCTGCATGCGTTTATAATAAGTTTCGGCACTAAACTCGTAAGTATTGTCTGTCAAGTTTTTGAAGTAGCCTAATGATACCTGATCAGCTATTTCCGGTTTAATAATATTGTTTGTCGAAACCCATTTGTCGGTTGGGCTGCTCACTGCAGAACTCGACAGCTGGTGAATAGGCTGTGTATTTCTTGCATAGGCTGCTTTTAATGAAGACGATGCATTCATTTGCAGGGATGCCGAGATCCTGGGTTCAATATTGACATAGGTTTTAAATATTTTGTTTCTTGGATAATTCAGTGTATCCACGATTGCGCCCTCAGGGTTTAGTGTATAATAGTTATTATCTCCGCCCAGCACAGAAAAGGCACTCAACCTCAGGCCGTATTCAATTTTCAGCAAAGCTGATGGTTTCCATTCATTATGTGCATACACAGCATTCTCCCAGCTCCGGTTGTAAGGTTGGTTAGTCAGCGTGAAATTGCCCCCATACTCCCCAGGTTTAATCGTGTGATAAACTGAATTCACCCCCATCCTCCAGGTATTTTTGGCATTAGGGTAAAAGGTAAACTCTTCTTTAAGATTCACATCTTTTATCTGGGAGGCGATATGTCCCTGAAAAGATTGGGAAGTATTAAGATCGATATTGTATTTATAATCACTGTAAATGAGCGACGTGTTCGAAAACAGCTTTGGCCCGAACTGGTGATTCCAGCGCAACGTACCGGTTTTATTTCCCCAGTCGATCCCAAACAGATCACCCAAGGCCAATTTATCCTGTCCCAGGTAACCCGATAGATAGATCCGGTCTTTTTCTCCCAGCTGATAGTTTGCCTTCAGGTTGATATCATAGAAATAGAGCGCACTTTTATTAACTACCGTATCCTTGCTCGCTTTCAGGAATATATCCGCATAAGTACGTCGGGCACTGATTAAAAATGAACCTTTATCTTTTACTATAGGTCCTTCCACAGTTAAACGGGAAGCGATGATACCTATACCTCCATTTACACTGATCCGTTGGTTATTCCCGTCGTTCATCCTGACATCCATAACGGATGAAAGTCGCCCTCCATATTGTGCCGGGGTATTACCTTTATACAAAGTCACATCTTTAATGGCATCTGAATTAAAAGTGGAAAAGAATCCGAGAAGGTGTGACGGATTATAGACAACAGCCTCATCTAAGAGGACGAGGTTCTGGTCAGCAGCTCCACCGCGGACAAAAAAACCACTGTTACCTTCACCTGCGGATTTCACACCGGGCAGCAACTGGACTACCTTAATCAGGTCACGTTCCCCGAAGAGCACCGGAACATGGGCTATCTCCTGCATGCTTAGCTTTTCTACGCCCATTTTCGCAGAAGTAACCCGTTCTTCATTTTGCCTGCTGGATATCACAACCTCGTTCAGATCATTGTTTTGCGGTACTAGTGATACTTTAAGCTGGATGTTTTTATCCAGCGTAACGGTGCGTTTATCTAATCCGTATCCTACATACCCTACGGTGAGCTGGTAGGTACCCGCAGGAGCCGTAAGTGAAAAAAAGCCATATTCATTGGAAGTTACGCTCAGTTTAGTTGTCCCTTCCAGATTTACCGTCACGCCAATCAGCTGCTCCCCGTCAGACACGTCCCGGACATACCCGCTGATCGTGTGCCTGGTTTGGGCCGAGGCAAAATTTATAGATAATAAGAGGATAACGGCTAACAGATAGATCGCTCGGGTCATGTTTTAAAACTGCGGTGATGGGAATGAACAAGCCTAAAACTAACAAAAATAAAACAAGGAAGCCCTTATAGAACTATTTAAAACGATATACTAAACAAAAATACACTTTCAGTATAACGATTATCTTTAGGTTGTAATCAGCTGAAAAACCAGCACTGCTGTGTCAGCTAAAATTACCTGGTCGCCATCTCCAAGCGGGTGCCCGATCTGGGTGGAGTTCAGCTTCTGTACAGACTCATCCTTGGCCGAACGGATTTTTGTTTTATTCCCCGGAGGCACCCCACCTTCATCGGCATATAGCTTAAACGCAGCCGCAGTACTATCCCATTCTAAATGTGCATGTTGTCTGCTGATATACTTGTTACTGTCGTTTTCAGCCGGAAAAGCAATAGCATTGATACGGTACGAGCCGTCGGTGGCCTGTACATTTTTTTCTCTCCCGATATTAATGCGTCCTGCTGCCGGCTCGAGGATGTATTCCTGCTGTTCGGCCACACCTTGTATAATCCGGATGGCTGCCTTTGCTGGAATTGCTGATTTGACATCGACTGGCGATGCGCTGCTAAAAATCACCCCGATTTTTAATGATTTATCTTGTATTGATCCTGCGGGCAGGACTTGTACAAATAGTAGTTCGAGCTTCCAATTTTCCGGAAGGTCTATGGCATAATTATCGCCTATCCGCTGTATTTCTTCCTGCAATTTGCCCGGTTCGTTCACATAGAGTGCTGTTTCATAGAGGAACCGGTCACCATCACCAGCTGCCACTAATAGCTGCATCGCTGTTATTCCTCTACCTTCCCCTCCATCAAGACGCTGCAATTCTTCTTTAACGAACTGTAGCAGTAAATCACGTAAGCCTTTGGCATCCAAATTTTTGTTATCTGTTTTGTTCTTGAAAAAATCAAACATCTTTTACTAATTTAAATTTTTTAATTGCCAGTTGCAATGCTGGACATATAACCTTTTTGTACAAGTACAGGGATCACGTGCTGTGCTGCCAGCCGGATCGCTTCGGACGAACCTTTGGTTGCTTCAATGCGAATACAGGCAACCGTATAGCCCTTTCCCGAGCCGTCTGGGGCAAAAAACACATACCATCCATCATTTACCTTTTTCTTTTTCACGATCCGCTCCGGCGTACCTGTTTTGCCAGCTACCGCTATGCCGAACTGCGCAGCTTTACCTGCACTTTGTTCAATCATATAGCGCTTTAGTAACGACGCATAAACAGGATCTTTAGCCAACGCCTCAGGTGGTTTTGTTTTCACCAGTGAATCACTTACTTTTAAGACATAGCGATTAGGTACCAGCACCCCTTTATTTGCAATCGATGCCGCCAACCTTGCTACAGCAGCAGGCGTAGCGATCAGTTCTCCCTGTCCCCATGCCATGCCCGAAATACCCGTAGCACGGTTCCTGTAAATATCTCTCTCATCGTACTTGCTACTGAATTCTGTCTTCTTCCATAAATCCAGCCAGGCCTGTTCACGGACGGCCGTACCTTCTTTCCGCCCATAATAGTAACCGCCCACGCCATGCAGGAACATCCCGGTTTTCATATACAAGTCAGCCATAGGCAATCCTAAATGTTCCTGGTTAGCCAGTTTGATAAAATAGACGTTATTAGATTTTACAATTGCCCGTTCCATATCAATCCTTCCTGTTTCATCCGGTTCCGGCCCAGTGCTTCTGATGCGTTCATTTGGTCTCACAAGGTAAATTTTTTCCGAGGCACCGATACCCAGTTTGTTAAAAGCCGCCATGGCCGTCAGCAGTTTTGCTGTAGAACCGGGCTGTGTAGCTACCGTAAAACCCAGATCCGCTGTTGTACTCCATGTAGCCAGTTTATTCTGGTCGGCCGTACCCATGGTTAGCTGTTCCCAGCTTTTCACGGGTGGCAGCGGATATACCGCTGAAGCCAGCACATCACCTGAGTTGGCAGACATGACAACGACCGACACCCTGCTATTCGCTACTGCCGGATCTGCAGCTATAGCCTGTTGTAAACGCGTCTGCAAAGATGCATCCACACTCAATTTCACATCCCTGTTTCGCTTTTTAAACGCAGCGATACTGGAAGTATCTAAACCAGAGATCAGTAAAGGTACCAGGGCAGTATAGTCTTTCTTGATTACCGTCATTTCCTTTGGCCCTCTGGGCAGGAATTTGTCTTCTTTGTATCTCGAGGCAAGCATGGTGAAACCTGTAGTCTCCATATGGAAACCCCTGAGTTCTGCTGCATGTTCATACTCTGCAAAATACCCGTTGATCCCGCCATTGAACACACCAGTATTCGCATCGCCTGTCCAGAAGAACAACTGTTCCTCGAACGGATAATAACGCTTTAAGCGCTTGTGGATTGCAGAATCCAGGTCATAATCAGCTATCCCAGCTGTCCGTAATTGACTCTCCTGTTTTTTGATCAGCCCCGGATTGCTGGTCGCCAATACCAGTCCTGCCCGGTCGTAAACCGTACCTGCTTCAAGTTTTTTCATCAGGATACCGATTCTAGGGTTGTAACTGAACATCCGCGCTCCGCTCCTGTCGGCCACCAATGCTGGTTTTACAATCCAAGACTTGCTATTGAAGCTATATCTAGAAACGTTGACCATCAGCAGCACAATTGCCGCACAAGCGGCCAGCAATGCAGGCATCAGGTTTTTATCCTGGTGGCTGGTCATATATTTCATTTGTATTTCGGTACCCTTTACTTTGGATACAGACAGTAAGAAACCCGCTGCAATAAAATTGATGACCAGCGATGAGCCTCCGTAACTTTCAAAAGGCAACGACACTCCAGATAATGGGAGTGCACCAATCGATCCACCTGCAATGAGGATAAACTGCACAAACGTGCAGACACCAATCCCTGCGCAGCAGTAAAATAAGAAAGGTGTACCGGTCTGCCGCCCGATTAAAACTGAACGGTGCAGGTAAATGAGAAACAGGATAAAAATACAGCAGATCCCTGTCCACCCATATTCTTCGCCGATAGCCGGTAAGATCATATCCGTATGTGCTTCAGGGATAGTTTTAGCAAATCCCTTTCCCGTACCTTGTCCGCTTACGCCCCCGCTTGCGATTGCCCATAACCCGTTGGCTACCTGATCGCCCCCGTAAACTTCATTGTTCCAGGCATCCTGCCAGATCGCTTTCCGGTCAGACAACCGCTCCACCGGCCCAGGTAATACTTTGTCCAGAAAAGGGATCTTATCAATGGTCAGGAATGCGGTGATCACCACTAAAGCCATTACCGCAGATTCGCTTACAGGCTTACGCCCGATGAAATGGTATACTGCCAGAGAGCAGAAAGTAACCAGCACATCGATCCACACATTTTCCAACAGCCAGGATACGAGTACAAACAAGATCACAAATGCAGCCATCACCATAAAATCTCCCCTCGAAAATGAAAAGAGTACGATGAATGTGAAACAGATCACGATTGCCGGACCAAGATCGCCAAGTAATAAAAACAAGAGTAAAGTCAGGATGATCGCTGCCAGCGCAAAGGAAAAGAACGACCATCTTTTTTTCCAGTTCGAATAAGCAGAAATGAACTGTTCGTTCAGCGCGAAAAAACCGGCAAGAAAGAGCACAGCAAGGTATTTCACCACCTCACTCGGCTGTACCCCAAACAAATTTACTTTCACTCCGCTGCCTTCCGGACCGGCACCGAAAAGTAAAGTAAGAGCTA
>Ga0247813_10001981_pt1 | contig 14603 bp, 15 predicted proteins | sample UWRJL169409C1_FD_180719 | JGI IMG/M metagenome (GOLD analysis project Ga0247813, IMG submission 180719) | Plant litter microbial communities from Arlington Agricultural Research Station in Wisconsin, United States - UWRJ-L169-409C-1 | ecosystem: Environmental > Terrestrial > Plant litter >... | reverse complement strand
GGTCCACCCCGGTCTCGCCAAGCAACACGGCGTGCCGCTCTACCCGTTCTTCCTCGACGGTGTGGCCGGGCGGGCGGACATGACGCTGGCGGATCGCATCCATCCGAACGCCGCGGCGATCGTCGAGGTCGCCCGGCGCATCCTGCCGCACGTCGAACGCGCACTCGCTGCCGTCGGCGCCCGCGCTGCTGCCTGACGGCATGCAATCCGACCTGTTTGCGCCGCCCGGGCCGTCCGTGGCGACACGCGCCGACATCGTCGATGCGACCGAGGAAGCCGCGCTTATCGCGGCGATCGATGCGACCGATCCAACGCCGTTCCGTTTCCAGGGCTGGCTCGGCAAGCGCCTGACGACCAGTTTCGGCTGGAGCTACGATTTCGACCGCGGCACTATGGCCGCGGCCGAGCCGATCCCGGCGTTCCTGCTACCGGTACGCGAACGTGCGGCGGCGTTCGCGGGGCTCGCGCCTGACGCGCTCGAGCAAGCGCTGCTGATCCGCTACGATCCCGGCGCAGGCATAGGCTGGCACCGCGACCGCCCGCAGTTCGAGCATGTGCTGGGTATCTCGCTAGGCGCCCCGGCAACCCTGCGCCTACGCCGGCGGCGCGCGGACGGTTTCGATCGCGCCACGATACCGCTGGCACCGCGGTCGGCGTATCTTCTCTCAGGCGAGGCACGTCACGACTGGGAACACAGCATCGCCCCAATGGACGAGCCCCGCTGGTCGATCACCTTCCGCAGCCTCTCCGAACGCGGCAAGGCGGCGGTGAGTTGAGAGCGTCAGATCCCCTCGGCGACGACGGGATACCCCGCAGCCTCCAGCGCCACAGACAGATCCGCCAGACACGCATCGACGAGCGCCACGTCCGGGCTGCGGACGACGAAGTTCGCCCCCGTCCGCCCTTCGCGAAAGAACGGATAGCTGCCGATCGCAACACCCGCATGCGTCTTCTCCGCGTTGCGCAACAGGTCCGCGACCTCGCTCTCGGCAACCCAGCAGCCGATCGTCTTCGACACGACCGGTCGGCCGCCCTCCAGCGTGCCGGTCAGCGCATCGAGCATGCCGGCGGTGATATGCGGCACCCCCGCCATGATGAAGATGTTGTCGATACGGATGCCCGGTGCGCCCGACACCTTGTTGACGATCAGGCTGGCCCCTGCCGGCACCCGCGCCATCCGCGCCCGCGCCTCGGTCAACCCGCCACGTGTCGCGTAGTAGGTTTCCAGCACCGCCATCGCCTGCGGATGGAATTCGACCTCGACTCCCAGCGCTTCGGCGATCGCATCGACGGTGATATCGTCATGCGTCGGTCCGATCCCCCCGGTCGTGAACAGGTAATCGTTGCGCGCGCGCAAGATGTTCACCGCCTCGCCGATCGCGTCGGCGCGATCCGAGACGACGCGGACTTCGGCGAGGCGGATACCCTGGACGTTCAGCCAGGCGGCGATCTGCGCGACGTTCTTGTCCTGCGTGCGCCCGGATAGGATCTCGTCGCCGATCACGACGAGGGCGGCGGTCCAGATGCGTTCGTCGGTCATGCCGCGGGCATAGTCTCGCAAAACGCGCCGCGCCACGCTATATCCGCGGGCATGACCGAATACGTAACCGTCACCTCGGACGCGCCCGACGCGCGGACCGGCGCCATCAAGCTTCACGGGCGCGCGGCGTTCGACGGCATGCACAAGGCGGGCAAGCTCGCCGCCGAAACGCTCGACATGATCGTGCCGCACATGGTGCCGGGCGTGACCACCGCCGAGATCGACCGGCTGATCTACGATTTCATCGTCGCGCGCGGCGCCGTCCCTGCAACGCTCGGTTATCGCGGTTATGCGCACAGCGTGTGCATTTCGATCAACCACGTCGTCTGCCACGGCATTCCCGGCGAAAAGACGCTGAAGTCGGGTGACATCGTCAACGTAGACGTCACCCCGTTGCTCGACGGCTGGCATGGCGACTCCAGCCGGATGTACCTGATCGGCGACGTACCGATAAAGGCGCGCCGCCTAGTCGAGGTCACCTATGAGTGCCTGATGCTCGGGATCGAGCAGGCCAAGCCCGGCAATACGATGGGCGACGTCGCCAACGCGATCCAGCGTCACGCCGAGAAGCATCGCTATGGCGTCGTCCGCGATTTCTGCGGGCACGGCGTCGGCCGCCTGTTCCACGACGCCCCCGAAGTCGTCCATGTCGGCAAGCCCAGCACCGGCCCCGAACTGAAACCCGGCATGATCTTTACGATCGAACCGATGATCAACATCGGTCGCCCCGACGTCAAACTGCTCGACGATGGCTGGACGGCGGTGACGCGCGATCGCTCGCTATCCGCGCAGTTCGAGCATTCGATCGGCATCACGGAAGACGGCTGCGAAATTTTCACGTTGTCGCCTGCCGGCTACACCCAGCCACCGTATTAAACGCGCCGCGATTTGGCGCATTGCACCAACTCTTGGCGCGTCCAGTGGTGGGACCAAAACCGTAAATCCCAGCGTTTCAGTGACTTAGTACACTGGCACGCCTCCTGCAATGTATCCAGGGCAGGCAGTTAGCCTGCTGATTACGCAGGAGAATATCATGTTCATCATCGCAACGCTGCTCGCCGCCGCCGCTCCCGTCGCCGATGCCCCCACCTTGCCGGCCACGTCGCCCGTCGCCACGCAGTCGACATCGTCGCGGTACGCCGTTCGCTACGATCGCAAGACCGACCGCTATTGCGTCCGCGACCGCAAGGCATCGCCTCCGACCGGCAGCCGTCTGGTCCAGCAGGAATGCAAGTCGACCGACGCATGGGCTGCCCAGGGCCTGAATATCGGCCGCAAGTCCTGATCCGCTCTTGCTCGGCGCCTCGGCTAACGGCCGGGGCGCTGATCGAGATGCTGGCTTAGGCGGCCATGCCCCGCTAAAGCGCGCGCATGACCGCAATCACCCCGCAGATCGTCGCCGACCACGGCCTGTCCTCCGACGAATATGAGCGCGTGCTGAGCGCGCTAGGCCGCGAGCCCAATCTGGTAGAGCTCGGCATCTTCTCGGTGATGTGGTCCGAGCATTGCAGCTACAAATCGAGCCGCCTCCATCTGAAGAAACTTCCGACGACCGGCCCGCAGGTCATCTGCGGCCCCGGCGAGAATGCCGGCGTCGTCGACATCGGCGACGGCCAGGCTGCGATCTTCAAGATGGAGAGCCACAACCACCCGTCGTACATCGAGCCGTACCAGGGCGCGGCGACCGGTGTCGGCGGCATTCTGCGCGACGTCTTCACGATGGGCGCACGCCCGATCGCCAACATGAACGCGCTGCGCTTCGGCTCGCCCGATCACCCCAAGATGCGCCATCTGATCTCGGGCGTGGTCCACGGCATCGGCGGCTACGGCAATTGCGTCGGCGTGCCGACGGTCGGCGGCGAGGTCAATTTCCACAAGGCGTATGACGGCAACATCCTGGTCAACGCGATGACCGTCGGGATCGCCGATCAGGACAAGATCTTCTATTCCGCCGCCAGCGGCATCGGCAATTCGATCGTCTACGTCGGCTCCAAGACCGGGCGCGACGGCATCCACGGCGCGACGATGGCGAGCGCGGACTTTGGCGAGGATGCCGATGCCAAGCGCCCCACCGTGCAGGTCGGCGACCCCTTCACCGAGAAGCTGCTGATCGAAGCGTGCCTCGAACTGATGGCGACCGACATGATCGTCGCGATCCAAGACATGGGCGCTGCCGGCCTCACTTCGTCCGCGGTCGAGATGGCCAGCAAGGGCGGCGTCGGCATCGAGCTGATCATGGACGACGTCCCGCAGCGCGAGACCGGCATGACGCCGTACGAGATGATGCTCTCCGAATCGCAGGAGCGCATGCTGATGGTCCTCAAGCCCGGTCGCGAAGCCGAGGCCGAAGCGATCTTCCGCAAGTGGGAGCTCGACTTCGCGGTCATCGGCCACGTCACGGATACTGGCCGCATGGTGCTGAAGTTCCAGGGCGAGACGGTCTGCGACATCCCGCTCGGCCCGCTCGCCGACGAAGCCCCGCTCTACGATCGCCCGCATGTGCCGACGCCGGCACCGAAGCCGATCGAGACGTTTTCGGGCGCGGTCGACATCGCCGCCGACCTGCTGACGCTGATGGGCTCGCCCGACATCGCTTCGCGCCGCTGGATCTGGGAGCAGTACGACCACATGGTCGGCGGCGACACCGTGCAGCGCCCCGGTGGCGATGCCGCGGTCGTCCGCGTGCACGGCAGCCAGAAGGCGCTGGCGATGACCACCGACTGCACGCCGCGCTATTGCTTCGCCGATCCGGTCGAGGGCGGCAAGCAGGCGGTCGCCGAAGCCTGGCGCAACCTGACAGCGGTCGGTGCGTCGCCGCTCGCCGTCACCAACTGCCTCAACTTCGCCAACCCGCAGCGTCCCGAGATTATGGGCCAGATCGTCGGCTGCCTCGACGGCATGAGCCAGGCCTGCATCGCGCTCGACTTCCCGATCGTGTCGGGCAATGTCAGCCTCTACAACGAGAGCAAGGCGACCGGTGGCGGCAGCGCGATCCTGCCGACGCCAGCGATCGGCGCGATCGGCCTGCTTGCCGACTTCGACAAATCCGCGACGATCGCGTTCAAGGATTCGGGCGACATCATCCTCGCGGTCGGCAAGCGCGTCGGTCATCTCGGCCAGTCGCTGTGGCTGCGCGAGACGCTGGGTCGTGAAGAAGGCGCGCCGCCGCCAGTCGACCTCGCTGCCGAACGCGTCACCGGCGACCTGATCCGTGCCGCGATCACCGCCGGCCAGCTCACCGCGGTTCATGACGTCTCCGACGGCGGCATCGCCGTCACGCTGGCCGAGATGGCGCTGGCGGGCAATGTCGGCGCGATGATCAACCGCCCGCAGCCGTTCGACTGCGCCCGCGCATTCTTCGGCGAGGATCAGGGCGTGTACGTCGTCACCGTCCGCGACGACGCGCTGATGGACTTCCTCGCGGCGGCCCACGGCGCCGACGTCGATGCGGAACCGCTGGGCCGTACCGGCGGCACGCGCCTGATCTTCGAACGCCCCGATGCGGACTATGCGATCCGCCTCGACGACCTTCGCAACGCGCATGACGGCTTCTTCCCCAAGCTGATGGGCGCCGACGCTGCCCTCGCCTGATCGGCGGGCCGGGCGGTTGGCGCGACCAACTGCCCGGTCAAGTTGCGAATGACGCGCAAAAGCGCTTGCGAGTAGTTCGCATTAGCCGTACTGCTTTCTCATAGCGAGGGAGCTTCCATGGTCGTCTGCGTTTGCAATGCCATACGAGAATCTGATGTCCGCAGCTGTGCGCGTAGTGGCTGCACGACGCCTTGCCAGGCGTTTCGTTCGCTCGGTCGCAAGCCCAAATGCGGCCAATGCGCGTCGGTAGCGCGAGCCATTATCGCCGAGGAACGCGCGGCTGCGTAGCATTCGCAAGGCCTGAAACCCGCGGAAATCTGCCATTTTTACAGTTGCCGTCGGCCGCCCTGTCCCGCTAATACCGGGCTTAGAGGTACGGAGACATGGCAATGCAGGGCGATCCCCAGGTTATCGAATTCTTGAACGAGGCGCTCAAGAACGAGTTGACCGCCGTCAACCAGTATTGGTTGCACTACCGGATGTTCGACCATTGGGGCGTCTACAAGCTCGCCCAGTTCGAACGCGCCGAATCTATCGACGAGATGAAGCACGCCGACATGCTGGCGGAGCGCATCCTGTTTCTCGATGGCCTGCCCAACTTCCAGTTGCTCGGTCGCCTGCGCATCGGCGAGACCGTCGAGGAAGTGCTGAAGTCCGACCTTGCGCTCGAGATCGAAGCCGTAGCGCAGCTGAAGGGCGCGATCGCCTATTGCGAAGAGGTGAAGGATTATATCAGCCGCGACCTGTTCGCGAACATCCTCGCCAGCGAGGAAGAGCATGTCGACACGCTGGAACGCCAGTTCGAGATGATCGCCCGCATGGGCATCCACAACTACGTACAGCTCAATTCGATTTCCGAGCACGACACGCCGCCGTCGGGGGCTGCGCCGTACAAGAAGTGACGCCGTCTTCCGTTCTCATGCGAAGGCAGGAGCGCAGGGTTACAAGCGGTATCGTTCGTGACACTGGGCTCCTGCCTTCGCAGGAGAACGGGAGCGTATAATTAATGAGGTCGCAGTCAGGCGGTAAAGCCGCTGAACGAGGTCGCTAGACCGTCCGCCGCCCAAACCCGCCCCCGGCCGGCCGCCGCGCCACCAGCGGATTCGCCTCACGCTCCAGCAGCGTCAGCGTCTGTTCGAACACGCCCCGTAGCCGCGCGATATGCTCCAGCGCCAGTTCGGGCGTATCCTGCAACTCGACGCAATCGCGCGCGATGGTCTCGATCGTCTCGGCCAAGTCGGCGAGCGGCTCCGCCCCGAACTGTCGTGCCTCGCCCTTCAGCGTATGCGCAGGAATGACCATCGCCGCAGCGTTCGCACCGCGCATCGCAGTCTCGATCGCGGCGACCGACTTGACGCCGTCCTCGCGAAAATAGCCGAGGATGCGGACGAATCCTGCCCCAAGCTCGCTGCGGGCCCGCGCGAATGCGGGCCAATCCACCAATGTACTGCCCTCGAACGACACTGCTGCCCTACTCCCGTTCGGCGCGACGCCGTGAAGGTCCGTTATCAGTCCTACGGCGATTGCGTAAACACAGTGTTGCCAACGTCGTCGACGGTGACAAGAAAAGTAGATCCGAATTGATCGATAGTTTCAACGAAAGATGCGTTCGCGGCGGCGGCAGTGCGCGCAAGTTCCGCCAGCGCTGCAGGATCGTCGGCGGAGATCGCGATATTCATCGCGCCATCGCGCAGCGCTCGCGCCAGCCGTAGCGCCGGCCAGGGACAGCGCATCCCCCGCGCGTCGATACGAACCGGCTCGGTCAATCAGCTGTCGCTGTCGTACGGGTTCTTCGGCGCGCGGAACATCAGCCGCACCGGCACCGCACCGAACCCAAGGTCCTTGCGCATCGAATTGACCAGATAGCGTTCATAGCTCGCGGGCAGCTGGTCGACGCGCGTACCGAAGATGACGAAGCTGGGCGGACGCGATTTGACCTGCGTGACATAGCGCATCTTGATCCGCTTGCCGCCGGGTGCCGGTGGCGGCGTCGCCTCGATCGCGCGCTCGAACCAGCGGTTCAGTTCGCCCGTGCCGACACGCTTCGACCAGGCGTCGCGGGTGTCGAAACACGCCTGCAACAGCTGGTCGATGCCCTTGCCGGTCGCGCCCGATACGGTCATCACGGTCACGCCCTTGACCTGCGACAGGCCATCCTCGAGCGCCCTCTTCACGCCGTTGAACAGCGAAGACGCGTTCTCGGCGACATCCCATTTGTTCAGCGCGATGACCAGCGCACGACCTTCCTGCAGCACCTTGTCGGCGATCCGCAGGTCCTGCGCCTCCAGTCCCAACGTCGCGTCGAGCAGCAGCACGACGACCTCGGCGAAGTCGACCGCATGCAGCGCATCCTCGACCGACATCTTCTCCAGCTTGTCCTGCACCTTGGCACGCTTGCGCATGCCCGCGGTGTCGATCAGCCGCACTTTCCGCGCCTCGCCGCCGGCGGGCTCCCAGTCGTAATCGACCGAGATCGAATCGCGCGTGATGCCGGCTTCCGGGCCGGTGATCATCCGGTCCTCGCCGAGGATGCGATTGACCAAAGTCGACTTGCCCGCGTTCGGCCGGCCGACGATAGCCAGCTTCAGCGGCCCCTCATATTCATTGTCGGGCTGCTCCTCGGGAACCTCGTCCTTACCTTCGAGCAGCGGCAGCAGCGCCTCGAACAGGTCGCCCATGCCCTCGCCGTGCTCGGCCGACAACTGCACCGGATCGCCGAACCCGAGCGCCAGCGATTCGAGCACGCCCTGCTCGCCCGCACGCCCCTCGGCCTTGTTGGCAGCGAGGATGACCGGTACGTCCGCGGTGCGCAGCCAGCGCGCGATCTCTTCGTCGAGCGGCACGATGCCGGACCGCGAATCGAACAGGAACAGCGCGACGTCCGCCTGCGCGACGGCAGCCTCGGTCTGCTGGCGCATCCGACCGGGCAGCGTCTGCGCGTCGTGATCCTCGTAGCCGGCGGTGTCGATGATGCGGAATTCGAGCCCGATCAGCGACGCATCGCCCTCTCGGCGATCGCGGGTCACGCCGGGGCGATCGTCGACGAGCGCGAGCTTCTTGCCGACGAGGCGGTTGAACAGGGTCGACTTGCCGACATTGGGGCGGCCGACGATTGCGACCACGGGGAGTTTGGACATCCGCGCCCCTTAGCGCGGATGGTGCTCCCAGTCACCCGGCCCCGTCAGAGCCTCCCAGCCTTGTTCCGCCCAGCCCGACCCGCTACCTCGCGCGCATGTCCAGCCTGTCCGATATCCACGACGAATACGACTTCCTCGAAGCCGACGACCGCTATCGCCTGCTGATCGACCTCGGCCGCGCGCTGGAACCGATGCCCGACGCGCTCAAGACCGACGCGACGCTGGTCCGCGGCTGCTCCGCCTCGGTCTGGGTCTATCCGACCACCACCGACGACGGCACGCTGCACTTCCTGGCGGACTCGAACGCGGCGATCACTAAGGGTATCATCGCCCTAGTGCTGCAGACCGTGCAGGATCAGCCACCCGCAGCGATCGCCGCGACCGACATCGCCGCCGAACTCGCGCCGTTCGACTTGAGCAAACAGCTCAGCTCGAACCGCACGCAGGGAATCCCCAACATGATCACGCTGATCCGCGAAACGGCCACGCGCTACGCCTGATCCCGACGCCCAGCCGTCAGCGCACCAAGCCGGCCGTGAAGATTGCCGCCTCTACCTCGGCCATATCCGTCCCGGCAGGCACCACAAGCCAACGATCGGCCTTGAAGGTATCCACGACCATCACCGCATTCTTCGGGCAAACGCCCAGGCACTTCGTCTCGACCACGCCGAGCGCGGCCTTCCGGCCCTTCATGAGCCCGAGGTCCTTCCGCAGCGCCTTGGTGAGCGAGACCCGCCCGCCCTTGCCGAAACCGCCGCCGATCTTCTTCGAACACTTGCCGCACACCAGCACCGCGCCAGTCCATTCGGCACGAACCGGCCGGATCAAACCGGCTTCCACGTCCGCGCATCCTCGGCAGCGCGCAGCACTTCATAGGCCGCCTGCACGCCCTGGAACCGCGTCGCGGCGTCCTTGTCGCCCGGCCGCACATCAGGGTGATTGGCCTTGGCCAACCGCCGCCACGCCGCGCGGACGTCGTCGAAGGTCGCATCGGGTTCAAGCTGCAGCACCTCGAGCGCACGCATCTCGTCGCGCGAGCGGCTTCCATCACCGGGGCCCGCCCAGGCGTTGTGCTTCGACGCGGTATAGCCTTCCGCGGTCCGCGTTTCCGCCGCCTCGCGCTCGGCAGCTTCCTCGGCGCTCAGGCCTTCGAAATAGTTCCAGCCACGATTATACTCGCCGGCGTGCGTCGAACAGAAATACCAGCGGTCCGGGCTGTTGGGTGATTTGGGCGCCGGGCAATTGCCGGGTTCGGCGCAACCGTGGCGATCGCACAGCCTGACCGTCACCGCTTCGTTAGCGGAGCCATAGCCGCGCCAGCGTGGGAAGCCCCAGTCGGACGATCGTGAAGTGGTGCGCGCCATAAGCGGTGGGAGATAGGCTTCCCGGCGCACAACGCAACCGCGGCGCTGCAATGTTCCGCACCGCAACATCTCGCCGCAAAAACACGTCGGCTCGTCGATTAACGGAGATGAACTTTTTGTCATGTGCAAGGAAGCGAGGGGCCCGTGTGGGTTCCCCACGCCGACACCTTAGTGACAGGAACCCTGGTGCCGACCCTTATCCCCAATTTCAAGACTTGGCGCGCCGATCTGCCCGCTTCGATCGTCGTGTCGCTCGTCGCGCTGCCGCTGTGCCTCGGGGTCGCACTGGCGTCGGGCGCGCCTTTGTTTGCAGGTATCATATCCGGGATCGTCGGCGGCATCGCCGTCGGACTATTCTCGAAGAGTCCCTTGTCGGTCAGCGGGCCGGCGGCCGGACTGACGGTGATTGTACTCGGCGCGATCGAGAGCATGCCGACCTATCAGATCTTCCTGCTGGCGGTCGTGCTCTCGGGCGTGCTGCAGCTCGCCTTCTCGTTCACACGCGCCGGCATCCTTTCCGAGTTCGTGCCATCGTCGGTGATCACCGGCATGCTCGCAGCGATCGGGCTGATCCTGATCCTCAAGCAGATCCCCCACGCGGTCGGCTATGACCGCGAGTCCGAGGGAATCTTCGAATTCACCACCGCCGACGGGGTCAACACCTTCTCGCGTGTCTGGGATAGCCTTACCGGCAGCCTGACTCCTGGTGCGGTCCTTATAGCATTCGTCAGCCTGACCTTCCTGTTCTGGTGGGATGGCGCAAAACCCAAGAACGGTCCGCTGCGCTTCGTACCCGGCCCGCTCGTCGTGGTCCTGATCGGCATATTCGGCAACATGCTGCTCGGCGCGGTCATGCCGGCGTGGCAGCTGCAGGCAACGCATCTCGTCCAGGTGCCCATCACGGAAAAGCTGTCGCAATTTCCCTCACTGTTCACGCTGCCCGACTTTTCCGGCATCGGCATGAAGGTCGTCTGGACCAGCGCGATCACGCTGGCGATCGTCGCCAGCCTCGAATCGCTGCTGAGCGTCAAGGCGGTCGACGAGATCGATCCTCGCCGCCGCCGCACCGACAAGAACTGGGAACTGATGGCGCAGGGCGGCGGCAACATCCTGTCGGGCCTGATCGGCGGCCTGCCCGTAACCTCGGTGATCGTCCGCTCGTCGGCGAACGTCGACGCGAAGGCCGAGAGCAAGCTGTCGACGATGCTGCACGGCTTCTGGCTGCTGGTCAGCGTCGCGCTGATCCCGGCGGTGCTCAACCTGATCCCGCTGTCGGCGCTCGCCGCAGTGCTGATCGCGACCGGCTACAAGCTGACCAAGCCGAAGCTGTTCCTCGAACGCTTCAAGCAGGGTTGGACGCAGTTCATTCCGTTCGTCATCACGGTGGCTGCGATCCTGTTCACCGATCTGCTCGAGGGCATCGTCATCGGCCTGGCGGTCGGCTTCGTGTTCGTCGTCGCGCGCAACTTCCGCACCGCGATCACCTTCGCCTGCGACGACGAGGACTGTCTCGTCCGCGCCCGACGCAACCTGTATTTCATCCACAAATACGAGCTGCAGAAGTCGCTAGACCGCGTGCCGGACAACGCCAACCTGCTGATCGACCTGTCGTCGACCAGCTATGTCGATCTCGATAACGTCGACATCATCAACGCCTTCATCAAGGGCGCCGAGTATCGTGGCATCACCGTGCTCATCCGCGGCGATCTCGCACTGCGCACGGTCAAGCTGATCAACGCCCCCCAGACCGAGGTCCGTTTCGCATGAGGCAGTACAAGCAGCTCCTGCTCGCCAACAAGGCGTGGGCGGCCGAGATCATCGAGGAGAGCGCCGACTTCTTCCAGCGCCAGCTGGGCGGACAGAACCCGGAGTTCCTGTGGATCGGCTGTTCGGACAGCCGCGTCGGCCCCGAGCAGATGACGATGACCCCGCCCGGCAACATGTTCATCCACCGCAACATCGCCAATCTCGTCAAGGACGAAGACACCAACCTGATGTCGGTGCTGCAGTACGCGGTCGACGTGCTGGGCGTGCGCCACATCATCATCTGCGGCCATTATGCGTGCGGCGGAATCCGCGCGACGCTGGACGGCGGCACCACCGGCCCGGTCGACGACTGGCTCTCGACCGCGCGCTCGGTGATGCACGACCATGCCGACGAGATCGACGCGCAACCCGACCGCGAGCGGAAGGTGAACCGGCTGGTCGAGGTCAACGTGCGCGACCAGCTCATCCGCCTCGCCCGCACCGCGACGATCCAGGGCGCGTTTGCGCGTGGCCAGGAAGTGCTGCTTCACGGCTGGGTCTACGACATCCGCGACGGGCTCATCAAACCGATGATGGAGATCGATTCAACCACCGTGCTCGAAGAGGTCGGCCGGCCGGATCGCGTACTGGTCTGATCGCATCGGGGGTCGTCGAGCAACGCCCCCGAACCTCGCCCGCGAGCGGGCGGCCTGAATACTATGCCAGAGGGTCTGTAAGCCGGGTTCTGTCCATTTCCGATCCTTCGATACGGAAGTTAGGCGACCATTCCTCTAGGACGACGCTTGCGCGCCGCCTCAAGCAACCAACCCGGGTGACGAGCTGGAACGAAGCCCATGTGCCACCCCTATTCGGTCTTGCTCCCGGTGGGGTTTACCTTGCCGCCCCTGTTACCAGGCGCGCGGTGCGCTCTTACCGCACCCTTTCACTCTGACTGGGCCGAAGCCTTAGCCGTCTGCTCTCTGTGGCACTGTCCCTGGGGTCGCCCCCGCCGGGCGTTACCCGGCACCGTCGTTCCGCGGAGCCCGGACTTTCCTCGCGCATCTTTCGATACCCGCGGCCGCCCGACCCTCTGGCGCAGCGATCCCTAGTCGTCGCCCAGGGGTTTGGGAAGCAGCAACGCGAGCAGAATCATCCGGCACTCGGCATCGATCTCGCCGTCGACAAGTTCGGGTCGGAAGCGGCGCTGGAACGCCATGATCGCCGCCATCCGGTTATCGACGTCATACCCGAAGCGTTCGAGTGCCAGGCAGAAGCCACCCTCGGTCCAGTTCGGGTCCATCAGATTCCTGGTCGGTCGCGGCAGCGCCAGGCGACGGCGAGCCAGTTCGTGCCACGGAAACAGTTCGCCCGGATCGCGCTTGCGGGTGGGCGCGATGTCCGAATGGCCGACGATGTTGCCGCGCGTGATCTCGTGACGGTCCTTGATCTCTGCGACCAGGGGTAGCAGCGCGCCGATCTGTTCGGGCGGGAACGGTCGGTATCCGAACTCATGGCCCGGATTGACGATCTCGATCCCGACGCTCGCCGAATTGACGTCGTCGACGTCGCGCCAGTGCGATCGGCCGGCGTGCCAGGCACGCTTGCTCTCGTCGACCATGCGAAGGACGGTGCCGTCCTCTTCGATCAAGTAATGCGACGAAACCTTGGCCTCCGGATCGCGCAGCCGGGCGATCGCCGACGGCCCGTCCTGCATCCCGGTATAATGGAGCACGATCATCGTGATCGGCAGCAGCCGGTCGTCGAAATTGGGCGACGGCGTATCGATGATCCTCAAGCGCGTTTACCCTTCGGCCGTTCGGCGAAGCCTTTCATTAGCGGGAAGCGACGCGCGAGGGTATAGGGTTAGGCCGCGACCTCGTAGCAGCCGCGATGCCGCTTGCTGGGCTCGAACAGGCGGGTCTGGCCGATCACCGTCTCGCCCGCCCCCATCACGAACAGCCCGCCGGGGTTCAGTGCGCCGGCAATGCGCGGGAACACGCGCCCCTTGGTTTCGGTCGAGAGGTATAACAGTACGTTCCGGCACAACACCACGTCGAACCGGCCCGGCGGTGCCTGATCGGCGACCAGGTTGACGCGGCGGAAGGCGACCAGCTTCAGCAGATCGGGTTTCGCCATCCAGTCGCTGCCGGCGCCGTCGAACCAGCGCATCATCCGACGGATCGGCAAGCCACGCTGGATCTCGAACTGCGTGTAGCGGCCGGTGCGCGCCCGCGCGATCGCGGCGTCCGACACGTCGGTCGCGACGATCTCCGGCACCGGCTTGCCCGTCGCCTCCTGCCGCTCGGCGAACAGCATCGCTAGCGACAACGGTTCCTGGCCGGTCGAACACCCAGCGCACCAGATACGCATGCGGCGCTTCTCGGCCTCCGCCTGCTCCACCGCGGCGACCACGGTGTCGAACACCGGCGCATCGCGGTAGAAACTGGTTTCCTGGTTCAGCAAGGCATCGACGATGCGGTCGCCGATGACCCGGTCGTTTCCCTTCAGCATATCGGAAACCAGTTGATCGAGCGTTTCGAGGTTCCGTTCGCGCAACAGCGGCTTCAACGCCGTGTCCATGCGCCACGACCGGTAGGCGGCAATCTGTTGACCCGTGCGCGCTTCGAGCAGCGCGGTCAGCACGGCGATGCTGCTGGCCGACGCGATCGGCATCGTCGACGTTGTCGTGGATGGCCGGGGAACGGGCTGGACGCTCATGGTCGCCGCCGCGACGCGACGAGGCGTCCGATCTCGGCGGGTGTCAGCACCGCATCGGCGATGCCCGAACCGGCGACCGCGCCTGGCATGCCCCAGACCACCGAACTCGCCTGATCCTGCGCGACGACGCAGCCACCCGCGTCATGCACGTGCCGCGCGCCGTCCGCGCCATCGCGCCCCATCCCGCTCAACAGGATCGCGAGCATCCGCGGTCCATAGACCTGCGCCATCGAGGACAGCATCGGATCGACCGACGGCATACACCCGGTCGCCGACGGTTCGGTGACGAGCCGCAATGCGGCGCCGCGGTCGCCAAGCTTGACGCATTTGAGATGCGCGTCGCCTGGTGCGACGATCAGCCGGCCCGGTCGGATACGGAACCGGTCGGTCGCGACCTCGCACGGCCGGCCCGACAGGACCGCGAGTTGCGCCGCGAAATACGGCATGAACGATGCGGGCAGATGCTGCGTGATGACGATCGGCAGGCGAAAGCCGACCGGGAGCGCG
>Ga0247813_10001980_pt1 | contig 14619 bp, 12 predicted proteins | sample UWRJL169409C1_FD_180719 | JGI IMG/M metagenome (GOLD analysis project Ga0247813, IMG submission 180719) | Plant litter microbial communities from Arlington Agricultural Research Station in Wisconsin, United States - UWRJ-L169-409C-1 | ecosystem: Environmental > Terrestrial > Plant litter >... | reverse complement strand
CGACCTGCGGGCGCCACTGGCCAGGGTCACTGCTTTTTTCACCGAAGGGAAGTAGGCCAGGACCATCACCTGGTCCCTTTCATTGGTTCCCTCAGCGTCCATATCTGCCTTCCAGGTCACCTCCAGGCGGTTTCCTGTTAATATGGCCTGTGCATTTTTAGGTGCAGGGATGTTTCCATCGGCCACAATCAGTTTGCTGAAATCTGTTTCCAGATGTGGGTATGTACCTTTTACGGCCAGTTGTTTATTCAGTTTGATGAAATGGTTGCGCGGATCCTGCTTGCCGGTGCCGGAAACAGCCCTGAGGCCGAAGTTCAGGAACTCTTCGATGAGACCCGACAAGGAAGAGACCAGTGCCATCCTGGTTTCATTCGCAAATTGTTTGACCGTTCTGGGACCATGGTACTTGCCAATGGTGCGGCTGACATTGATATCGCCGAGCATATAACCTACTGTGGGGCCAAGTCTGCCGATAAATGGGCCGAGGATACCATAAGGATGTTTTGCCATGATGCTGGTTGGTTAGTTGAAGGGTTCCGGGTTGATTATGAGCAAGATATGGATAGGATCTGAGATAAACAATAGGGGAGGTATAGAAAAGGCAGAGGAGACATAAATGTTACATAACTTTGAAATACAGTTGATTAGGAATTGAAAAAGGTTTGACGCCTACAAACGCCTGGCAACCCCCTATCAAACTCCTATCAGCCGCCTTAAATAGATATTCACCCTATACGCTCGCTATGCCTTCTCTATAGGTTCATTCACTATTCACCCAGAGTCAACCTACTACCTGCTCCGAAGTGTTCTTATTCGTGCTAAAAGATGAAAAAAGCACTGTAAGCTTCTAATCATTTTTCAAAGACAGTTGAATGAATGCCATGATGTTTATTCTGATGTTCCTTATGCGCAAAAATCAAAAAAGCGACCCCACTATCAACATAATGTCGAATAGTACTGCCGCTCCTTTATAAAAATGAGGGATCAGAGAAATTACTTACAAATGCTTAAAAACGATTATTCTTCTGGCATATATATCAGCCACTATTATTTCGCCACTATCATTTACTGCTAAGCCTGAAACTGATGAATTTGAAAGTTCAGCTCTACCAATTTCTTCACGAATGCCACCTTCTTCATCTGTCTTCATGATAAAGCCAGCGCAAGCAAGATACAGGTACTCACCTTTGACTTTGATTGCATTAGAAGGTGTTCCTGCATCCCATGACTTGAGGTATTTACCATTTTTATCGAATATGCGAACAAGGCTATTTCTAGGTGAGGTTACAAAGATTTTATTCTTGAAAAAGCACACTCCAAATGGATATGGGTTATCTAGCTGTTCAGAAGTCCTTGTAGCAGCAGCGAATTTTAACAAGAAATTACCATTCTGATCAAACTTCTTAACAAAGTTATTTGATCCGTCTACTACGTAAATATTTTGCTCATCATCCACTGTAATTTGTTCAATATTGAGAAACTGACTATCCCCGGTGCCGTATGTGCCCCATTCTTTTAAGACATTTTTCTGTTTATCAATAATCTTGACGTATGAACTACTTTGGGTTCTGGTCACCACTGTATTGCCGTTGTTGAGGAAGGCAATTGCACGTGCACCTGAACCTTGGAAGAATACTTCTAAGAATTTACCGGATTTATCAAATTTTTGAACCCGATTATTACCTTCATCGCTGACATAAATATTTTCCAAGTTATCAACCTCTACATGTCTCGCGAAACTAAATTGTCCATTTCCTGATCCTTCAGTACCGAAGTGGAAAAATTTGCTGTAATTTCTGCCAGATGTATAGCCATACTGGATGTCGCTGAATTTACTATATTCAGAATCATTATTCTGCACTTTAACTTTGTAAAAGACTTTCTTTAGAGGCACTGGGATTGTGAGATCGGTGAAACTAGTATCAATAGTTTCTTTTAGTAAAAGATATTCTTGGGCAAGATCATCAAACTTAAATAGCTGATAGGTTTTAGCTTTTGGAATTGGTGTCCATGTGAGTATAATCCTTGTGCCGAAAGATCCTTTTGTGGCAGTCAGATTAATAGGTCTGTCAAGTTCAATAACTTCCTTAATTGGTTCTTGAGGAGATTCACTGGTTTTTTTACACGCTGCCGAAAATAAAATAATCAGGGTAACAGCTAAAAATGAGGAGAGAGTTTTATTCATAGCTTCAAAGATAAAATAATATGAGTAATAGATAAGGTTTTTAAAATGAAGAATTCGTTATACATAACTAGTCGCTTTTTTATTTTTACTTGAAAAGCTAGAATTTGTTTTGAATCAATTTTAAACCTCGGAGGGTATACATACGGGAATACTATCAACAGATATAACTCAATTAATTCTCTACCTTTACTGCAATAACATCAATACCGGAAAATGAAAAGGAATGTAATCATAACAGGTGGAACTGGGCAGTTAGCACAGTGCCTAAATGATATTGTATCAAAACAGGATCAAAACTTAAACTATATATTTTTGGACAGGGCTGACCTGGATTTTACGAATCAGGCGCAAACCAGATTAATATTTGACCAATATCAACCAATTTTCTGTATCAATTGCGCATCATATACAGCCGTAGATAATGCGGAAGAAGAACAGGATCAGGCATTTGAAAATAATACCTTTGCGGTTAAAAGACTGGCGGCTATTTGTGTAGAATATAAAACTACGCTCATTCATATTTCTACTGATTTTGTTTTCAATGGAGATTCAAGCATTCCTTTAACAGAAGAGGTTACGACCAACCCTGTAAATGTATACGGTTTGTCAAAACTTAAAGGCGAGCAGGAGATTCAAAAAGTGATGGAACAGTTTTTCATCATCAGAACCAGTTGGTTATATTCAGAAAAAGCAAACAATTTTGTGAAAACGATGCTGAAGCTGGCGCAGACCAGAGATCAGCTGACTGTAATTTATGATCAGGTAGGTACGCCAACTTACGCAATGGATCTGGCCAACGTAATTCTGAAAATAATTAAAAATAATTCGAATGCTTACGGATTGTACCATTACAGTAATGAAGGTGTAGCATCATGGTATGATTTTGCTAAAGCAGTTTTCGAGTTTGCTGAAGTAGATATAAACGTTTTACCAGTTGCATCTTCCGCATTTATAACAAAAGCGAAGCGTCCGCATTACTCTGTATTAGACAAGACAAAAATTAAAAAAGCACTTGAAATTGAGATACCTTACTGGAGGGACAGTTTAAATACTTGTGTGCAAAACCTTTAATTTCAGCGTGCTTGTATTGTCAAATTTCTGAGTAATCAAATAATTTACTCTATATTTGGAGTCCTAATCTAATAAAATTAACCGAATGAAAGTTGCCTTAATAACAGGTGTAACAGGACAAGATGGGGCATATTTAGCAGAATTTCTTTTGAAAAAAGGTTATTTTGTTCATGGTCTCAAGAGACGGTCCTCTTTGTTTAATACAGAACGTATTGATCACCTCTATCAAGACCAGCATGAAAATGGGGTTAATTTTAAATTGCATTTTGGCGATCTCACCGACTCTACTAATCTTATTCGCATTATTCAAGAAACTCAGCCAGATGAGATATATAATCTTGCCGCGATGAGCCATGTACATGTGAGTTTTGAAATGCCAGAATATACCGCAAATGCTGATGGTATTGGAACCTTAAGGTTATTAGAAGCCATTCGAATATTAGGATTAGAAAAAAAGACGAGAATCTATCAGGCATCTACTTCAGAATTGTATGGTTTAGTACAGGCTGTACCTCAAAGTGAGTCTACTCCCTTTTATCCAAGATCACCTTATGCTGTTGCAAAGATTTATGGTTATTGGATAACAGTAAATTACAGAGAAGCTTACGGTATGTTCGCGTCAAATGGAATTTTGTTTAACCATGAAAGTCCATTAAGAGGAGAAACCTTTGTAACCCGTAAAATCACCAGAGCAGCGTGTAAAATTGCTTTGGGTTTGCAGAAATGTTTATACCTGGGTAATCTGTCTGCACAAAGAGATTGGGGACATGCTAAGGACTACGTCGAAGCGATGTGGTTAATCCTGCAGCAAGAAAAAGCAGAAGACTTCGTGATCGCAACTGGTGTTACTACTACTGTTCGCGATTTTGTAAGAATGGGCTTTTTTGAATTAGGTATAGAGATTGAATTCTCCGGCAAAGATGAGCATGAAAAAGGTGTGATTATCGACGTTGATCAGGAGAAGATTGAAGAGTTTGGATTAAATGATTTAAACCTTAAACTTGGCACAACAGTTGTTAGGGTTGATCCAAAATACTTCAGGCCTACGGAAGTCGATTTATTATTGGGTGATCCAACTAAATCGAAGACTCAATTGGGATGGGAACCGAAGTACGATCTGCCTCTGCTAGTGAAAGATATGATTCAATCCGACCTTCAATTAATGAAAAAACAGGAACACCTTAAAAGTGGTGGTTTCAGAACACTTAATTCTTTCGAATAATACTATTTAATACAATACCCCAATATGAATTTCAAAAAGGTCATTACCGCTTTATTATTTTTGATTATAGTTGCTTCCTCGGATGTTATTCTTGCTCAAACTAATTATTCGGATGTGAAGGTCGATGAGCTGTCTGATACGCAGGTTCGTCAGTTGATGCAGCGCGCGGAATCAGTTGGCTATAATGATGCTCAATTAGAACAAATGGCGGCTGCACAGGGAATGCAGCAAGGTGAAATCACTAAGTTGAGAGCCCGGGTTGCACAGTTAAGAAAACAAGGGGGAACTGAGGAACCAAAAACAATTGAACAAGCCGGTGATAATCAAGAAGGCAGTGGCAGAGCTTATGATGGGAGCCCGTTAAAAAGTCCAAATCTTGCCGACAGAAGCGATGCACAGTTAAAAGATGCCTTTGGAAACCTGATCCCTAAAATATTTGGTTCAGAATTGTTTAAGAATAATAATATCACTTTTGAGCCAAATTTGAGAATGGCTACCCCAAAAAGTTATATTATAGGTCCGGATGATCAGTTGCTCATTGATTTGACTGGTGATAATGAGGCTAATTATAAACTTCAGGTAAGTCCTGATGGAACGATTCGTTTGCAATATGTTGGAATCATTTCAGTGGGTGGCTTATCTATTGAACAGGCAACTTCAAAAATCCGCTCAGCAATGGGAGGAACTTATCCAAGTTTGAAAAGTGGACGTACCAACGTTGCTGTTAACCTTGGCAATATCCGGAGTATTAAAATTACTTTGCTGGGAGAAGTGGTAAAGCCAGGATCTTATACTTTATCGTCATTATCTACAGTATTCAATGCTTTAAGTGCTTCAGGGGGACCAAATGATAATGGATCATTTAGGAAAATCCAAGTGATCAGAAACAATAAAATAGTTGCCACTATTGACGTATACAATTTCCTTTTAAAAGGTATTCAAACCGGTAATGTTCGTTTGCAAGATCAGGATGTAATTAATATTCCGGTTTATCAGACCAGAGTAGAGATGTCTGGTGAAGTGAAAAGGCCGGCATTGTTTGAAGTCCTCAATACTGAATCTTTAGAAGATGTGATCAACTTTGCAGGAGGATATTCTAACAAAGCTTACACTGCAAAAATTAAGGTGTTGCAGAATACGAACAAAGAGAGGAGGATTACCGATGTCAATGCTGACGACTTTAGTAAATATAGCCCACTAAATGGAGATAAATATTTTGTAGAAGCTATCCTTGATCGCTTTGCGAATAGAGTAGAGATCAACGGAGCTGTATTTAGACCAGGACAATTTGAGCTGGAAACAGGGATGACGTTGAAAACGTTAATTGAGAAAGCTGAAGGATTGAAAGAGGATGCTTTTTTAAATAGAGGTTATATTTCCAGATTGAATTCGGATAATAGTCTCTCTTTAACCTCTTTTGATGTGGCTAAGATCATGAATGGCACTGAACAGGATATTCCGTTAAAAAGGGAAGACAAAGTTACTATATCATCCATTTTTGATTTGCGTGATGAATATAAAGTAGATATTAAGGGTGAAGTAAGAGCACCAGGTACTTTTGAATATGCTGAAGGAATGACATTGCAGTCACTAATTCAAATGGCAGGCGGTTTTAAAGAAGGGGCTACACCAAACAGGATAGAAATTGCCAGAAGAATAAAAGATAGCGATGCTAATTCCAGAACTGCTAAGACCGCTGATATTTTAAATGTTAATATTTCAAGAGATTTAACTCTGCAAGATTCTGCTTTTGTACTGCAACCATTTGATATAGTTTCGATACGGAGTTCCGAAGGATATCAGGTTCAACAGCAGGTTAAAGTTGAAGGAGAAGTTCTTTATCCAGGAATATATACTGTCACGAGGAAAGATGAACGTATTTCAGATATAATTAAACGAGCTGGAGGTTTAACTTCACTTTCGTTTGCTGAAGGTGCTTCGTTAAAAAGACCAGGAACTAAAGTTGAAGCTAGTAAATCGGGAACTGATAAAAATAAGAATGCAATAGATCAGTCTGAAGAAGATAAACAAAAGCTTGCTAATTTGCAGAGAATTCAGTTAGGTATTGGGGTGAAAGATACAGCACAACTTATACAGGAAGTTGAAAGTTTAGAAAGTGATTTAGTGGGTATTGATTTAGTAAAAATACTAAAAAAGCCTGGATCAAAATCTGACCTATTTTTAGAGGACGGGGATGTAATCAGAGTCCCTAAACAATTACAGACGGTTAAAGTTACCGGAGAGGTTTTAAAACCTATAAATGTTGTTTATAGCAATAACAAATCAATGAAACAATATATAAACGGAGCAGGTGGATTTACATATAATGCTAATAAAAAAGGTGCTTATATACAATATGCTAACGGATCTGTCGATGCTGGTAGCAAATTCTTATTCTTTAATAATTTCCCGAAAGTTAAGCCTGGATCTGAAATTTTTGTTCCAAAACGTGCACCTAGAGAGAAATTGGGAATTGCCGGAGTAATAGGAATCACTTCGGCACTTGCAACTGTAGCAGCTGTATTGATAGGCGTACTTAGGTAATCATTTCTGCAATTATATATAGCTTGAAAAGGCACAAAATGAAAGATAAAATGCATAATGAAAATATTGAGGACGATGAGATCTCAATAAAACAAATTTTAGAGAATTTCAGTAAATGGTTTGCCTATATCAGATCAAAGTGGTTAATAATTACATGTTTTGTTATTTTAGGTAGTACTCTTGGGTTTTTCTATGCCAAAACAAAAAAGGCAGTTTATACAGCAACTACTACTTTTGTTTTGGAAGAAGGTGAAAATGGTGGTGGGTTAAGTCAATATGCAGGTTTAGCCTCAATGGCAGGTATAGATCTTGGTAGTGGCGGTGGTGGTATTTTTCAAGGTGATAATATTTTACAGTTATACAAATCACGAAAGATGATTATGAGGGCTCTTTTTGCTCCCGTTGTTTATGATGGTAAGAAAAAATTATTGGTTAACCAATATATTGAATTTAATAGGCTGAGAGAGACATGGAAAGACCTGCGACTAAAATCGATCGTATTTTCATCGGATTCTGTACCTCAATCTAATACTCGGTTGAGAGACAGCTTATTATTGTCGTTTATCAATGACATAAGTGTAAACTACTTAAGTGTTTCGAAACCTGATAAAAAGGAAAGCCTCATTTCTGCACAGGTTAAATCTAAAGATGAATTCTTTGCTAAAAATTTTAACGAACAGATAGTTAAAACTGTCAATGATTTTTATATACAAACTAAGATCAAGAAGTCTTTGGCTAATATTTCAATTCTTGAGAAGAAATCGGATTCTATTAAGGCTGTTTTAAATGGTGCTATTTATGCTGCATCAGCTGTTGCTGATGCGACACCAAATTTGAACGTCACTCGTCAAACTCAAAGAAACGTGCCTTTGCAAAGATCACAATTTACTGCTGAAACTAATAAAGCAATTTTTAGTGAATTGGTTAAAAATTTAGAAATATCAAAAATATCCTTATTAAAGGAAACTCCACTAATAGAGATCGTTGATGGACCTATTTATCCACTAGAAAAAAATAAACTGGGTATATTAAAAGGGACTGCGATTGGCGGTATTATTGGAGGGGTATTAATTTGTATTTATTTAATATTAAAAAGAATTTTCAAAGGAATAATATGAATATTTTGAAGCTGATAGGACGGAATAAAGAATTATTTATAAATGATATAACCCGCCACGAGCACGAATTAAGTAAAAATGTTAGCCAATCCAAGTTTCTTGTAATTGGTGGAGCGGGATCGATCGGACAGGCAGTGACTAAAGAGATTTTTAAACGTAATCCGCTGAAACTACATATTGTTGATATTAGTGAGAATAATTTGGTTGAATTGGTCCGGGATATTAGAAGCTCATTAGGGTATATCTCAGGTGATTTTCAAACTTTTGCCTTGGATATTGGATCTGTGGAATACGATGCATTTATAGAATCAGACGGAAATTATGACTATGTTTTAAATCTCTCAGCTTTAAAACATGTAAGGAGTGAAAAAGATCCCTTTACACTCATGCGAATGATTGATGTTAATATCTTTAACACAGAAAAAACGATTAATCAGGCTATTGCAAAGGGCGCTAAAAAATACTTTTGTGTTTCCACAGATAAAGCTGCAAATCCTGTTAATATGATGGGGGCTTCTAAACGCATAATGGAAATGTTTTTAATGCGTAAAAGTGAAAAAATCGATATTTCGACTGCAAGATTTGCTAATGTAGCTTTCTCTGATGGATCTTTATTACACGGGTTTAATCAGCGTATTCAAAAATTACAGCCAATTGTTGCTCCCAGCGATGTGAAAAGGTATTTTGTCACGCCTAAAGAATCAGGCGAATTATGCCTGATGTCTTGTGTGTTCGGTGAAAACAGAGATATTTTCTTTCCTAAGCTGAGTGAAGAACTGCATCTGGCCACATTCGCAGATATCGCTGTTAAGTACCTTAAGGAAATTGGTTACGAGCCATATATATGTAAGGATGAACAAGAGGCGCGTGATCTAATGACTGTGCTGCCAAAACAGAATAAGTGGCCGTGTTTATTTACTTTAAGCGATACTACAGGAGAAAAGGATTTTGAAGAATTTTTTACTGAGGATGAACATCTCGACATGACTAGTTTTGAAAATTTGGGTGTGATCAAAAATCAATTTAAATCTGAAGATGATAAACTCGAATTTTTCTACAATCGGATCATTGATTTAAAGAAAACGAAAATGTGGACAAAGGAACAACTGGTAGAATTATTTTTTTATATGATCCCGGGTTTTGGACACCTTGAAACGGGGAGATATTTAGATTCAAAGATGTAATGGAAAGGAACATTGAAAACTTTAAAAGAATAGTTGATTTTGTAAAATCCAAATATCCGAATAAGGATTTTGTCGGATTACATGAACCGGTTTTTATAGGTAATGAGCGTAAGTATGTTTTGGACGCTATAGATTCTACATTTGTTTCCTCTGTTGGTTCTTACGTTAATCAGTTTGAGCAAATGATGTCTGAAATAACCGGAGCAAAATATGCGATAGCCATGGTAAATGGAACCAATGCATTACATATGGCTTTGTTGCTTGGAGGAGTTAAGAGAGAAGACGAGGTTTTATCACAGGCATTAACATTTATAGCAACTGCAAATGCGATAAGTTATATAGGAGCAATTCCAGTTTTCATCGATGTGGACAGGGATACTTTAGGCTTGTCTCCTTCTGCACTTAGTTTATTCCTTGAAGAAAATGCAGAATTGCGTGAGGATGGATTCTCATATAATAAACTAACAAACAGAAAAATTGCTGCATGTGTTCCAATGCATACATTTGGCTTGCCTTGCCGTATAGATGAAATCGCTGCTATTTGTACAAACTGGGGCATTACGTTAATCGAAGATGCCGCAGAGTCTCTTGGCAGCTATTATAAAGAGAAGCATACTGGCCGATTCGGGAAAGTAGGTGTTTTTAGTTTCAACGGAAATAAGACGGTAACTTGTGGCGGTGGTGGTGCGCTGATAACTGATGATGCAGAAATAGCTCAAAGGGCAAAACATTTAACAACTCAAGCTAAGGTGCAGCATAAGTGGGATTTTGTTCATGATGAAATTGGCTATAACTATAGAATGCCAAATTTAAATGCTGCCCTCGCCTGTGCTCAACTAGAGCAATTACCTTTGTTTTTGCAAAACAAACGAGATTTGGCTGCATCTTATAAGGAACTTAGTGATGAGACCAAAGTTCAATTTGTTACTGAAATTGAATTCGGCAAAGCTAATTATTGGCTGAATGCCATTGTATTTAATGATTTAAATGAAAGAAACCAATTTTTGGAATTTAGTAATTCAAATGGCGTAATGACTAGGCCAGTTTGGGAGTTAATGAATAGATTGTCAATGTTTAAGGACTGCCAAACAGATGGGTTGTTAAACAGCATTTGGCTGGCTGACAGGGTAGTTAATGTTCCAAGTGGATTTAGAGTAAATATAGTTTAATGCATAAACTGATACTGATTGGAGGCGGGGGGCATTGCAGAGCCTGTATCGACGTGATAGAGGCTACTGGAAAATATGAAATCCTTGGAATCTTAGATCGTGAAGAACTGATCGATACCGAAATAATCGGTTATAAAATTATAGGAACCGATGCTGATATTATTAAATATATTGATCAGGGTTACCAATTTTTAATTACTGTAGGACAAATAAAGTCGGTTGAAGTAAGAGAAAAAATATTTAATATTTTGATTTTAAACGAGGCTAACTTGGCAACGATTATTTCACCAAGAGCCTATGTTTCAAAACATGCTCAGATTGGTTTTGGTACTATAATAATGCATAATGCTATTGTAAATGCAAATGCAAATGTTGGCGACAACTGTATCATTAATACAGGATGTAATATTGAGCATGATGCCCGTATTGGAAATCAAACTCATATATCAACATCCGCAATCATTAACGGTGATGTTGTGATTGGAAACAGAGTTTTTATTGGTAGTAACTCAACTGTGTCCAGTCAGGTGAAACTTGCCGGTGATATCATTGTCGGTGCTGGTAGTGTTGTTGTAAAAGATATTTGTGAATCAGGAACCTATGTTGGTAATCCTGTTCAAAAACTTAATGTATGAATCATACCATAATTATTGCTGAAGCGGGAGTTAATCATAACGGTAGTCTTGACAATGCATTTAAGCTTGTAGATGCAGCAGTGAAAGCTGGCGTTGACTACGTGAAATTTCAAACTTTTAAAGCTGAAAAGCTAGTTTCAAAAAGTGCCGCTAAGGCTGAATACCAGATTGAGAACACCAAAAATTCCCAGGAATCGCAGTTGCAGATGCTTCGTAAACTGGAGTTATCAATCAGTGATCACGAAGAACTTATTAAGTACTGTGGTCAAAGAGGCATTCGTTTTTTTTCTACAGCTTTTGATTTGGATTCTCTTCTGTATCTTTCTAAGTTGGGTTTTGAAATGGTTAAAATTCCTTCAGGTGAGATAACCAACCTGCCATATCTTAATCTTGCAGCTTCATTGTTTTCTAAAGTGATCTTGTCTACTGGAATGGCTACAATGCCCGAGGTAAAAGAGGCCTTTGATGTGTTTGTTTCTGCAGGATTACTAAAAGAAAATATTATAATTTTACACTGTAATACTGAGTATCCAACTCCAATGAAAGATGTAAATTTATTGGCAATGTTGTCGATCAAAAAAGCTTTTGGAACTTCTGTAGGTTATTCTGATCATACGCTTGGTATTGAAATTCCTATTGCTGCAGTGGCATTGGGTGCATCTGTAATAGAAAAACATTTTACGTTAGATCGTAATATGCCAGGTCCTGATCATATTGCGTCTTTAGAGCCAGATGAATTAAAAGCTATGGTAGATGCAATACGAAATATTGAATTGGCAATCGCGGGTTCAGGAACAAAGATGCCTTCTGAGTCTGAACTTAAGAATATTAGTATAGCAAGAAAAAGTATTCATTTAAAGAATGGCAAAAAATCTGGTGATATAATTTCTATTGACGATTTAGAGATGCTGAGACCCGGTGACGGTATATCTCCCATGCAAATGAATCAAATTGTTGGAAAAGCGCTTAACAAAGATCTTAATAGCGGAGATAAACTTTCAATTCATGATTTTAATTAAATGAGAATAGCGGTATTAACAAGTTCAAGGGCTGATTTTGGTATATATTTACCTTTGCTGAAAAAAATACGTGAAGACGTTTTTTTTAGCCTGGATATAATAGCCTTTGGTACTCATCTTTCTTCTTTTCATGGAGAGACAATTAATCAGATTAAAGAAGCAGGATTTGTAGTTGCACACAGGATCGAATCAATTTTATTGACTGATTCTGCTGAATCAATTGCAACATCAATGGGATTAACCACAATTAAATTTGCGCAATTCTGGAGTAAAAATTGCGACACGTTTGATTTAGTATTATGCTTAGGGGATCGTTACGAGATGTTTGCTGCCATAACTTCGGGGATACCTTTTAATATTAAATTTGGACATTTGCATGGCGGTGAAACTACCACAGGGGCGATAGATAATATTTTCAGACATGGTATAACATTAGCTTCGAAATATCATTTTGTATCTACAACGCAATATGCTGATAAAGTAGCACAACTGACCGGATCAACAGCAAACATTTATTCTGTTGGAGCGATGAGTTTAGACAATCTAAATGATATAGAACTGCTGTCAATTGCGGACTTTAAGAACAAATGGCATATTGACTTGTCTAAAAAGACCGTTTTAACTACGTTTCATCCGGAAACAGTAAATATGCATCACAATATTTATTTTACGGAGCAATTAATTAAGGTGATCAAAAATGATATGAGATATCAGTTTTTGATCACTATGCCTAATGCAGATACTTCCGGGAACGTAATAAGGAAGATGCTGACAAGAGAACTACAAGATTTAGACAAGGTCTTTTTAATAGAGAACCTCGGCTCTCAAAGTTATTTCAGCGCCATGAAATATTGTTCATTTTTAATGGGTAATACTTCAAGCGGGATAATTGAAGCTGCTACGTTTGGTAAATATGTTATTAATCTGGGTGACAGACAGCAGGGCAGGGCGTGTGGAAATAATGTTCTGCAAGTGCCTATTATTGCCGAAGAAATACAGAAAGCGATCGAATCGTTATCTGATATACGGGATTACCAAGGAGAGAATATTTATTACAAAAATGATTCTTCTGGTTCAGTTATTAAAATTTTAAAGGAAATCTCATCTCATGCAAAATAATACGAATCATATTGTAAATCATAATCATGAGGCTAGGGTAGCTTTAAAAGCATTAGATGTTTTGGAGGATGGTGTCAGTCGCACATTATTTGTCATAAATAATGACAATAAACTAGTTGGTTCTTTAACTGACGGAGATATAAGAAGAGGACTATTGAACGGGTTAGAAATTTCGCATCCGATAGAAACCTTTATGAATAAGGAATTCAAATTTATTCGAACATCGGATGATAAAGTAGCTTTAATCAAAGAGTTTAGAAATGCTGAAATAAACCTGATTCCGCTAATAAATGATGATTTTTGTCTTTTAGAAGTACTGGATTTAAAAAAAATGCGTACTAAATTGCCAGTGGCAGCATTAATTATGGCTGGAGGCAGGGGCGAAAGGCTGAGACCGCTAACGGAAAATACTCCAAAGCCCATGTTGAAAGTTGGAGGTAAACCTATCATTGAGCATAATGTTGATCGATTAATAGCATATGGAATTAAAGATATTTATATTAGTGTTAAGTATTTAAAAGAGCAGATAAAGGAGTTCTTTGGTAATGGCACTTCCAGAAATGTAAATATCTATTATATCGAGGAGGATGAACCTCTAGGAACAATCGGATCTTTAAGTTTAATAGAGGATATAGACTTTGAAGATATACTGGTTATGAATTCTGATCTTTTAACAAATATTGATCTTGAAGATTTCTATAATTTTTATAGCAGCAACAAGGCAACGATGGCTCTGGCTAGTGTACCTTATCATGTTAATATCCCATACGCTGTTTTAGAAACATCTGGTCATTTTATTTCTTCCTTTTCTGAAAAACCAAACTATACTTATTATTCTAATGGTGGTATTTATATTATGAAATTTGCTTTGAAATCACTTTTTGAGAAAGGGAGCTTTTTTAATGCAACAGATCTTATGGATAAAATTATTCTTACTGATGGGTTGGACCTGGTTCATTATCCTCTTTTAGGGTACTGGTTGGATATTGGCAAGCATAATGATTATATCAAGGCGCAAGAGGATATACAACATATAAAACTTTAACTTGTGAAAATTCTTATAACACTTTGTGCTCGTGGTGGTTCCAAGGGGATTCCTGGCAAAAATATAAAGCCTTTAGCTGGCAAACCTTTAATTGAATACACGATCGAAATTGCCAAAACTTTTGGGAAAAAATATAATGCAACAATTGGATTATCAACAGATGATCAAAATATTAAACAGGCCGCGGCGAACGCTGGCTTAAATACATCCTATTCTCGTCCGGATTATCTTGCAACAGATGCAGCAGGTAAGATCGATACAATTAAAGATTTGCTATTTTACGAAGAATCTTTAACAGGAATCCGCTA
>Ga0247813_10001978_pt1 | contig 14623 bp, 15 predicted proteins | sample UWRJL169409C1_FD_180719 | JGI IMG/M metagenome (GOLD analysis project Ga0247813, IMG submission 180719) | Plant litter microbial communities from Arlington Agricultural Research Station in Wisconsin, United States - UWRJ-L169-409C-1 | ecosystem: Environmental > Terrestrial > Plant litter >... | reverse complement strand
CTCGACCACTCCGGCGAGGGGCGCCGCCGGGGGCAGCAGCAGACCGGGCTTGGCCGCGCCGAAGGTCACCGTGCGGTCGGCGCGCAGCACGACGGGGTCGCTCGGCTGCTGCGTCTCGCGGCTCCCGCTCCGTGCGGGGTCCGGTCGAGGCAACGACCCGTCGTCGACCCCGATGCCGCTCGGGACGTCGACCGCGACGACGAGCGGCCTCCGCGGGCCAGTCTCGAGATGCCGGACGACAGCCCGCACCACGTCGCCCGCGAGCCCGCGCAGCCCGCCCGAGGCGCCGATGCCGAGGATCCCGTCGAGCACGACGTCGGCCTCGACGACGTGCCGCGCGACGTCGTCGAAGGTCCGCCCCGCGGCGTGCGTCACTGTCCCGCCTGCGGCGCGCAGGGCAGCCAGGCCGTCACGGTGGACCCTGTCGTCGAGGAGCACGGCGCTCACGCGCACACCACGACCGGCGAGCCGCGCCCCTGCGAAGAGCGTGTCTCCCCCGTTGTTCCCCGAGCCTACGAGCAAGCACACGTGCGCTCCCCGGACGGCACCTCGGGCGGCTCGCAGCTCGCGGAGCACCACCCCGGCCAGCGCCCACGACGCTCGCTGCATGAGCGGCTCTCCTCGCGCGAGCAGAGGGTCTTCGGCCGCGCGCACGGCCCGGGCGTCGTGTGCCTGGATCATCTGGCCATCATGCCGCAGACGGCAGGCCTCGCACCTGGGCCGACGCCGGTGCACCGCCGGACACCCGAACGTAAGGTGGGTCACATGCGATTCGGACTCTTCATCCCCCAGGGCTGGCGCCAGGACCTCACGGGCATCGCGCCGGCCGACCAGTGGTCTGTCATGGACGGCCTCGCCCAGCACGCCGACACAGGCTCCGCCTTCGACTCCGTGTGGGTCTACGACCACTTCCACACCGTGCCCGAGCCGACCGAGGAGGCCACCCACGAGGCCTGGTCGCTCATGGCCGCCTTCGCCGCGTCGACGTCGCGGGTCAAGCTCGGTCAGATGTGCACCTGCATGGCCTACCGCAACCCCGCCTACCTCGCGAAGGTCGCGACGACGGTCGACGTCATCAGCGGCGGCCGTGCCCAGATGGGGATCGGCGCCGGCTGGTACGAGCACGAGTGGCGTGCCTACGGCTACGGCTTCCCCAGGGCCGGCGAGCGCCTCGACATGCTCGACGAGGGCGTGCAGATCATGCGGCAGATGTGGACCGAGGGCACAGCGACCCTCGACGGGAAGCACTACCAGGTCGACGGGGCCCGCAACTACCCCCTGCCCCTCCAGGAGGGCGGCATCCCGCTGTGGATCGCCGGCGGGGGCGAGAAGAAGACGCTGCGCATCGCCGCGCAGCACGCCGACTACACCAACTTCGACGGCACGGCCGAGACCTTCACGGCCAAGTCGGAGATCCTCCGCGGCCACTGCGACACCGTGGGCCGCGACTTCGCGGAGATCACCCGCTCGGCCAACTACAACGTCATCATCGGAGAGACCGCCCAGGACGTCGACGACCGGCTCGCCTGGCTCGGAGAGCACTACGCCAAGACCGTCCCCAGCAAGGCCGCCGAGACCGTCGAGTCCCTCCGCCAGGGCCCCTGGTCGGCACCCCCGAGCAGATCGTCGAAGAGCTCACCCGCCTCGAGAAGCTCGGCATGACCTACGCGATCACCTATTTCGCCGAGGCCGCCTACGACCGCTCCGGCATCGAGCTCTTCGAGTCCCAGGTGGTCCCAGAGCTCAGCTGACCCCCAGGCCCCCTGAGAAGGCTCGCTGCAGGCAGACCGAACAGTCACGACCCGCCGCAGCGAGCCTTCTCGAGCCGTCTCTGCCGACACTCGTCGACCCCTCGCCCGCGATGCGCAGCGAGCCCGACCCCCTCACGCGATGCGCAGCGAGCCCGACCCCGTCACGCGACGCGCAGCGAGCCATCCTCGTCAGGCGATGCGCAGCGAGCCGTCCTCGGCAGCGCAGCGACCCGAGCAGATGCTCCCGGAAAGGAGCGAGGCGCAGCGAGCGTGCGCGCGATCGTGGTGGGCCTGGCACGGCGTGCCCAGGCACGCCGCGGAGATCGCGCGCACGCTCGCGGAGCCTCGCGGACCCCCAAGACATCAGCTCTCAGCCACCACCATGGCAGTAGCGATCCCCCCGTCGTGCGACAACGACAGGTGGAAGTACGCCACCCCCAGCTCCGCAGCCCGCGCAGCAACAGTCCCGCGCACCTCGACGACAGGCGCCCCGCCCCGGACCCGCGGGATCGTGCAGTCGTGCCACAGCAGGTTCCCCGGAGCGCCGAGCGCCTTGGCGAGGGCCTCCTTGGCGGCGAACCTGGCGGCGAGCGACGAGGGCGCGAGGTCGCGCTCGGGAGGTGTGAAGAGCTTCTCCCGCAGTCGCGGTGCCCGTTCGAGGGTCGCCATGAACCGTTCGATGTCGACGACGTCGACCCCCACCCCGACGATCATCAGGCCGCCCGGAGTCGCGGCGCGCGCCCCTGCAGGACCCCGGGCACGCGGACGGCCGCCGCCACCGAGGTGACGACGGCCGGTCCGTGCGAGGACGTCGGGGTCATTCGACCGTGACGGACTTCGCGAGGTTGCGCGGCTGGTCGACGTCGAGCCCACGGGCTGTCGCGAGCTCGCAGGCGAAGATCTGCAGCGGGACGACGGTGAGCAGCGGCGCGAGGAGCGTCGGGGCCTGCGGGACCCAGAACACCTCGTCGGCGTAGGGCAGCACGGCCTCGTCGCCGTCTTCGGCGAGCACCAGGGTGCGAGCCCCGCGGGCGCGGATCTCCTGGATGTTGGAGATCACCTTGGAGTGCAGCGAGTGGCGGCCACGAGGCGACGGCACGATGACGAAGACCGCCTGACCGGGCTCGATGAGGGCGATCGGACCGTGCTTGAGCTCACCGGCCGCGAAGCCCTCGGCGTGGATGTAGGCGAGCTCCTTGAGCTTGAGCGCACCCTCCATCGCGACGGGGAACCCGACGTGACGCCCCAGGAACAGCACGGACGACGTGTCGGCCATCCAGCGGGCGATCTCCCGCACACGGGCCCCGCGGTCGATGACCTCCTGGATCTTGCCGGGCATCTCGCGGAGCTCGTCGTAGATCTTCGCGATCTCGTCGGGGAACATGTTGCCGCGCAGCTGGGCGAGGTACAGACCGAGCAGGTAGGCAGCGGTGATCTGCGAGAGGAACGCCTTGGTCGAGGCGACGGCGATCTCGGGTCCGGCGTGCGTGTAGAGCACGGCGTCGGACTCGCGCGGGATGGTCGAGCCGTGCGTGTTGACGATCGAGATGACCTTGGCACCCTGCTCGCGGGCGTGGCGCACGGCCATGAGCGTGTCCATGGTCTCGCCCGACTGGGTGATGGCCACGACGAGGGTCTTCTCGTTGACGACGGGGTCGCGGTAGCGGAACTCGTGCGCGAGCTCGACCTCGACGGGGATGCGGCACCAGTGCTCGATGGCGTACTTGGCCACGTGCCCGGCGTAGGCGGCTGTCCCGCAGGCGATCACGACGATCTTGTCGACGGTGCGGAGCACGGACTCGTCGATGCGCAGGTCGTCGAGGACGAGTCGGCCCTCGAGGTCGGTGCGCCCGAGGAGGGTGTCCCCGACGGCCTGGGGCTGGTCGTGGATCTCCTTGTCCATGAAGGACGCGAAGCCGCCCTTCTCGGCGGCCTCGGCGTCCCAGTCGACCGTGAAGCGGCGCGGCTCGACGACAGTGCCCTCGAAGTCGATGACGGAGACGGCGTCGGGGGTGATCGTCGCGATCTGGTCCTGCCCGAGCTCGAGAGCCTCACGGGTGAAGGCGATGAACGCTGCGACGTCGGAGCCGAGGAAGTTCTCGCCCTCTCCGAGCCCGACGACGAGCGGTGAGTCGTGACGGGCACCCACGACGGTGTCGGGGCGGTCGGCGTGGACGGCGAGGAGCGTGAAGGTGCCCTCGAGCCTGACGGCCGTGCGGCGCATCGCCTCGGTGAGGTCTCCGGCCTCGGCGAGCTCCTTGGCGAGGAGGTGGGCTGCGACCTCGGTGTCCGTCTCGGACAGGAAGGTCACGCCGTCGGCTGCGAGCTCGACGCGCAGCGCTGCGAAGTTCTCGACGATCCCGTTGTGGATCACGGCGAGGCGTCCACCGTCGGCGAGGTGCGGGTGCGCGTTGAGGTCGTTGGGTGCGCCGTGGGTGGCCCAGCGGGTGTGCCCGATCGACGCCGTGGCGTCGGCCAGGGGGTGGGCCTCGAGCTCTGCCGTGAGGTTCAGCAGCTTCCCGGCCTTCTTGGCCGAGACGACGCGGTCGACCCCGGGGGCGACGAGCGCCACACCTGCGGAGTCGTAGCCGCGGTACTCGAGCCGCTTCAGGCCGTTGAGCGCGACCTCGAGGGGGCGCGAGGAGGGGACCTGTGATCCGACGTAACCAACGATTCCGCACATGGTCCCAGAGTCTAGACGACGCACCCCGCTGCTCCATCAGGCAGAATCGTCGGGTGGTAGCCCAGAACATCGTCCCCGCGACGCCCTACGTCGATCTCGACAGGGCGGCGTGGTACCGGCTCTCCGAGTCGACCCCCCTCCCGCTGACCGACGCCGACGTCGCCAGGCTGCGTGGTCTCGGCGACCCTGTCGACCTTGCCGAGGTCGACACGGTCTACAGGCCGCTCTCGCGCCTGCTCAACCTCTACGTCGCGACCGCCGGCAGCCTGCACCAGGCGACGTCGACCTTCTTGCGGGAGGACTCGGGCCGGACGCCCTACGTGATCGGCGTCGCCGGCTCGGTGGCCGTCGGGAAGTCCACGACGGCCCGTGTGCTGCGCGAGATGATGGCCCGCTGGCCGGACACCCCCCGTGTGGAGCTGGTGACGACCGACGGCTTCCTCTACCCCAATGCCGAGCTCGAGCGCCGCGGCCTCATGGAGCGCAAGGGGTTCCCCGAGTCCTACGACCGTCGGTCGCTCATCAGGTTCTTGTCGAAGATCAAGGCCGGGCGCCCGGAGGTCCGTGCCCCCGTGTACGACCACCTCACCTACGACATCGTCCCCGGTGCCGAGACCGTGGTGCACAGACCTGACGTGCTGATCGTCGAGGGTCTCAACGTCCTGCAGCCCGGACGCGCCACGCAGTCGGGGTCAGACCTGTCGGTCAGCGACTTCTTCGACTTCTCGATCTACGTCGACGCCCGGACGTCTGACGTGCGTCAGTGGTATGTCGACAGGTTCTTGTCTTTGCGCTCGACGGCGTTCTCACGACCCGAGTCGTACTTCCACAGGTATGCGGGGCTCTCGGACGACGAGGCTGTCGCCCGCGCCGAGCACATCTGGGACACGATCAACGAGCCGAACCTGCTCCAGAACGTCGCCCCGACCCGGAGCCGGGCGACGCTCGTGCTGCACAAGGGCCGCGACCACTCGGTCGAGCGGGTGCGGCTCCGCAAGATCTGAGGACCGCTGGCGACCGGGATGGCTCAGGCTGCGGAGGCTCCCGCGGCGACAGGCTCCCGCACCGCTGGCACGGCTGGGTCGGCCGCCTCGTCGGCTGCCGCTCTCGCGACGTCACCGCTGCTGCGCCCGAGCAGGCGCCCGACGACGAGGTCGACCACGTAGCCGAGCGCGATCCCGCCGACCACCCCGACGACCATGGCGACCAAGGGTCTGTCGCCGAGCCACATGCCCGACCCGATGCCGATGAGGGTGGAGTAGCCCGCCCAGGTGGCCCCGCCGACCGTCGCGAGAGCCAAGAACCGTGGTGCCGGCATCTTGATGGCCCCCGCCGTCATGTTCACGGCGACGCGCCCGACGGGGACGTACCGCGCCGAGACGATGAACCTCGCCGGGCGGGCAGCCAGTGCACCCTCGGCCCAGTCGAAGGCCGCCTGGAGACGACGTGCACGCATCACCCGCCACCCACGGATGTGCAGATGACGACCCAGCAGGTAGGCGATCGAGTCCCCCAGCACAGCACCCACGGCTGCGGCCGCGACGATCGCCCAGAGGGGTGGTCCTCCTGTCGACACCGCGTACGCGGCGACCGCGATGACGAGGGTCTCGCTCGGCACCGGCGGGAAGAACGCGTCGACCACCACGAAGAGGACGAGGACCGCGAAGACCCAGGGTGACGCGGCGAGGCCCACGGCCCAGGTCTCGACGGACTGCAGCACGGTCTCGATGATCTCCAGCACGTGCGTCGTCCCCTCCTCGGCCCGGACGTCCCGGTGTCCCACCAGCGTAGAAATCCGACGTGGCAGGCACCATCAGGTATCTCCCCGATGTGTCCCTGACAGTTCAGCACGCGGTCTCAGGGGTGGGCATCGGCCGCACGGATGACCGCAGGACGCACGAGGCCCACCTCAGGGACGAGCCGAGGTGGGCCAGAAGGTGCAGACGGCGTGCCGCGCGGGCCGTGGCAGCCGCGTTCGCGCGGGGTGAGTCAGGCAGTCGGGAAGCGGAGTGCCTGAGCGGCCTCGGCCGGGCCCTCGTGCCCACCCCAGAGCGTGGCGAGGTTGTCGTTCGAGGTGAGGGAGCGGATCTCGGCGTGGTCGAGATACAGCTGGCCTCGGAGGTGGTCCGTCTCGTGCTGGACGATCCGCGCGGGCCAGCCCGTTAGCTCTTCGTCGAGCTGGCGCCCCGTCTCGTCCTGACCTGTCAGGCGGACGGTGCGGAACCGCGTCACGACGGCCTGGTAGCCCTCGACGCTGAGGCAGCCCTCGAAGAACGAGCGTCGCTCGTCGCCGACGCCCTCGTAGGACGGGTTCACGAGCACCCTGTGCTCGAGCGGCGTGCGCTCGCGCGGGTCCTGGGCGTCAGGCGCCCCGGCGTCGTGCACCACGGCGATCTGGAGCCCGATGCCGATCTGCGGAGCCGCGAGACCCACCCCCGGGGCGTCGACCATCGTCAGGCGCATGGCGTCGAGGAGGGCGGGCAGCAGGTCGCCGAGCTGACCGTCGTAGGCCGCCGCCGGCTGGCGCAGCACAGGGTGCCCCGCCTGGACGATCGGCAGGACCCCACGGTCGAAGGTGTCGAGGTAGCGCTCGACAGCGTCACGGAACGAGGGCTGGAGTGTCATGTCACGGGCTCCTGGGGCGACGGCGGCTCGGAGGACGAGCGTTCGGGTGAGGGTCAGAGGGCGAGGCGCACGCGGACGACGTCGGCGAGAGACTCTGCGACGGTGTCGGCCTGCTCCTGGGTCGCGGCCTCGACCATGACCCGGACGAGCGACTCGGTCCCCGAGGGTCGCAGCAGCACTCGGCCGGTCTCGCCCAGCAGGGTCTCGGCCTCGGCGACGGCGGCGAGGACGTCGCTGTCGCTGCTCGCACGGCTCTTGTCGACACCCTTGACGTTGACCAGAGACTGCGGGAGACGACCGATGGCCGAGGCGAGCTCCGACATCGTCTTCTTCGTCTCCGCCAGACGGCTCAGCAGGTGCAGCGCTGTGAGCGTGCCGTCACCCGTGGTCGCGTAGTCCGTGAGGAGGACGTGACCGGACTGCTCGCCACCGACCGAGTAGCCGCTGCGGCGCATCTCCTCGAGGACGTACCTGTCTCCCACGGCCGTCTCGACGGTCCGGATCCCGGACTTCTGCATCGCGAGCTTGAGCCCGAGGTTCGACATCACGGTCGTGACGAGGGTGCCGTTGGTCAGCGTGCCGCGCTCGGCGTGAGCCTGGGCGAGGATCCCCATGATCTGGTCGCCGTCGACGATGTTGCCGTCTTCGTCGGCAGCGATGCAGCGGTCGGCGTCGCCGTCGAAGGACACACCCGCGTGGGCCCAGTGGCCGACTGTCGCCGCGGCCATGCGGCGGGGGTGGGTGGCTCCGTAGCCGGAGTTGATGTTGATGCCGTCGGGGTAGGACCCGATGACCACGACCTCCGCGCCAGCGCGGCGCAGGGCCTCAGGGCCCACCTCGCTCGCGGCACCGTTGGCCGAGTCCACGACGACCTTGAGCCCGTCGAGACGGTGGGGCACGGTCGAGACGAGGAAGTCGACGTAGCGCCACACGGCTGTGTAGTCCTGCGTCATGCGACCGACGTCGGCGCCTGTCGGACGGTCCCAGTCAGCGCGCAGGCGCGCCTCGATCTGGTCTTCGACCTCGTCGGCGAGCTTGTACCCCGACCTGTCGAAGAACTTGATGCCGTTGTCCTCCATCGGGTTGTGCGAGGCCGAGAGCATGACACCGAGGTCCACGTCCATGCTGTGGGTCAGGTACGCCACGGCAGGGGTGGGGACGACACCGACGTCGATGACGTCGACACCGGCGCTCGCGAGGCCGGCGCAGACGGCGGCCGAGAGGAACTCGCCCGAGGCACGGGGGTCGCGACCGACGACGGCCTTCGGGCGGTGACCCGAGAACACGCCACGCTGCCCGAGCACGTGTGCTGCTGCGACCGCGAGGTCGAGAGCGATCTCGGCCGTGACGTCACGGTTCGCGAGGCCGCGCACACCGTCTGTTCCGAAGATACGAGCCATCTGCTGGTACACCCCTGTGAGAAGAGAGAGATCACGGCAGCGGGACTCCGCAGCCCGCCGGTCGAACGGCGAACGGCCCCGATGGGATCACCATCGGGGCCGTCGCGGAGCGCGAAGGATCAGCGCTTGGAGTACTGAGGAGCCTTGCGGGCCTTCTTGAGACCAGCCTTCTTGCGCTCGACGACGCGTGCGTCGCGAGTGAGGAAGCCAGCCTTCTTCAGCGTCGCGCGGTTGTGCTCCTCGTCGATCTCGTTGAGGGCACGGGCGATGCCGAGGCGCAGCGCGCCGGCCTGGCCGGACGTGCCGCCACCGACGATGCGGGCGATGACGTCGAAGCGACCCTCGACGTCGACCAGCTTCAGCGGGGAGTTCACGAGCTGCTGGTGGACCTTGTTCGGGAAGTAGCCCTCGAGCGTGCGCCCGTTGATCTTCCACTGTCCGGTGCCGGGGACGAGACGCACACGTGCGACCGCCTCCTTGCGACGACCCAGAGCCTGGGCCGGCGCGGTGATGCTCTGGCCACGGCCCGCGGGGGCGGTGGTCTCAGAGGTGTAGGTGCTGGGTGCTTCTTCGTCCAGCGCGTCGATGTCGACGGTGGTCTCCGCCACGGTGATGTCCTCGCGTCCTTGGTATGTCAGCTGAGCAGGCGGGGCCTACTGAGCGACCTGGGTGATCTCGAACGGCTTCGGCTGCTGCGCAGCGTGGGGGTGCTCAGTGCCACGGTAGACCTTGAGCTTGCCCAGCTGGTTGCGACCGAGGGTGGTCTTGGGGAGCATGCCGCGGACGGCCTTCTCCACTGCGCGCTCCGGGTGCTTCTCGAGCAGGTCGGAGTACGCGACAGCACGCAGACCACCCGGGTAGCCGGAGTGGGTGTAGGCCAGCTTCTGCTCGCGCTTGTTGCCGGTCAGGGCGACCTTGTCCGCGTTGATGACGATGACGAAGTCACCGCCGTCGACGTGCGGAGCGAAGGTGGCCTTGTGCTTGCCACGGAGCAGAGTCGCCACGTGGGTAGCGAGGCGGCCCAGGACGACATCGGTCGCGTCGATGACGTACCAGTCACTCTGGACGTCGCCGGGCTTCGGGGTGTACGTACGCACGGTCGTAGCCTTCGTTTCGTATCGTGTCTTGCCAGACGCAGAGTTCTGCGGCCGGCGAGGTCGGCGAGCGCTCCGTCTCAGACCTAGCGAGTGGGCGCACCGGTCACGTATGGAAGCACAACGACTAGTCACACTATCTGCTCCACGGGTCGCCGGTCAAAACCGACTGCGTCACAACAGACCTCGGGAGGAGGTCGTCCACGGCCCCTCGGGGCCGGGCCCCCGGCGTCAGAGCCGAGGAGGACGGTGGTAGAAGCACGGAGCACTGTGATCCAGCCGCAGCAGATACTACCCGAGAGCCGCGCCGGCCACGTCATGGGTGCCCCGTCCGGGTACACGAGCCGGCCCAGACGGGGACAGGCACAGGGTGCACGAGCGGCAGCGCGATCGCACCGACGCCGTGGGTCAGGCCGAGACGGGGTCCCCCACCTGGTGCGACGCCTGCCCGGCCTCCGCCGCCGCGCAGGTCGGGCAGGTCTGGGAGCGCGCCTGCTCCGAGCATCCCGCGCACACCACCCGCAGGGTCGTGCACGCCGTGGACGCGCAGTTCTCGTACGAGGCCGTCACCGCCGAGCAGAGCACGCAGGTGCCGAGCGGGACCGTCTCCGGGTCGAAGTCGACGTGCATCCGCTCGTCGAAGACGTACAGGGACCCCTCCCACAGGCTCGACGTCCCGAGCTCCTCGCCGTAGCGGACGATCCCGCCGTCGATCTGGTAGACCTCCTCGAAGCCGCGGGCCGTCATGAGCGCCGAGAGCACCTCGCAGCGCACGCCGCCCGTGCAGTAGGTGACGACGGGCCGACCCTTGAGGTCGTCGTACCGGCCCGAGTCGAGCTCGGCCACGAAGTCGCGGGTGGTCCGCACGTCGGGGACCACAGCACCCCGGAACCTGCCGATCTGGGCCTCGAAGGCGTTGCGTCCGTCGAAGAACACGACCTCGTCCCCGCGCTCGGCGACGAGCGCGTCGACCTCCTTCGGGCTGAGGTGGGTGCCACCGCCGACGACACCGTCGGCGTCGACCTCGAGCTCGTCCGGCGCGCCGAAGCTCACGAGCTCGGGACGCACCTTGACGCTCAGCCGCGGGAAGTCTGCGCCTGTGCCGTCGGACCACTTGACGTCCATGGAGGCGAAGCCCGGGTACTGGCGGGTCGTCTTCACGTACTGCTTGAGGTCCTCGACGGTGCCGCCGAGGGTCGCGTTGATGCCGTGCTCCGACACGATCACCCGCCCCCTGAGGTTCCAGCGCTCGGCGAGCGCCGACTGCCACAGGCGCAGGGCGAGCGGGTCGGGGACCGGGGTGAAGGCGTAGAAGAGGACGATCTTGTGGACAGCCATGCCCCCAGGATAGGCGGCTCAGCCGTCGGGCTCACCGCTCCCGGCGGACCCGCTCCACGTCCCAGACGGGCTCCTGGGTGGCCCGGACCGTGCCGTCGCCCCCGAAGACGAGGAATCTCTCGAAGCCGCGGGCGAACCAGCGGTCGTGGGTCACGGCGACGACGGTCCCCTCGAACTGGGCGAGCCCGGCCTCGAGAGCCTCGGCCGAGTGCAGGTCCAGGTTGTCCGTCGGCTCGTCGAGCAGCAGCAGTGTCGCTCCGCCGAGCTCGAGCAGCAGGATCTGGAAGCGGGCCTGCTGACCGCCGGACAAGGTCTCGAACTTCTGCTCCGCCTGCCCGGCGAGCTCGTACCTGTCGAGCGCCTTGCTCGCGGGCTCACGGCTCATGCCGTCCCGGCTGCCCTCACCGCGGTGCAGGATGTCGAGGAGCGTGCGCCCGTCCCACTCGGGGTGGACGTGGTTCTGGGCGAACCAGCCTGGGCGCACCCGCGAGCCGAGCGTGACGACGCCCGTGTGCTTGACAGGCTCCTGCGAGGCGGGCATGCCCTCGACCACGGGGGTGTGGTCCGCGGGGTCGGAGCCGCCCGCTGCCAGCAGACGCATGAAGTGCGACTTGCCGGAGCCGTTCGAGCCCAGCACGGCGACCCTGTCGCCGAACCAGATCTCGGTGTCGAAGGGCTTCATCAGGCCCGTGAGCTCGAGCTTCTCGGCCACGACGGCACGCTTGGCGGTCCGCCCGCCGGTCAGGCGCACGCGGACGTTCTGCTCCCGCGCGACGACCTCGGGCGGTCCGGCCTCCTCGAACTTGCGCAGCCGGGTCTGGGCCGCCTGGTAGCGGCTCGCCAGACCGTCGTTGAAGGCAGCCCGCGTCTTGAGGCCGTTGACCAGGTCTTTGAGCTTCGTGTGCTCTTCGTCCCAGCGGCGGCGCAGCTCTTCGAGACGGCTCATCCGGTCTTCACGCGCAGCCGCGTAGGTGTCGAAGCCCTGGCCGTGCACCCAGGCCGACGACCCCGACGCGCCCGGCTCGAGCGAGGCCACCTGGGTCGCCGTGCGCGAGAGCAGCTCACGGTCGTGGCTGATGAACAAGACGGTCTTGCGGCTCGCGGCGAGCTGCTGCTCGAGCCAGCGCTTGGTCGGGACGTCGAGGAAGTTGTCCGGCTCGTCGAGCAGGAGCACCTCGTCGGGGCCGCGGAGCAGGGAGGTGAGGACGAGCCGCTTCTGCTCACCTCCGGACAGGGTCCGCATCGCGCGGTGCTGCGCCGAGTCGAAGGGGATCGAGAGGACCTCGTCGGTCACGTGGTCCCAGTCGTTCTCGGCGTCGTAGCCGCCCGCGTCGGCCCAGTCGGCGATCGCCTGGGCGTAGCGCATCTGGGTCGGCTCGTCGTCCGTGGTCATCATCGCGATCTCGGAGTCCGCGAGCTCGACACCCGCTGCTCTGACGGCAGGGTTCGCGAGGTCGACCAGGACGTCGCGGATGGTCCTGTCGTCGTCGATCCGGCCGACGAGCTGGCGCATGACGCCGAGGCCGCCGCTGCGGTTCACCCGGCCGCCGTGAGCCTCGAGGTCGCCCGAGACGATCCGCATGAGCGTGGTCTTGCCGGCGCCGTTGGGGCCCACCAGGGCCACCTTCGCGCCGTCGCCGACACGCAGGTCGACCCCCGACAGCAACGGACGCCCGTCGGGGAGGAAATAGCTGACGTCGTTGATGTCGATGTGTCCCACGGGGCTAGTGTGCCGTCTCGGCAGGGCTGGGAGCGAGCTCATTACCTGTCGGCGCCTGCGGTGACGTCCCGGCTCGCCGCCTGCACGGGGGTCGGGGAGCTCGCCCTCGACGTGCGGACCGTGCTGCGCGGTGACACCGTGGAGGGATGAGCGAAGACACACCGGCAACCAGCACCGACGCCGCGCTGAACAGCGAGGGCGACACCGACCAGCTGCCCAAGGAGGACACCCTCACCCAGCGTGGGGTCGACGACCTGCTCGACGAGGGCTACTCGCCGCCCGAGAGGCCGCGGAGCAACCACTTCGGCGAGACGGCTCTCGAGGAGATCCAGGGCGAGACGCTCGACCAGCGACTCGCCGAGGAAGAGCCCGACGTCTTCGACGCGCCGGACTCCGGCGCGACCCAGCCCGACCGCGCAGGACGCCTCGTCGCCGACCCCGACGCCCTCGACGGGCGGGTCAACGACACCTTCGCCGACGACGCCGGTGTCGCCGGCGGTGCGGCGAGCGCCGAAGAGGCAGCCGTGCACATCGTCGAAGAGCCCTGAGCGCAGGGATCACCGACCACCCGACGAGCGCGGCGACGTCGTCGCGCTCGTCACCACCGCAGGCCCGTCCGGCTCCGGACGGGCCTGCGGTGTCTCCGACGTCGTGCGGGGGGTACCGCGCTGCGCGGCGCCGCCGCCTCGTGCCGGGACCGTGCGGCCTACTGCCAGATGTGCTCTTCGATCCTCCGGGCTCGTGAGCGCTCCGCCTGGGCGGCGACCTCGTCGTCGGAGGGGTAGAAGACCTCTTCGAGGGTGAGCCCGTGCGGCGGGACCACCCCGGCGAGGGGGTCGCGCACTCCCCCGCGCAAGATCTCCCCGGGCCACTCCACAGGGCGCTGGCCGTAGCCCACAGCCATCGAGGCCCCCACGAGCGCGCGGACCATGTTGTGGCAGAACGCGTCCGACTGGACGCTCGCCACGACGAGCCCGTCGTCGGGCCCGCCCACCCGGCGCTCCCACCGGAACTCCTGCAGGTGCCTGATGGTCGTCGCGCCTGGCCTGGGGCGGCAGAAGGCCGCGAAGTCCCGCACCCCCACGAGCGGCTCGGTGGCCGCGCGCATCGCGTCGACGTCGAGCGACCGCCGGGACCACAGGGTCCAGTCGGCGCGCAAGGGGTCGCGCAGCTCGGCGCGGTCGACGATCCGATAGCTGTAGCGCCGCCACAGCGCACTGAACCTCGCGTCGAAGCCTGGCGGCGCGACTGTCACCGCCCGGACCACGACGTCGGCCGGCAGCACACCGCTGATGCGGGAGAGCAGCGCCTGCTCGCTCGTCCTGTCGCCCCGACCCTCGAGCTTGATCCAGGTCTCGTCCGGGACGTCGATGTGCGTGACCTGCCCCCGGGAGTGCACGCCGGCGTCGGTGCGTCCCGCCACCGTCAGACGGACCCGGGTGCGCAGGACCTGGGCGAGACCGTCTTCGAGGGTCCCCTGGACCGTCCGCAGCCCGGGCTGGACGGCCCAGCCGGCAAAGTCTGTCCCCCTGTAGGAGATGTCGAGTCTGATGCGCATCACGTCCTCCATGATGACGCACGGCCAGCTGCCGGGCGTACTCCCGTGGGCCCTGCACCCAGCGGCACCTGGACAGCGGCAGCGGGACAGCGGCAGCGGCAGCGGGACCAGTGCGACACTGGACGGAGGGACGTCACGCCACCTGGCAGGGCCTCAGACCCACCACGGGCACAGCGACGGACGTATCCTGCACCTCATGTCTGCTTCCGGCTCTCCGGCCCCGCTCACGCTCTCCGTCGACTGCGGGGGCGGCGGCATCAAGGCTGCGGTGCTCGACGCCGCAGGGACGGCGCACGCGCCTGCGGTCCGGGTCCCGACGCCGTACCCGCTCTCGCCGGAGCTGCTCGTGGACACCGTCGCCGGCCTCGCCCGTGACCTGCCGCCCGCCGACAGGGTGAGCCTGGGGATGCCGGGGATGATCCGGCACGGTGTCGTGATCCACACGCCGCACTAC
>Ga0247813_10001974_pt1 | contig 14646 bp, 15 predicted proteins | sample UWRJL169409C1_FD_180719 | JGI IMG/M metagenome (GOLD analysis project Ga0247813, IMG submission 180719) | Plant litter microbial communities from Arlington Agricultural Research Station in Wisconsin, United States - UWRJ-L169-409C-1 | ecosystem: Environmental > Terrestrial > Plant litter >... | reverse complement strand
TGGCATGTCCATATTTGGTTAGTTAGATCGCGAATTATCCTTCGCTCAGGGTGAGGAATTTTGTGGCTTGTTCATAACATGTATTTAAGTTTATAATTGGTTTTTTTCTGTATTACTTTATCCGTTTGTAGCGACATCCGCCACGCACCATTTTCTCTTCCATATAAATCTGTCGAAATCTATCTTCGAGTATTCCGGGCAGGCACCCGAACGCGCAGTGATGAAAGCACCCATAGCAACCGCATAATCAAGCGTGATCTCTAAGGGTGCCCCTGTAAGTTTCATCGCAAGAAATGCTGCCAGAAATGAATCTCCGCTTCCAATTGTATCAGCTACATCAATATGATAGGCAGGATATTCGTAAGTTAATTCACTATTGTAATAAGTTGCTCCCTGGGATCCCTTGGTAATCAGGATTTCTTTCATACCAAATTTCTTAAACATCGCTTCAATACAGTCCAGTTCCTTCACATACAGGATATCATTCCATTCTGCTATCATTCCGAGTTCAGCAGCATTTATTTTTACCATATCCGCTTGTGCCAGCAGTTCTGAAATGAATTCCGGACTAAAGTGAGGAGCCCTTAAGTTCACATCAAACACTTTGTATTTTGCCTTTTGAAGTAATTTGAATAAGGTAGAGCGTGAAGCGGTATTTCTGGATGCGAGACTGCCGAAAACAAAAGCATCCGCCCGTCCGACCATTTCTTCTATCTCCTTCTCCCATCTGATGAAATCCCATGCCACAGGAGCCACAATCTCATAGGACACCTCATTTTCATTGTTAATACTGGCTATTACCTGGCTTGTTTCGTGATTGCGGTCAGTCTGTATCCAATTCGTTTGTACGCCGATCCCATCCAGGAAAGTCAGCAAATCTTTGCCTGCCTGGTCATCTCCGATACTGCTGATCAAATGACTTTGCAGTCCTAATTTATGGAGGTGATAAGCTACATTCATCGGCGCCCCTCCCGGTCTTTTTCCATCCGGCAGATTATCCCAAAGGATCTCACCAAAACATACCACTGATTTTTTTTCAGAAAATTTCATATCCATAATTGTTAATGCATGATGATATTATCACCTATTTGTTCCAATGACCTTCCTTTTGTTTCGGGCATTAGTTTCCATACAAAGATTAATTGGAGTACCATCATTGCAGCGAAGAAAAAGAAAGTAGTCGCACCCCCTAGCGTTTCAGCCAGGTACGGAAAACAAAATGCGATCAATGCTGCCATAATCCAGTGGGTGGAACTGCCCAGCGTTTGCCCCTTAGCGCGGACAGAATTCGGAAATATTTCAGAGATGAAGACCCAGATCACCGCACCCTGAGAGAATGCAAAAAATGCGATAAAGATCATCATGTAAGCAGGGATGGCAAATCCTGATAAATTGTTAGTGTAAAAGGTAAAGCCAACCAAAAACAGGGAGGCGATTAACCCAAAAGATCCAACCAGCATTAACACCCTTCTGCCGATCTTATCAATGAAATTTATAGCAATGAGCGTAAACATAAAATTGATCATTCCAATGCCAACTGTAGACAGTAGTGAGGAGTGCGCCCCTAACCCCGCCATCTCAAAAATCCTGGGTGCATAATAGATAATAGCATTGATTCCGGAAACCTGGTTAAAAAACGCAAACAGTATCGCCAGCATCACCGGCGTTTTGTATTTCCCCGAGAAAAGATTTTCTTCATTTCCAGAAGTAGTCTTTAGCACAGAATTTTGAATAGCTTTTAATTCTTCCTCGCAGTTCAGCGGATTAATAATCCTCAGCACCTTTAAAGCACTTTCAGTAGCTCCTTTTTTTAATATAAGCCATCTTGGGCTTTCCGGTATAAAGTAAATGAGCACAAAAAAGATCAAGGAAGGAAAGGCCTGAACGCCCAGCATCCATCGCCAGGAAGAATCTCCCCCCTGACTGATCAGGTAATTGGACAGGTACGAAATAAGAATGCCGAGTACAACATTAAACTGAAACAAACCGACCAGCCGCCCCCTTTTATGCGCAGGAGAAATTTCTGATATATAGATAGGTGCAGTAACTGAGGATATACCTACTCCCAAACCTCCAAAAAACCTGAAGATCAGGAATACAGACCATTCTGTTGCCAGTGCAGTTCCTATAGAGGAGAGCAAATACGCTATCGCAACAAAATATAAGGTATTTTTCCGGCCAAAACGATCTGAAGGTCTTGATCCAACTAGTGATCCGATTACGGTTCCTATCAATGCAATAGAAATGGTAAAGCCATGCTCAAAGGAAGATAGTTGCCAAAATTGCTGAATAGATTTTTCAGCTCCGGAAATAACTGCTGTATCGAATCCAAAAAGAAAGCCGCCAAGGGCTACGACCATAGACCAAGCCAGGACAGAGTATTTTTTCATACTAAAGTTTATAAATTGGTTAATGGTCACAAAGTAGAACAAACCCAAAAAGAAAAACTTTAAAATCGTTCCTAAAAACTACAAATTCGGATATAGATTTATAATATTGATAGTCAGTGCATTAACTCAAATATTTAAAATGTAATACGCTAAACCTTCAATTTTGAATCAAAGAACATATGGTTTTGATACATTCCAATCTACCCATTAAAAGCGTCAGGTACCAGCTACATTTTAGTTATCTCCGCCTTTTCTATATATTTATGTTTCGTCTATCAGAATACAAGCATCAACCAAATATTTAAATCTCCTATTCCACTCGGGAATTGAACTACGAACACCATGAAAACCAAATTTTCACGACCTGCAAGAATAGTCATGTTTCTTCTTTTGTGCCTAACCGTTATGGGGTGTGACAAAAAAGTGGAGAATCCTACATATCGGATAGGCTTTTCACAGTGCATAGGCTCCGACCTGTGGCGAAAAACTATGCTCGAGGAAATGAAAATGGAACTATCACTGCGCCCTGGAGCGGAGCTTACCTATTCAGATGCCAATGGCGATAGCAAACTCCAGGTCAAACAGGTTAGGGCCATGATCAATAAAGGAATAAATATTTTGATCATCTCTCCCAATGAAGCTCAACCTCTCACCCCTGTTGTCGAGGAGGCCTACAATAAAGGTATACCAGTGATCATTATTGACAGAAGGACGGCCTCATCATTATATACTGCATATGTAGGTGCAGACAATTTTCAGATTGGAAAAATGGCCGGAGAATACACAGGGAAAATTCTGAAGGGCAGCGGTGAAATTGTAGAAGTCATGGGGCTGCCCGGATCGTCACCAACAATTGAACGGCAACGGGGATTTACCGAAGGACTAAAGAAATTTCCTGGTATTAAAATCGTCAGTCAGGTATATGGCAACTGGTTGAAACAGGAAACCGAAGAACAGCTGCGGAAAATCAAAAAATCCCTGGTGTCTGTACATGCTGTTTTTGCCCATAATGATCCGATGGCCGCAGAAAGCAGGAGAATCCTGAATGCTTTGAAGTTATCAAAGGACATCAAAGTGATAGGAATTGATGCATTGCCCGGACAGGGCGGTGGCCTTCAAATGGTAAGCAGCAAAACGCTTACCGCAAGTGTACTTTATCCGACGGGAGGCAAAGAAGCAATAAGTACTGCCTTTAAAATTCTGAATGGCGAGTCGTTTTTGAAAGAAAACATTTTGCAGTCCCTGGTTATCGATTCTTCGAATGTAGACCTGATGAACTTGCAATGGAATAAGTTCAGCAATCAGCAGAAAGATATTGAGCGCCAGGGCACGTTGCTTGAAGAACAGAAAATTCTATTTAATAACCAGCAGACCATCCTTAATGTCACCGTAATCACTCTCGTACTTTCAGTGGTATTTGGTGGCCTCGCACTCTATGCATTACTGGAAAACAGAAAAATCAATAAAGACCTGGAGACTACCAATCTGGAAATCCTGGATCAGCGCAATCAGTTAATGGAAATGTCAGCCAAAGCCCAGGATGCAACAGAAGCGAAGCTCACGTTTTTTACCAATATGTCACATGAGTTCCGCACTCCGCTAACCCTGATTTTGTCACCGCTGCAGGATTTGCTGCTCAATGAAAAAATAAAGCCTGTTGCAGGCAAAAACCTGAATCTGATACACAAGAATGCCTACCGGTTATTAAGGCTGATTAATCAGCTCATTGACTATAGAAAGATCGAACACGGCAAAATGCTCCTGGGTGTTTCTCAAAACAATATTATTGAATTCCTCAAAGATATTCTGGAGAGCTTTCAGCACAGTGCCACCAAGAAAAATATTGATATCAGACTCGTTACTAATTCTCCTGAAATAAATGTTTGGTTTGATATCAATATGCTGGATAAAGTTATATTTAACCTGTTATCAAATGCATTGAAGTTTATCCCGGCAAACGGTACCATTATTACAGAAGTTTCCCAGGATCAGCATTCCGTATCCATCTCAATTAAAGACAACGGGCCGGGAATTGATGAAGACGAGATTGAACACATATTCGAATATTTCTACCAGGCCCATGCCAGTTCTGCAAAAGGATCCGGACTTGGCTTATCACTATCCAAGGAGTTGATGAACCTGCATCATGGTAATATCAGTGTAGAAAGTACGAAATGGCAGGGAACAAAGTTCACGATCACACTGCAAATGGGAGAAGCTCACTTTACGGAGGAAGAAAAGTTAAGGGGAAAAGTCAATAAAGAAGAGTTATATGAAGATGCGAAAATATATACAACTGAACAAATTGATATACCCGAACTGGATGTACAGGGTGCACTGCGGGTTATAAAAGATAAGTCCGTGCTGGTGATCGAAGATAATAATGATCTGTTATATTATTTAGGCAATAAATTAAGCGAAGATTACGAGGTTTTTCTTACAAATAATGGCAATAACGGCCTTACTCTGGCCTATGAACAGATACCCGACCTGATTATTACTGATCTGGTGTTACCAGGAATGTCAGGACGGTCCCTGACAGAAAAACTGAAATCTGACGTCAGGACATCTCATATACCGATTATACTGCTCTCCGCTCACGGGAGCCTTGAGCAACAAATTGACGGGCTGGAAAGTATGGCTGATACGTATATTGTTAAACCCTTTAATTATGAATACCTGCTCGCTACTATTAAAGGTTTACTGAAGAACCGTACTTTATTAAAATCACGCTATATCAGCGACATCAGTGTATCCGGGAAACAACCTGTATCGAAAAGTCTGGACAAGAAATTTATAAATGACTTTGCAGGGATCGTTGAGCAAAATCTTTCTAATGAAAATTTCAATGTCGATGAGATTAGTAAAGAGATTGGAATTTCAAGGGTGCAATTGTACAGAAAAGTTAAGGCGCTGCTAGACTGCAGCATTACTGACTATATTATGAACCGCCGATTAAAAAAGGCAAAGTTTTTACTCATTAACGAAAGATACAGTATCTCAGAAATCACCTATATGGTTGGCTTTTCTTCACCCAATTATTTTTCAACTGTCTTTAAATCAAAGTACGGGATGAGTCCGAGTGAGTTTAAAAAAAATCAATCCTCACCACTGTAATCTCATTAATTCATCACAATTTGGAACTTCGGCGTTAGAAGTGTTGGAACTTGGTTTCGGCTTTATGAGTCAAGGTCACGTTGAGATCAAATCACCTTTAATTCTCTTAACAAGTTTATTTCGACCTTAACAATATTCCAGATTCTTTCTCTTTAATTTCAGTTTCGGAAATAATTTCGAAGGTATATGAGCCAGAATTTTGTTCTGTTTTCACTTTTATTTTAGAACCGCTAATTTTATAAGTCCCCCTATAGATAATATCTCCACCCGGAATAACGTCAGCAACTCCATCAGGTTGTAGTGTCAATCCCCAGCCACCATCATAAGCATTGCTTGATACATGGTCAACCTGTGAATATTGTTTTTCTTCGTTTACAACCAACTGATCTTTTTTACACCCGGTACTCATAAGGATAACAAAGAATAACACAAGTGGTAAGCAGGTAACTTTCAAGAGTTTCATAATTCGGATTTTTAAGTTTTAACAGATATTTTATAGTAATAACCTGTCTAAATATATGAACTAATTCAATAGTTTATATATCTAAATTGTTTTTAGTTATCAGGAGAGGCCTTTTTAACAAGGGAACCTATCCCTTTATCATCCAATATATTTTGGATTAATCATGATTAATCGTAATATTGCAATGATACAATGTATCCTGGATTACGTTTATGAAAAAGATATTAGTTTTATGCACCGGAAACAGTTGCCGGAGCCAGATTGCAGAAGGATATTTAAGACATTTCGCCGGAGAAAAGGCGGAAGTTTACAGTGCGGGGATTGAAACACATGGGGTAAACCCCAAAGCCGTTGAAACAATGAAGGCTGATGGAATTGACATCTCCGCCCATACCTCAAACCATATTAACGAATACCTGCATATAAATTTTGATTTTGTCATCACCGTTTGTGACAATGCCAGAGAGGGCTGTCCCTACTTCCCTACCCGAGCAAAAAAGTTTCACCATAATTTCCCCGACCCGGCAAAGGCAGCTGGAACAGAACATGAAGTTCTGGAATACTTTACTACGGTAAGAGAAATGATCAAACAGTATTCAGATGATTTCATCAAAGAAAATATAAACAATGTCTGCTAACAATTGCGCGCCAGCGATCGAAAGAAGAAAATTGAGCTTTTTGGATCGATACCTTACCTTATGGATTTTTATGGCGATGGCTACAGGTGTAGCTATCGGTTATTTTATTCCATCTTCATCCGGATTGATCAATTCTTTTTCCAGTGGAACCACTAATATCCCTTTAGCAATCGGACTCATCCTGATGATGTATCCGCCACTGGCTAAAGTTAAATATGAAAAGATGGCTGAGGTATTTAAAGATACGAAAGTCCTGAGCGTCTCATTGGTACTGAACTGGGTAATCGGACCACTTTTAATGTTCTTTCTGGCCATTACTTTTTTAAGAGATTATCCTGAATATATGACAGGATTAATCCTGATTGGCCTGGCACGATGTATTGCGATGGTTGTCGTCTGGAATGAACTTGCCGATGGCAACAGAGAATATGCGGCCGGTCTTATTGCGATCAACAGCATCTTTCAGGTGTTGTTATACAGCATATTCGCTTATATTTTCATCACCGTTTTACCACCTTTTTTTGGATTAGAAAGCCTTCAGGTAAATATCTCCATTTCAGAGATCGCTAAAAGCGTAGGCATCTACCTGGGACTCCCGTTTGCAATGGGTATCATCAGCAGGTATGGGCTGATTAAACTGAAAGGTGAAGATTGGTTTCAGAATAGGTTTATTCCCCTGATTTCTCCTATCACACTCCTCGCATTACTTTTTACTATTGTTGTTATGTTCAGCCTCAAAGGTAACCTCATACTACAAATTCCGATGGATGTAGTTCGCATAGCGATACCACTGGTGATCTATTTCTCTATCATGTTTGTGATCAGCTTTTTCGCCGGTCGTTACTTTGGGGCAGACTATTCAAGAAGCACGTCAATCGCATTTACAGCAACAGGAAATAATTTTGAATTGGCAATCGCGGTAGCTATCGGTGTTTTCGGAATTAATTCAGGACAAGCATTTGCGGGCGTGATCGGTCCCTTAGTTGAAGTCCCTGCACTCATCGCTTTGGTTAACCTGGCTTTTTACTTCCGTAAAAAGTACTATCCATCAAAAATTTAACAAAAAACCCCTTACAGACATTATATCTGTAAGGGGTTTGTATTTATTCAACCTAAAGAAAACTATCTGTCAATCGAACCCATTACTTTTTGGCCGAAAGCATTTAGCGCATCCTTCTCTACAGCACCATCGTTTACCATCTGATGCACTTCAAGCGCACCGCAAATATTGGTAATCATTTCGCCTGCAACATCAACTTCGTGTTCACTGACACCCCTGAATTCACAGAAAGCCTCTAAAACCTCTAATGTTGCCTCTAATTGAGCAGGATTTGTATTTTGGAATAATTGTCTGATAACCGGAATCTTCATTACTTGATCTTGTTAAATAGTTCAATTAAACTTTCTGCTTTGTTGCTCTGCACCTGATCAACCAGACTACCACCTTCAAAAGCAGCGAACGTCGGTAAATTATCAACATTTGCGAATTTGCGTGAGTTTGGAAGTTTCTCAGCATCAACAATCAGGAAAGCTACATCTTCATTTTCAGCAGCCAGTTTTTTGAACTTCGGCTTCATAATTCGGCAGTTACCACACCATGATGCGGCATACTGAACCATAACTTTAGGGTTATCGGTTAAATATTGTTGAAGATTATCTTCTTTTAATTCTAAAAACATAATGTTTTATTTAATTAGTTAGCGGCTAAATATTCAGCAACACCATTTCTGTTTGCATTCATCGCTTCTTTACCTTCTTCCCAGTTTGCCGGACAAACTTCACCATGTTTTTGAACATGTGTATACGCATCAATTAAGCGTAAATATTCTTTAACATTTCTACCTAATGGCATATCGTTAACACTTTCGTGGAATACTTTACCGGTTTCATCAATTAAATAGGTAGCTCTGAAAGAAACATTCGAACCAGAGAACGATTCGTTTCCTTCTTCATCGTAGTTAACTTCCTGATCCAAAATATCTAAAATACTAGATAATTGTCTGTGTGTATCAGCCAAAATCGGGTAAGTAACACCTTCAATACCACCGTTATCTTTCGGTGTGTTTAACCAGGCAAAATGAACTTCGTTTGTATCGCAAGACGCACCGATAACCATTGTATTTCTTTCTTCAAACTCAGGTAAAGCAGCTTGGAAAGCGTGTAATTCTGTAGGGCAAACGAAAGTAAAATCTTTTGGATACCAGAATAACAAAACTTTACTATTTTTATTTACAGCTTCTTCAAAAACATTGATTTTCAAGTCATCACCCATGTCTGACATTGCATCAATACTAACACTCGGGAATTTTTTACCTACTATTGCCATATTCTTTTTATCTTTTATTTTGTGATGCAAAGGTACGGCGAAATCATCTCTCAAGCAACGCAGATTCTTTAATTAAACATCGTATTTATTGATAATGATATAGTCAAAAACTATTAATGTGATCAGATTCATATGATTTTCGCAACTGCATTACTATCTATCAGCTAATTGCAAAGATCCGATGTCAAATTTGTTATGTGATTATTGTTTATTCGATATAAAGTCTAAGGCGCTCTGGATATTCTTGTCTGAAAGTAAATCATCAAAATTATCACCCTTAGAGACGGAAATATCCGGAATAATGCGTTCGTAATAATTGCCATTTCGATCGCTGTCATATGAATTAGTGAGTGCCAATGTACTGTTAAAAGGCAATGCCCAGGGCACGTTCCCTGTAGTTGCACCATAGGTACTCTCCCCTATGAAAATTGTATGAGGCCGCCCTTTGAATGCCAGAGCGGTAATCTCTCCTGAACTTGCCGTGGTTATACCTGTAATAACCGCTACTTTGGTTTGATCTAACAGTGCTCCATTGGGATTGATGTAGGAGATCGTTTCGCTGTTATATAAATACTTTCCCCTACTTAATTTAGATTTACTATATTGTTTTTTGTCCACATCAAGCGAACCCCACAGTTCATTGTCACCGAGAAAATCATATAAACACAGCAGCATCGGAGCTTCGTTCCCACCAGAGTTAAAGCGCAAATCAATAATCCAGCCTTCGAGTTCTGGAGGTTATCCCACTGAATTTATAGCTACTGATTTTACATTTCTGGTTACACAACACTTAGGTTAAACCTGGAAGTTTGCTACCTTGAACAAATCTATATTTTACAATAAATCCCCTTCGGTAACTGGTCTGAACTTACGTTTGTTCCACAATCTGCGAAAAGCTTTTCCGTCTATAAAACGATAAAAGCAAGTAGCCCGTACATGCCCCGATTGCGGGATCATCATGGTTACGCAATGCCCGGCAGGAAGATGAATTATCTGATGAATAGCTGTGGCTTTTACATAATGTGACGTCCCGGGGAGGCGTTCAATATCACTAGTGCTAACATTACCTTGCTCATCTATATTGTAAATGCGTTCTGTATATCCACCATCCAGAATATGCGTGATAAAATCAAAAGGATGGTCGTGCGGATCGCCGGTATCAGGCGCGCTAAACTCATTGAAAGAAGCTAAAAAAGGGAGACCTACAATATGATGCTTTTTAAATTCACGTGATAGTCTTTCAGCTCTGATGGATAATTTCATAGGCAGCAAATGCATAACCAACCACCCCATGCAGGGCTGGTAATATTGGTGTTCAATTGTTCTTCCATGATCTTGCTTTTTTTACATAACAGTATTTTCATGTTAAAGTTTATAAACCGCTACGGATTAAACATATTCTATTACAATCATCATAAAAAACAGATAAAATCACTATTGCTAAACAATTACCTGTTGTTTATGCTTGTGTATATAAATAATATGATGATGATCGAAAAAGAAAAGATAAATTCAGACCTGCAAAAATTCATTAAAGCTTTTGATCCAAATAAATACAAGATTTTAAGGACAGGTATTGAGGTGAGAGGGATCAATGATATTCATAGAGGTATAACTATCGCTAACCAGCTGATAGAAAAAATGAAACTGAAATTATCCATCAGGCATACTGCAGAAATGACCACCTACGGAGGTTTTGAGGTACTTACACAAGGATAATGGTTAGTAAAATCGTCCGACGATAATTGGATAATATTGATATCTACAAAAGATAGCATACAATTGTGCAGCGTTATTTTTCCATCCTTTGCCTCTTAATTTCAAACCTCGTTTCATCATTATCGTCAAGTAGTTAATTGCAGGTCTATATCGGAATGTATAACACCTATAGCTTTGTGAAGCTATAGGTGTTATGGCAACGATTATATTTTTTTATCTGTTATTTAATGTCAGATCGTCCCGTATCTTCCTTTGCACGCTTATCTTTTTTTATTTCTTCTTTGCTCAACCGTAGAAAGCGTGCAGCATTATTATACAAAATATCTTCCTTTTGCTGCCTCGTTAAGAAATCAGCCGATAGAATATAGTCTACAGAGACTTGTATGGACTGCGGCCATTGCATCTCATCAGAGCCATACATGATCCGCTCTCCATATCCAGCCTCTACAATGCGACGAAGGTATTGATGAAACTCTTTTTTTGGCAACACCCAGTTGATTACTGCAATGTCAACATATACTTGAGGGTGCGCATAAAGGAGCCCAACCATTTCATCCAGGTACGGCCAACCTGCATGCATGATATAGATTCTCATTTTTGGATGTTTCACCAATACATCTTCCAGAAGTAAAGGATTACTGAGGCTCATTCTATACTTTTCCATCCCTTTAATATAAGGAGCACCCGGGGGGCCTAAACCCACATGGATTCCTATAGGAACATCCAGCTCTTCGGCTAATTCATAATATGGCTCTAGTGACTTATCGCCCGGAGATATGCCTGAATATTGCGGTTCAAATTCACCCATAATCTTATACTTTCCACTTTTAAACCACTTGCGAAGAGAATCTATAGAAGTACCAAAACTGCCATGGGCAGGAATAATCCGATCAGGATCCATCTTTTGATACTCCAATGTATACGATCCGTCAGTAATAGCCTTTACCACATTATACTTTTTCAGGTATTTAAAGCTTTCAGCCACATAAGTTTTTCGATCCTTTTGCGATTTAAAGCCGGATAAAGTTTCCTCCACTTCAGGTGCACCCCACCAGTCAGAGTGAAAATGCATGTCAATAATGGGGAAATCTGATAAATAGTTTTCATGATTTGCACTATTGTCTTGTCCATAAGACAAAGAACAGACAGCACCTAACAGACAGGTAACAATATAATTTTTAAACATTGAATTTATTAGTTAAGATTTTACGTTAGAGAGTACTTTGAAATATTCAGTAACTCCCTATGGATTAGAGATATTAAAGCGGTTTCTCGTAGATCCTGTAGGTTTTATACGGGTTTCCATGAATGGCTTTGATCGCATGATTAACCTGATGGTTATGTTCCAGCGTCCATGAAGCTTCTGCATATTTATAACCTTTGCGTTTGTATGTTTTAATGATATTTCCATAAATAACCGCTTCGATCCCTAGTTTCCTGTAACCTTCAATTACCCCAAGCAGTAAGATTCTGATACCATTAACCTTCTTCAGGCCAAATAAAAGCTTAAAGATTCCAGTTGGAAACAACCTCCCTTTAGGGATTCGTGCCTGGATCTGGTTAATGTCTGGAATGGCTGCTCCGAAACCAACAATTTTACCATCCTGTTCGGCCAGATAGCAGAAATCAGGATCCAATATCATCTTGAGATCCTTCGCCTGATAATTATACTCCTCTTCATTTAAAGGCACAAAACCCATATTCCTGTCCCATGCACCATTATATACTTCCCGAAGTTTTTCAGCATCCTCTTTAAAATTCTTCATGTTTATTTTTCGGATTGTAATCTGGCTCCTGTTTAAACGCTCTTCCAGTTTGTCAAGCAGTTTTACAGAACGGTCATCATAAGCATCCCCTTCAAACCTCCATGCAATCAGGTCCACCTTTTTTATAAATCCGTTCTGTTCCAGCAGATTTACATAATACGGGGCATTATAAGGCATCAACACTACTGGAGGATAATTAAATCCTTTCACCAATAACCCACAGGATTCGTTGGTAGAAAAATTAACAGGCCCGATGATGGTTTTAAGATTTCTTTCCATTAACCATTTTTCAGCCGCATCAATTAATAGCTTGGCGCTTTCATAGTTATTGATGACATCAAAGAAGCCAAAAAAACCATCCGCAGTTCCATTAAACAGGTTGTGGCTATTATTTAAAATTGCTGCGATCCTGCCTGTAATGTTTTCCCCGTCAAAAAGTAAAAAACACTGAAGAGAAGAATGATTGTGAAACGGATGAGTAGTTAAAAGGTCCCTTTGTGCAATAAAAAGCTCTGGCACATATAAAGGATCATTTTTATAAAGGTGATGTGGGAAATCAATGAATAAAGCGAGTTCTTTCTTTGATTTTACTTCCACTATTTTTTTCATAGATAAAAAAGATAGGTTTAATATTTATTAAATAATTCCGAATGCCTTTCATCGGGATTGGCGCATCAAATTGTTGTTCCCATGCGCTTCATCAGCAGTACCAGTATTTAATTGACCTGCTTAACTAACTGGATATTGCCAACAATTTCCACTTCATCTGCAACGATCACTTTCCCTGAATCCAGCACACCTGCCCATATAAGGCCAAATTCGCTTCTGCTGATCTTACCTCTTATCGTAAAACCTGCCCGCTTATTTCCCTGTAGATCCGTCGTCATCCCCCCAAATTCGCCATCCAGTATAATAAATCTGGAAACCCCCTTAATGTTGAGCGTGCCATGAAGTTTAAAATCCCTGCGATAGGCAGATAATAGAGACCGTGGTGTCAAACCTTGTTTGTCAAGAAGTACACTTTGGAATCTCAGGGATGGATAATTATTCACATCAAAGAAATCTTCGGATTTCAAATGCTCGTCCCGAGGCACATGGTTGGTGGTCAGCGATCTCATATCTGCCGATAATTTAAGGTCCGTAACCTCCCCAAAATCATTACCTGAAGTCTCTACTTCGAGGTCAAATGATTTGACGCAGCCTGTTATTATACTGATCATTAAATGTTTCGCTTTGAATGATAAATCACTATGTATAGGATCAATGCTCCACTTAGTTATTACATCGGATGATGAAGAAGTTGTATTCATAATTGATATTTTTATTAATTTATACTTTGAGAATATTTGGCTAAAACCCGATTCCGTTCCTGACCGGAATCGGGTTGATAAGAATAGGGCACTAAAACTCGGCAAGCTGCAGATCCTGGGGTGTACTGCATCCTTTTTCAATAATTTGCGCTACGGTTTCCAACAGCGACTGAGATGGTGCTAACCCCGTTACGGTCAGCGTAAGTTCGCCGTTAAAGGTGGCCACGCCAACAGTTTGAGCTAAGGTGTGAGGGGTCAGCACCATAGGCCCCCAGATCGATTTTAATTTTAAATTTCCAAAATCAGATGCAAACGACAGCTGACCCAGATTGGTTAACATGACCTCATGTGCTGTACCCTGGTGCAAAGCGTCTTCTACTGTATTTATGGATAAGCTATTCGAAAAAAGCCCTGTAGTTGCGGTGATATCAGATTTGATCCAATCAGATGTCTGTGTGGCAGCTATACCTTGCCTGATTTCTCTCGCAAACTCCCAAAACGTCTGTTGAGGTGAGGGTAGATAAGGGATCGTAACAATATTTATGAGCAGACCATAGTCTTCTCCAAGGCTTAAAGTCGTACGGGCAGAGAGCGGATGCAGGATGCGTACTGGTATTTCCTGTCCGAAAGGATTACTTTTTGTTTGCAAAGCGAGAACAATAGCTGCAGTTAAAGCTCCATGCACAGTTGTTTTTTCACTTTTAGCACGCTCAATTAATTGTCTTGTGAGCGTTCCGGACAACTTCAGCCGCTCTACAGATACGTTTGATCTCGGCAGCAGGTTATTTTTGACCTGTTCAGATCCGCCTCTGTCTTCGCCTGGTTCCATTAAGGAAATCCCGACATGCTCATCCAGTGATGATATCGGAAACAGGTTCCCTATTGTATTGCCTGATAATACAGTTAAAATATCACGG
>Ga0247813_10001972_pt1 | contig 14652 bp, 5 predicted proteins | sample UWRJL169409C1_FD_180719 | JGI IMG/M metagenome (GOLD analysis project Ga0247813, IMG submission 180719) | Plant litter microbial communities from Arlington Agricultural Research Station in Wisconsin, United States - UWRJ-L169-409C-1 | ecosystem: Environmental > Terrestrial > Plant litter >... | reverse complement strand
GCAGCCGCAGGTGCTATCTACGGTTCGAGGGCAGCAAACGGTGTAGTAATTATTACTACCAAAAAAGGGACTACAGGTAAGGCTAAAATCAGCTTCAATGCCAATACAGGGGTCAGCCAGGTAGCGAAAAAACTGGATGTACTCAATGCGGATGAATGGGTGGCAATGGCAACCACGGTAGCGAATACGAGCTGGATAAATTCCGGGCCGGGTAGAACGGCGAGCCAGACCAATGCGGAACGTGCCGCACTTTTAGCATTGGCGCCCGGGGAAATCAACGTTTCTTACATGACCGATCCCCGGTGGAGCATTCCCGGACATCCGGGATTGGAGTATATCGACTGGCAGGACCAGGTTTTCCGCAAAGCGCTGTATCAGAACTATGAAATGTCTGCCAGCGGCGGTTCAGATAACGTACACTATTTTATTTCAGGCAATTACCTCAACCAGAATGGAACACTCATCAATTCAAATTATAAAAATTATGGATTAAGGGCTAATATAGAGGCTAATGCGAGTAAAAAACTGAAATTCGGAATCAATCTCGCACCTTCATATTCAATAAATAACGCACCACCTTCAGAAGGAAAAGATAGTGAGATTATGAAACTGGGACAAATGGTACCGGTAGTGGAAAGCGATGCGGGGATTAACACAGGTGCTTACGGTAATGAAACCTACTTATGGTCAAGCGCCCGGCTGATCAGTCCCTATGCCTACCTGTCAACTGCTATCAACAAAATTAAAACATCAAGGCTGCTGGCTTCCGTTTATGGGGATTACCAGCTGGCAAAAGGCCTTTCTTTGCGGTCTACGGTAAATTATGATAACCTGGACAGGAATACGAAAAAATATGTGTCCGACCAGGTAACGGTAGGTGCTGCGGATGCATTGATTACTAATCCCGGACTAAACTCTTCAGGGTCTTACCAGGTGTTTAAAAAGCAGAATTTCCTGAATGAAAACACTTTAAATTATACCACTAAAATAGCGGAAGACCATCAGCTGTCAGTCATTGCTGGGGTTTCTTATAATATCGTGCACACCGAATCGGTAAACATAGCCACTGCGGGCGGGTTCGCAAATGATATTATCACCACGCTGAATAACGCTATTCCCAATGCCGCAGGGGTGACAGTAACAGGAGCTACCGGAGAAAGCAATAACACCTTGTTTTCATATTACAGCAGGTTGCAGTATGCGTATAAAGATAAATACCTGTTATCAGGTACCATCAGACGGGATGCGTCTTCAAAATTTGGTTCAGCAAACAGATGGGGTACATTTCCATCTGTTTCAGCGGGATGGCGTGTATCGCAGGAAAGCTTCCTGAAGGATGTTAAAGTAATCAACGACCTTAAACTGAGGCTGAGCTGGGGTAAATCTGGTAATAACAATATCGGTGATTACAATTCTATCCCGACATTGGTGGGCTCGAGATATGTATTCGGAGGCAATGTTCCGGTAAGTGGCACGGGGCAGATCGTCTCCGGACTGGCCAATAAAGCGCTGAAATGGGAAACATCGGATACGTATGACGCGGGACTGGACCTGAGCTTACTGGATAACCGGATTAACCTGACCGTTGATGCGTACCATAAAAAGAATACGGATTTACTGCTGAACCTTCCGGTATTATCCGCAAGTGGTTTCAGTTCAAGTTTGCAGAATATAGGGGCGGTAGTGAATAAAGGACTCGAATTCAGTTTACATACTGTAAATGTGAGAACGGCGGATTTCCAGTGGTCCATGAATGCGAATATTGCTTTTAATAAAAATACAGTTACCGATCTGGGGCCTACACACGCAACGATAGAAATCGCATCGGCGTACAGTGGGAGTAATGCACCTTATTTATTGCAGGAAGGTCTGCCCGCATTCAGCTATTACATTACCAAAGTTGTGGGCATCCTGAATGCTGAGGATATTGCGGATCCTAAAGTGGCCAAGCTGGCGAACCAGACTGTCGGTGATGCGAAATATCTGGATGCCAATGGCGATGGGGTAATCAATGCGGCAGACCGTGTAGTGGGCGGACAGCCCACGCCGAAATATACCTGGGGCTGGACCAATACTTTCAGGTATAAGGATTTTGACCTGAGTGTACAGGTATACGGGCAGCAGGGCGGGTCATTGTTATCTTATTTAGGCCGTGCGATTGATTTTTCGGGCAGTACCACAGCGAATGTCCTAGGTACATGGAGAAACAGATGGACTCCAGAAAATCCTGATCCCAATGCGGTAAGAGGAAAGTTCGGGTCAAATTATACTTATCCCAATGTAACGTCCGACTGGATCTACTCGAGTGATTTTCTCCGTGTGCAGAATATCACGCTGGGTTACAATCTTAAAAAATTATTTACTACGCCCTCGATCAGTTCGGCAAGGGTATTCGTATCCCTGGAAAACTTTTTTTCACATGATAAATATACAGGGGGTGTAAACCCGGAGGCACAGAATACAAATGTAAGCGGTAACGGCAGTTATGGGGTGGCGGGTGATTATGGTGCGATGCCTTTAAGTAAAACAGCTTCAATTGGTGTAACCTTCGGCTTTTAAAATCAGAATAACATGAAAAGAATTATATATATACTTCCGCTGCTGATCTTATTAAACAGTTGTGAGAAACAGCTCGACCAGAACCCGGTATCAAGCCTGGCGACAACAAATTTTTACAGTAACAATAATGATTTCCTGCAGGCTGTAAACGGGGCGTATGCTCAGTTGAGCGCCTATCCCAGTCAGGCCCTCTACTTAGGTGAAATGAGAAGCGATAATATCAATGCAACATCAGATGGTAACCGTGACTGGGATGGGATCAATAATTTCTCATCCAATATTACTACGGTAGGGTTCGTTACAAATGCCTGGAAAAACAACTTTAACGGCATCTATAATGCTAATAATGTACTGGATGCGTTGCTGACGAAAAGCGGGGTAATCGGTGATGAAGCTGTTATCAAACGTTATACAGCGGAGTGCAGGTTTTTACGGGCATTTTATTATTTCCAGCTGCTGCGTTTGTTCGGAAAGGTGCCTGTTTTATCAACTAGTAAAACCGCGGCGGAACTGACTTCCATTCCAAGGAGCCCGGTTGCTGATGTTTATGATTTTATCGAAGCCGATCTAAATTATGCTGCGGAAAACCTGCCGGCGAGTTATACCGGTGGCAATATCGGCAGGGCAACCTCTTTCGCTGCCAAGGGTATTTTAGGATTGGTGTACCTGACCAAATCGGGCCCCACTTACAGTGTGGAAGGAGCCGGTTTAAATAGCAATGAATACAGCAAGGCAGCTGCGTTATTTGATCAGGTCCTCAATGGTAGTCCGCATTCGTTTGTTTCCGATTATGCGTCTATCTTTTCCTATAACAATGAAAATAATGCTGAAGTAGTGTTCGACGTGCAGTTTGCCAGCAGTCTGAACGGTGCCGGTTTCCCGTCCCATCTTGCGCCGGTAGCCTTCTGGACCGGTCAGGGTATCTCCAATGCTTATGGAAACGGTTTCGGTTCCAGTACTTTTCCGGTAACCGCAAGCCTGGTAAAATCTTACACCACCAATACGGTCAGCGGTACAGACAGCAGGTACACTTTTAACGTCGCCACTACTTATAACAGAGGGCCTTTTATCAAAAAATATATTGATATCTCAAAAAAGGGGACGGCCGGGACAGACTGGCCCATTAATTTTATCGTGCTCCGATATACAGACATCATGCTGATGAAAGCGGAATGTGTCCTCCATGGTGCGCCGGGTTCACAAGCAGAGGTAGATGCGATCGTTAACCGTGTGCGTACCAGGGCAGGGGTTGGAAGTTTATCAAATGTAAACCTCCCAACTTTGATGGATGAACGCCAGCGTGAGTTTTTGGGAGAAGGACTGCGGTGGAACGATCTGATCAGGGGAGGTTTTGCTGTAACCCGGATGAATAGCTGGCGGATAGCGGACGGTATTACAAAGGTCAATGAGATCGTTCCTAATGCTGTAATCTACCCGGTGCCGGCTGCGGAATTGCAAACTGTTGCGGGGCTTTATACACAAAACCCAGGATATAATTAAAGATGATATAAAGATAGTCTACTGTTATAGTAGATTATCTTTATATTTACCATCAGCGGTGTTTAAATCAGCATAGGGTCGAATTGCGCTCGTGCTTGCGAAAATAAACAGCGATAGGATGTGTCTGGCACCAGCGATAGGATTTGTCGGGCACCAGGTATTGAGCGCTATACACTTGTACACTATAAATTGATAAAAATCATAACAGAAACCCCAGGTAATGAACGATAAAGTAGTAACTGATCCGGATCAGGTAATGGAAAAAGAAAATTTACAGATTTCAGTTACAGGAGCAGGTCCCGAAGTAGCTAAGGCATTGTCTGCTTTAGACAGCCAGGTCCGACAGATCGCAAAAGAATACCATGTGCATATTTCGTTACTGCCTGAAGATAAACAAAATGCTGTGGCAACAAACACTGCTCCACAGCCTTTCAAAGGGGAAAAATACTGGAAGAGATTTGCGGGCAGGTGTTTATTTGCCTTGGCTTTTATCATTATCGGCCATGCCGTTTCTTCCTTTTACACTGTTGATGATTTATTAAACGGCTTCAGGTCGGTAAGGAACTCCGTTGACCTGGATGCCGCTTTCGGTTACATGTTGCTGGCGGGATTTGTCGCCCAGCTGGTCGACGGTGCCTTGGGCATGGGCTATGGCGTAATATCAACAACAGTATTGCTCTCCACAGGTTTAAACCCGGCTGCCATCAGCGGCAGTATCCACACGGCGGAAATGTTTTCAAGCGGTGCTTCAGGGTTCAGTCATTACCGTTTTGGAAACGTCAACAAAAAACTGTTCAAAACATTGCTGCTCCCCGGGGTATTGGGCGCGATTGTCGGTGCCGCACTGCTGTGTTACCTCGGAGACGCTTATGGCGAATGGATCCGTCCGTTACTTTCCGTATATACTTTATTGCTTGGCGCAAGGATCCTGCTCAACGCCTTCAGAAAAAAAAACGAATCCAGGAAAGTAAAACACGCAGGCTGGCTGGCGGGTGCCGGTGGGTTTCTCGACTCATTTGGCGGTGGCGGCTGGGGACCATTGGTTACGAGTACACTGATTGCCAAGGGTAAAACTCCCCGTTATATCATCGGGACAGTAAGTTTAACAGAGTTTTTTGTTACGCTGGGCAGCGCACTTACTTTTTTCATCATATTGGGTACCAGTCACATCCAGACCATTGCAGGCCTGATCATTGGCGGTGTATTGGCCGCGCCAATCGCGGCAAGGCTGGCTGGTAAGCTAAATACCAAAACTGTGCTGATTGCAGTTGGCGTTCTGGTCATCATTTCGAGCGGCAGAACCTTATTAAAAGCAGCTGGTGTGTTTTAAGTAAGCTGGTTGCTGGGTGTGCTGTAGCAATCATACCTGATCAACATCACTAAACCTCAACTGTTGCTAGCGCTGTAACGTTGTTGTTTAAAAATCGCTAATACCATAAAAATGTACGAATTGGCCTGGTAATTGAATCTCAGCTCTTTAAATAAGGTTTAAGCTGATCACCCGGCAACGTATAAAATGGAAGAACAGGATTTAAGTGACAAGCAGAAATTGATTATGGAAACTGCGGAAAAGCTATTTGCTACAAATGGTTATGATGCCACATCCATCAGGGATATCGCCGCTGCGGGTGCTTTTAATTCGGCCATGATTTCCTATTATTTCGGCTCCAAAGAGCAATTGATGGAAGGGATACTGGTTTATCGCACCACCAGACTAGAAAATGTAGTAATCGAACTGCTGGGTACAATAGAAGATCCTTTAGAGAAACTGCTTGCGGTAAACCGCTTCTATATTCAAAAAGTGCTGCAGCACAAATATTTTTACCTGCTAATCTTTCAGATCCAGTCGCTGCCGGAAAAACATATCCTGATCCGCAATTTTTACAATCAGCTCCGTTACAAAAACTTTGACTTACTCCATCAGATCATTCAGGAAGGGCAGGGCATGGGCATATTCAAAGAAGAAATTAATACCTCTTTTCTGCTGTTCGTGATCTCTGGTACGATGAACAACTTCCTGGTTAACCAGGATTACTACAAAAATGTAAATGATAAAAATGACCTGAGCGAGGCGGAATTTGATTTGCATATTAAAGAGGAACTGGGGCAACTGCTTACCGGCATTATCAAAAGCATGGTAGTAAGGGTATAAAGTATGAGAACTGGTCAGACCTGCTCTTTTAAGCTTTCTATGTGATATGATTAGTTCGGCTGCTGATAACCCAATGAACCGGCAAGCTTACTACCTTATTTCTTCAATTCATTTAAAAACTGTGACGGTGTTTTTCCGAATTCTTTTTTAAAGGCTTTAGTGAAATAAGACTGCGTCTGGATACCTACCCGGAAGATCACTTCTGAAATCGAAACATCCTCATGGGTCATGATATAAACTGCTTTATTCAAACGAATGGTCCGGATAAACTCAATGATCGATTGTCCTGTAAGCCTTTTGATCATTTCATAGAGCTTCGTACGGCTCATGTTCAGGTGCAGGCAAAGCTGGTCTACATCAAAAGCCGGGTTCGTCAGTTCCGATTCAATCACCGAAACCAGCTGGTCCATAAAGTTTTTATCCTTACTGTTATGCACGGTTTTTATAATGTCCGCCTGGTTAGCGGTAGTATAACGCTCCTTCAGTTTATCCTGTTGTATAAAGATATTACGCAGGGTCAGTAATAACAGGTTAATACTGACAGGTTTGGAAAAGTAAAAATCAGCACCTGATTCCACACCTTCCAGTTTGGATTCCAGGGCATCTTTGGCACTGAGCAAAATAAAAGGAATGTGCCGCGTTCCCTCATCCGTTTTTATCTGGCGGCAAAGTTCAATCCCATTCATTCTGGGCATCATGATATCACTGATAATCAGGTTGGGGAAGTGTTCTCTCGCCATTTTTAAACCATCTTCGCCATCTGTGGCTTCTATAATGGTATACTCACCGCTCAATGCGTTTTTTATAAAGGTGCGCAGTTCATCATTGTCCTCAACCAGCAATATGTATTTTGAACCCACTGTAACGGGCATACTTTCTGCGGCGGCGGCAGTGCCTCCTTCATCAATCAAAAGATAATTTTCCAGGTTAAAGTGTTCGGGTAAATAAGTTTTGTCACGAATCCAGTGCTGATCAGCGGTATAATCCTCCGGATCCACCGGGAGCGCAATCAGGATCTCCGTGCCTTTATTACGTTCACTGTATACCTTGATAAAGCCTTTATGGAAAAGGGTCAGGGTTTTTACAAAAGCCAGTCCGATCCCCGATCCCAAATGCGTAGAGCGTACACGGTAATACCGCTGAAATAAATGGGCGATCGATTCCGCGGAAATACCTATTCCTGAATCGGCGACCGATACATAGACATAACGTTTAGCCTGGTAATCATTCGGGATTATCAATTCATTCTGATAAGAAGGAGTAAACTGATCTTCAGCACTATATAAACTGATCTGTACACTTCCGCCGTCATTGGTATATTTGAAAGCGTTATTGATAACATTGAGTAAGATTTTCTCAAAGATCTGCCGGTCAAAATACAAATCGCCGCTGTCAGCCATTTTGTTTTCAATCGTGAACCTGATATTCTTCTGTTGTGCCCAGATACTGAACTCATCAAGTATTTCATTAAGGAAAACAGTGATATTCCCGGGGGTCACATTCAGCTTCAGGGTACCAGATTCAGCCTTTCTGAAATCCATCAGTTCATTAATCAGGTTCATCAGTCTTTTTGCGTTGCGGTACATGATCTGGTACGCATGGATAGTTTCCGGCGAACCGGCATTATCCTGTAATTTTTCCAGCGGCCCCAGTATCAGGGTCAGCGGAGTCCTGAATTCATGGGAGATATTGGTAAAGAACTCCAGCTGTAACTGGTGCACTTCCTCTTTTTTCGCTTCTTCCAGTTTTTTCAGTTGCAGGTTATGCCTGTACCGGATAATGGCATATGCGCTGCCTGCAACACAGGCTAATAACAGCAGCTTTGCCCACCAGGTCAGCCACCATGGGGGAGTGATCGTGATTTTGATCCTTGTGCCGGCATTGTTCCACACGCCGTCATTATTTGCCGCTATCACTACAAATTCATATTCACCCGGAGACAGATTAGTGTAATAAGCTTTGTTGCCGGAAGAGGTATAGTTAAAATTTTTATCCAGGCCGATCAGTTTGTATGCGTAAGTGTTATTTTCGGGTGCCAGGTAGTTCAGTGCGGCGAAAGTGAATGAAATACCGGATTGCTGATAGTTGAGTTTCAAAGCTCTGGTCAGCGTGATATCCTGTTTCAGCGGTGAGCTTTCCGGATCGATATTCACTTCCTGATTAAACAACTGGAAACCGGTTATATACACTGGCGGGACGAATTTATTATGTTTGATTTCTTCCGGTTTAAAGGTGTTAAAACCATTGATTCCGCCAAAGAACATTTTACCGTTCCTGGTTTTCATATACGCATTCGCTTCAAACTCCATGGCCTGAAGGCCGTCGCCACTATTATAGGTATTTGTCTTTTTTGTTTCGGGATCCAGCTTTACCAGCCCGTTAGCGGTGGAGATCCATAGATTCCCGCCCTGGTCTTCCGTAATACCTTTTATAAAATTGTGAGCTAAACCTCCGTTACCGGTAAAAAGATTAAATTTGTTTTTTGCGGCATCGTACAGATAAAGGCCCGCCTGACCTATCCATAGGCGTTTTTTACTGTCCGAAAATATCACCCGGATATCTGGTTTGCGGTCCTCTTTATCAAAATAATGCGCAAATTGCTGCGTCTGCCTGTCCAGCCGGTTCAAACCCCCGTCATCAGTTCCTATCCATAAATTACCGTTTGCGTCCTCGTTGATCGCTACGATATTATTGCCTGTCAATCTGGATTTACCGGCAGGCCCTGTAGTCACCCGCACAAATTTTTTCGTTGCCGGGTCAAAACGGTTTAAGCCACCAAAATAGGTGCCCACCCATAAAACCTTATTCCTGTCTTCATATACATTCTGTACAAAATCGGAAGAGATAGAAAAAGGATCGTTTTCCCGGTGTTTAAAACGTGTAAATGTGCCTGTTACTCCGTTCTTCAGGTTCAATCCCCCGCCCCAGGTAGCGATCCACAAACGGCGCTGTCCGTCTTCCGTAATATCCAGCACAGCATCAGAGGAAAGACTGGATGGATCATTTACCCGGTTCCGGTATGTAATGAATGTTTGATTTTTTTCATTAAACAGATTGAGTCCGCCGCCATCAGTACCTACCCAGATCTGCCCCTGATGATCTTCTTCAAAACATTTCACATCATTATAACTAAGTCCGTCCCCATTGGGTTCCTCCCTGAACACGTTAAATTTCTTGGCTGCAGGATTATACAGGTTTACCCCGCCCCGGTGGGTGCCGATCCAGAAATTACCTTGTTTATCTTCAAATATGCTCGAGATGGTACGCTGGGAAAGTCCGGCAACCCTCCCCGGCTCATAACTGTATTTGAGAAATGAATCAGCAGGCGGATTGAAAATGTTTAATCCACCGTTAATCGTACCCACCCATACTGTTCCGGCTTTATCCGCCAGCAGGCTTAACACCTGGTTATTACCCAGGCTTGCGGGGTCGGCGTCTTTATGCCGGTATGTTTTGTAGGTATAAGTTACCGGATCGAAAAGTAACAGTCCACTGTTCTCCGTAGCGAGCCACAGCTTCCCGTTCACATCCTGCTGTATCACTTTAATCTTCAACTCAGGGTCAGGCAACGATGTAACCAGCTTTTGCTGTGCCCCGTCATAATAACTTAAACCCCGAATGCCCGCTACCCATACGCGGCCTGACTTGTCCTGAAAAATATAACTCACCAACTCTCCCGCAGGAAATACACTGGTATGGTCAACCCGCTTAAAGGTGCCGGTTTTCCTGTCCAGCAGATTCAGCCCGTTCGCTGTAGCAATCCAAAGGTTGCGTTGCCGGTCTTCCAGAATACAATTTATCCTGTTTGCGGAAATGCTTCCTTTTTGGCCTGGCTGATGAAAAAATGAAGTGAATTTTTTTGTCGCCGGATCGTATTTATTAAGTCCGTTAATCGTACCGATCCACAAAGTATTTGCTTTATCCTCGTATATATATTTAATATAATTATCACTGATGCCACCTTCTTTTTTAGTAGTGCGGAAAACCGTCATCTGCTTTCCGTCATACAGATTCAGTCCGTCCCTAGTTCCCAGCCACATAAAACCACGGTGGTCCTGCGCAATTGTTTCTACCGTACTGTTCGATAATCCCTGGTCATTATTAATCTGGCTGAATAACATCGGGTGCGGCTGACCAGCGCAAAATTCCGTACGCAGGAGCAAACACAACAGTATTGCTGTATAGGTGACATATAATTTAGATAGCAGATGATAACGGGGCATTCCGAAACGGTTTAGCGATTGTTCAATATTAAGAATATTAATCAGTTCGATAACCATATTGTACCCATTTAAGTTTTAAAAGAGATAAAAGACAATTTGAACTATTTATAAGCTGATTTGAGCAAGTGGCGACAGGCTCCTGGGCGCTATACTTGCATCTGCAAGAAAATTCTAACCAAATCAACAACCTTCAATGAAACATCTCTACTTAAGATCAGCACTATTGCTGCTCCTTTTACTGGTCGTTCAATGTGTATATGCGCAAAGCGGGAGTATCAGCGGGCGGGTACTGGATGAGAACAACTTACCCTTGCCCGGTGCTTCGGTAATTGCCGGTGAGCGTTCGGCCTCCACTGATAATGACGGAAATTTTAAAATCACAGGTCTGAAACTCGGCAGTATCCTCATCACCTTTAAATATACAGGTTATGAAGAGTCAAGGCAGACGGTTAATATTACCGGCGAATCAAAAATTAACGTCAGCTTAAAACCTGCCAGTACCGGACTGAACGAAGTCGTGATTATCGGCTACGGATCGCAACAGAAGAAAAACCTGACAGGCGCGATTTCAACCGTGACTTCCAAAGATTTCCAGCGTGGCAGTATCACTACACCGGAGCAACTGATCGCAGGTAAAGTACCGGGTATCAGTATTACCTCCAATGGTGGTTCCCCGGGATCAGGGAGTGTCATCCGTGTAAGGGGCGGCGCTTCGCTTTCCGCAAGTAACGACCCGCTTATTGTGGTGGATGGTGTTCCCTTAAGTAATAACAGCATTTCCGGCGCTGCTAATCCCCTGAGTTTAATCAATCCTAACGATATCGAAACCTTTACCGTACTGAAGGATGCTTCCGCAACGGCTATATATGGTTCAAGGGCATCAAACGGGGTTATCCTGATCACTACCAAAAAAGGTATTGCCGGTAAACCGGTAATTAATTTCAGTACCCAGTTATCTGCGTTTAAAGTAGGTAAACAACTGGATGTACTGGGCGCGGATGAATTCCGTACTTTTGTAAATGAGAATGGTTCCGCAGATCAGATCGCTATGCTGGGTACTTCAAATACGAACTGGCAGGACGAGATTTACCAGACTGCAATGGGTTCCGACAACAACCTGAGTATAGCAGGTTCATACAAAAACATTCCTTACCGTGTATCCGCAGGGTACCTGAACCAGGTAGGTGTATTGATTACCGATAAATTACAGCGGACCACAGGGGCGATCAGTTTAAGTCCGAAATTATTTGATAACCATCTGAAAATTGACGTCAACCTTAAAGGGGCGATGACAGATTCTCGTTTCGCCAATCAGGGTGCCATTGGTGCGGCGGTATCATTTGATCCCACACAGCCTGTATATGCGAAAAATACGTTTGGTAATTTTTATGAATGGAGTAATACCAGCTCTGTAGGGTTGGTGGTACCCAATCCAAATGCATCCAGAAATCCTGTGGCTTTATTGTCACAGCGTACGGATAAAAGCCAGGTTAAACGGAGTTATGGAAATGCGCAGTTTGACTACAGCATGCATTTCCTGCCGGAATTACATGCCAACCTGAACCTGGGTTACGATATTTCCAGCGGTCAGGGTACAACGAAAGTACCTGCTATCGCGGCACAGAACTACTCCGTGCAGGGACTGGACAACCAGTACAAACAGAATGTCACGAACAAAGTAGCGGAGTTTTATCTGAACTATACCAAAGATATTAAATCAATAAAAAGTAATATCAACGCGACTGCGGGTTATGGTTACTATGATTTCCTGACCAAGATTTTCAGTTATCCAAGCCGCAATGCGAATGGAGGCATTGTAGCGGGTTCAGAACCTGCGTTTCCGTTTGACAAACCACAGAACACGCTGATTTCGTACTACGGACGTCTGATTTATACCTTCGATGAAAAGTATATTTTCGCCGGTTCGATCCGTACAGATGGTTCTTCGAGATTCGCGCCGGAGAACAGGTGGGGTGTTTTCCCTTCCGCGGCATTTACGTGGAAAATAAACGAAGAGAACTTCCTGAAAAGCAGCAATTCCCTGAGTGATCTGAAACTGAGGTTAAGTTATGGTATTACCGGACAACAGGAAGGTATCCCTTATTATTCTTACCTGCCGACATACTCATTAAGTGTCGCTGCAGCGAAATACCAGTTGGGCGACACGTTTTACGCGATGTACGCACCGGGAGCTTATGATAAAACTATCAAATGGGAGCAGACCGCCACTTATAACGCAGGTATGGATTACGGCTTTTTTAAAGGCAGGTTATTTGGTAGCGTGGATGTCTACTTCAAGAAAACAAAAGATCTGTTAAATAATATTCCTATCCCGTTAGGTTCAAATTTCAGCAATACTATCACGACCAACGTAGGAAATATTGAGAATAAAGGGATCGAATTCAGTATCAACGGAGCAGCTGTTAAAAGCGATGATTTCAGCTGGGACCTGGGTTTCAACTTTACGTATAACAATAACAAAATTACAAACCTGACGAATGTCGACAGCCCTACTTATCCCGGGGCGCAGACGGGTAATATCTCCGGGGGAACTGGTAATACGGTTCAGATTAACTCTGTGGGTTACAATACGTATTCATTTTATCTGTACAAACAGGTTTATGATAACAATGGAAAACCTAAAGAAGGGGTTTATGAGGATATGAATAATGATAATGTGATCAATGAGAAAGATCTTTATCGTTTCCAAACCGCCAATCCCAAATTCATTATGGGTTTCAGTACACAGGTTACCTACAAAAAATGGTCACTCTCTACCGTGCTCCGTTCCAACCTGGGTAATTATGTTTACAACAACAGCAAAGCAAATATAGGGGTAACGAGAAACATCCTGAATCCGGCTGGTTACCTGGGCAATGCCAGTACAGAAATCTATAACTCGGCTTTTGATAACAACCAGTACCTGAGTGATTATTATGTGGAAAACGCTTCTTTCCTGCGGATGGATAACCTCGGTCTGGCTTACAATGCGGGTAAAATATTTGGGGCAGATAAAAACATCAACCTCCGGGTGAATGCCAATTGCCAGAATGTATTTGTAATCACGAAGTACACAGGAATGGACCCTGAGATCAGCAGTGGTGTCGACAATAATTTTTATCCCCGTCCAAGAACTTTTGTTTTAGGCCTTAATCTTGATTTTTAAGCACATGAAAACTTTAAAATATATACTTGGTTTTTCACTGGTAGTTGCGCTGAGCAGCAGCTGCAAGAAAGACCTGGACCGTACGCCGACCAATGCAATTACAGCCGACCTGGCGTATAAAGACCCGGCGGGTTACAAACAGGTACTGGCGAAAATTTATGGTGCGTTCGCACTTACCGGCAACGGTGGCCCTGATGCCGCCGCAGGAGATGTACTGGGTATCGACCAGGGATCTTCTGATTTCTTAAGGTTATTCTGGAATTTGCAGGAGCTGACCACCGATGAGGCGGCCATCGTATGGAACGATCCTGGTCTTCAGGATTTTCATGTGATGAACTGGACATCAACCAATGTGCTGATCCGTGGTTTATACAGCCGTAGTTTATATCATATTACGGCCAGCAACGAATTTATCAGGGAGGCGGCGGATGACAAACTGAGCGCCCGTGGAATTACAGGTGCCGATGCGGATAACATCCGTCATTACCGTGCGGAAGCCAGGTTTTTAAGGGCATTTCAGTATTGGGTATTACTCGACCTTTTCGGCAATCCGCCAATCGTAACAGAGAATGACCCGATTGGTAAGTTTATTCCTAACCAGATTAAAAGGGCGGAACTGTTCGCTTATATTGAAACGGAATTAAAGGCCATAGAGCCACTGCTTGTCGCAGCTAAACAAAACGAATACGGACGTGTGGATCAGGCGGCTGCAAATGCTTTATTAGCGCGGCTGTACCTCAACGCAGAAGTTTACCTCGGCCCGGGCAACGGCAGGTATACTGACGCAATAACCGCCGCGCAAAAAGTGATTACTTCAGGTTATGCGCTGAACTCCAGTTATGCAAAGCTTTTTATGGGCGATAACAATGTGAATAACCCGGAAACGATCCTGAGTATCAATTATGATGGGGTTAATTCCCAGAGTTACGGTGCCACTACTTACCTGGTTAACGCAGCGGTTAACGCGGCAATGGACCCAAGCCGGTTCGGTGTGCCGAGTGGCGGATGGGGCGGAATGCGTTCTACCAAAAATCTTCCTCTGCTATTTACTG
>Ga0247813_10001971_pt1 | contig 14657 bp, 12 predicted proteins | sample UWRJL169409C1_FD_180719 | JGI IMG/M metagenome (GOLD analysis project Ga0247813, IMG submission 180719) | Plant litter microbial communities from Arlington Agricultural Research Station in Wisconsin, United States - UWRJ-L169-409C-1 | ecosystem: Environmental > Terrestrial > Plant litter >... | reverse complement strand
TCCGTCCACAGAGACATCGAGCCCGAGGGAGGCATACATGAGCATGGGATAAAAGCCCGCCGCGGTGTCCGAAGGGAGAACGGGCTCGATGGCACCGGAGGAGTTGGGCTTAAGGCGTGCCCAGGAGCGGAGATGGCCCCAGGTGGGGACGATCTCGGAGTTGTTTTTAAGGGTTTTGAAAAGCGGCTCGTTGTCGGCGGGGCGGTTGCCGGCGGGGTTATGGCCGGCGGCGGCGGACGAATCGACGATGTCGGCGGTGAGGTCTTTTTTGAGTCCGCCGGCGTAGGTGTCGGAGAGGACGCCCGCGCTCCACGTGGTGACGTCGTGGAACCGTGCTTTCGACGCCGTCGCCAGCACCGTGTTGGTGGTCTTGAGGAGGGCGAGCTGACGGGGGGTGGCAATGTTCGTAATACGAACATCGGTGAAATCGAAATTGGTGTCGGCGGTGGCGTTGATCGGGGTGGCGGGGGTGGACTGCGTGGCGTTGTCGCGGTCCATCAACTCAAAGGCTGAACGATGGGACGTGATGAAGGCGTTGATCTGGTCGGCGGGGTCTTTGGAGCGGACGTAACCGGGCTGGAGATTGACGCGGGCTTTGACGCCTTCGTCGCCGACCCACCAGGCGTAGCGGCCGGTGAGCGGGGCGGTCGACGGATCGGCGCCCGGCGTGAGACCGGCGGGCGTGTAGAGATTAACGAGCGGGACGGAGACTTTGTCCTGGGCGTCCGCGCCGGCGGTGGCTTCGCCGACGAGTTCGATGCTGGTCGCGAGGGGGGCTACGGGCGTGAAGGCGGGCGCGGGGCCGGCGGTGACGCCGCCTTTGCCGTTCGAGTTGAGAGTGTAGGTGGTCTTTTCGTTCCCGCTGACGAGCCAGTTGAGAAGCGTCGGAGTGATTCCGCGTCCACTGATCTGATCGGGACGGAGATCGTAGCCGATGGCGGGCTGACTGTTGCCCCAGACGCCGGTCCAGCGGCGGGTGCCGGGCTGCGTGGCAATGGCCGTGGCGGCGGGGGCGGGAGTGGCGGCACCTGCGCGGTCGGTGCTGGCGAGTAGATCGGCGGGGGCGGTGATGCGCTGATCGGGGCCGGCGTATTTTTGGAGTTCGCCGAGGGCGAGGTTGAGGGCGAAGAGGGCGTTTTGGCGGGCTTTGGAGAGTTGCTGGCTGTTGCCGGCGACCTGGGTTTCGACGCGGGTCAGAGACGCGAGCGCCACGAGCAGCAGCACCAGAAACGCGAGGAGCGTGACGGTGATGAGCAGCGCGAATCCATTTTGTGGATACGTGCGGAGCGTTGAACGGGGCCTCGGCATGACTTCGGGGGCGGGGTGATGGGGGCGGGCGAGGAGCGGGGCGAAACGAAGGGCGGCGGGCGCCGGCGGCGGACAAAATCCTGCGGTTCCGACAGGCTGTCGGGCGCGGCGGGGCGGAAGAACTGAGGCGCTGCCGGAAGGCCGGCAGGCCGGAACGTTGAACGGGAATCAGCGGCGCTGGCGGCGGGTGGTGATCACCGCGGCACCGGCGAGGGCCGAGAAGAGGAGCGCGTAAGCGGACGGCTCGGGGACGGCGGAGGGGGTGAAAACGACGGTGACGTTGTCGAAGGCGTAGGCGGTGGCGGTTCCTGCGCCGATCAACAGTTCATCGAATGTGAAAATCGCGCTGCTGGAGTCCGTGACGGATGAACTCAGGCGGTTGGTGCCGTTGATGCTAAGGCCGAAGGAAACCTGGGTAGCGCTATCGCGGGTGATGGAGAAGCTGTAGCGAGCCGTGGTGGTCGACTGGTTGAAGTTGGTCGGCGATCCCAGGAGCGTGTTGTCGCCGCTGCCACCACCGGCACTGCCGGCGTTGCCCGATCCGTCGCCGCCGTCTTCTTTACTCAAGGATCCGGCGAGGCTTGAACTGGATGCCGCAGAGTAGACGCGATAGCCCTTGTCGTTGTTATCGTAGGTATCCGCAGTCGGGACGGTGTAATCGGTGCCCTTGGAATCATAGAGGCCGAAGCGCACGCCCGAGGCGGTCCCCGTGGAGGGGGCGATCGTGAAACGGTAATCGAAACTGAGCGTTAACGTATCTCCCACCGCCAAAGTGGTAGCGGTAAATTTGGCGATATAGCCGGTGGCGCTACTGCTGGGTGAGACATACATCGCCTTATCGGCGGAGCCCTCATTGGGACCGGTGGTTGAATCGGTGGGGAGGGTGACGGTGGAGACGCCTGCATCCAGGGTGCTGCGCCAGACACGCGTGCTATTGGTGACGGTCTTGGTGTTGGGTGAAACCGAACCGACGGTCGCGCCGGTGAAGTTTTCCGAAAACAGAGTGGTTTGCGCCGGCAGGAGAGCGGTGCTGGAAGCGAAGACAGCGAGGGCGGAAGCAGCGAGGTGGCGGCGCAAAAAACAGGAGGCGGGGCGTAGGGTGATGGGCATAACCAACGAGAAGGGGGGTGGGGAGGGCGGGGGCTAATTCCGGCGAGTTCGTTACTCGATGCAGATGTTTTTCACTAACTAGCGGTCTTGATTCAATGAGAGTTTTTGGCCAATTGTTGTATTTTATTGAATTTGAAGCAGCGGGAGGTGATGGTGCGGCGATAACTATGCAGAAGCGTGTCACTATCAGGGACGTAGCTGATCGAGTTCAGGTTCACTACTCGACGGTAGCCAGGGCGTTAAATAATAACACCCGGGTCAGCGAAAAGACCCGGTTAAAGGTAAAAGCAGCTGCAATTGAGATGGGGTATGCGCCGGACCCGATGGTGAGCGCGCTTTCCAGTTACCGGAGTGCGATCCGGAGGGCGGTCTATCACGGCACGCTGGCGTGGCTTTCAAATGAGGCGCGTCCGTTGATCACGCCCGATGCGTTGTTAAGTATTCGGAATTACTCAGAGGGGGCGCGCGAACAAGCGGCGATGATGGGGTATCAGATTGAGGAATTCCCGTTTCTTGAGGAAGGCATGACACCAAGGCGGTATGTGCAGGTTTTACGGTCGCGCGGAATCACGGGGATCATCGTGGGGCCGCAGGCACCGAATCATTTTGATGCGGAAATTCGGATGGATTGGGCTCCGTTTTCGGCGGTGGCGCTGGGGCCGAGTTTGCACTGGCCGCCGATTCATCGCGTGAGCAGCAATCAGTTTCGCTCGATGAAACTGGTGGTGCAGGAACTGGCGGCCCTCGGGTATCGGCGCATCGGGTTGTATGTGGAGAAGCAGATGCACCAGCGCCTCGATCTCACTTGGATGGGCGGGTATATGGCGGAGATGGCAGAGCTCGGTCTGCCGATTCCGGAATTGCTGACGGATAAGATCAAGGACGTGCGCGAGGTCGAGGACTGGGTGGCGCGCAACCGGCTCGACGCGTTTATCAGCTCGGCGGGCTTTTATGAGTTCTGGCTGCCCAAATCGAAGCTGAGGGTTCCGCAGGATATCGGTTTCGCGAGTTTGCACGTGCTCGGCGGGGAGGCGCAGGCGGGCATCAATCAACACGACCGCGAGATCGGCCGGGCGGCGGTGAACCTGCTCGTGGGCATGATGCAGCGTCAGGAGAAGGGGATTCCGAAGCTGGCGCAGCGGTTGTTGATCGACGGCACCTGGCAGCAGGGGACGACGGTGCGCAGGCGGGTGGTGCGGTGAAGGAGAAAAGATTTTTAAGGAATAAACGGGACTCGTGCGTATCATACCCCGAGAGAATACTCCTCAACCCTACACAATTATGAAATCCACCCGCATTCTGTTTGCCTGCTTATTCGCCGCATTTGCTTCGTTCGCCCTCGTGCGTGCTGAAGAGAAGGCCGCGGACAAGAAAGTCGAGACGACCGAGAAAGCCTGCTGCGCCGCCAAGAAATCGTGCTGCGACGGCGAAGGTGCCGCTTGCTGCCCCAAGGACGAAAAGAAGGCTGAAAAAAAGGAAGAGGCTAAAGAGGCTCCGAAGGCCGATGTGAAGTCGTAAGCGCGGAGCGATACGGGCGAGGTCGTCATTAAACGATACGCTGCGAAAGCCGGTCACTGAGGTGACCGGCTTTTTTGTGTTCAAGACACGCTTACCACCAAGCGTGTTTGGCCGCGGAGGTGAGGGCGGCGTCGAGCGGGGCGAGTGCCTGGTTCCAAAAGCGTTCCCATTCGAGGCTCACGGGGCCGGCGTAGGCATCGCGCGCGAGGGCGTCGCGGAGCTCGGCCATGGGGAAATCACCGGTCGCGGGCGGCACGTAGGTGTAGGGATGGTTGCCCGCAGGTTGAGGAACGCTGTCTTTGACGTGGATGTGGACGACGTGGGCGCGGATGGCGGCCCAGGTGTCGGCGGGGGATTCGCCGGCTTGTTTCCACGTGTGATGGGCGTCCCAGAGAAGCGCGGTGCCGGCGGGGGCGGCGGCGATGAAACGACGGATGGCGGCCGTGGTGATGAGCGCGTCATGCGTCTCGATCATCAGCTCGGTGGACCAGCCTTTGTCGCGGCGGAGGGCGTTCCACCAGGCGAGCGTGGCGAGGGCGTCGGCGAGTTCGGCGTCGGTGAGCGATTTGCCGCCGCCGTCGAAGACGCGCAGGCGGGGGATGCCGGCGGCCTCGGCCCACGGGATAAATTGGAGGAAGGCGTCGCGGTCGGCGGCGGTGTTGCCGATGAGGCGCAGCGACGTATCCAGCGCGACGATACGGGTGGGCGAGCGGCGGGCGTGGGCGGCGAAGGCGTCGGGCGTGGCGTAGGTTTTGGCGAGCCAGGCGGGAACGTCGAGCGAGCCGCCGAGTCCGCGGAGTTCGACGGCGTCGAGGCCGTGGCGCGCGGCGAGGGCGAAGGCTTCGTCGAGCGTGAGTTCAACGCAGCCGAGGGTGGAGAAAGCGCGAGTGTAGGTGCGGGCGGACATAAATAAAAAGCCCCGGGCGCGAGCCCGAGGCAGGGGATGAAACGCGGGCTTTGGTTAGACGAGGCGGTTTTCGGCGATGACCTTCGCATACCATTTGGCGGAGGTCTTCGGGGTGCGTTTTTGGGTTTTGAAGTCCACGTGGACGATGCCGAAGCGGCGGGCGTAGCCGTCCTGCCACTCGTAGTTGTCCATGAACGACCAGAGGAAGTAGCCCTTCACGGGCACGCCGTCGCCGATGGCGCGGTGGAGCTCGTGGAGGTAGTTGCGGACGAGGTCGCGGCGGTGGAGATCGTGGACCTCGCCGTTGACGAGGTTTTCCACGTCGTAGCCGCAGCCGCTCTCGGTGATGTAGATGGCTTTGACGCCATAGACCTCGGCCGGGAGGCGGGTGCCCCAGTAGAGGGTCTGCGGCATGATGTTGAGCCACGGGCAGCTGCTGCGGGGGAAGTCGGCGGGGAGGGGAAGCTCCTCGTAGCGCTTGCCCTTGGCGGCGCGGACGTAGGTGGCGGTGTAGAGGTTGAGACCGAGGAAATCGGTGGGGAGGCTGATGAGGCCGAGGTCGCCCTTCTGGACGTCGGGCATGTCCTTGCCCATGCGTTTTTTGTGATCGGCGGAGTAACGGCCGGTGTAGATGGGCTCGAGGATGCGGGAGTTGCGCTCGATGAACCAGGCGCGGGCGGCGGCGATGTCAGCGGGCGTCTCGGTGACGGGAATCGGAATCGAGGAGTTGTCGGTGATGCCGACGCGGGCGCCTTTGCCGCCGAAATTGCGGACGGCTTTCACGGCGTGGCCGTGGCAGAGGAGGGCGTGGTGGTAGGTCTGGTTGACGACCTTGTCGCTCTCGTGGCGGCCGGGGGCTTTGTCGCCGACTTTTGAATACCCGAGGAGGGTGAAGCAGACGATTTCGTTGAGCGTGATCCAGTTTTTGACGCGGTCGCCGAGGGCTTTGACGACGGTCTCGGCGTAAACGGCGAAGGCGTCGGTGGTGGCGCGGGAGGTCCAGCCGCCGCGATCTTCGAGGGATTGGGGGAGGTCCCAGTGGAAGAGCGTGACCCACGGGGTGATGCCGTTTTTGAGGCAGGAATCGATGAGCTTGTTGTAGAACGCGAGGCCGGCGGGGTTCACTTCGCCGTCGCCGTTGGGGTAGATGCGGGGCCAGGCGATGGAGAGGCGGTAGTTCTTAAGGCCGAGCTTGCGCATGAGCGCGAAGTCCTGGCCGTAGAGGTGGTAATGGTCGTTGGCGACGTCGAGGTTGTCACCGTTGTGAACTTTTCCGGGGATGCGGGCGAAGCGGTCCCAGATGGACTCGCCTTTGCCGTCTTCGAAGGCGGCGCCTTCAATCTGCGGAGCGGCGGTGGCGACGCCCCAGACGAAGTTTTTAGGGAAGCTGAGTGGTTTGACTTTGATGGACGACATATAGGGAAAAGGGAGGGGAGGGACGGGGATGGGGAGTTTCCGGGGGAGAAAAATCAGGCGTGGATGGCGGGGGCCGGGGTCTGGCCGAGGGCGCGCCAGCGGGCGGACACGCGGGCGTGAATGGCGTCGGGCGAGAGACCGTGGGCGGCGCGGAGGATTTCCTGGCTGGTGCCGTGCTCGACGAATGTATCGGGCCAGCCGATACGCTCGACCGCGGCGGACGAGCCGGAGCCTTCGAGTGCTTCCAGGACGGCGCTGCCGAAACCGCCGGCGATCACGTGGTCTTCCATCGTGACGATGAGCGGGACGGCGGCGGCGTGTTCGAGGAGCAGGGCGCGGTCGAGAGGCTTGACGAAGCGGGCGTTGACGACGCCGACGGAGAGGTGGTCGGAAGCTTCGAGACGGGAGGCGAGTTGGAGGGCATCCTGGACCATGCTGCCGAGGGCCCAGATGATGAGGTCGGTGCCGGGCTTGATGATCTCGGCGCGTCCGATGGGGAGCGTGGCGGGGGTTTCCTTGATTTTAACGCCGACACCGGCGCCGCGCGGGTAGCGGATAAAGCCGGGGCCTTTGAGTTGGAGGCTCGTGTGCATCATGTCCACGAGTTCGTCCTCGTCCTTGGGCTGCATGATCGTGGCACGGGGCACGGGGCGCAGGTAGGCGAGGTCGAAGAGGCCGTGGTGGGTCGGACCGTCGTTCGGCGAGAGGCCGGCGCGGTCCATGCAGAACGTGACGGGCAGGTTTTGCAGGGCGACGTCGTGGATGATCGGGTCGTAGCCGCGCTGGAGGAACGTCGAGTAGATGGCGACGACGGGCTTGATGCCCTTGGTGGCGAGGCCGGCGGCGAAGATGACGGCGTGTTCTTCCGCGATGCCAACGTCGAAGAATTGTTTCGGGCACTCGGTGGCGAGGTGGGAGAGGCCGGTGCCGCTGGGCATGGCGCCGGTGATGCCGACGACGGTCGGGTCGGCCTTGGCGAAACGCACGAGGGCCTTGCCCATGACGTCCTGGTAGTTGGGCGCGGGCGGGGTGGCGGGGGCGACGGCGGGCTTGATGCTCTCGCCGGTGAGCGGGTCGTAGGGGCTGGCGCCGTGGAATTTCTCGGGGTGGGCGACGGCGGCTTCGAGGCCTTTGCCCTTCTTGGTGATGACGTGAAGGATGACCGGCGTGTCGCAGTTTTTGGCGAACTCGAGGTTCTTGACGAGCTCGTCGAGGTTGTGGCCGTCGATGGGGCCGAGGTAACGCAGGCCGAATTTTTCGAAGAGGGAGGATTCGACGAAGAAGTCCTTCGTCTCGCGTTTCCATTTCGTGTAGAGCCGGTTCATGTCCTGGCCGCCGGGGAGGCCGAGGAAGAATTTCTCCAGGTCGTGGTGGACCTTGTTGTAGGTCGGGTGGGTGGAGAGGCGGTTGAGGTATTTGGAGATGGCGCCGACGTTTTTGGCGATGGACCACTCGTTGTCGTTGAGGATGACGACGAGGCGCTTGGTGGAACTGACGACGTTGTTGAGCGCTTCGAGGGTGACGCCGCAGGTGAAGGCGGCATCGCCGCAGAGGGCGACGACGTGTTCGGAGGTGCCGCGCAGGTCGCGGGCGGTGGCCATGCCGAGGGCGGCGGAGAGGGCGGTGCCGGCGTGACCGGCGCCGAAGGAATCGTGCGGGCTCTCGGCGCGGTAGAGGAAACCGCTGGCACCGTCGGTCTGGCGGAGTTTGCGGAAAAACTCGCCGCCGCGGCCTGTGAGGAGCTTGTGGACGTAGCCTTGGTGGGCGACGTCGAAGACAAACTGGTCGTCGGGCGTGGTGAACACGCGGTGGAGCGCGAGGGTCAGTTCGACGACGCCGAGGTTGGGGCCGACGTGGCCGCCGTTGCGCGACGTGACCGCGATGATCTCAGCGCGGATCTCGCTGGCGAGTTGCGGGAGCTGGTCGGCGGCGAGGGCCTTGACGTCGGCGGGACCGCGGATGCCTTCGAGGAGGCGTTGCGGAGAGGGCGAGGAGGCCGATGCGTCGGCGGAAGTGTTCATTAACGAAAGAGAAGGGCGTGGAAACCGGTGCGGCGGAGGGCGCGAAGGAGGATGCGAGGTGGTGCGGAGGGATCAGGCGCCGCGGGTGGTGTCGAACGGGGTAAGGGCGGCGGTGCCGTCCTTCTGCTTTTTGAGCTGTTCGATCTTGAGTTCGGCGTCTTTGAGACGGGCTTCGCAGGTTTTGAGCAAGGTGTTGCCCTCTTCGAATTTGGCGAGGAGCTCGGCCAGCGGGACGTCGCCGGATTCCATCGATTCGACGATGGTTTCGAGGCGGGCGAGGGCCTCTTCAAAGGAGGGAGATTGCTTGGTTTTGGCGTCCACAGCCGGCCAACGTTGCGGGCGGGCAAAGGGTTTTCAACCAAACTTTAGGAGGGTGGAGGGGATGCAGCCGGAGTGGCGCGACCGGAGTTTGGCGAGGGAGGGCGAACGGATGAAATTGAGAGTTGGCGTGGGCGGGGAAACGGTTGGAGTCGGCGGCATGGTTTTTACTGTCGTGGTGAGTTTGATCGTGGCCAAGTTGCTGGCTGAATTGGTGTTGGCGGCTTTAAATCGCGCGGAAGTGCGGCGTCATGCCGCGCAGGCGCCGGCCGCGGTCGCGGCGATCATGGATGTGGAGACTTACCGGAAGTCGGTCGATTACACGCTGGCGAAGAATCGTTTCGGGGTGTGGTCGATGATCTTCGACACGGGAGTGCTGCTGCTGGTGCTGGCGAGTCCGGTGTTGCCGCGACTGTTCGATGTCGTCGGCGCGTGGTCGATGACCGGGAAATGGGATGATGCGTTGTTTATCCTGCTGGCAGGTGTGCTGCTGAGCATTCCGGGGCTGCCGTTTGATTGGTGGGGGCAGTTCCGGCTCGAAGGGCGGTTTGGTTTTAACAAGGCGACGCCGGGGCTGTGGATTTCGGATAAAATCAAGGGTCTGGCGCTGATGCTGGTGATCGGGTTTCCGGTGCTGTGGGGGCTGCTGTCGTTGGTGGACTGGGTGGGCGGCTCGTGGTGGATCTGGGGTTTTGGGCTGATGTTTGTGTTCCAGCTTTTGATGATGGTGCTCTACCCGAAGCTGATCATGCCGCTGTTCAACAAGCTGACTCCGCTGCCCGAGGGGGAGTTGCGGACGCGGTTGATGGCGCTGGCCAATCGCACGGGTTTCAAGGCGGCGACTATCGAAGTGATGGACGGCAGCAAACGCTCGGGGCACTCGAATGCGTTTTTCACGGGGTTCGGGCGGTTCCGGCGCATCGTGCTGTTTGATACGCTGATCGCGCAGCTCACACCGGAGGAGTTGGAAGCGGTGCTGGCGCACGAAGTCGGGCACTACCGGCGCGGGCATATTCCGAAAACGCTGGCGCTGTCGGCGGCGATTCAACTCGGGGCATTCGCGGCCATCGCGTGGCTGGCGGCGAGTCCATGGTTTAACCCGACGTTCGGGTTTCCTGCTCACCAGCTGGCGCCGAGCTTTTTGCTGTTCGGGCTGTTGAGCGGCGCGGTGATGTTCTGGTTTACGCCCTTGGGGAACATCCTGTCACGGAAACACGAATACGAGGCGGACGCCTTTGCGCGGGATGCGGTGGGCGGGGTCGGTCCGCTGGTGGCGGCGTTGCGCAAGCTGGCGCAGAAGAACCTGAGCAACCTGACACCGCACCCGTGGTTCAGCGGGTTTTATTATTCGCATCCGACGCTGGTGGAGCGGGAGGCGGCGATGGCGAAGACGACGTGATGAAAACGATGCGCTTCGTTCTTCTCGGCGCGTTGCTGGCGTGGTTGCCGGTATCGGCGAGTCGGGCGGAGCCGCTGACGGTGGCGACCTACAATATCGAGAACTACACGCTGGCGGACCGGCAGGTGGAGGGGATTCACCGGAAGGAGTATCCGAAACCTGAAGACGCGAAGGCGGCGTTAAGGATGGTGATCCGCCGGATGAACGCCGATGTGCTGGCATTGCAGGAGGTGGGCGGCGCGGCGTTTTTGACGGAGTTGCAGCGGGATCTAAAGCGCGAGGGATTGGATTATCCGTATGCGGTGACCATGGACGCGGGCGAGGACAAGGATCGGATGACGGCGGTGTTGTCGAAGCGTCCACTGACCGGCGTGACGAAACACGGGGATCTGGCGTTTAAGTATTTCGACGGGGCTCAGAAAGTGAAACGCGGGTTGCTGGAGGTGCGGGTGGGCGGCGGCGCGCAGACGGCGGGAGGCGCGGGCGGGTTGGGTGACGTGACGATTTTTGTGGTTCATCTGAAGAGCCGTTACACGGAGCGGGCGGATGACCCGAATGCGGCGCTCCAGCGCGCGGGCGAGGCGGTGGCGGTGCGGGATCGCGTGCTGAAGGTTTTTCCTGAACCGGCGAAGGACGGGTTTTTGATCGTCGGGGATTTTAATGACAACCGGACGAGCCGGCCGGTGCGGGCGGTGTTGGCGCGAGGCGACACGCCGATCTCGGTCTGGCTGCCGGCGGCCGATGCGCGCGGCGAGGTGTGGACTCATTTTTTTCGCAAGGAGGATTCCTACTCGCGCGTGGATCATATCCTGGTGTCGCCGGGGTTGATGCCCCGGGTGCGCGGGGCGGCGGGGCGGATAGAGGATTCGGCCGAGGTCGGGAAGGCGAGTGATCACCGGCCGGTGGTCGTGGTGGTGGAGTGAACGGGCGGGCGCGGCGAGGTGCTGCGGGACGTGTGGTTTCGGACGAAACGGCTCCGCCGTTCCGCTACGTAGGAAGGACGGATACGGGCATAAAAAAGGCCGGTCCTGATGGGACCGGCCTTTGGGGGAAAGCGAGGAAGGCGCTTACTTTACGGAAACGGGGATGGTGATTTCGGTCGAACCGAAGCCCTTTAGGAAGAGGCTGCCGGAGCCGGCCTTGGCGCCCGTGACGTTGACCGTGACGGTGTTGCTGCCGGCGGGGACAACGACTTCGGGCATGACCACGCTGTCGGGGGCATCGGTGGTGATATCAAGAAGCAGGCCGCCGGTGGGGGCGGGGGCAGGGAGGGTGAAGGTGAGCGGCTGAACCTGACCGCGGGTGAGGGAGAGCTCGGAGGGCGAGACGCTCAGGGTGGAGGCATCGACGCGGAACGTGCCGACCGCGGAGGTGCCGTTGGCGCCGGCGATCTCGACCTTGTAGTTGCGGCCGGTTTCCACGGCGGGAACGAAGAAGCTGAGCGAGTTGGCCGAGTCGAACACGGTGCGGGTGGAGGTGCCGTCGAAGGTGACGGTGTCCTGGGCGGTGAAGCCGCGACCGAGGACGCTCACGCGTGAGCCGACGGGGCCGCGGTTGGTTTCGAGGGAGAGCACGTAGCGGCCGACGATCTTGGTGCGGATGACATCGGAGAATTCTTCACGGGCGCTGATGATGCCCTGGTGCTCGAACTTGTAGTTAACGAGGAAGTAGTAGGCGATTTCGGAGCGGCCGGCGGGGAGCTGATAGTCGAATTCGAAGATGTCGCGGCCGAGGGTGCTCTTGCGCATTTCGAAGCTCTGGCCGTCGATGATGATACGGACGACGAGGCTGCCGGCGACGATCGAGGGGCTGCTGGGCTTTACGCGGGTCGAGATCGTGTAGATCTGCGAGGGGTTTTCCGCCAGGACGTTGGGCGTGAGATTGGTGATGCCCACGTCACAGCCGGTGAGGAAAAACAGGCCGAAGGTGGCGCAGAGCGCGAGGACGAGGGATTTGGCGCGAGTAAAGCGGGTGTTATGCATTGGGATTTTCTGATTTAAAAGTCGCTGGATAGGCAACAGAAACACCCGATCTTGGCAATGAGCGAAATCAATTCTGCGGGGCGGGGAACAGTTCAGGCGGGCCCGTTGGGCCTCTATGTGCATGTGCCGTTCTGCGCGTCCACCTGCGATTTTTGCGCGTTTTATCAGACTACGCCGACAGCCGACGGGATTGACCGCTATATGAAGGGTATTGCTGACGAGGCGGCGCTGGTCGCGTGGAATGGGCGGAGAGTTGATACGGTGTTCTGGGGTGGCGGGACTCCTGGGCTGCTGTCGGCGCCGGATATTCGTCGGCTGGGCGGCATCGTGCGCGAGCGGCTCGGAGGCGGGCCGACTGAATGGACCGTGGAAATGGCGCCGGCTTCGGTGACGGAGGCGCGGCTGGAGGCGCTTAAGGAAATCGGCGTGACGCGCATCTCGATGGGGGCGCAATCGTTTCAGCCGGCGCTGCTCGACGGCTTGGGGCGTCAGCACACGCGGGAGCAGATTTTTCGGGCCTATGAGCGTATCCGCGCGGCGGATTTCGCGAGTGTGAACATCGACCTGATGTTTGCGCTGCCGGGGCAGGACGAAGCGGCGTGGCTGGCGGATCTCGGCGAAGCGCTGGCGCTGGCTCCCGATCATCTCTCGACCTACTGCCTGACTTTTGAGGAAGACACGAAGCTGTGGGTGAAGTTGTCCAAAGGGCAGGTGAAGCTCGATGTGGAGCATGAGGCGCGGCTTTATGAAACGACGTGGGCGCGACTGGAGGAATCGGGTTATGCGCAATATGAAGTGTCGAACTTCGCACGGGCGGGCCATGCGTGCCTCCATAATTTGAATACCTGGCGGATGCACGAGTGGGCCGGACTGGGGCCGTCGGCCGCCTCGCAACACGCGGGGTGGCGCGGGGGCAACGTGGCGGATTTGGAGAAATGGCAGGCAGGGGTGGCGCGTGGAGAACGCGTGACCGAAGACCGGGTGGCGCTGACACCGGTGTTGCTGGCGGAGGATGCGTTGATTTTTGGCGTGCGGATGAATGCCGGCGTGGATCTGGCGGCGTTGCGCGGCCGGTTTCCCGAAGCGCCCTGGGATGCGGTGGCCGTGGAGATCGGACGGCTCGTGGAGGCGGAAGTGGCGGTCGTCGCGGGCGGGAACCTGCGGTTGACGACGCGCGGACGGTTAATCGCGGACACGGTGGGCGCGGAGTTGATGCAGGCGTTCTCGGAGGCGGCGGCAACGTGAAGTGATTGCGGCTCGGCCCTTGCCAAGGCGCGTTGATTCATCACAACGTCGCGGACTGCGATTTCCGTCTGCTCGTCATTTAATACTTTTATGAAACACCCCCTGCGTTTTGCCTATTTTATCCTGGCTCTCTCCGCGTTGCTGACTGCGGCTGGCTGCGGCAGTAAGTCGAAGATGAAGGACGAGGACATGGTGATGGCGCGTTTCCTTCTCGAAGCGAGCGAGGGAGAAGCCTTCGCGACCGTCACCCTGCCGGTGAGCGGCGTGCAGATCGCGATCAACACCAAGCCGGCGGTGACCGAGTTTGACTTTACCGGAGTTGAACTGGCGCAGTCGGATTTGGGGCAGTTTATCGTGTTTAATCTGACGGGCGACGCTTCGCGCGATGTGTATCGCCTGACCGGTAACAACCAGGGGAAACGGCTGGTGTTGTTCATTGCCGGAAAACCCGTGGGCGCGCGTATGATCGAGCGGCCGTTTAACACGGGATCGATCGCGATTTTTGCCGCCTTGCCCGAGGAGGAATTGCCCGAGCTGGTGAAGAAGATGAATGATACTTCCGTCGAGCTTCAGCGTCGCATCGCCAAGGAATAACCGGGGGATGCACAGAAGCATTGTCGCAGGGTTGATTTTATCGTGTCCGCTGGCGGTGGTCGCCGCGGGGCCGCGGATCGAGCTGGTGTGGCCGACGCCGAATACGGCTTACCTCGAAGGCAAACCGATTGAGGCGTATGTGCAGCCGACGGTCTCGGGCGAGGCGAGCTCCGGGCTCTTTGGATGCGCGCGCAGCGGCGGCGGACAATTTCACGAAGGGGTCGATCTGAAGCCGGTGGAGCGGGACCGGAAGGGCGAGCCGACCGACGAAGTGTTCGCGACGATGTCGGGCGTGGTGCGGCACATTAACGCGAAGGCGGGGGAGAGCAGCTATGGTCGTTACGTGGTGATCGATCATCCGGATTTAAAACCGGCGGTTTACACGCTTTATGCGCACTTGAGCGCGATCATGCCCGGGCTCAAGGAAGGTGCGGCGGTGGGACGGGGGCAGATCATCGCGACAATGGGCCGCTCGTCGGGAGGTTACACGATCCCGAAGGACCGGGCGCATCTGCACTACGAGATCGGGCTCCTGATGACGCGGCAGTTTCAGTCCTGGTATGATTTCAAAAAATTCGGCAGCTCCAACGAGCAAGGAATCTACAACGGGATGAACCTGATGGCGGTGGATGCGTTGGATTTTTTCAACGCGTTCCGGGCGCGTCGCGTGAATAATTTCACGGAGTATTTCGCGCAGTTGAAGGCGGTGGCGAAGGTGCGGATCGCGACGAGCCGCGTGCCGGATTTTGTGCAGCGTTATCCGGAACTGCTGACCACGGAGGTGCCGGTGGGCGGCGTGGCGGGCTGGGAGATCAAGGTCAACGCCACGGGGATTCCGT
>Ga0247813_10001969_pt1 | contig 14661 bp, 9 predicted proteins | sample UWRJL169409C1_FD_180719 | JGI IMG/M metagenome (GOLD analysis project Ga0247813, IMG submission 180719) | Plant litter microbial communities from Arlington Agricultural Research Station in Wisconsin, United States - UWRJ-L169-409C-1 | ecosystem: Environmental > Terrestrial > Plant litter >... | reverse complement strand
GCATCCGCCCGCAGGTACAGATCGAAGGGCTGGAGCACCTGCACCGCATGCAGGCCGAAGGCCGTGGCGTGCTGCTGGTCTCCGGCCACTTCATGACGCTGGAGATGTGCGGCCGCCTGCTGTGCGATCACGTCGAGCTGTCCGGCATGTACCGCAAGCACCGCAACCCGGTGTACGAGTGGGCGGTGAAGTTCGGCCGCCTGCGCTACGCCAAGGCGATGTACGCCAACGAGGACATCCGCGCCACGGTGCGGCATCTGAAGAAGGGCGGCTTCCTCTGGTATGCGCCGGACCAGGACATGCGCGGCAAGGACACGGTGTTCGTGCCGTTCTTCGGCCACACTGCCTCGACCATCACGGCCACGCACCAGCTGGCACGGATGACCGGCTGCGCGGTGATCCCGTATTTCCACCGTCGCGAAGGCGGCAAGTATTTCCTGAAGATCGGCGCACCGCTGGAGAATTTCCCCAGCGAGGATGTCGAGGCCGATACCGCCCGGGTCAATCAGGCCATCGAAGCCATGGTGCGCGAGGCCCCGGACCAGTACCTGTGGATCCACCGTCGGTTCAAGCGTCAGCCCGGTGGGCGGAGCGATTACTACCGGTAACGCCGGACGTTTTCCGCGGTTACCGGTCGTCTTTCGCCAACAGGCTGCCCGCATACAATGCGGCCAACAGCAGGGTCAGGCCGCCCCAGAAAGTCGAATAGAACGCCAAGTGGGTGTTGAGCGGGAACACAGTTACCGCCAGTGCCAGCATCGCCGGGCGTGCATGCTCCCGCGCCTGCGGCGGGGCGAACCGCCATGCGCGCCAAGCTTGAGCCACGGCGGCCAGCCACAGCAGCAGGCCGAGAATGCCGGTTTCGGACAGGATCTCAAGCAGGATCTGGTGCGCGTGCAGCGCCGGTCCAGCACCCCACACGTCCTGCGTGGCGGGGGCCGGATTGCAGCCCGGGTAGGCATCGCGGAAGCCACGTGCGCCGACACCATTGATCGGGTGTTGTTCGATCATGCACGCCGCTGCGGCCCAGATCTGGGCGCGCCCGGACAAGGCCTGATTGACGCCGTCGTTCTCGCCTTCCCACGCCATGGCGGTACGCGCGACGCGGTCACCGACCTGGGGCACGCTCACGGTGAGCACGACTGCCGCGACCGCACCGACGGCGACGCAGGCCAGCAACCCGCGCACGCCGATCAACCGCCAGCCGGAGAACACCAGCACCAGCGCATAGGTCAGCCACGCCGCGCGCGAGCCCGCCAAGACCAGCACGACCCCCACCGCGGCGGCCACCAGTGACCAGCCGAGAATGCCCGCACGCCGAGAGGCGGCGAACAACAGGAACGGCGAGAGGCTGGCCAGCACCTGGCCGAATTTGAGGTTGCACGGGCCGAGCACGCCGCTGAGGCGATCCGCCGCCGCCATCTCCTGCGGTGAACACAACCCATGGCCACTGACCGCCCACTTGAGCTGGTCCATCGACCAGAACAGCGGGCTGCTGCCGACGATCGCCTGTGCCAGCGCATCCACCGTCCACAGCCCGGTGATCACCGCCAGCCCGCCCAGCGTCAGCGCGCGCCGCTGCGGGGTGGCCACGGCAATCGCCACCAGCCACATGAAGGGCAGATAGCGCAGGCCGGCAGCGGCTTTGCGCCATGCCGTGCCGGGATCGATCGCATCAAACGCGGAGAACGCCTGCGGCAACCAATAACCAAGAAACAGGATGCTGGTCAGCGCCCAGGCCGGGCTGCTGAGCAGGCGCTGATTGCCCTGCAGCCGCAGCTGGACCATGCGCACCGCCGCGTACAGCGCGCCAAGCACCAGCACGCCCTCGGCGATGCCGGGCAGCGGCCACAACGCGACGAACGCAATCACCCACCACGGGGCCCAGCGGCCCGCGCGGGAGCCCGGCGAACCGGGAAGGACGACGGGCTCAGCTGATGAGGGAGGTATAGAGCTGGAGCGTGTCACGCTGCATGGCCTGCAAGGTAAACGGAATCCGCGTCGGCAGTGAGGGCGGCTGCAGCAGCAACTGCTGCGCGCGCGCCAGCAGTGCATCAGCGTCGCCCAAGGGTACCGCGCCGGAGGGTTGCAGCTGAGTCAACAACTCGCCGACGCCGCCATGGTTCCAGCCCAGCACGGGGCGACCCACCGACAATGCTTCGACCACGGTGCGACCAAACGCTTCGGCTTTGTCCGACAACTGCAGGACCAGATCACTGGCTGCATAGGCCTGCGCGATGCGCGAGGTCGGCGCGGTCATCAGCACCGCATCGAACACGCCAAGGCTGCGCGCCTGCGCCTCCAGTTCGGCGACATAGGATTCGCGACCGGGCTCGCGCGTGCCTGGCATCCACAGCGTGGCCGGCACACCGGCGGCGTGCAGCCCGGCCAGCAGGCTCAACGCATGGCGATGCCCTTTCAGGCGGGTGCCACGGCCAGGCAGCAACAGCAGCGGCGCATCGCCGGCCAGCGCGGGATGCTGCTCGCCCACGGCCAGGCGCGCACGGCGATCCTGCCGGCCGACGCGTGGAAATTGCGCGACATCGACACCGCGGGGTATCACCTGCAGGCGCTCGGCCGGCACGCTGGGATAGTGCGTGCGCACGAACTCACGCACGCTGTTGGAGACGCAGATCACGCGCTCGCCGCTGGTCATCACCGCGCTGTAGCGGCCCGGCGAGTTGAGCCCGTGCACGGTGGTGACCCAGTGCGGACGGGTCGCCGCCGGCAGGTTGCGCACGGCGTAAAGGCCCAGCCAGGCCGGCAGACGTGAACGCGCGTGCACGATGTCCGCGCCCACTTCGTTGAAGAGATTGCGCAGGGTCAGCACATGGCGCAGCGTCAGCAGCGACTTGCGGCCGATATCCAGCGTCAGGTGTTCGGCGCCACTGGCAAGCAACGGTTCGACCAGGCGCCCACCGGCGGACACGACGATGGCCCGGTGGCCGGCGGCCACCAGGGCGGAGGCAATCTCAAGGGTGGAGCGTTCGACCCCGCCGGAGTGCAGCGCCGGCAGCAGCTGCACCACGGTCAGTCGGCGCACAGTGTGGTCCGCGGATCAGTCGGCGAGCACGAACACGGCGCCGCAGTACGGGCACGCAGCCTCGCAGTTGGGCTCGTCTTCGATCGGCAGGTACACGCGCGGGTGCGAGTTCCACAGCGCCATTTCCGGCGTCGGGCAGCTCAGCGGCAGATCGCTGCGGTGCACGGTGTAACGCTTCTCGGCATTGGCGGGCGCGGTGGCGGTATGGCTCATGGCGTGGACACACAAAGGGGGTTGCGAGACCGCCGATTCTAGCATCTGGCGGCTGCGGACGGCCGCTGGAGCGAAGCGGCCCGGGTAGGGACGGCTGTCTCTCGTCCAACCGACCACCGGTGTTTTTAAATCGATCCAAATGCATTGTCAACAATGGCCGATGAAACGAATTTGCGGCATTTAGATCGAACTAATTGCACTTGTCAGCGCCCGTTCCCGTGATGCAGGATCGACCGGTACCGATCATCGACCCGATCGCCTGCCCGACCCCCACCGGACATGCATCGCCTTTTTCCTGCCGTCTGCCGATGGCTGGGGCGACGCCGTCCGCCGTGGCCATCGATGCGGGTCCTGCCTGCCGCCTGCCCTTCCCGGGAGACCCTTGCATGACCCTGTCCAACCTGCGCCCTGCCCGCCGCGCCCTTCCGCTCGCCCTGGCCCTGGCCTGCACCTTGATCGCCCTGCCGGCTGCCGCGCAGGGCCTGCAGACCTCGTTCGAGCCGGGTCAGCCCGCCCCGGCCGGCGGCGACGACGCGCTGCAGGTGCGGATCGGCACCGGGCCGGCGGCGCCCTATGCAGCCAAGCCCGGCGTCGGCTACAGCGGCCTGCATGCGCTGCATTACGCCAGCGCCGGTGGCAAGGCGCGCCGCCAGCTGTTCACGACCGACCTGGCCATCGAAGCCGATACCACTCTGTCCTGGCTGGTGCTGCCCGAGATCGTCGGCAAGGACACCGTCGCCTCGACCTACGTCTCGCTCGATCTGGTGCTCGACGACGGCACCCGGGTCTCGGCCAGCGCCGCGCGCGATCACCACGGCGTGGCGCTGGGTGCGCGTGCGCAGGGCGACTCGAAGACGCTGTACCCGCAGCAGTGGGCGCGCAAAGCCGTTCGCCTGGGCGATACCCCGGCGCTGCGCGGGCGTCGCGTGGTCGCGCTGGAGTTGGAGGTGGCCAGCGCCGATGGCGCGCCGGTGGCCGGCTGGATCGACGATGTCCGCCTGGACGCGCAACCGCGCAGCACGCCGCAGCGCCCCTCGGACTGGGTGCTGACCACCCGCGGCACGCAGGCCAATGGCACCTTCTCGCGCGGCAACAATTTCCCGGCGACCGCCGTGCCGCACGGCTTCAACTTCTGGACACCGGTGACCGACGCCGGCTCACTGACCTGGCTGTATCGCTGGAACGAACAGAACGATGCGGCCAACCGGCCCCGCCTGCAGGCGCTGGCGCTGAGCCACCAGCCCAGCCCGTGGATGGGCGACCGCCAGACCTTCCAGGTGATGCCGTCGGCGACCCGTGGCGTGCCCGAGGCCGACCGCAGCAAGCGTGCGCTGAGCTTCTCGCGCGACAACGAGCAGGCCCGCCCGTACCGCTATGACGTGCGCTTCGACAACGGCATCGCCGCCTCGATCGCACCGACCGACCACGCCGCCGTCTTCCGCTTCGCGTTCCCCGAAGGCGGTGATGCCAACCTGCTGTTCGACAACGTCGACGCACGCGGCGGGCTGACGCTGGATGCGGCCACCCAGACACTCTCCGGCTATACCGATACGCGCAGTGGCCTGTCCACCGGCGCCACCCGCATGTATGTGGCGGCCAGCTTCGACCGACCGTGGCGCAGCAGCGGCACGGTGAAGACCGGCCGCCCGACCGGCTACATCAAGTTCGATACAGGTACCGACCGCCGCGTCTCCATGCGCATCGCCACGTCGCTGATCTCGGTCGAGCAGGCGCGCCACAACCTCGCGCTGGAAGTGGCTGACAACGACGATGTGGATCGCGTGGCAGCACGCGCACAGGACGCGTGGGATCAGCGCCTGGCCCGCTTCGACGTGGGTGATGCCACCGACGACCAGAAGACGACGCTGTACTCCAACCTGTATCGCCTCTACCTCTATCCCAATTCCGGCCATGAAAACGCCGGCACCGCAGCGGCACCGGACTGGCGCTATGCCAGCCAGGCCAGCGCCTCGGATGAGAACACCGACGGCAGTGCCACGCGGAGCTTCGCGCCGGTGCGCGACGGCAAGGTGTACGTCAACAACGGCTTCTGGGACACCTTCCGCACCACCTGGCCGGCCTACGCCCTGTTCACCAAGGACGATGCGGGCGCGCTGGTGCAGGGCTTCATCGAGCAGTACCGCGCCGGGGGTTGGGTCGCCCGTTGGTCCTCGCCCGGCTATGCCGACCTGATGGTGGGCACCAGTTCGGACGTGGCCTTCGCCGATGCGTGGCTGAAGGGCATCGGCGGCTTCGACCCGCAGGAGGCCTACGCTGCCGCACTGAAGAACGCGACCGTGGTGCCGCCCGACCGCCATGTCGGGCGCAAGGGCATGGACCGTTCCACCTTCCGTGGCTATGCCACCGCCGATGTGCACGAAGGCATGTCGTGGACGATGGAAGGCGCACTCAACGATTTCGGTGTGGCCAACATGGCCGAGGTGCTGGCCAAGCAGGCCGATACGCCGGCCGCGCGCGAACGCTATGCGACCGAGGCCGACTACTTCCGTCACCGCGCCGGTACCTATGCCACGCTGTTCGATCCCGCCGCAGGCTTCTTCCAGGGCCGCAAGCCGGATGGCAGCTGGCGCCTGGATGCGAACGACTACGACCCGCGCGTGTGGGGCCATGACTACACCGAATCCAACGGCTGGACCTTCGCCTTCACCGCCGCGCACGACGGCGAAGGCCTGGCGGCGCTGTACGGCGGCCGTGAACAGCTGGCGGCCAAGCTGGACACTTTCTTCGCCACGCCGGAAACCGCCGATGCGGCGTTTGCAGGCTCCTACGGCGGCACCATCCACGAGATGACCGAAGCACGCGATGTGCGCATGGGCATGTATGCGCACAGCAACCAGCCTGCCCACCACATCCCGTGGATGTACCTGTATGCCGGGCAGCCGTGGAAGACCCAGCAGCATGTCCGCGAGATCCTCTCACGCCTGTACCTGGGCAGCGAGATCGGCCAGGGCTACCCGGGCGATGAGGACAACGGCGAGACCTCGGCGTGGTACCTGTTCGCCTCGCTGGGCATCTACCCGCTGCGCATGGGCGCACCGGAATACGTGATCGGCTCGCCGCTGTTCCGCCATGCCCGCGTGGAACTGCAGGGCGGTGCGGTGCTGACCGTCAACGCGCCTGAAAATTCGGACCGCAACATCTACGTGCAGTCGCTGAAGGTCAACGGCACGCCGTGGACCAAGACCTGGCTGCCCCACGACCTGCTCGCCAAGGGCGCCACGCTGGACTTCGTCATGGGCCCGGAACCCTCGCGCTGGGGCAGCGGCCCGGACGATGCGCCGCGCTCGCTCACTGCGCGCGGCCAGCAGCCGGCCCTGCTGCATGATCTTCTCGGCAGCGGCGCGACCGCCCAGCTCGGCGATGGCCGCGCGGCGGCTGCGCTGATCGATGATGATGCTTCCACGTCACTGCCGCTGGGTAGCTCAAGCACGATCACCTTCAGCAATGTCGCGGCGGGTACGCCTTCGATGTACACGCTGACCAGCGGCAACGGCCCGATCCGCGACGGCGACTGGACGCTGGAGGCGCGCACCACCGGTGGCCGCTGGGTGCAGGTGGACCAACGCCGTGGCGAAGCCTTTGCGTGGGCCATGCAGACCCGACCGTTCCGCATCGCCCACCCGGGCCGCTACGCCGAGTACCGGCTGCGCATCGGTGCACCGGGTCGCCTGCAACTGGCGGAAGTCGAGCTGCTCGCCCCGGCGGCGGTGCGATGAGGACTGCCCTGCCCATCACCCGGTGCCTGCTGACCGCCCTGCTCGTCACCGCCGGGCTCGCCGATGCACACGCATTCGAGACCACGCAGACCCGCGAGGGCGTGACCCTGCACTACCGCGACGCCAGCGATGCGCTGGCCGCGCCTGTACGTGAGCGGATCATCGAGACCTTCTTCGGTGCCTATCTGCGCGAGCGCGCCGATTTCCATCCGGCCGCACCGACGCAGGTCGGCATCGTCATCGACCCGGCGTACGACGGCATCGCCTTCGTCGGCGAGAAGGCGCAGGCGGCGACGATCACGATCAATCCGGCCTGGCTGGCCAAGCACCCGGGCGACATCGATCTGGTCACGCATGAGGCGATGCACATCGTGCAGGGCTACCCCGAATACGCCAACGAACGTGTGCCGGGCTGGCTGGTGGAAGGCATCGCCGATTACGCCCGCGACCGCTATGGCAAGGACAACGCCGGGGCGGGCTGGGCACTGCCGACACAGGTCAAACCGGAGCAGAACGTCGATACCGGCTACCGGGTCACCGGTGCGTTCCTGGCGTGGAGCGAGGCGCAGCATCCCGGGCTGGTGAAGGCGCTTGATGGTGCGCTGCGCGAGGGCCGCTATACGCCGGCGTTGTGGGAAACACTCAGCGGCGTGACGTTGCCGGCTCTATGGGCGCAGTACGTGCGGACACGCTGATTACTGCCGGTGGCCGGTCGGCGTCTGCCAGGAGCCGGCCAGCGGCCGTCACTACCGGTGCCATCGCTGCCGTCTTCAGCGCGCGCCAACCAACCCGGCGTACAGCGCGAACAACTGCTGGAAATACCGCTTCGTCCGTTGATGGCGCATGACACCGTTCCCGTGGCTGATCGTGGAGGATCTGGTCGGGCCCAGGGTGGCGACGCCCCCACCGGAGCGCCACCACGGCCGGGCCGCGTGGGGGTATTGGGCGCTTGGGACGTTGCAGGACGGTGACCGCCGTGCGGCGCGGGTGTGGCAGATGCACGCACCACAACGACCGCAGGCCGAAGGCAAACAGGGCCTGCCGACCCACGGTCGGCAGCTACCCGTTTCGCTGCCCGAAACGAGAACGCGCCCCGAAGGGCGCGTTCTGGCAACTGAGAGCCGAAGAACGCTTTACGCGTTCTTCTCCGCCTCCAGTTGCTTGCGGATCTGCGCATCCACGGCCGCGATGGCGGTCATGTTGAGCACGCGGCGCGAGGTCGCGCTGGTGGTCAGGATGTGCACCGGCTTGGCCACGCCCATCAGGATCGGGCCGATCGCCACGCCGTCGGTGAACACGCGCACCAGGTTGTAGGCGATGTTGGCCGCTTCCAGGTTGGGCAACACGAACAGGTTGGCACGGCCCTTCAGCGTGCTGTTGGGCAGCAGCTTCTGGCGCAGGGCTTCATCCCATGCGGTATCCCCCTGCATTTCGCCATCCACGTTCAAGCGCGGGTTGCGCTTGAGCAGCATCTCGCGGACCGCCCGCATCTTCAGCGCGTCCTTGGAATCGTGGCTGCCGAAGTTGGAGTGCGACAGCAGCGCCACCTTCGGCTCGATGCCGAACAGCTTCATGCGGTACGCCGCCTGCAGCGTCGCTTCGGTGATCTGCTCGGCGGTCGGGTCTTCCTGCACGTGGGTATCCACGAAGAAGAACACGCCCTGCTGGTTGATCACGCCGGTCATCGCCGAGGTGGAGGTCACCTTGGCTTCCAGCGGCAGCACGCTGCGCACGTAGCCGAGTTTCTTGTGGAAGCGGCCGACCACGCCGGTCAGCATCGCGTCGGCTTCGCCACGCGCCACCATCACCGCGGCGATCAGCGTCGGGCGCGAGCGCATCAGGTTCTTGGCGGCGGCCACGGTCACACCACGACGGCCGGTGAGGTTGTGGTAGTACTGCCAGTACTCGTTGAAACGCGGATCGTCGTTGATGTTGGTGATGTCGAAATCGACACCGGCCTTCATGCGCAGGCCCAGGCGCTCGACACGGGCCTCGATCACGTCCGGGCGGCCGATCAGGATCGGCTGCGCCAGGCCTTCATCGACCACGTTCTGCACCGCGCGCAGCACCACTTCTTCCTCGCCTTCGGCGTACACCACGCGCTGCTTGTCCGACCGCGCGCGGTCGTAGACCGGCTTCATCATCAGGCTGGTGCGGTAGACGAACTGGGCCAGCTTCTCGCGGTAGGCGCCCATATCGGCGACCGGACGCGTAGCTACGCCGGAATCCATCGCGGCCTGCGCCACGGCGGCCGACAGCTCCACCAGCAGGCGGCGATCGAACGGACGCGGAATCAGGTAGTCACGGCCGAAGCTCGGGGTCTCATCGCCATAGGCCGAGCCCAGGTCGCTGGCCTCGCGGCGTGCCATCGCGGCGATCGCGTGCACGCAGGCGATCTTCATTTCTTCGTTGATCGCCGTCGCGCCGACGTCCAGCGCACCGCGGAACAGGTACGGGAAGCACAGCACGTTGTTGATCTGGTTCGGGTAGTCCGAACGACCGGTACCGATCAGCGCGTCCGGGCGGACCGAACGGGCCACTTCCGGCATGATTTCCGGGGTCGGGTTGGCGAGCGCGAAGATCACCGGATCCTTGGCCATGGTCTTGACCATGTCCGCGGTCAGGATGCCCGGCGCCGACAGGCCCAGGAAGATGTCCGCGCCGTCGACGATCTCGGCCAGCGTGCGCTTGTCGGTATCACGCGCGTAGCGCGCCTTTTCCGGGTCCAGGTCGGTGCGGCCGGTGTGGATCACGCCGTCGCGGTCGAAGGCCAGGATGTTCTCTTTCTTCAGGCCCAGCGACACCAGCATGTTGACGCAGGAGATACCCGCCGCGCCCATGCCGGTGGTGGCCAGCTTCACGTCTTCGATCTTCTTGCCGGTGACGAGCATGGCGTTGAGCACGGCCGCGCCGACGATGATCGCGGTGCCGTGCTGGTCGTCATGGAACACCGGGATGTTCATCCGCTCGCGCAGTTTGCGCTCCACGATGAAGCACTCCGGTGCCTTGATGTCTTCCAGGTTGATGCCACCGAAGGTCGGTTCCAGCGAGGCGATGATGTCGACCAGCTTGTCCGGGTCGTTTTCATCGATCTCGATGTCGAACACATCGATGCCGGCGAACTTCTGGAACAGCACGCCCTTGCCTTCCATCACCGGCTTGCCGGCCAGCGGGCCGATGTTGCCCAGGCCCAGCACGGCGGTGCCGTTGGAGATCACCGCGACGAGGTTGCCGCGGGCGGTCAGTTCACTGGCCTGCTGCGGGTCGGCCATGATCGCTTCGCAGGCGTGTGCCACGCCCGGCGAATACGCCAACGACAGATCACGCTGGGTCAGCATCGGCTTGGTCGCTGCGACGCGGATCTTGCCCGGCGGCGACATGCGGTGGTAATCGAGGGCAGCCTGTTTGAAATCTTCGTTGGACATCGCTTTCTGCAGATGAATGGGCGAGAGGAACAGGGGATCATACCCCCGTTGGCGTGGACGGACCTGTCGCTACGCTGTCGCGGCGATGTTGCAACCGCACATAATCCAACGCAGCGCACAAGCCGTTCGCCGGCGTATGCGGACCAGCCTGCCGCGCACAGATGACAGCGCGCACCGGGCCTTCAGAACAAAACATGGCCGTGCCGCCCCGGCAGGAACGACACGACCACGCACCACACCATCAGGTCAGCGAGCTCAGTGCGCCGGGGCCGGCAGCGTGTCCGGCAGGTCGGCGACGACCAGCGGCGGCAGCTCGGCTTCGCGGCCATCCAGCACCATCGCCAGGCGGTCGCGATCCAGTGCGTTTTCCCAGCGCGAGACCACCACGGTGGCCACGGCATTGCCGATGAAGTTGGTCAGCGAGCGGCATTCGCTCATGAAGCGGTCCACGCCCAGGATCAGCGCCATGCCGGCCACCGGCACTTCCGGCACCACCGCAAGGGTCGCGGCCAGGGTGATGAAGCCGGCACCGGTGACACCGGCGGCGCCCTTGGAGCTGAGCATCGCCACCAGCAGCAGGGCGATCTGGTGGCCCAGGGTCAGTTCGGTGTTGGTCGCCTGGGCGATGAACAGCGCCGCCAGGGTCATGTAGATGTTGGTGCCGTCCAGGTTGAACGAGTACCCGGTGGGGACCACCAGGCCCACCACGGACTTGCTGCAGCCAGCCTTTTCCATCTTCTCCATCAGCGAGGGCAGCGCCGATTCGGAGGAGGAGGTGCCCAGCACCAGCAGCAGTTCGGCCTTGAGGTAACGGGCCAGCTTGAATACCGAGAACCCGCACAGGCGGCACACCACACCCAGGATCACCGCCACGAACAGGAAGGCGGTCAGGTAGAACGAGCCGACCAGCCAGGCCAGGTTGACCAGCGAGCCGACCCCGTACTTGCCGATGGTGAAGGCGATCGCACCGAACGCGCCGATCGGGGCCGCCTTCATCAGAATGTGGACCAGGCGGAACACCGGGGCGGTCAGCGCCTCCAGGAAGGTCAGCACCGGGCGGCCCTTGGCGCCGGTCAGGGCCAGCGCGATGCCGAACAGCACCGCCACGAACAGCACCTGCAGGATGTTGCCTTCGACGAACGCGCTGACCAGGGTGGCCGGGATGATGTCCAGCGCGAAGCCGACCAGGGTCAGCTCATGCGACTTCTGCACATAGCCGTTGACCGCGGTCTGGTCCAGATCGGCCGGGTTGATGTTCATCCCCGCGCCCGGCTGCACCACGTGCGCCACCACCATGCCCACGATCAGGGCCAGCGTGGAGAAGAACAGGAAGTAGGCCATCGATTTGGCGAAGACCCGGCCCACGGTGCGCAGGTGGGTCATGCCGGCGATACCGGTGACGATGGTCAGGAAGATCACCGGGGCGATGATCATCTTCACCAGCTTGATGAAGGCATCGCCCAGCGGCTTGAGTGATTCGGCGAAGGCCGGCTCGTAATGGCCGAGGATGGCACCGAGAACGATCGCCACCACCACCTGGAAATACAGTTGGCGGTAGAACGGCAGCGGCTTGGCTGCCAGCGGGGCGGTGGTGGGAACGTGCATGGGAAGCTCCGGCAGTGTCACGAAGGATGCCGGCCGCGCTGGGCGGCATCTGGCGTGGCCTTTTTACGCCCGCATCCGGCCAACGCAGATAACCTATTGGTACTAGCCCCCCGGTTCAGCTGACCGCACTGCCTACACTGGCCCGGCACCGCGCCCCCACGGCGGCGGGTGGCCCTGCGGCGGATCAAGGGTAAAATTCCCAAAGATTTGCCGTTCGCGGCCGTTGTTGTTCTGCCCCACTCTTACTTGCAGCTACCGCCCATGCGCTCTACACCCCTGTTCATTGCTCTGGCCCTGGCCACGGCCCCGCTCGCCGCCACCGCGGCCGACTGGGACAACTGGCCGACCAAGGCCACTTTCAGCGATGGCACCGAACTGGCCGCCACCGCCAACATCGCCTACGACCTCAACGACTTCTCCGGCAACAGCGGCATTGAAGATGCCGACGCCGTGCGCCGCAAGGAATTCGGCGCGACCCTGAAGAAGAAGGGCGTGTATGACGCCATGGTCTATTACGACTTCCAGTCCGATACCTGGCTGGACGTGTTCGTCCGCTTCGAAAGCAAGGCCTTCTTCGGCAGCGACATCGGCCGCTTCCGCTTCGGCTACATGAAGACCCCGGTCGGCCTGGACGCGGGCACCTCCTCGCGCGCCGGCAGCTTCCTGGAGACCGCCCTGCCCGTGCAGGCGTTCTACGAAGGCCGCCGCACCGGTGCCGAATGGGTGCTGGAACGCCCGCAGTACCTGCTGCAGGCCGGCGCCTATGGCGGCAAGGATCTGCAGGGTGACAACCCCGGCACCACCCAGGCCGTGCGTGCGGTGTGGACCCCGGTCAAGGCCGCTGGCGACGTGGTCCACCTGGGCCTGGCCTATTCGCAGGAGAATCCGCGCGGTTACCGCGATGGTCGCGATATCTCGCGCCCGGCCAGCGCCCGCCTGCGGGCACGCCCGGAAGCCGGCCTGACCGATATCCGCCTGGTCGACTCCGGTGCGCTGACCACCGCCGACAAGATCGTGCGCACCGGTCTGGAAGGCATCTGGATCCGCGGTCCGTTCTCGCTGCAGGGTGAAGCGCTGCAGACCACGGTCAGCCGTGATGGCAAGCCGGATTACACCGGCAACGGCCAGTACGCGATGGCGAGCTGGATCCTGACCGGCGAATCGCGCCCGTACAACGCCGGTGCCGTGGCCAACGTGAAGCCGGCCCACAGCTATGGCGCGGTCGAGCTGGTGACCCGTTACAGCCGCATCGATCTGGACGACGCCGATGTGTTTGGCGGCCGTCAGCACGACTGGACCCTGGGTGCCAACTGGTACCTGACCTCGCACTTCAAGTTCCAGGCGAACTACGTGAAGGTCGACGCCAGCCGTCGCGGCGTGCGCAGCCAGCCGGAAATCTTCGAACTGCGCGCTCAGATGCACTTCTGATCCCGCCCGGCGGACGCGTTGACGCGCGTCCGCCGTGTCCTGCCTAGACTGACGGCATGTACCGGGTCTCCCGCTATCGCCCCTGGCTGCTGATCATCGCCCTGATGCTCGGCGGCACGGTGCTGTGCGCGCTGCTGGCCGGGCGCTATGCACAGCAGCGGGCATTGGATGACGAAAGCCTGCAGGTCCGCCGCCAGCTGGGCCTGTACGCGCAGACCCTGCAGCAGCGGATCGATCGCTTCGGCACACTGCCGCAGGTGCTGGCGCTGGACCCGGACCTGCACCAGGCCGTGTCCCACCCGCTCACCGCCGCAGAACGCCAGCGGCTGAATCTCAAACTGGCCCAGGCCAACAATGTCACCCGCGCCTCGACCCTGACGCTGATCGACAAGCACGGCATCGCCGTGGCGGCCAGCAACTGGGACCAGCCGACCACCAATGTCGGCGAGGACTACAGCTACCGCCCCTATTACCAGCAGGCGATGGCACAGGGCAGCGGGCACTTCTACGGCATCGGCATGACCACTGCCGTGCCCGGCTACTTTCTTTCCCAGGCGATCTACGACGAACGCGGCGCCGTGCTGGGTGTGGTCGCGATCAAGATCGAGCTGCGCGCGCTGGAGCAGGAGTGGCTGCAGAGCCCGGACATCGTGCTCGCCACCGATGCGCATGACGTGGTGTTCCTGGCCAACGGTGATGCGTGGCGCTACCGCCTGCTGCGCCCACTCGGCCCACAGGAGCGCAACGAGATGCTGGCCACCCGCCAGTACGCGGATCGCTCACTGCAGCCGCTGCAGGCACGTACGCTGGAGGTACTGGCCGATGGCGGGCGCATGGTGCGCATCGAGCAGCCCGCACTGCCACGGCCGGTGCTGTGGCAGACCCTGGTGCTGAGCGAGCCGCAATGGAAGCTGCACCTGCTGCATGACGCCAGTGCCAGCACGGCGGTCGGCCGCAGCGCCGCGCTGGCTGCCGGCGGCATCTGGCTGGCCTTGTGTTTCCTGGGCCTGTTCGTGCAGCAGCGCCGGCGGCTGGCGGCGCACCGGCAGCGCAGTCGGCGCGAGCTGGAGAGCGTGCTCAAGCAGCACGCACAGGAGCTGCGCACCGCCCAGGACGGCGTGCTGCAGGCCGCCCAGCAGGCCGACAGCGGCCTCAGCCGCAGCCTGGCGCACCTGCCGCAGGGCGTGGTGGTGATCGACAACGAACAGAA
>Ga0247813_10001968_pt1 | contig 14666 bp, 11 predicted proteins | sample UWRJL169409C1_FD_180719 | JGI IMG/M metagenome (GOLD analysis project Ga0247813, IMG submission 180719) | Plant litter microbial communities from Arlington Agricultural Research Station in Wisconsin, United States - UWRJ-L169-409C-1 | ecosystem: Environmental > Terrestrial > Plant litter >... | reverse complement strand
TTTCCATCCAGCAAATCGCCATTGATCATTTTTTCTATTAACTTTCTACTCTTTTGTTTTTTGATGAATTTCTCTATTTTCATTGCATCGCCTTCGCTTTCACCACATTCAAATACAGCCGCTAGTTGCCACGGGCGATGTTTACTTGTGTAGGTGTTATGCAATGAACTATTATGCTCCTCTAATCTCCTCCTATAGTCATTGGTATATCCGACATAATATTTATCTGACGACGAAGAATAAAGTATGTAGATGAAATAGGCCATGATTCGATTTATAAAACAAGAAAGGCCAACATTACTGTTGACCTTTCTTTCAGCTCCCCCTTCTGGACTTGAACCAGAGACCCTCTGATTAACAGTCAGATGCTCTAACCAACTGAGCTAAGGAGGAATATATTTTCAATGTTTAACGCCTCTTGAACCGGCGATCCCTCTGATTAATCCCGTAGCTACGGGACTCTAACCAACTGAGCTAAGGAGGAATTTTTACAAAATTGTTTTTCCGTATCAGCATTGATGCTTTTAACGGAGGGCAAAAATAAGGTTTTTTACTTTTCTGCAAAAATAATCTGCATTTATTTCTACCAATTGAAGAGATTATTTTCTTTAAATCCCACAAATATGCCATCGGGGCGGGTTTCAACGGGATAAACCTTTAAAAAATAACCTTCACCACTGGTATTGCGGCCGTTTTGCAGGCTGAAGCGGTAGCGGTGCAGCGGACAAACGATGTTACCCAACGCATCTACATAACCATTTGCCATCATTCCGCCAGCGTGGGGGCATTTGGCAGCGCAGGCGTGGATGGTTTCGTTCTTTACAGCAATGCAGATCTTTTTGCCGTTAACAGAAATTTCGGACAGCCCCTCTGCGGAGAGGGTAAGATCGTGAATGCTATCGGCTATTTTATACCAGTTCAAATGTGCGAAGGTTTGCCACAAAGGCTCGAAGAACACAAAGGTTCGCTAAGTTAAAAACTCCTTTGTGCCTCTTTGTGTGCTTAGAGGCTTAGTGGTTTAATAAAAATATTCTGCTTTATATGGGTAACGTATCTGGTACATCTCCCTTACTTTATTTAGAATGGTTTGGCGCAGATCGGCGAGATTCGTTTTTTCAGTAGCCGACACAAACACGCAGTTTCCTTTCGTTTCATTCTGCCAGCGCTCTTTCAGTTCCCGCAAAATATCTTCCTTCACTTCAGGCTCCAGCCATTCGTCGAAAGCTTCCTTCTCGTATTTATCCATCTTGTTGAAGATGGTGATGGTAGGTTTGTCGGCGCTGCCGAGGTCGGCGAGGGTTTTGTTTACCACTGCCAGTTGCTCTTCGTATTGCGCATGCGAAATATCCACCACGTGCAGCAGCACATCGGCTTCACGCACTTCATCGAGCGTGCTCTTGAAACTTTCTACCAGGTGATGCGGCAGCTTGCGGATGAAACCCACCGTATCGCTGAGCAGGAAAGGCGTTTGTTCAAATACCACTTTACGGGTGGTGGTATCGAGGGTAGCAAATAATTTATTTTCTGCAAACACTTCGCTTTTGCTGAGGGTATTCATCAGCGTGCTTTTACCCACGTTGGTATATCCTACCAATGCCACGCGAATGAATTCACCCCGTTCTTTACGCTGGGTAAAAGATTGTTTGTCTATTTCGGCGAGGCGCTTGCGCAGCAGGCTGATCTTGTCTTTTACGATACGCCTGTCGGTTTCGATCTCCGTTTCACCGGGACCACGGGAACCAATTCCACCTCCCTGTCTTTCCAGGTGACTCCACATACCTTTGAGCCGCGGCAATATATATTGATATTGCGCCAGCTCCACCTGCGTACGTGCCTGGGCGGTTTTTGCCCTGCGGGCAAATATGTCGAGAATGAGATCACTGCGGTCGATGGTTTTTGTCTGCAGTTCTTTTTCGATGTTCTGTATCTGCGAGCCGGTCAATTCATCATCAAATATCACAAGGCCAATGTTGCCGTGAAGCAAAATGTATTGTTTTATTTCTTCCAGTTTACCCTTGCCTACAAATGTCTTGCTATCGGGATGCGCCATCTTTTGGGTATAACGGCGGGTGGTGATGGCGCCTGCTGTTTCGGCCAGGAAGGCGAGTTCATCCATGTATTCGATCACCTGCTGTTCGGTCTGCTCTTTTTGCACCACCCCTACCAGCACGGCATTTACTTCTTCTTCTACTACGTTCTTTTTTTCTATCATTAATCACAGATTTAAACTGATTACGTTGATTGCACAGATTACTGTCTGTTGGTTTGTTAGCCTGTTCAATCAACGTGCAAATTACCACAGTTAATTCATAAAGGCTTTAAATAAAAAAGTGTTCCAAAAATGGAACACTTTTAATTATTTTAAAGTAATCTGTGAAATCAACGTAATCACTTGTAATCTGCGATTATTTGCCCGGCGTCATCACCTTACTCGCTTCTACCCATTTCTTCATCGATTCGCAATCTTTATACTCGTCGTCGATGCGGATATAATAAGTGCTGATCTTGCTCATGAACCATTTGTCGATGGCATCTTCTTTTTTGACCTCCAATGCACGGTCGGCTATCTTGCTGTAATCGTCTTTCATGTTTTCCCTGTGTGGCTGGCTCTGCGATTTGAGGTAGATGATGCGTACACCTTTTTTACCACGCTGATCGGCAAACTCGGTTGGCTGAGAATACTGGCCAACTTTAAGGTCTTTCAGCATCGGGATCATATCCTTATCCAGCTGGTCGATGGTGAGGAAACTGCCATTTGGCCCCTGCACCATACCGCCTGTGAATTTACTGCTTTCGTCGTCGCTGTATTTATTTACTGCAGTACCAAAATCAATATTTCCTGTTATCAGCTTCGCTCTTACAGAATCCAGTTTTTCAAATCCTTCTTTCATTTCATAAGTGGTAACCTGCGGAATTTTGAGAATGTGTTGTACTACGGCATCGTCACCGGCACGGCTTACCAGCTTGATGATATGGTAACCAAACCTCGTTTTGAACGGGCTGGAGATCTGCCCTTCTTTCAATGAAAATGCTTTGGCGATCCAGGTCTGATCAAAATCTTTCTGGCTCCTGTTGATCTCAAATTGTCCGCCATTACCATTGCTCTGGGCACTTGGCTTGGCCGAAGGGTCATCGGAATTATTGGCGGCCAATACCCTGAAATCTTTTCCGGCTTCCGCTTGTTTCTTTAAGGCCGTCAATTGTTCAATAGCGTATTCTTCAGCTTCGCGACTGGCTTTTGGATATATTACTACCTGCCCTATTTCCACTTCACTTTCGTAAAACGACAGGCTGTCTGCAGGTATCTTGTCAAAATATGCTTTTACTTCAATTGGCGTGATCCTTACATCGGAAACGATCTTATTCCGCATAGCGGTACCCAGCATCTGATCGCGGATACCTTCGCGGAAATCTTCTTTTAACTGGTAAACGGTACGCCCGGCGATCTTTTCCAGTTCTTCTTTTCCGCCATAGGCGTTGATAAAGCTACGGATCCTGTTGTCGATATCCGTTTCTACTTCTTCTTCGGTCACCGGCAGCGAATCTTTTTCTGCCTGCAACACCAATGCTTTGATACCCATCGACTGCTCCAGTATAAAACAACGGGCATTTTCCGGAACTTCCATTCCCTGGCGCTGCATATCCATTAACTGGTTATCGAGGTCGCTTTTGAGGATGATCTTGTTGCCTACCACGCCCACGATCTTATCGGCGATTACCGGCTTGGGTTGCGCTACCGCAATGGTGATGCTGAAGAGGGAAAGGGCAGTTAGTAAAATTCGATTGGTCATAACTTCAAAAAATTACGAATTACGAATTACGAGTGACGAATTGGCGACTGGTAATGTAATTGCGTATGAAAAATTTAAAAAATACTGGTCAAAATTAGGGTTGTAAGCCATGGGAAAGCCTTTGAGGGCTTAGTTTAACAAAAAATTGTAGCACTTTTTTAATTGTCACGGGCTTTAGCCCTGGGCAATTAAAAGTCAATTTTAAAGAACGGTCGGTCACTGATTAAAGTAACCGACCGTTCACATTTTTAATTCTTAATTCTTAATTCTTAATTCTTAATTAAAGCGAACGTTTCACTTCCACTTCTTCAAACGCTTCTACTATATCGCCCACTTTGATATCGTTGTAATTCCTGATCACCAATCCGCACTCCATGTTGGTAGTAACTTCTTTGGCGTCGTCGCGGAAACGTTTCAGGCTCGCCAGTTCGCCGGTGAAGATCACGATACCGTCCCTTACCAACCTGATGCGGTTGTTACGGGCCAGCTTGCCTTCTATCACCATACAACCTGCCACGGTAGCCTTATCAAATTTGTAAGTTTCTTTGATCTCCACGTTACCAAGTATCTTCTCTTCCACACCTGGTTCGAGCAACCCTTCCATCGCACTCTTGATCTCTTCAATAGCGTTGTAGATGATGGAGTAAAGTTTGATCTCGATCGACTCGTTCTCAGCCAGCTTCGCGGCCTGAATACTCGGACGAACGTTGAACCCGATGATGATGGCATCCGAAGCGTTGGCAAGTGTAACATCACTTTCGGTAATGGCACCCACCGCTTTGTGGATCACTTTCACCACGATCTCTTCGGTACTTAATTTCTGTAAGGAGTCACTCAATGCTTCTACGGAACCATCCACGTCACCTTTGATGATCACGTTCAGTTCTTTAAAGTTACCAAGTGCCAGACGGCGTCCGATCTCATCCAGCGTGATATGTTTCTTGGCCCTCATACCCTGTTCACGCAATATCTGTCCGCGTTTGTAAGCGGTTTCCCTTGCGTCGGCTTCATTTTCAAATACCTTGAAAGTTTCACCCGCCTGTGGCGCACCGTTGAGGCCGAGTATCAATACCGGCGTTGATGGTGGCGCGTCTTCGCGGCGTGCATTCCTTTCGTTGTACATCGCTTTCACTTTACCAAAGTACTGACCGGATACGATCATGTCTCCTTGTTTAAGTGTACCGTTTTGTACAAGGATGGTGGCTACATAACCGCGGCCTTTATCCAATGATGCCTCGATGATGGTTCCGTTAGCCTGCCTTTCCGGATTGGCTTTCAGTTCGAGGATATCTGTTTCGAGTAATATTTTTTCGAGCAAAAGGTCGATGTTCAATCCTTTTTTCGCACTGATCTCCTGGCTCTGGAATTTACCACCCCAGCTTTCTACCAGGATGTTCATACCCGCCAGTTGTTCCTTGATCTTTTCAGGATTGGCGCCTTCGCGATCTATTTTGTTGATGGCAAATATCATCGGCACATTTGCTGCCTGCGCATGCGAAATAGCTTCTTTGGTTTGCGGCATCACGGCGTCATCCGCTGCTACCACAATTACCGCGATATCGGTTACTTTGGCACCACGTGCCCTCATGGCCGTAAACGCTTCGTGACCTGGAGTATCGAGGAAAGTGATGGCACGGCCGTCTTTTGTTTTTACTTCATATGCACCGATGTGCTGTGTGATACCACCCGCTTCACCTCCGATAACGTTGGTATGGCGGATATAATCGAGCAAAGATGTTTTACCATGATCTACGTGACCCATGATGGTCACGATCGGCGCCCTTGGTACCAGTTCTGCAGGATCGTCTTCCACGTCTTCTTCATCCAGTTCCGCTGCATCATCCACACCAATGAATTCTACTTCATAGTTGAACTCGCTGGCTACCAGCTCGATCACATCGGCTTCGAGGCGCTGGTTGATAGACACCATGATACCGAGGTTCATACACTTGCTGATGATATCGGCAAAACTTACTTCCATCAAACCGGCCAGTTCACTTACAGAAATGAACTCGGTTACCTGTAGTTTGTTTCCTTCTCCTCCTTCCAGCCCTTGCTGGTCGGCCATTTCCTCACGTTTTGCTTTACGGTATTTTGCTTTCAGACTTTTTCCGCGTCCGCCCGATCCGGCCAGTTTGGCCTGGGTCTGCTTCAGCTTTTCCTGGATTTCCTTCGCGTCGATGATCTTATCTTCCCTCTTCACCGGAGCGCCGCCCTGGCCAGGGCGCTGGAACCTGTTGCTTCCGCCACCACGGTTTGGACCGCCGCCGGCGATATTGCTACCCGGACGGTTGCCCTGCATCGGAGGCCTGTTGCCACCCTGCTGGTTGTTGCCCGGACCTTGCTGGCCTGGGGTTCCCGGCTTTTTAGCCATCGGGATACGGTTGCGTTTACGCTTCTCGTCTTCTTTCTTCGGACGTGTATCGTTATCTACCGGAAGCTCGATCTTACCCATGATCTTCGGACCGGTAAGCCTGGTTGCCACAATATTTTCAATAACTGGCGGAGCGTCCACCTTCGGTAATTCTGGCACTGGTACTGGTTTGATCGGGTCTTTTGTTTCAGCTGCTTTTGGCGCTTCTTTCGGAGCTTCGGCCGCTGGTTTTGCTTCTTCTGCCGGAGGAGCTTTTTCCTCTGGCTTTTTGGTTGATTTTTTAGGCCTGGTAGAAGAGTCAATGGCATCAAGGTCGATCTTGGTGATCACTTTAGGCACTTCGAGCTCAGGCGCTTCGATCTTGGTAACGCCATTGTTGGCAGGTACTTCGGCCGGAGCCTCTTTTTTCTCTTCCACCACAGGTGGCGCCACTACTATTGGTTCTTCCTTCGCTACCGGTTGTTCGGCCGGCTTTTCTTCTTCTTTTACCTCTGCTGGTTTTACAACAGCTTTTTCTTCTTTTTTCTTAAATGAAAGATCTTCTTCATCCCTTTTTTTCTTGGGCTCGTTGGTGTTGTTGGCACCTTTTGGAAGATCTACCGCTTCCGCTTTTTGTTTCGCAACCTTGTCTTGCTGGAACTCCGACTGCAACACACGGTACATTTCTTCCGTGAGCTTTGCGGTAGGTTTCAGATCGTCTGCACTGAAACTTTTGGACACAAGGAAGTCTATAAGGGTATCCTTACCGATATTGAATTCCTTGGCCGCAGCCATCAACCTTGGTGTATTTGCTTCTGACATATTTTTTGTTGGCATGCAGCTGTTTAGGGGGCTGTATGCGGTGTTGTTTTTTGTTGCATCCCGCAATAAATTGCGGGAAAGCTATTGTTTATTTGTTTCTTCTATGTTAACGATTCCTGCCGGATTCAAAGATAAACCCATCTGTTGTCTTATTCCTTGTCAAATTCTGCCTGCAACACTTTTCTCAGGTCGGCGATGGTTTCTTTTTCAAGATCCGTCCTGCGTTCCAGTTCTTCATCGGTAAGATCCAATACAGAGCGTGCAGTATCGCAACCTACTTTCTTCAACGCCTCGATCACCCATGGTTCGATCTCATCAGAGAACTCTTCCAGGTCGATATCGAAGTCGTCTTCTTCTCCTTCATTGTCGCGGAAAACATCTATCTCAAATCCTGTAAGCTCGCAGGCGAGCTTAATGTTCACCCCACGGCGGCCGATAGCCAGGGAAACCTGGTCGGGCTTGAGGTAAACTTTTGCATGATTGGTTTCGTTGTCCAGGTCGATGCTGGTGATCTTTGCCGGTGTAAGCGAGCGCTGAATCAGCAATTGCGTGTTGGCTGTCCAGTTGATCACATCGATATTTTCGTTTTTCAGTTCGCGAACGATACCGTGGATACGGCTACCTTTCATACCAACGCAGGCACCTACCGGATCGATCCTGTCGTCGTAGCTTTCTACGGCAACTTTGGCCCTTTCGCCCGGATCGCGTACGATTTTCTTTACAACTATCAAGCCATCAAAGATCTCAGGAACTTCAATTTCCAATAGTTTTTCAAGGAACAACGGGCTGGTACGGGAAAGGATGATCACAGCCTGGCTGTTTTTCAATTCCACTTTTTTTACCACCGCACGTACACTTTCTCCTTTTTTGAAATAATCAGAAGGTATCTGCTCCGATTTTGGCAACAACATTTCATTGCCTTCCTCATCCAGGATCAATACTTCTTTTTTCCAGACCTGGTATACTTCACCGCTTACGATCTCGCCGATACGGTCTTCGTATTTTTTAACCAATATGTTTTTCTTCAGATCGTTGATACGGGCAGCAAGGGTTTGCTTACCAGCCAATATAGCCCTGCGGCCGAATTCTTTCTGAATATCCACTTCTTCGTACAATTCTTCACCCACGCTGTAATCCGGCTCTATCTTGATAGCGTCTTTCAGCTCAATTTCGGTAAGGGTGTTGTAAAGATCATCATCATCCACGATCGTACGGCGACGAAAGATCTCCAGATCCCCTTTCTGATCATTCACGATCACATCAAAATTATCATCGCTGCCGTACTTCTTGCGGATAAGCGTTTTAAACACATCCTCCATTACTTTCATCAGCGTAGGACGATCGATGTTTTCTGCTTCCTTAAATTCCTGGAACGAGTCTATTAAATTGATACTTGCCATAATCCTTCCGGCCTCACTCCCGAATGATCGGGATATCCCCTGCCGGCAGGGGTTTTTTTGTTAACTAAAATTTTATTAAAACCTTCGTATGTTTTATGTCGGCCATCGGGATCTCCAGCTTTTTTATTTCCGCCTTCTTTCCTTTGCCTTCGGTAAATTCTATTTCTATCTGTTCTTCCGTTGCAGAGAGGAGTTTGCCTTCATGCACAGCTCCTTCATTCAACGTCACTTCCACTTCGCGGCCGATATTCTTAATATATTGCCTGTTGAGCTTCAATGGTTCGCCCAGTCCCGGACTGGAAACTTCCAGCGAAAAATCCCCATCGGGATAGATCGCCATTTCTTCCATGATCTTATACAGCGCCCGGTTGATCTTGATGCATTTTTCAATACCCAGGCCGCTATCGGCATCAAGGTATATCTTGAAGTTGTTGGTCGGTTTGATCTTCATGTCTACCAAAAAGATATCGTCCGTCAGCATCGGCTGCAACAACTTTTTTACCTGTTCTATTTGTGTATCTGCGCTCATTGTATTTTATAATAGAAGAAGGGAACACCGCTGTTCCCTTCTTCTGTTTCTTTTTCCGATGGCAAATATACTACAAATAAATGAGAAATAAGGAAGAAATAATAAGGAATGGGAGAGTAACGGGTGGCGGGTGACGAGTTGTTTGATCGTATGTGGAGATTTTTTCAGGGGAAAGGCTTTGCTGATGGACGCTTTCTGAGGTTCTGAGGTTGTTAAACCGCAGAGAAAAGGAGGGTGCAGAGTTTTCGCAGAGAAAGCTCCACGAACGATCATCAACCCGTCACCCGTAACTTGCCCATCACCATTGGTCAAGGGACCAGACCGGCAAATTCCTTATTTTTTATTTCTTATTTATACACCGCAATGCGATGATTGCGAAGCATATACGCCGTCATGTCCTCTTTTCCAGCTACCTGGTACATGATGGCGCCCGACGGCTGCAGCGGCATATGGCAATCGATACAGTTGCTTTTGATGGATTCGCCCAGGCTGGCGGCTTTGGGGCAAAAGTTGTGGTTGGCTTCGGAATGGCAGGCCATGCATTTCTGCGAATAGATGGCAGGGCTTTTCACCGCATCTGCATGCGGACTGTGGCACGTGTTGCAGGTCATGGTGCTGCTTTGCAGGTAACACTGGCTTTTGGATAACAGCCCAAACTGGTTCCCGTGTACATCCGGCTCTTTTTTTGGGGCGTTGCCAAATGGGATGTACATATTTTCCAAAGTATCGCCCATTTTGAAGTTGAACCGGGAAGTGATCATTGCCCGGTCGTTGCCTGAATGGCATACGGCGCAGGCATCTGTTTTTTGCTGCCGCGAAAGGGAAAGGTTTTTCAGGATGTATTTCGCACTCTTTTCCTCGGGATATGCTTCATGGTAGTTAACGTGGTTTTGTGCCGGCCCGTGGCAGCGTTCGCAGTCGATGCCGTGGATCAGTGTGCCCTCCACATATTCTTCAATGACTTCACTGGGCGTCATTTTGGTATTGGTGCGGATGTAGGATGTGTGGCATTCGAAACAACCTGCTACCAGCGGGCGTTTGAAAAACGGGGTGTTCCCAAGATAACCCGGACTCGTGGCCCAACCGTTGATGCTATTATAATGTGATACCGGCAATTCGAAAATGCGGTTGTTGGCGAAGTAGGCATAGGTCTGCGCATTTTTGCCGCCAAAGATCAGATCGAAGCGGTAAGCGCCGAGCTTTTTACCGTCTTTATATGCTACCTGGTAAGATCCGCTGTCGGAAGCTTCCATTTTTACAATACTGCCATCGGTATAGTGAAATTCGTTGTGGCCGTTCTCAAAGCTGCCATGGATATTTTTCTTTCCTGCCGCGGCGGTAGAATTAAAATGTGCTGTGCTGATGAAGGAATCGTATACCGCCTGGTGGCATTGGCGGCAGCTGGAAGCGCCTGCATAGATGATTCCGCGGGGATCGGTGCTGGCTTTGGCGTTATTGATACATTTTGAAAAAATGAATACGGCTGCAAATAAGCATAATATGATGAACAATGATTTTTTCATGTAGCAGCGTGACGCATTTTGGAGGATGAATATAAATCAAAGGCATGAAATAAAAAAAGTTGCGGGTGAGCGGGTGAAACATTAATTTGAAAGAACCAACCCGCCACCCGCTCACCGCAACCATTCCTTTAACATTTAACAAAAACTCCCCCCTCCATATATCCATAACATAATACCTTTGTTTCATGAACATCTTTAAACTCGCTGTAGAATTATTTGTGCTTTACCTGCTGTACAAACTTGTGTTTGATTTCATCATCCCGGTATACCGCACCACGAAACAAATGAGTGGGAAAATGCGTGACATGCAGGAAAAAATGAACCAGCAGCATCAACAACAGCATCAGGCTGAAACTTACCAGAACACCACTCACCAGCAAACTTCTGCAAAACGCAGCAGCGATGATTATATCGATTATGAAGAGATCAAATGATCAGGATTCGTAATCCAGGTTTTCGATGGTTTCTCCTGGCAGGAGCAGATGGGTTTTAAACCCGAGTTTTTTTGCCGCTTCGATATTATTACACGAATCGTCGATGAAAAGTGTTTCTTCCGCTTTTATACCGGCATCAGCTAACACAAATTCAAAAATATCATTGTTGGGCTTTCGAAGATTTACCCGGTGGGAGTAATACGCTTTCGTAAAAAATTTATCCAGCGACTCAAGCCCCGTCTGGTTTTTCAGGATCTGTTCAAAAGCGTCGAGGTGAATTTCATTGGTATTGCTGAGCAGGTAAAGACCATATCGTTCCGCTAATTTTTCCAAAAACGCGAGGCTATTTTCCCTGAAGTCGAGCAGCATATTGTTCCAGGCAAATGTCACCTGCGGCCGGGTGATGTGCCCCGCCCTTCCTTTCATGATCTTATTGTAAAACTCATCCACCGAAACTTTTCCCGTCTCCAGTTCTTCAAACAATGCATCAGCGGTATACTGCGAATACATTTCTTCAAAATCGTGAAACCCTAATTCCTTGAAGGCTTCCTGTGTTTTATGATAATTGATATTCAGCAGTACCCCTCCAAGGTCGAAAAGGATGTTTTTTGTTTTTGCCATCCGGCAAAGATAAAATTTTAGTTTATGTCATCTGTTGGCATCCTGAGCCTGTCGAAGGATAGTAGCAGTACACAAATGCCCTCCGACAAGTTCCGGGTGACACACAATTGTATTTGCCAAAAAACTTTTCTCCACCCTGATGACATTTTGCGGCTGCATGCGATTACACGATATACACCAAAAATATCGGCACATGAAACAGCTCACTTTTTCCCTTTTTACCCTGCTCATCTTACAAGGCTCACTGGTATCCTGCAATGGCCAGTCTGCCGCACAAAAAAATAAAACTACTGCCGTGCAAAACAAAAAAACATTTACCGAAGGAACCGACTACCTCTTGTACGAGCGCATTCGGGTGCTCGACAACACAGGTTTTGCGCAGCCACAGGAAGCGTACAGCATGTTATTGCCAAAGGGTTGGAAACATACCGCCAACATCATCTGGAACAATCCCGGTACCATGTGCGCCGGTACTTACAGGCAACTGAGTGCCGCTTCCGCGGATGGCGCTTATCATTTTGACCAGTTGCCCGATATGCTTTTTGGATGGAACACCAATCAGCAACTGATGCAGATGAACCAGGGCTATACAGGCGGAAAAAACTGCAGCTACCGCCAGCCGATGGATGCCAATCAATACCTCAATACCGTGTTACTCTCACAGATCGGAAATCCGAAAGTGATCAGCAGCATTGCCAACGAATCGGTGGTGAACGACATGCGCAAATCGAATGAAAAGGTGATGCGGGAATTGCAGCAATACGGAGCAGGACAAATGCAGTTTTACCAGACGGCGATCACCGCACAATTGAAATGGGCCGATGGCCGAGAAGGCTATGTGGTGCTGGGCGCCAACATTCTTGAAACCGTTGTACCAAATATATATAACGGCACTTCCGACAGGATGTATTCCACACAGATCACCCAGCAATCCATTTTCAGTTTTCCGGGAGCGCAGCGAGAGCAGGCGAAGGATCAGCTGAGTGTGATCATGTCGAGCGTGCATACCAATCCGGCGTGGAACGAAGCGGTCAATAAATTCTGGAAGGATGTGCGTACACAAAGTAATGTGGCGCATATCGGACGCATACAGATGATGGACGAACGTACCCGCCAGATTGGAAAAGAAACCATTGCCAAAGGCAATCAGCGCCTTAATGACATGGATGCACAGATGCGGAGCTGGGAGCAAAAACAAAATTCACAGGACCGCATGCACACGGAATTCATCAAGACCATCCGTGAGGTAGAAAACTACAGCGATGCCTCCGGCAAATATGAAATGACATCAGGATATGATCATGCCTGGAGCCGCGGTGATGGCAATACTTTCATCATGACGAACAACCCGAATTTTGATCCGTCATCCGTATACCAGGATCAAAGCTGGAAGGAGATGAAGAAAGTGGATTAGGAGAAGGGAATCACAGATTTTAAAAAGATGAAGGGGATTGCACAGATTATTTTTTGCTTCGCAAAAATTGAAATGCAGTTTGTAAATTTTTCACTTCGAAATAAACCACAAGTTATTAAAACATGCATTTTCGTTTTCACACAGTGAAAATAATCTGTGCAATCACCTTCATCCTTTAAATCTGCGATTCGTTTCCATGTACTACAAATTGATTATAGTTCACGAAGCCCGTTTTGATCACATTGCACTATGAAATCATGCTCATTTATTCTTCAAATAATTTTATAAAATGAAATCAACATTCAAAGTTTTTCTGCCGCTCGCTTTTTTAGCGTTCACACTCAATTCCTGTTCAAAGGATGATTCTCCGGATCCTGAAGAAATTGTGCAGGAAAATATTCCGGCACTGGATGCCAAGGTTGCCAGCTGGATGACCACGGCGGGTATGCCCGGCATGACGATCGCCGTTTCGAAAAACGGTAAGCTGGTCTACAAAAAAGCATATGGCGTAAGCGATAAGGAAACCAATACTCCGGTTACCAATGAATCGCGTTTTCGCATGGCGAGTGTGAGTAAATTGCTGACTTCGGCGGCGATCATGAAGCTGATACAAAATGGTTCGATCACACTGGATCAAAAAGTATTTGGCACCGGCGCCATATTGGGCACCACTTATGGCACGCAGCCTTATTCTGCCAATGTTTCGGCTGTTACGGTCAATCAACTGCTGCATCACACCAGCGGTGGTTGGGGCAATGCAAGCAATGATCCGGCTTTCCTCGATCTGAACTGGACAAGCGAGCAGGTATTTAATTACACACTCAATAACATTCCGCTGGCAAGTGCACCGGGTACGGCTTTCAATTACAGCAATTTTAATTACATGGTGCTGGCGAGGATCATCGAAAAAGTAAGCGGGAAGACGTATCAGCAATATGTGACGGAAAATATACTCACTCCGGCTGGCGCTACACAAACCGCAATTGCAGGCATAACCCTAGCTGAACGCAAACCGAATGAAGTAAAATATTATGGCCAGCAGGGCGATGCAACCTGGAACTACGATAAAATGAATTTTCCGCGGAGCGATGGCGCTATGGGCTGGATGGGCACTTCGACCGATCTGTTGCGGTTTGTAACCGCGGTGGATAGTTCCGCAACACGTCCTGATATCCTGAACGGGCAAGCGATCAAAACGATGGTGACCCCATCGCCAAACAGCACCGGCCTGGGCTTTACGTTCGGCTGTGGCTGGGTGATTGAAAATGGTGAATGGTTTTGGTGGGGCAGCCTGCCGGGTACATTCGGCATCCTCTACAGAAATGCAAATGGCATCTGCATCTCGGCGCTGGCCAACAGCAGGCAGCAACCTAACCCGAATAACAGTTTGTATTCATTTATAAACGTGATCAATTATATCGCGTTTGATCAGAGCATTCCGTGGCAGGACATCGATCAATTTTGATTAGGTTGGTCGCTGATTTTAAAAAGATGAAAAGATTTCGCTGATCATTTTCACTTCGTGAAAACACAAATGCAGTTGGTACATAGTTCAAATTAATAACAACTTTGCACTGTGTACCAACTGCATTTTCGTTTTGCACCAGCAAAATAATCTGCGCAATCCGCGTGATCACTTGTAATCTGTGCTAAAAAAAAGGTCTGCACTTTCGTACAGACCTTTCAAAATCTTTTGTCTTGTGGGGGACACTTACTGGTTTTTCGCTATCATCGCTGTGGTTAGCAGCATAAGCTGGATTTGGTTTGGTAGGTTCTTTC
>Ga0247813_10001967_pt1 | contig 14671 bp, 12 predicted proteins | sample UWRJL169409C1_FD_180719 | JGI IMG/M metagenome (GOLD analysis project Ga0247813, IMG submission 180719) | Plant litter microbial communities from Arlington Agricultural Research Station in Wisconsin, United States - UWRJ-L169-409C-1 | ecosystem: Environmental > Terrestrial > Plant litter >... | reverse complement strand
TAGAAGGCACCGGTATTGTCGATGTCCAGAAACGGATAGTCGGCCGGCTGATCGATCGCCCGTCCGTGGACGACGAATGGGATCGACAGTGATTTCAGCATGGCGATGCGCGGATCGTTGGCGCGCACATAGGCAAGGAACAGCGCATCGACATTACCGCTGGCGGCCAGCCGCTTGAAAGTGGTCTCCTCGTCGTCGGGTGCACTCGGATTGATGACGAAATGGAAATCGTGCCGGACGGATTCTTCCCCGAGCCCGGCCAGGAATTCGCCGAAATGCACGTCGGAATCGATGCCCTGGGCGATCGGCATGACCAGCCCGATCGAGCCGGCTCGGCCTGTCGCCAGCCTTTGGGCGGCGCGGTTCGGCCGGTAGCCGGTTTCTCGGACGGCACTCAGGACCCGCTGGCGCGTTTCGGCGTTGACTTCCGGATAGCCGTTGAGCGCCCGGCTGACTGTCGTTTGCGACAGGCCCAACATCTCCGCCAGCTGCTTCAAATTCACATTCATGACAAGCGCGCACTCCCAAAGCGCTTTGATTTTTATTTTGTTTTTGCTTTCAATCCCCAACGCGCGACGAATTTTGTATCATCGGCTTTGCTCATCAACCAGAAAAATCGGCTTCATTGCGCTGCAAACCTTCGCTGCACTGCAGGAAATAGGCCTTTGTTCACCCTTTACGGGAAAGCTCTTGACTTACTGCCTGTCGCAATGGTTTGTTAGCAAACTCAAAGCGCTTTGAATTTTGGCGGCGCTGTGGTGTTCGCCCGGCATCAATGGGTCGGGTCTTTCTTGGGAGGAAATGACGTGAAGAGAACATTCTTGTTGGGAGTGGCGGCGCTTGCGCTTGTGGCAGGCGCCACGCACGCAGCCGAGCTGAAATTCAAGCCGGGCGAAGATTCCAAATTCAACTGGGCAAGCTTCGAAGAGTTCAAGAAGAGCCATGACCTCAAGGGTCAGACGTTGACGATCTTCGGTCCGTGGCGCGGCGAAGATGAGGCTCTGGCCGAATCCATGCTCGACTATTTCCGCGATGCGACCGGTGTCGAGGTGAAATATTCCTCGTCCGAGAACTACGAACAGCAGATCGTCATCGACACCCAGGCCGGCAGTCCTCCGGATGTTGCCATCCTGCCGCAGCCGGGCCTGATCGCCGATCTGGCGTCGAAGGGTTATCTGACGCCGCTCGGTGAAAAGACCCAGAAATGGCTTCTCGACAATTACGCCGCTGGCCAGTCCTGGGTCGATCTGTCGACCTATGCCGGCAAGGACGGCAAGAAGGAACTTTACGCATTCCCCTACAAGATCGACGTGAAGTCGCTGGTCTGGTACGTGCCGGAAAATTTTGAGGATTCGGGCTATGAGGTTCCGAAGACCATGGAAGAGCTGAAGGCTCTGACCGAGAAGATCGTTGCCGATGGCGGCACACCGTGGTGCATTGGTCTGGGTTCCGGCGGTGCCACCGGCTGGCCGGCGACCGACTGGGTCGAAGACATGATGCTGCGCACGCAGCCGGCCGACGTCTATGACAAGTGGGTTACCAATGCCATCCCGTTCAACGATCCGGCTGTCGTCGGCGCCATCGATGAATTCGGCTGGTTTGCCAAGAACGACAAGAATGTCGATGGCGGCGCTGCAGCCGTTGCCTCCGCCGACTTCCGCGACAGCCCGAAGGGCCTGTTTGCATCACCGCCGAAGTGCTACCTGCACCATCAGGCATCGTTCATCCCGTCCTTCTTCCCGGAGGGCACCAAGGTCGGCGAAGACGCAGACTTCTTCTACATGCCGCCTTATGCCAGCAAGCCGGACCTCGGCAATCCGGTGCTCGGCGCCGGTACGCTCGCCATGATCACCAAGGACACCCCGGCGGCTCGCGCCTTCATCGAGTTCCTCGAAACGCCGATCGCGCATGAAGTCTGGATGGCTCAGTCGAGCTTCCTGACACCGTTGAAAAGCGCCAACAAGGATGCCTATGCCAACGGCCCGATGAAGAAGCAGGGCGAAATCCTGCTGAACGCCACGACCTTCCGCTTTGACGGTTCCGACCTGATGCCGGGCAAGATCGGCGCCGGCGCATTCTGGACCGGAATGGTCGATTATGTTGGTGGCAAGTCGGCCAAGGACGTCTCTGACGGCATCCAGAAGGCATGGGATTCGATCAAGTAAGATCGTCCGATCCTTGAAAATCGGCTCCGGGCGAAAAATCCCGGAGCCGAAATCAAAAGACTGCGAGGCCTGAAACGCCGTTCTCCAGCCGCCCGGTAGAGTGGGCGCAGCGGAACGGTTCGGGGAAAGCTGACAAAAGAAGCCCTTTTGAATGAACACACCCTTGCCCGCCGGATTTCAGGTTCGGACACAACAAGCGGTGTGACTGTTCTGGTCGTTTGATCTCCCGAAAGGTGGGAGCCATACGCCAAGGGGCGGGCAGGCCGCGTATCCGGCCTTATATTCCTGGGGGAGGAAGTTGCCATGCAGCAGTTGATATTTGCCATCGCCACGATGGCTGCCGGGGTTCTGGCCTGCGCCGCCTATTTCTTCGGCACGAACTGGATCCTCGACAAGCTTTTTCCATCGAAAGGCCTGACGGGGCCTGTCGCCTCGCGCAACCTGCGCATCACCAATGCCATACGGCCATGGCTCTTTCTCGGCCCGGCACTGTTCTCGCTGACCATCTACCTGATCTATCCGGTGATCGCCTCGGTCTGGCTGAGCCTGCATGACAGGGCGGGCGAGAATTTCGTCGGTCTTAACAACTTCATCTGGATGTTCAACGACGGCGAGTTCCGCCAGTCGATCTACAACAACTTCCTCTGGCTGCTGGTCGTGCCCGCTGCCGCAACGTTCTTCGGCCTGATTATCGCGGCACTCACCGACCGGATCTGGTGGGGTAACATCGCCAAGACCCTGATCTTCATGCCGATGGCGATCTCCTTCGTCGGTGCTTCGGTCATCTGGAAATTCATCTACGATTACCGCGCCGAAGGCACCGCTCAGATCGGTCTTTTGAACGCCGTCGTTGTCTATTTCGGCGGTACACCGGAAGCTTGGGTAACGCTGCCCTTCTGGAACAATTTCTTCCTGATGGTGATCCTGATCTGGATCCAGACCGGTTTCGCCATGGTCATCCTGTCGGCAGCGCTACGTGGCATTCCGGAAGAGACCATCGAGGCTGCCGTCATCGATGGCGCCAACGGTCTGCAGATTTTCTTCAAGATCATGATCCCGCAAATGTGGGGCACGATCGCCGTCGTCTGGACCACCATCACCATCCTGGTGCTCAAGGTCTTCGACATCGTTCTCGCCATGACCAACGGTCAGTGGCAAAGCCAGGTTCTCGCCAATCTGATGTTCGACTGGATGTTCCGCGGGGGCGGTGACTTCGGCCGCGGCGCCGCGATCGCCGTCATCATCATGGTGCTGGTGATCCCGATCATGATCTGGAACATCCGCAACGCTGCCAAGGAAATGGAGGGCCATTGAGATGATTGCTTCTTCCCGCTCGCCCCTCGTCTGGGTCGTCCATATTTCCGTCATCCTGCTTGTCGTCCTCTGGACCCTCCCAACTGCCGGCCTGTTGATCTCGTCGCTGCGCGACAAGGACCAGCTTGCCGTCTCCGGCTGGTGGACGGCGCTTTCCACGTCGTCGCAGAACCTGACCGGGCGTGCAGCCTCGCCTGATGAGCAGGTCGAACGTGACGGCAAGTTCGTCATTGCCGGCAATCTGCTGGAGGGCGGCGATTCAAAGGTGTCGGCCTTCGGCTTCCGGCCACTGCAGCCTACCGCTTTTGAGGCCGGCGCGCTCGCCGACATCGGCGACGGCCAGACACTGACCGTCAAGGATGACGGCAGTTACGAGATCGTCTCACCGACCCGCATGGAAGGCTCGCGCGGCCAGCGTATCTTCTATACCGCAGCCATCCCGCCCCGCTTTACCTTCGACAATTACCGCGAAGTCATGCGGGCAGCAGGCATTGGTGCGTCTTTCATCAACTCGCTGACCGTTGCCATCCCGGCCACGATCATCCCGATCCTGGTCGCAGCCTTTGCTGCCTACGCATTGGCCTGGATGAAGTTTCCCGGCCGGTCCATCCTGATCGCCGTCGTCGTCGGACTTCTGGTCGTTCCCTTGCAGATGTCGCTGATCCCGCTGTTGAAATTGTACAATGGCGTCGGCGCGTTTCTCGGTGTTCCGGCCAAGACCTACGTCGGCATCTGGCTGGCGCATATGGGCTTCGGCCTGCCGCTCGCCATCTATCTGCTGCGCAACTATATGGCCGGCCTGCCGCGTGAAATCATGGAATCAGCCCGCGTCGATGGCGCCAGCGATTTCGACATCTTCATCAAGATCATCCTGCCTTTGTCGTTCCCCGCACTCGCGTCGTTTTCGATCTTCCAGTTCCTCTGGACCTGGAACGACCTTCTGGTCGCCATGGTGTTCCTGGGCACCGGCAACAACGAACTGGTTCTCACCGGCCGTCTGGTCAATCTGCTCGGCTCGCGCGGCGGCAACTGGGAAATCCTCACGGCGTCGGCCTTCATCACCATCATCGTGCCCCTGATCGTCTTCTTCACCCTGCAGCGCTACCTCGTGCGTGGCCTGCTGGCAGGATCGGTCAAGGGCGGCTGAGACTTTTCGATAGTAAAAGGACGTCTACAGGAATGAATACGAGCATGACCCAGGCAATTGGTTCCACATTGCAGGCCGACCGGGACTGGTGGCGTGGCGCGGTGATCTACCAGATCTATCCGCGCTCCTACCAGGATTCGAACGGCGACGGCATTGGCGACCTGAAGGGTATTACCGCCCGCCTGCCGCATGTCGCCTCGCTCGGCGTCGATGCGATCTGGATCTCGCCGTTCTTCACGTCGCCGATGAAGGATTTCGGCTATGACGTGTCGAACTATACCGGCGTCGATCCGATCTTCGGCCTGCTTGCCGATTTCGACGCGCTGATCGCTGAGGCCCACCGCCTCGGCATCCGCGTGATGATCGATCTGGTTCTGTCGCATACCTCGGATCAGCACCCGTGGTTTGCCGAAAGCCGTTCCAGCCGCTTCAACCCGAAGGCAGACTGGTACGTCTGGTCCGATTCCAAGCCGGACGGCACACCGCCGAACAACTGGATGTCGATCTTCGGCGGCTCGGCCTGGCAGTGGGATCCGACGCGGCTGCAATACTACATGCACAACTTCCTGACCTCGCAGCCCGACCTCAATCTGCACAATCCCGAAGTTCAGGATGCGCTCTTGGCCGTCGAGCGCTTCTGGTTGGAACGCGGCGTCGATGGTTTCCGGCTGGATACGATCAACTTCTATTTCCATGATCTGAAACTGCGCGATAACCCGGCGCTGGCCCCGGAACGCCGCAACGCCAATACGGCACCGGCGGTCAATCCGTACAATTATCAGGAACATCTCTACGACAAGAATCGGCCGGAAAACCTTGAATTCCTCAAGCGCTTCCGCGCTGTCATGAATGAATTCCCGGCGATCGCCGCCGTCGGCGAAGTCGGCGACAGCCAGATCGGTCTTGAGATTGCCGGACAATATACGTCCGGCAACGACAAGATGCATATGTGCTACGCCTTCGAATTCCTGGCACCCGATCCGTTGACGCCGTCGAGCGTCGCGCAGGTGCTGCATGATTTTGCCCGCGCAGCCCCCGAAGGCTGGGCCTGCTGGGCGTTTTCCAACCATGACGTCGTGCGCCATGTCAGCCGCTGGGGGCAGGGCATTGCCGATCAGGAGGCGCATGCGAAATTCCTCGCCAGCCTACTGATGACATTGCGCGGCTCGATCTGCATCTATCAGGGCGAAGAGCTTGGCCTGACGGAAGCCGATCTCGCCTTCGAGGACCTGCAGGATCCCTACGGCATCCAATTCTGGCCGGATTTCAAGGGCCGCGACGGCTGCCGCACACCGATGATCTGGGACAAGAACGCAGTCAACGGCGGTTTCGGCGAGGGCAAGCCGTGGCTGCCGGTACCGAAGGAACATCTCGGCCGCGCCGTTTCCGAACAGCAGACGGATCCGAATTCGGTTCTCAACCATTACCGCCGGTTTCTGGCATTCCGCAAGCAGCACCTGGCTCTTGCCAAGGGTGAGATCGAGTTTCGCCCTTACCCGGCGCCGATGCTCGGTTTCGATCGTAAATTCGGCAACGAGACGATCCTGTGCCTGTTCAATATGAGTGCCGAGCCTATTACCACCCAGCGCCCGGTTGAAAAACTCGACGTGCTGGAAGGTCATGGCTTCGGATCGGCATTGAAAGGCGACACCATCACGATACCGGCCTGGAGCGGCTTTTTCGCTCGGGTCGAATGAATGAGATCAAACCGGTTCCAATGAATAAGGAGCCGGCGAAAAACGAGAGAATGAAGGGGAGGATGACATGGCAGGTTTGCAACTGAAGAATATCCGCAAGTCCTATGGCGCGGTGGATGTCATCCATGGCATCGATCTGGATATCAAGCAGGGCGAGTTCGTCGTCTTCGTCGGACCGTCCGGCTGCGGGAAGTCGACGCTGTTGCGGATGATCGCCGGCCTTGAGGAAATCTCCGGCGGTGAAATGTACATCGCCGAGCGGCTGGTCAACGAGGTGCCGCCATCGCAGCGCGGCATCGCCATGGTGTTCCAGTCCTATGCGCTTTATCCGCATATGACGGTCTATGACAACATGGCCTTCGGCATGCGCATCGCCAAGGAATCGAAGGAGGAGATCGATCGCCGCGTCCGCGCCGCCGCCGATATCCTGCAACTGACCGCATATCTCGACCGTCTGCCCAAGGCGCTCTCCGGCGGCCAGCGCCAGCGTGTCGCCATCGGCCGTGCCATCTGCCGCGATCCAAAGGTCTTCCTGTTCGACGAGCCGCTGTCGAACCTCGATGCCGCTTTGCGTGTCGCCACCCGCATCGAGATCGCCAAGCTGAACGAATCCATGCCGGATACGACGATGATCTACGTGACCCACGACCAGGTGGAGGCGATGACGCTCGCCGACCGTATCGTCGTGCTCTCGGCCGGTCATATCGAACAGGTAGGCCCGCCTCTGGAACTGTATGAGCGTCCGGCAAACCTCTTCGTCGCCCGCTTCATCGGTTCGCCGGCGATGAATATCATCCCGGCCAAGATTGTCGGAACCGGCGCCGAGACCACGGTGGAATTGCCGGGCGGCAAGACGGACGTTCTCGATATTCCGACTGCGGCTTCCGAAAACGGCAAGGCGGCAAGTTTTGGCGTACGTCCGGAGGATCTGAGGGTTTCGACCGGCGACAGCTTCCTGTTTGAAGGCACTGTCGCCATCATCGAAGCCTTGGGCGAAGTGACGCTGCTCTATATCGAGGGGCTTGTTGCCAACGAGCCGATCATCGCCAAGGTTCCGGGTATCCTCGACATCAAGCGCGGCGAGAAGGTGCGCTTCACCGCCGACAAGGCAAAGCTGCATCTGTTCGACGCGAGCGGAAAAAGCTACCGGACGTAGAACCGGACAAAATGTTCAAAATCCGCCTGGGCTGTATTCCCAGGCGGTTTTTTTGTATGTGTTGTGCCAGAATCAGTCACCGACTTACGCTCTGTTAAATCTCCGCCGCTAATGTTTCAAAAAACAAAGGGCATGGAGCAGAAAGATGCGGGGACAGGCATCCGATAGACCGACATATCTCAGCAAGGAAGAGTCCTTCATGTACGATCGGGAAGCCAATTTCCCGATGGAGGACACGCGCAATGATGCCCGGATCGAGTACACCGAAAACGGCATGCTCAACCTCACCTCGCGCCGGTGCGAACTCTTGAAAATATCGAAAAGCAGCGCTGTTCTGGGCATCGCCACGCAATTCAAGCTGCCGCAGAATTTCTATCTCGATGTCCCGAGTGCCCGCATCGGCATGGTCGGCTGCATCGTCAAGCGCGTGCATGCCAACAACATCATCGAAGCGCGCTTCCTGCGCCTGATGTCCGAGCGCGATCTCAACCGCATCTTCGTCTATTCGACGCACCCGAACCACCGCAACCGCGTACTCGACATCTACAGCTGACCATTTTTGGGGCAATTGATGGTCGCTCGCGCTTGACACTGTCCGAAAGAGGCGGATTGATAGGGACTGCGCGACGGAAGCGAAAGATTGCCGATGAAAAAACCCTATCGCCTTTCCTGTCATTGCGGCGATATCTGCTTTGAAATCGACGACGAGATTTCCGAGTTGATCGAGTGCAACTGCTCGACCTGCCGCCGTTCGGGCTTTCTGCATTGGAAGGTTCCGGCCAGCAAGATAACGCTAGTTAGCGAAAAGCGCCGCGTTTCCACTTATGTCTGGCGCAGCATCACCGAAGGTCACCATTTTTGCGCGACATGCGGTGTTGCCCTGATGCGCAGCGGCTATCCCGGTGAGCGTGTATCGGTCAATGCCCGGTGTATCGAGGACATTGATATCTTCGAGCTGAACATCGAACGTTATGACGGCCGGACCGACATGCATCCGGGGCCGCTGCCTTGACGAAGTCGACACAAAGTAAAAATCCGTGGATGCGAGACAGCCTCTGAGCCGGAAAACGTGCCGATCAAATTGCGGTGGGTTGCAAGGAATACCGGATGGCGGCTTCGGTATGAAGCTTCGTCACGTCGAATGCCGGCAGTGGATACTCTTCCATACTTAAAAGAAGCGGAAGCTCTGTACAGCCGACGACAACGGCTTGTGCGCCTTGTGCGGCAAGATCGGTTGCAATCTTGACTAAGACGTGCTTCGAGGCTTCTCGCACGACGCCAAGCGCCAGCTCTTCAACAATGATCTGGTGCAGGGCAGCGCGATCAGCGACAGGCGGAACGAGCACTTCCACTCCATGTCGATTCCGTAGTCGCTCAACGAAAAAGTTCATCTCCATTGTGAAGCGTGCGCCAACTAAACCGACGCACGCTAAACCGGCCGCGTTGATGGCGTCGGCAGTTGGATCGCCAATGTGCAAAAGCGGTACGCGTAGAGATGCCTCGATACGGTCGGCTACAGCATGACCGGTTACCGCCGTAATCATAACGAAATCTGCGCCTGCGTTTTCTACACGACGCGCAGCGTCTGCAATAGCGTCGCCGACCTGATCCCATCGGTCGAGCGAAGCCATTGTGTTTAGGTCGTCATAGTCGAGGTGAAGAGGATGGAGCGCGCGTTATGATGACCGCCGAGTTCCCGGTGTGCGGCAACATTCAACAGGCGATAGTAGAGGGCAGTCGATTCCCAACTCATCCCGCCGAGAAGTCCAATCAGTTTTGATTGTTGAACCTTCATCATTTGAGCCCACCTTCGCCAATTGGTAGTGCATGCAGCGCGATGTAAATATGTCTGAGAAACCCGTCATGAACAAGCACACCCTGCAACTGGGGATTTGCGACATCGAATCTGGCAAACAGCCCCTGCTGCCAACACATTTTCGGCAAGGAACGCCACTTGCAACGATGTTCCGCAGACGGATTTTGGTTCTGCTCTACTGCCCAGTTCGATATTTTGGTTAAAGGCTGGTCGACTTGACGGCTCTCAATTTTAGCGGAAGAAGACGCTGGCGCCGTGATCGGCGGAGCCTGTTGCCGCGCGGAACGGGGCGAACAGCTCGCGGCCCATGCCGAATTCATTGTCCGACAGATCGGCTTCCGCTGGCGTCCGTCCGGCCAGTTCGGCGGCATCGACCAGCACCTGGATCGTGCCGTGGATGGCATCCAGCCGGATGATGTCGCCCTCACGGATTTTCGAGATCGGTCCGCCATCCTTGGCTTCCGGTGTCATGTGAATGGCCGACGGCACCTTGCCGGAGGCGCCGGACATGCGGCCGTCAGTGACCAGCGCAACCGTCTGGCCGCGATCCTGCAGGATGCCGAGCACGGTAGTCAGCTTGTGCAATTCCGGCATGCCATTGGCCTTCGGTCCCTGGAAGCGCACGACGGCAATGAAGTCGCCCTCAAGCTTGCCGTCCTTGAACGCCGTCTGCAGCTCCGACTGATCGTGGAAAATCTTCGCCGGCGCCTCGATGACATGGCGCTCCGGCTTGACAGCCGAAATCTTGATGACGGCCTTGCCGAGATTGCCGGTCAGCATCTTCAGGCCGCCGGAATGCTGGAAGGGATGTTCGACGGTCGAAAGCACTTTTGGATCGTGGCTGACTTCCGGCGCCGGTTCGCGCGCGACGGTGCCGTTTACGCCCAGCTTGACATCGATCGCATAGGCCTCGAGCCCCTGGCCGAAGACGGTGCGGACGTCGTCATGCAGCAGGCCGTGCTTCAGAAGCTGGCTGATCAGGTAACCCATGCCGCCGGCCGCGTGGAAATGGTTCACGTCGGCAAGGCCGTTCGGATAGACGCGGGCGAGCAGCGGGACGATGTCGGAAAGCTCGGAAATATCCTGCCATGTCAGCGCAATACCGGCCGAACGGGCCATGGCGACGAGGTGCATTGTGTGGTTGGTCGAGCCGCCAGTCGCATGCAGGCCGACAACGCCGTTGACGATCGAGCGTTCGTCGATCATTTCGCCGGCTGGCGTGAACTCGTTGCCGAGCGCGGTGATCGCCAGCGCGCGCTTGGTGGCTTCCCGGGTCAATGCGTCGCGCAGCGGTGTGCCTGGGTTGATGAAGGAGGCGCCAGGCAGGTGGAAGCCCATGATCTCCATCAGCATCTGGTTGGAATTGGCGGTACCGTAGAAAGTACAGGTGCCAGGACCATGATAGGACTTCGATTCCGCGTCGAGCAGTTCGTCGCGACCGACCTTGCCTTCGGCAAACAGCTGCCGGACGCGCGACTTTTCGTCGTTCGGCAGGCCTGTCGTCATCGGACCGGCTGGAATGAAAACGGCAGGCAGATGGCCGAAGGTCATGGCGGCGATCATCAGGCCGGGAACGATCTTGTCGCAGACGCCGAGATAGACGGTACTGTCGAACATGTTGTGCGACAGGCCGACGCCTGCAGCCATGGCGATCAGGTCCCGGGAAAAAAGCGACAGCTCCATGCCCGGCTGTCCTTGCGTAACGCCGTCGCACATGGCCGGAACGCCACCCGCGACCTGCGCCACGCCACCGGCTTCATGGGCCGCCTGGCGGATCAGCGCCGGATAGGTCTCGAACGGTTGATGGGCCGAGAGCATGTCGTTGTAGGAAGTAATGATGCCAAGGTTCAGCACCTCGTCGCCGGAAAGGGCCACCTTTTCCGAGGGGGAACAGACAGCGAAGCCATGGGCAAGATTGCCGCAGCCGAGGACCGACCGGTTGACGCGCTTGGATGCTGCCGAGCGAACGCGGGCCAGATAGGGCTCGCGATAGGGCTTCGAGCGTTCGACGATGCGGGCGGTGATCGCGGCAATACGGCTGTCGGCGGACATGGCAATCCTGTTCCGGAGTGTTCGGCACTCCTGTGGTCGGCATGGTTGCGGTTATCCGGGTCTTGGGACCCCGGATGTCGGGCTTAAGGTGCCCAGTAGATCTGAAGCGGGGAGGCGGCCCGGCGCACTATGGCCCGGATCGGCATCTCCGCCTCGTCACCGGGCGCTTCAGCCTTGGCAAGAACGTCCTTCTTGGCCGCTCCCTCGATATGGAGCACCAGAAGTCGGGCATCCTGAAGGCTGGAGAATGTGAATGTCAGGCGCGGCTCGCCCGCACCATCGGCTTCCATCGTCATCACACCACGCGGCGTGGCTGGATCAAGCGCCTCGGCAAGGCGCGAACCACCCGGAAAGAACGAGGCCGTATGTCCGTCGCCGCCCATGCCGAGAATGACGACGTCGAAGGGACAGCCGAGCGCGGCGGTCTGCTTGGTGGCGGCGGCCGCCGCCTCTTCAGCTGTTGCCGCCGGATAATAGAGCGGCTGCAGTTTTGCCGCTGCGGCCGCGTTGATCAGCAGATTATCGCGAACCAGCTTTTCGTTCGAGCGATCGCTGTCCGGCTCGACGAAGCGTTCATCGACCAGCGTCACGGTGACCTTCGGCCAGTCGATGATCTTGCCGGAGAGCGCCTTGAAAAAAGCCTTCGGCGTCGAGCCGCCGGAGACGGCGATGGTGCCTTCGCCGCGCTCTGCAATCGCTGCCGACAGAGCAGCCGCCACCGCGCCTGCCAGGCCGTCCGCAAGGGCCGCTCCGTTGTCGAATACATGCATCGCAGCCGTCATGGCCTTATCCTCAGATCACTTCATGCCAGGTACGGCCGTCCCGCTCGATCAGCGCGATGGCCTGGCTCGGTCCCCAGGTGCCGGCCGTATAGGCCTGGACCTGCTGGCCGACCGCTTCCCACGACTTCAGGATCGGATCGACCCAGCGCCATGCAGCCTCAACTTCGTCGCGGCGCATGAATAGCGTCTGGTTGTTGCGCACCACGTCGAGCAGCAGGCGTTCATAGGCGTCGGCGCTACGGGCGTTGAAGGCCTCGGCGAAGGTCATGTCGAGCGAGACGTTGCGCAGGCGCATGCCGCCCGGGCCTGGGTCCTTGATCATCAGCGACTGCTTGACGCCTTCGTCCGGCTGCAGGCGGATGATCAGCTGGTTGGCAGCGATACGGCCGGCCGCCTCGTCGAAGATCGAATGCGGGATCGGCTTGAAGCTGATGACGATTTCCGACATGCGGCCGGCCATGCGCTTGCCGGTGCGGATGTAGAAGGGCACGCCGGCCCAGCGCCAGTTGTTGATCTCAGCCTTGATGGCAACGAAGGTTTCGGTGTTGGAGACGCCGCCTTCGAGTTCCTCCAGATACCCCTTGACCGCGCCGCCGGCCGAAGCTCCGGCCTTGTACTGGCCGCGCACCGTCATCTTCTCAACATTGCTGGGGTTGATCGGTTTCAGCGCGCGCAGCACCTTCAGTTTCTCGTCGCGCACGGCTTCGGCGTTCATTGATGGCGGAACTTCCATGGCCACAAGGCAGAGAAGCTGCAGGATATGGTTCTGCACCATGTCGCGCAGCGCACCCGCCTTGTCGTAGTAACCTGCACGGCTTTCCAGCCCGACCGACTCGGCAACGGTGATCTGGATATGGTCGATATAGGAAGAGTTCCACAGCGGTTCGTACAGCGTGTTGGCAAAGCGTAGCGCCATCAGGTTCTGCACGGTTTCCTTGCCGAGATAGTGGTCGATACGGAAGATCTGTTCTTCCTTGAACACCTTGCCGATCGTGTCGTTGAGTTCGAGCGCGGAGGCAAGGTCGCGACCAATCGGCTTTTCGACGACGATGCGCGTCATCTTGGTGATCAGCTTGTGGTCGCGGATCTTCTCCGAAATATCGCCGAAGATGGCCGGTGCAACGGCGAGATAGAAAGCGCGGACGCGGTCCTTGCCTTCGTCCAGAAGTGCCTTCAGCTGATCCCAGCCATTGTCCGACTTGGCATCGACAGGCACATAGAAAAGACGATCGGTAAAAATTTTGACCTGCGCCTCGTCGTACTCGCCTGCCTTCAGATGTTCCTTGAGGGCATCGGTTGCAAACTTGCGGTATTCTTCGTGGCTGAGCACGCTGCGCGATGCGCCGATGATGCGGGTCGGGTCGCTCAGTTGGCCGTCCAGCTGACGATGATAAAGGGCAGGAAGCAATTTGCGCTCGGCAAGATCGCCGGTGCCTCCGAAAACCACATAGTCAAAGGGTTCCACAGGAATGATCTGGCTGCTCATGAGAAATCTCGATCTCGTTCTGGTCTGAGGAGTGTATAATCTAATCGATTTAAAAGCGCTAGGGTGCGACGCAACAAAATGCGTTTCGTCCGCCTTTCAGGTGCGGCTTTTAAAACTTGTCGCGCAAGGCATACCAGCTGAGTGCAACGAACAAAAGCACGGAGCGGAACCGCGTGCCGCCCGGAAATGCCGGAATGTTCAGCTCTCGGAACAGGTCGAGGTCCGAGCGGTTGCCGGTCACCGTATCGGAATAGAGCTTGCCGCAATAGTTCGACAGCATGACGCCATGACCGGAATAGCCGCCGATCGAGGTGACGCCGGGCATGACGTCGCGCACGAAGGGCTGTCGCGGCAGGGTGATGCCGACCGAACCGCCCCAGGCATGGGTCATCTCGATATTTGCCAGCGACGGATAGATTTCGGTGATCTGGCGGCGAATATGGTCGGAAATGTCGAGCGGATTGTCCGCGGTATAGGCCTCGCGGCCGCCAAACAACAATCGCCCGTCCTGCGACTTGCGAAAATAGCGCACGACGAATCGCGAATCGGCAACTGCCTCGCCGCCGGGCAGCACACCGGGGAAATCGTTGAGAACCTTGGTGGCGCCGATGAAGGACCGGATCGGCATGACATGCCGTGCCGTCACCGGTTCGAGATTGCCGATATAGCCATTGCAGGCAATCAGGGCGCGGTCGGCGCGGATGGTGCCCTTGTCTGTCTCGATGGTCACCCGGCCGCCGGCCTGGTTGATCTTCAGCGCCTTGGTCTGCTCATGCAGCGAAGCGCCGGCCATGGCTGCCTGTTTTGCCAGGCCGACCAGCAGTTTCATCGGCTGGATATGGCCGGTGCCGGTATCGCGGATGCCGAACAGGTAACGCTCGGAGCCGAGCCGTGCCACGGTTTCGTCACGGCCCATGAAGCTTTGATGGGCGTACCCATAACGCGATGCGGCGATCTCGACGCTGTCGCGATATTCTTTTTCAAGACGCGGCTTGTGGCAGACGTTCAGTTGTCCCTGGACATACTCAATGTCGATGCCATGAACGGATGCAAAGT
>Ga0247813_10001966_pt1 | contig 14671 bp, 13 predicted proteins | sample UWRJL169409C1_FD_180719 | JGI IMG/M metagenome (GOLD analysis project Ga0247813, IMG submission 180719) | Plant litter microbial communities from Arlington Agricultural Research Station in Wisconsin, United States - UWRJ-L169-409C-1 | ecosystem: Environmental > Terrestrial > Plant litter >... | reverse complement strand
CTGCCGAGGTCAGCATCAGTGCGAGCACCAAGGACAGCCGCCAGGACTGCAGGCGAGGGCGCTCGCTGCGCGAGCGCGGTGAGCGCAACGGCGCGACCGCAGGCGTTTGTGTCGCAGACGCATGCGGTGGCGGTGATGGCGCATGCAGCGCCTTGAGCTTGCCCAGCACCCCCCTATCGTCCTGCTCGAAGTAGTAGGCGCCCTTGAAGCCGTGCATCAGGACCTGCCAGTAGACCTCGCGCAGTTCCTCGTCGCCGGCCTGCAATGCCGCCAGATGGTGGAAGAACTCCGTCTGCGCATTGCTCGAATTGAAGAGCCTGGCCTGCAGCGTGAGCCGGTCGTCTGGGGCGCCCGACATTCGCGCCATCAGCTCGTCGAGCCAGGCAACCACTGCAAAGGAGGCGGCCTCGAACTGCGCCACCGGCACACCGTCGGTGTCGGCGCGGCGACGCGCATCGTCCAGCAGGTCGAGGATGTGGCGCTGCAGGAGCGAATACGGCATGTGCGGCCGGCCGCTGGCGAGCGCGTCCGCCAGGTCGCTGCACACGGCGAACAGCGGGGAGAACCGGTCGAGCAGGCGGGCCATGGCGAAACATCATTCTTTCGAGCCATCTGCACGCTCACCATACCGCTTGGGGCCTATGCTGTTCGGACAGTGTGCAGGCCTTGCTGCCAGGCGCGATCACCGTTATCGTCAGCCTTCGCTGAGTTCACCGCAAGGCTGGGGCATCCCATGAAAATCCTGATCGCAGACGATCACCGGCTTGTCATCGAAGCGGTCAAGGACAAGCTGTCCGAGCTGCAACCCGGCATCGCGTTCGTGCTGGCGATGAGCGTCGACGAGTTGATGGCTCGCGCCGCCGACGACATTGATCTTGCCGTGATCGACCTGAACATGCCGGGCGCGGAGGGCCAGTCGCACATCGACGCGTTGCGTCGCCGCCATCCGGCCGTGCCTGTGGTTGTGCTGTCGGGCACGGAAGATCCAACCGTGATGCGCAGTGCGCTCGAGCGCGGTGTGCTCGGCTTCATTCCGAAGGCCTACTCACCGGAAGTCATGATCTCGGCCGTGCGGCTGGTGCTGGCTGGCGGTGTCTATGTGCCGCCGATGATGCTGTCCGCCGTGCCGCCAGGCCTTGCGACCGGCCTGCCGCTGAACGCCGTGGCGGAGGTTCCGCAGCGAAACAGCACCGCCGCCCCGCACTCGCTGGACCCTCTGCGCAACGTGTTGACCAACCGCCAGGTCGAGGTGCTGCAACTGCTTTCGCAAGGCAAGCCCAACAAGCTGATCGGCCGCAGCCTGGGCGTCAGTGAAGGCACGGTCAAGATCCATCTTGCAGCCATCTTTCGCGCGCTCAACGTGCGCAACCGGACGGAGGCGGTGGTCGCTGCGCAGTCGTTGACCGAGGGATAGCCGAGGCTGACCGATCGGTCCTGTCCTCGAGTTCAGGGCACCCTGTATCGAACTCGGCCCATCGAACCGACGCCTGGCAAGCTGGCAGCACCACTATGACTGGCATCGCCCGCACAGCGGAATCGAAGGCATACCGCCTATGCCCAGCCTCGACTCGTCAAGAAATAACCTCTCGACACTTCACGCCGATTGGCGCCCAGGCGCCAGCATCCGCGCGATGGTCTCGGCAAGTTCCTTCGCCACGAATTTCCCGACATAGGCGTCGGCGCCCACCCGCTTGGTGTGGCCCTCGTTCGTGGTGCCCGTGAGCGATGAATGGATCACGACCGGGATCGAGCGGAACCGCGGGTCGGCCTTGATCTTGCGCGTCAATGTGAAGCCGTCCATCTCGGGCATTTCGAGGTCGGTGAGCACAAGAGCGACTTTGTCCGCCGCGGTCTTGCCTTCTGCTTCCGCCGCCTTGGCGATGGCCTCTAACCGCTCCCATGCTTCCTTGCCGGATTTGGTCATCACGTGCGCGGCGCCCATTTCGTCGAGTCCATGCTCGATCAGGGAGCGCGCAAGCATCGAGTCGTCCGCCGCGAGGATCACCGAACCCGCAGGCAGCTGGACCTTCACGTCGATCACGTCGGCCTTCGCGTCCTCGGCGGGTGGCGGCATCACGGTTCGCAGGATCTGCTCGACATCCAGAACCTGGGCAAGGCGGGTGTCGTGGACGTCGCCGTCCAGGCGCGCAATGCTGGTGATCAAGCCACTGGCCGACGTGCTGCCTTCTGCGGACAGGACCTGGCTCCAATCCAGGCGCACGATCTCGTCGACTTCTTCGACGGCAAACGCCTGGGTCGAGCGTGCGTACTCGGTCACCAGCACGATCTTGAGCCCGTTCTTGGGCACGCATCCCACAGCGCTCGCCAGATCGATCACCGGCATGAGCTGGCCACGGATGTTCGTCACGCCCAGCATGTGCGGCGTCGATCCGGCAATGGCCGTGATGGAGGGCGTCACGATGATTTCGCGCACTTTGAAGACGTTGATCCCGAACAGCTCGCGTCGGTCCGACTGCGCTGATTCGCCCAGGCGGAACAGCAGCAATTCCAGCTTGTTGCTGCTGGTGAGATTGGTGCGTTCGTCGACTTCGTTCTGAACTGTGGTGCTCATGGGATTTCCGGGTGGTACGGGTTGAGGGCCGCGATGATTCGGCGGACGATGCGTGCGGCCCGAGCGCCGTCTCGGCCTGAAGGCGTTGCAAGCCTCAGAGTTTTCGATTCCGCACCCTGCACGTCTTCATTCGGTGTGCCCGATCATGGCGGTGAGGCACCTGTTCTTGTGTGATGGATATGTGAAACCTGGCGGATGCGGGTTCGACCCGGCATCCAGGCGGTCGACCCCTGTACCGCCTGCCTCGATGCGTCCAAGCGCTCGTTCGCCGACGAGGCTGCCATCGTTGCACTCGGCTGTGCTAGCTGCGCTGCTTTGGCCGACGATGGGGCGAAGGTAAGGGCGCCCAAATCTGGCCCTTTCGGGCGAGGACGAAGAGAAGTATCTTGATGACGAGCAAGAAAAGCCGAGCCCCGGTGGAGTCAACGGCGTTTGAGTACGATGGCGCAGGGCTGCCCGTGTTGGTTCGCAATCCACGCCGTACTGGCAGCATCCCCCTTTTTTAAACCATCGGCCGGGTCGATGGCATGCATTGAAAGCCCTTGGCGCTCCCCTTATGAAGACGATTGACGAAATGCTGCATCTTGACCTGCTCACGACCGAGCAGCACCGCCAGATTGGCGCCTGGATTGCCAGCGCCGGTTCCCCCGAGGAAATTTTGAAGATGCCTGCCGTTCTTTGGCAGGCCGTCGAGCGCGCCAGCGAGGTGATGGGTATCGACAACGACCTGACGCGTCCGCCCTTGTGGACCGCGGGAGACACTTTGCCCAGCTAAGTGTCGCTTGAGCGTTTGCACGCGTCAGCTTCGCGCCTTGCGAAAATACCCGTGCGTGTACTCCCCCGTCCAGAGGAGCGACATCTTCTCTGGCTTGTCCTCGAAGAAGCGCCGCGCGGCTCTGCCGACGCCGGGATTGAAATCGGTGCCCGGGCTGCGACCGGCTTCGTGGTAGTCCATCAGAACGCCCACCGCGCCTGGCGACATGCGTGGGTAGGCCTGTTCGAGAAGACGGTGGACGACTTCTTCGTGCGCACGCGGATCGCCACCAAAGCCGCAATCGATATGGATGAACGCCAACTGTTCCGGAAGTTGCGCGGGTATCGTGTCGTTGAAGTCGCCCTCACGAATGACAGGCTGTGTCGCCTGGGCTTTTTCGAAGTTGCTGATCAGTTCCTTGCGGATATCGCGTCCGGTCGTGGCAAACGAGATCTGGAAATGGTCGTACAGATGAAGGCGCCTGGACGGGTCGAGCTCATCGATCACCTTCTGGAAGATCACCGCAGCCTGTCCGTCGTAGCAACCGAATTCAGCGAATTCACCCGGAACGCCGTACGCCAGCACCTGCGTGGCAAAGTGCCACAGATTCTCGCGCTGGGCGAGGTTGGTCATGTCGTGCAACGGGTCCATGGCGCGCTCGATGCGCCAGGCGAATCCCAATCGCCGGCTGACCCATTCCACGGTGCGAACCAGGCGGCTTCGCGGCGGGGGAGCCCAGTTGAAATGGTTGACGATGACCAGATTGTCCATGTGCGTGAATTCCGTTCTGTCGTTGGGATGCGGGCGTGCGGGGCGCACGGCTGGCTGGCGAATGCTACTACCTGCTTCGACTCGTCCAGTCAGGCGCCGAGCGACCTCGTGCAGCCCGGGCCCCGTATCCGGGCACGTGCTCTTCAAGGCTCAGATCAGATCTTCAGCGCTGCCGCCCGGTCCTTTTGTCGCTTGAGACTCGGAAGGGTGTGGTCGATCCACGCCGTCAGATCCTCATTTCGCGTGGCACGCTTGGACCGCTTCAACAGGTCGATGTCCTGCTCGTTGGCCTTGATGCCGACCTCCTGGCGAAAGGACCGGTCGAAGTTGCGGCCCGACAATTTTTCGAGCCGGGCCATGACCTTGCGGCTCGCGTCCGTGAGCTCTTCGGGCAACGGGTAGTTGTGGCTGACGCCGACTTGCTTGAGTGCCTGCAGCGCTTGCTTGCTCTCCCTGATCGACGACTCGGAGAACTCCTTGATGCGCGCGTCGGTGCTGCGCTTCGCCGCCAGCTCCGCCGCTGCGATCTCGAACAGGCGGCCTTCCGCGGCCTTGGTGATGAAAGCGCGATCGGCGCGCCCGAGCCGGGCCGGCGCAGATTTGGCCAGACCTTCCCCTTCGGGATTGTTGTTGCGAGCCTCGTCCCCTCGGATGTTCCTGGAAGCCTTCGGGGCGTTCTCCGGCTCGGCGGCATGGGATACGCAGGACGCCGAAAGGACGCCCAGGGAAAGGAGGATGTGGGCAAGTGTGCGTTTGTTCATGGCGCACAGCGTGGGCTGTCGAGCGAGAGTGGCCTTGTACGCGACGGACGCACTTGCTTGTAGGCCAGACCAAGTTCACGCCGGCATGGCCGGGGCGTTCTTCGTCGAAGTCGTTTCCTTGGAAGGGTCGGCACTGGAAATCGATCGGGCGCAGGCTCAGGGTGTGTCGGTGGCGTGCGCCTTGCGAAGATTGCGCTTCAGGTGCTCCGGAACACGCTCGTCGAAGCCGAATGCCACGCGACGCACTTCTGCGGTGTCGGTCGGGCGATGGCCCACGCCCAGGGCGCTGGCCCGTGGGGCGTCGATGGCGACCACGGTGCCGGCCAAACGGCCCAGGCCGGTGATCTCGCACTCGACCAGGTCGCCCGGATCGACCGAACGCGAATGACATGGGGTGCCCATCAGGATCACGTCGCCAGGCACCAAGGTGATGTGCCGTGCGATGTCGGCAATCACATAGTGCGGGCCCCAGATCGTCTCGTCGCCGATGTGCGCTTCCTGCACGACCTGGCCATTCACATAGGTGCGCAGTGTCTGGGCGAAAAGGTCGACCCCGCGCACGATGCCCGGCCCGATGGGCAGCAGCGTGTCCGCGCCCTTGACGCGCAGCATCGACCCCTGGTCGGTGTCGCGAAAATTCTGCAGGCCCATGTCCAGCGCCGGGCAGAAGCCCTCGATGTAGTCCCAGGCTTCGTCGGGCGTCACGTTGCGGCAGGTCTTGCCGATGACCACGGCGTACTCGCCTTCGTAGTTCAGGTAGAGGCAATCCGCCGGCTTGAGGATCTGGCCCTGATGGCCATTGAGCGAGGTCGCGGGCTTGGTGAAGTAGGTTGGTGTCTCCGTCGGCTTGGGCTGGTTGCGGGTTTCGAAACTGCGCGAGCTGTAGGAGATGTGCACCGCGATGATCTTGCTGGGCGCGACCGGTGGCAGGTGCGCGACGGCGGATGGATCGACCAGGCGCCCGTCGTCCAGCCGCAACTGGCCTGCGTCGGGGCCCGTCTCGATGAGGGTGCCCCAGAAGGCGCTGCCGCCCAAAAGGATGCGCCGGCGTTCGACACGCGGGCCCTGCATGACGGCGGGCAGGGCGGTGAGGGGAAATTCGTACATGGTCTTTGACTTCCGGTTCGTCGGGGTGTTCAGGCGCCGAACCACATGTGGACGTTGCCGGTTCCGCGTGCGTTCTCGTAGGCGGAGAGTTGCTCGCCCTTGGCACGGCAGTCGGCGCCGCCCAGGGCGCCCACCATCTGCAGGTAGTGCGCGCCGAACGCTTCCCAGGGCAGCCTGCGGTACTCGTCGTCCCAACGCTCGAGCACCGTGTCGTGGCGACCCTGCTTGAGCAGCTCGATGGCGTTCTTGTCGCTGTCGATGTTCTCCGGCCGGGACACGTTGCTCTCGTGGAAGATGCGCGGGTGATTGGGCTTCCAGTCGATGGCATTGAACTTGTGGCTCAGGGCGCCCGAGGCCAGCAGGAGCACGCGAAGATCGCCGCTTCGCCGGATCGCCTCGCCAATGGCCTCGCCCGACTTGAGGAAGTGCTGCCAGCCGCAGTTCTGGCACGACGACACGGTCACCACGGGCAGGTTCGCGTGCTCGAGCCGCAGGTGCTTGACCAGGTTGATGGTGGCGTACTGCTTGCCCAGATCGGGGTGGTTGATGACGCGGTTGTAGCCGCCCTGTTCGCGTGACACGGCCTCGATCTGCAGAGCCAGCGCAGGATGTCCCCGGTAGTCGTAGGGCACGCCGCTCAGGTACCACGGCATTTCGTCGGAGATGTAGGTGCCCTGGTAGCGCGCGGCGCCGTCGACCATGTGATAGCCGGTGGTGAACCAGTGCGAGTCGAAGATGACGACCACATCCGGGCGCGCCGCGGCAATGCGCTCGCGCAGCCGCGCGTAGCCGGCAATCAGATCCGAATCGGCGCCCGCGCCTTGCAGCACGCGGAACTCTTCGCATTGCATGAGGCCCGGATGGTGCGAGACCAGGGCAGCGCCCACGATGGTTCCCATGTCGGTGTTCCTTCAACGGTGGCTGAAGCTGGCCCGGAAGGGCTTCTTCGGGACGACGACGTCTTTCACGTCGCAAAAGAATTCGAAGCTCCAGTCACCGCCTTCGCGACCGATGCCCGAGCGCTTGATGCCGCCAAAGGGCGCGGCCAGGTCGCGGATGCCAAACGAGTTGACCCAGATGAAGCCGGTGCACACTTGCTCGGCGATGGCGGTGGCATGCGCCGTCTCGCCGTAGCAGACGCCGCCCAGGCCGTAGTCCGTGCCGTTGGCCATGGCCACCGCCTCTTCGTCGGTGTCGAAGGTCTGCAGGGTCAGCACGGGCCCGAAGACTTCGTTCTGCACGATCTCCGAGTCCTGGCGCAGGCCGGTGAGCATGGTGGGCTGGTAGTACTGAGGTCCATAGGAATGCATGGCGCCGCCCCACAGCAGTTCGGCGCCGTCCGCCACAGCGCGCTCGACGAAGCCCTTGACCCGCTCGACCTGGCGCGGATGAATGATCGGCCCCACCTCGGTGGCCTCGTCGCGCGGGTCGCCGATGTTCAGCTTCTCGACGTAGCCGCGCATGGCGGCGATGAATGCTTCGGCGACCTTCGAATGCACCAGGAAGCGCGTGCCGGCCAGGCACACTTGGCCGGCGTTGCGGTACATCAGGGCGCCGGTCGATGCGGCGCCGTCGATGTCGGCATCTTCGAGGACGATGAAGGGCGACTTGCCGCCCAGTTCGAGGCTGCATGGCACCAGGTTGGCGCCCGCGGCCTGCGCGATCCATTTCGCGGTCGGCACCGAGCCGGTGAACGACACGCGCGCCAACCGCGGGTCGCTCACCAGCTTGGCGCCCGTGTGGGCGCCCGAGCCCTGCACGATGTTGAACACGCCCGGTGGCAGGCCCGCGGCATGGGCCGCATCGGCCAGCAGCGAACTGGTGAGCGGCGCCCATTCCGGCGGCTTGACGATCACCGTGTCGCCTGCGGCCAGTGCAGGGCCGAGTTTCCAGGTGGCCAGCATCAGCGGTGCGTTCCAGGGCGTGATGATCACGACCACGCCAGCCGGGTCGTGGCGCACGATGTGGGTGGCCTGTTCGGTTTCGATGGGCCGGTCCTGCAGCGTCAGGGCATGCTCGGCGAACCATGTGATGTTGAGCATCGCGCGCGGCACGACGCCGTGCTTCATGCGCGACAGCAACACGCCCGCATCGTTGGACTCCAGATTGCAGAAGGCATCGGCGCGCTTGCCGATCTCCTGCGCGAAGCGGTCCAGGTAGGGCTTGCGACCTGCCGCGCCGAGCGCTGCCCATGCAGGGAATGCTTTCCTGGCTGCCGTGATGGCAGCGTCGACGTGTTCGGCCATGCCTTCGCTGATGCGACCGAGCACGCGCTGGTCGATGGGCGACTGCAGTTCGAACGTCTCTGCCGAGGCAACACGCCGACCGTCGATGTAGTGGTCCGGCGACACGTGGAAGCCGGCGACATGGAGAAGGGGAGTGGGAGTGGTCATGGTCGGGCGAAGCTGAAGGCGATGGCGCCGAGTGGGCCGTAGTCGGCGTGAAAGACATCGCCGGCCGCGGCGGCCACCGGCCTCGTGAACGAGCCCGCCAGCACCACCTCGCCGGCCTCCAGGCCTTCGCCATGCGCCGCCAGCCTGTTGGCCAGCCACACGATGCCGTTGGCCGGATGGTTGAGCACCGCGGCGGCCAGTCCGGATTCCTCGATGACGCCGTTCTTGTAGAGCAGCGCGCCGCACCAGCGCAGGTCGACGTCGTCGACCTTCACGGGCCGGCCACCCATCACGATGCCGGCGTTCGCTGCGTTGTCGGCGATGGTGTCGAACACCTTGCGCGGCGCCTTGGTCACGCGGTCGAACTGCTCGATGCGCGCATCGATGATCTCGATGGCCGGCACCACGTAGTCGGTGGCCGCGAGCACCTGAAAGATGGTGACGCCGGGGCCTTGCAGCGGCGTCTTGAGGATGAAGGCAAGTTCGACTTCGACGCGCGGCAGGATGAAGCGGTCGGTGGGAATCTCCGCGCCTTCGCTGAAGAACATGTCGTCCAGGAGCGCGCCGAAATCGGGTTCGGTGATGTTCGACGCGATCTGCATGGCACGGGACGTCAGTCCGATCTTGTGGCCCCTGATCTTGCGGCCCTCGGCCACCTTCAGCGCCACCCAGGCGCGCTGGATCGCGTAGCTGTCGGCGATCTCGATGGCCGGATGGCGCCTGGAGAACTGCTCGACCTGGACGCGGGTGCGCTCAGACTCGTGGAGCTCATTGGCGAGCGCCTGTCGCGTGGCGGTGTCGAGCATCTTCTTGTCTCGGGAGGGTGGTTGTGGCGGTAGTGTCTGCCGATCGATCCCTGAGAACAATCAACCAATTTTGTCCAATTGATTAGCCAATCTTTATAATGGCAGATGGCCACCCCACGCTACACATTGCGGCAGCTCGACGCTTTTGCCACGGTCGCGGACACGCTCAGTTTCAGCGCCGCTTCCGATCGACTCGCCCTGACGCCGTCGGCGGTCAGCCAGTTGATCAACGAACTGGAAACATCCATCGCCTTCAAGCTGTTCGAGCGCAGCACCCGCCGCGTCGCGCTGACGGCGTCGGGCCGGGAGTTCCTCAATTCCGTCGCGGTGGTGTTGAAGAACCTGAGGTCGGCCGAACTGGCGGCGGCCGACCTGCGCAACCGGGCGGCGGGCCTGGTGCGCGTCGCCGCCCCGATGGTGATCGCCAGTTCTGTGCTTCCCGAAGTGGTTCGGCAGTACGGCACGCTTCGCCCCAAGGTCGTGGTACGCATCCGCGATGCGGCCGTCGAGCATCTGGTCGACATGGTGGCCGATGGCGAGGTCGATTTCGCCGTGGGGCCGGACCGTCCGGCCGGCGAAGGCGTAGAGCGCCTTCCCTTGTTCGAAAGCCCGTGGGTGCTGTGGTGCGCACCCGACCATCCGCTGGCGGCCAAGAAGCGCGTGCGCTGGTCGGACCTTCGCGAACACGCCCTGGTGACGGCGGGCCGCGACCATGAGCGCAGCGTGGCGCAGATGCGCCTGGGCCTGCCCGAAAGCGAACGCATCATCCCCATCGATGTGGTCGACAACATCTCGACCTCGCTGGGCATCGCTGCCGCGGGCCTGGCAGCGACCCTGTCGCCCGCCTATGTGGGCGTGTGGGCCGAGCAGCGCTGGGGTCTGGTCATGCGCCGTGTGGTCGAGCCCGAGGTGATGCGACATGTGTGCCTCTACAAGCCCACGCAGCGAACCACCTCGCCCGCTGCGGAGGGATTTGCAGAGGCGGTCCATGCAGCGCTGCACGGCGGGCCGGGTGCCAGGCCGGCGGCGAAACGCGTGCTTGGCGAGGGTGTGAAGAAGCGCGGCACCTGAAGCGATCCCGGCCTCGCCGGGCCTGCCTCAGTGTGGCGGCGCCGTGCTCAGGTCGTTCGTCCGACCAGCTCTCGCATCCGCCGCAGCCGCGGACTGACGATCGGCACGGTCAGCATCGTGCTCGCCACGGCCATCAGCAGCAGGGCCGTGAAGGTCTCGTTGGTGATGATCTTCTTGTCCAGCAGGATGTTGGCGAAGATGATCTCGATGAGCCCCTTGGTCTGCAGCAACCAGCCGATGGTCGATGCCTCGCCCTTGGTCCAGCCCAGCGCTCGGCCTGCGCAATGGGCAGCGAGCAACTTGCCGCAGGTCGATGCGACCAGCAGCATCGCGGCGCCGATGAAGACGGCATAGCCGCCAATGTCCCATTGCGTGCGAAGACCGGTCGACAGGAAGAACACGGGCATGAGGATCAGCAGCACCTGATGGCGCAATTGGTCGACCTGCTCTTGACCGAACCACTTGGCATCGAGTACCGCACCGGCCAGGAAGGCACCCACCATGTAGTGAAGCCCGCACCAGTCGGCGCCCAGCGCGCAGACGATGAGCCAGCTGACCGCCACGTACCAGCGGTCCTGCGCCGGAATGCGGCGGATGAGGGCGCGCACGGCCCATGCGGCCAGTGCAAAGCAGGCGATGAAGGTCGCCTGCTTGCCCACGCGTGCCCAGTCCATCAGGATGATGGCGAGGACGGCCCAGATCGCGATGTCGTCCAGGCTCGCGTAGCGCAGGATGCGCTGGCCCAGTGGCTCACGAAGGATGCCCATCTTCTCCATCAGCAGGATCATCACGGGCAGGGCTGTCACGGCACATCCCATGCCGACACCCGCGACGAACTGCCAGGGCTGTGCCGCAGGGCCGATCCAGCCGTCCATGTTGAGCAGCGCGACCGAGGCCGCGCAGCCGAACAGCAAGGGCAGGCCGAGCGACAGACTGGCCGTGATGCTGCTTTCCTTGCGGTGCTCCCAGGTCTTGCCCAGGTCGAGCTCGAGGCCGGCGATGAAGATGAACAGGCTCACGCCCCACCATGCCACGCCGTTGAGCGTCTGCACCACGGGGCCTGTGAACACGAAACTGTAGTACTCGGGAAAGACCCGGCCCAACACGCCCGGGCCCAGCACCACGCCCATGACGATCTGCACCACCACCAGCGGCGCGACATAGTCGGTCCGCCCGAGCCGCCACACCAGGTAGGGCACCGTGAAGATGATCGCCATGGCGATCAAAAATATCTCTGTCACTGTCATGAACGACCTTCGTGCCTGTGTGCACCCAAAATGGAGGTCGGATGATAGCGACAGGCCCAGGGCCGTCCAGCGCCATGTTCAGGCGCGCGATGCCATCAGATCAGCGCCGAGATCAGCAGCGTGCACAGGCAGACCCAGGCGAGCAGGCCGAGGCTGCTGATCAAGGTCGTTCGCATGATGGCGGACTCCTGGCCGACCAGTTTCACCGCCGCCGCCGCGATCGCGATCGATTGTGGCGACACCAGCTTCGCCATCACCCCGCCGGCGGTGTTGGCCGCCACCAGCAAGGCCGGGCTGGTGCCGATCTGCGCCGCCGTCACGGCCTGCAGATGCGCGAACAAGGTGTTGCTGTTGACGACCGAGCCCGTCATGAAGACACCCAGCCAGCCGATGATGGGCGACAGCAGCGGAAACAGGCCAGCGGCCTGCGCCAGCGCAATGCCGATGGTCGACGAGGCGCCTGAAAAATTCGTGACGTAGGCCACCGCCATCACCAGCGACACGGTTGCCAGGGGCCTCCACATGTCGCGCACCGCGGCGCGGAGCTCGCCGAGGGCCGCAGCGCCGCTCAGCTTCTTCGAGGACAGGATCGTCAGCAGCGCGGCAATCAGGATTGCCATGCCCGACGCATTGATCAGGCCGACGTTCCAGACCGCGGGCAGCAGCCGGGCGCTCGCGACCAGTGGCGGCAGTTCCTGCACGCGCTGGTGCAGCAGCCCGATCGGCAGGTGCATGACGGTGCCCGCCAGGGCACCCCCGGCTGCGAAGAGCGCCTTGAAGGCCGGCAGGCTCCACACCAGGATGACGGCGGTCAGGATGTAGAAGGGCGACCAGGCCAGGAGCACGTCCCGGATCGACCCATAGGAGGTGGACGAAGGCCGTGCATTGGCCTCGCGATACACCCGCCTGGGTTGCCAGAGCCGCATGAAGCCTGCCAGCGCGGCCATGGTCGCGAGAGGCGCCACGATGTCGGTCAGTTCAGGACCGAGGAAGTACAGCGTGAGCGTCTGAACGCCGCTGAACACCAGCCCGACGAAGAGCAACACCGGCCAGGTCTCACGCACGCCGCGCCAGCCGTCGAGCACCCAGACCAGCCCAGCGGGAACGAACACGGTGCCGACCTGCACGAGCGCGATCAGCATCAGCGACATGTCGGTGAGGTCGACGCCGCCCTGCTGTGCGCCGACCAGTACCGGGATGCCGATCGCTCCGTAGGCACCGGAGGCCGCATTGGCCAGGAGGCAAAGCATGGCCGCCTTGAGCGGCCGAAAGCCAAGCTCCACCAGCAGCGCGGCGCAGATCGCGATCGGCACGCCAAAACCGGCCGCGCCTTCGAGGAAGCCGCCGAAACAGAAGGCGATCAGCAGCACCTGGATGCGCTGGTCCTCGGACACTGTGGCGATGCTGCCGCGGATCACCTCGAACTTCCCGCTGCGAATCGCCAGCTTGTACAGCCACACCGCCATCAGGACGATGAAGCCGATCGGAAAGACGCCGTTGGCAACGCCCAGGAGGGCGGCGCCTGCGATGTTGTCGAACGGCATGCCGAACACCAGAAGGGACACGGCGGCCGAAACCGCCATCGCCAGCAGGGCAGCCGTCAGCCCTTTCAACTTGAGCACGGTGAGTGCGAGCAGGAAGAACAGCACCGGCAGCGCCGCCAGCACCGCCGACAGGTTGGCGTTTCCCATCGGGTCGTAGATTTGCTGCCACACGGGCGCCGTCATCGGGTTCAAGGCGCGACGACCAGGTTCGGGCACTGCGTGCCGTTGTTGAAGTGGCGCAGGTTGTCGAGGGTGGTCGCCGAGATCTCCCGCAGTGCCTCGACTGTGAAGAAACCCTGGTGTCCCGTCACCAGCACGTTGGGGAACGTCGTGAGGCGCTGGAAGACGTCGTCGTCGATGATGTCGCCGGAATGGTCCTGGAAGAACAGCGGACCTTCCTGCTCGTACACATCGATCGCCAGGTGGCCGAGGTGACGGGACTTCAACGCCTGGATCACCGCGCCGGTGTCGATGAGCGCGCCGCGCGATGTGTTGACCAGCATCGCGCCACTTTTCATGCGCGCCAGCGAATCGGCGTTGATCATGTGGCGGGAGGTTTCAGAAAGCGGGCAGTGCAGCGACACGATGTCCGAGCGCGCCAGCAGGTCGTCGAGCGCGACCATCTGTCCGAGGCCTTCGAAGCTGGGTGAGGGAAAGGGGTCGCAACCGAGGACCACGCAGCCCATGCCGTGCAGGATGCGAGCGGTGGCCAGGCCGATCTTGCCGGTGCCGACGATACCGACGGTCTTGCCATGCAGCGTGCGGCCGAGCAACCCTTCCAGCATGAAGTTGCCTTCGCGCACGCGGTTGTACGCACGGTGCGTGTGGCGGTTGAGCGTCATGATCAGCGCCAGCGTGTGTTCGGCGACCGCTTCGGGCGAATAGGCCGGAACGCGCGCGACGAACAGGCCAAGCCGCTGCGCAGCGGGCAGGTCGACATTGTTGAAACCGGCGCAGCGCAGCACGACCGCACCGACGCCCACGGCATGCAACGCCGCGAGTGTGTCCGCATCCAGCCGATCGTTCACGAACACGCACACCGCCTGGAAGCCCTGGGCGAGGGCAGCCGTCTCGGCGTCAAGTGCAACATCGAAGTACGTGAGATCCAGCGCAGGCGGGAAGGCCCGGCTCGCCTCGTCGAGAAAACGCCGGTCGTAGGGTCGGGCACTGAAGACGGCGGTTCTCATGGGCGATCCAGGTTTGCAAGCGCCATGATCGAGGCAACTCGACGGTGGTTGAGCCACACCAATGTAGCGAGCTTTGCCACCCAGCGGTTGATCTGGATCAAGGAGGCATGCAATTGCCCCGGCCCTGGCCCTCGCGCCGCGGGGCGGCTATCCTGCGCCGATGGACAGCCTTATCTCTTACTTCGCCATGGCGCTGATGGCGATCGCCGTGGCGCCGTTGTTGGTGCTCGGGCTCTACCTGTTGGCCGACGCACTGGGGCTCAGGGGCGCCGAGCGCGTGCTGTCTGCATCCGTCGGCCTCCTGACGCTCCAATGGCTCGCTGGAAGCGTCGTGAACATCGGGGGCGGACTGGCGCTTGCGGCCCTCGGCGGATGGTTGGCATGGCGCTGGGGGCCGCTCCCCATCCGGGCGGCGGGCGCGCTGCTGGTGCCTTTCGGGCTGTGGCGCGTCGGTCGGG
>Ga0247813_10001965_pt1 | contig 14672 bp, 15 predicted proteins | sample UWRJL169409C1_FD_180719 | JGI IMG/M metagenome (GOLD analysis project Ga0247813, IMG submission 180719) | Plant litter microbial communities from Arlington Agricultural Research Station in Wisconsin, United States - UWRJ-L169-409C-1 | ecosystem: Environmental > Terrestrial > Plant litter >... | reverse complement strand
CATTCCGGACTGCCGGTGACATTCGCAGCCGCTCGATCCGGGCGGCTGCGACTGTCGTTTTGCTTTGAAAGCAGAGATTTTGAGCGCCACCGCGTTTCCTGCCGAGCCCGCCTCCGCCTTGCGCCGGCTGATCATCGCCGCCAAGGGACGGTCCAGGGTTCCCTATCTCTGGGTCACGATCGTTGCCGCTTTCGTGTCACTCATCAGCCTCGTGCCGCTTGGCTTCATTGCCTGGATTTCGGTGCAGACCGGCTGGGAAACCGCATCAAAGCTGATTTTTCGCGGCCGTGTCGGCGAACTGCTGATCAATACGGCGCTGCTTGAACTGTGCACATTGCCGATCACCATTGCGCTCTCCGTAGCCCTTGCCTGGCTGACGGAGCGCACCGATCTGCCCGGTGCGCGGCTGTGGTCCATGCTGGCCGTGGCGCCGCTGGCCGTTCCGGCCTTCGTGCACAGCTATGCCTGGATCAGCCTGGTGCCGGGCCTGCATGGCCTGACCGGCGGCGTGCTGGTTTCGGTTCTCGCCTATTTTCCGTTTCTCTATCTGCCGGTGGCGGCGCAGTTGCGCCGCCTCGATCCGGCGATCGAGGATGCGGCGGCTTCGCTCGGCCTCAACGCATGGCAGGTGTTTTTCCGCGCCGTGCTGCCGCAATTGCGGCTGGCGATCTGTGGCGGCTCGCTGCTGGTGGGCCTGCATCTTCTCGCCGAATACGGGCTCTATGTGATGATCCGGTTCGACACCTTCTCGACGGCGATCGTCGATCAGTTCCAGTCCGCTTTCAACGGTCCGGCGGCAAATATGCTGGCCGGCGTGCTGGTATCCTGCTGCCTGCTGCTTCTGGTCATCGAGGCGGTGGCGCGCGGCGGCGAGCGTTATGCGCGGGTGGGGTCCGGCGCTGCCCGGCCTGCGGATCGCCGTAGGCTCGGGCGGATGTTGATTCCCGCATTGGCGCTGAATGTGCTCACAGCTGCATTGGCCATCGGCGTTCCCTTCGTCACCCTGACGCGCTGGCTCTATATCGGCGGCAGCGAAATCTGGCGGATCGATCTTGTCGGCGGTGCATTTGCCCAGACCGTGGTTCTCGCTATTGCCGGTGGCGTGCTGGCGACGATCGCGGCGGCGCCGATGGCTTGGCTGTCTGTGCGGGCACCGGGGCGGCTGCAGCGGGTGCTGGAGGCCTGCCACTATTATGTCGGTTCACTGCCCGGCGTCGTGGTGGCGCTGGCGCTGGTGACGATCACGGTGCGGCTGGTGCTGCCGCTCTACCAGACATTCGCCACGTTGTTCCTTGCCTATATCATGCTGTTTCTGCCGCGCGCCATGGTCGGACTGCGCACCAGTATAGCCCAGGCGCCAGTGGAACTTGAGCGGGCCGCCATGGCGCTTGGTCGCACGCCGTTTCAGGCGGTGCGCCAGACGACGATGCGGCTGGCGGCGCCCGGTATTGCCGCCAGCACGGCGCTGGTGGCGCTTGGCATTACCAACGAGCTGACGGCAACCCTGATGCTGTCGCCGACCGGCGTTGAAACGCTGGCGACGAAATTCTGGTCGCTGACCAGCGAGATCGACTATGTGGCGGCGGCTCCCTATGCGGTGATGATGGTTCTCCTGTCCCTGCCGCTCACCTTCCTTCTTTACGTGCAATCCAGACGGGCAACCGGACAATGACGTTTCTGACACTCGATGCCATCAGCAAATCCTACGGCCCGACGGTGGCGCTCGACGCCATCGGCATGAGCATCGCTTCGGGCGGGCGTACGGCGATCGTCGGGCCTTCCGGGTCCGGCAAGACGACGCTGCTGCGCATCATCGCCGGCTTCGAGACGCCCGATAGCGGTTCGCTGGTGCTGGACGGAAAGACGCTTGCCGGCAAGGGAGTGCTCGTTCCGGCGCACCGGCGCGGCATCGGCATTGTTTCCCAGGATGGCGCGCTGTTTCCGCATCTGACCGTCGCCGACAATATCGGCTTCGGATTACCTAAGAATGCGCCGGGCCGCAGCCAGCGTATCGCCGAACTGATGGAGATGGTCGAGCTTGACGGTGTGATGGCGACACGGCGTCCGCACCAGCTTTCTGGTGGCCAGCAGCAACGGGTGGCGCTCGCCCGGGCGCTGGCGCTGAAACCCCGGCTGATGCTGCTCGACGAGCCGTTTTCGGCGCTGGATACCGGCCTTCGCGACACGCTGCGGCGGGCGGTGGCGCGGGTGCTGCGCGCGGCCGGAACGACGGCGATCCTGGTGACGCATGATCAGGCCGAAGCCTTGTCCTTTGCCGATCAGGTGGCCGTGCTCCGGCAGGGGCGACTCGTGCAATTCGGCTCGCCGCGTGCGCTCTACGGAAAACCGAAGGATCGCGAAACGGCGACGTTTCTGGGGGAAGCCATCCTGCTTGATGCCAGCATTGCTTCCGGGCGGGCGCAATGTGCTTTGGGGTCTCTGGTGGTCGAAGCGGGGATCAAGGCAGGCAAGGCGACCGTCATGCTGCGCCCCGAGCAGATCCGGCTGAAGACCGCTCTTGCCGGAACCAAGATCGAGGGGCCGTTCGGGCGCGTCGATGATGTCGAATTCGGCGGCGGCAACTGCATGGTTCTTGTGCGCATCGATCGCAGCGACAGGGCGATGCCGGATTTCCTGTCGATCAAGTGCGTCGGCGCCGACATTCCGGAGCCCGGCGATCTGGTGGGGATCAGCGTTCACGGCACGGTGCATGTTCTGCCGGAGTAAACGCCTGTTAGGCGAAGCTCTTCCTGCGGCGCTCGACGGCTGGGGCATCCTCGATCGCCGGAATGCTTTGCAGCACGCGTTTTGACGGCAGGATGGCGATGGCTTCAGTGCCTTCGCGCAGTTTCGAGCGCAGGATGAAATCGCCATTGTGCTTGGCCAGGATCGCCTGGACGATCGGCAGGCCGAGGCCGGTGCCCTGTTCGGCGCTCTTGATGGCAATCGAGCCCTGACCGAAGGCCGATAGCACGACCGGAATTTCCTCTTCCGGGATGCCCGGGCCATTGTCCTTGATCGACAGGTATTGGCCACCACCAGCGGTCCAGCCGACCTTGACCGAAACCTCGCCGCCGGACGGCGTGAATTTCACGGCGTTCGACAACAGGTTCAGGATCACCTGCCGCATCGCCTTCTCATCGACCCAAACCGCGGGCATGGCGGTTTCGAACTGCTCGGTGATCGTGATGTTTTTCGTCCGGGCGCGCAGCTGAACCATGCCGATGCAATCCTCGGTGATTTCTGCGAGATGGACGGCCTCTTCATTGAGATCGTATTTTCCGGCCTCGATGCGGGAGAGATCAAGGATTTCGTTGATCAGGTCGAGAAGGTGTTGCCCGGAGCGATGGATGTCGCCGGTATATTCCTTGTAGATCGGGTTGTTCAGTGGCCCCAGCACTTCCGTCGACATGACTTCCGAGAATCCAAGGATGGCGTTGAGCGGGGTGCGAAGCTCATGCGACATGGAAGCAAGGAAGCGGGATTTGGCTAGATTGGCCTCTTCCGCGCGGCGGCGGGCCTCATCGGACATCGACTTGGCAACCTCAAGCTCGGCGATCAGGTCATCTTTCTCGGCCTGGACCGACAGGATATGGACATTGGAGCGGTACATGCGGTTGGTCATGAAGACCAGAAAGACCAGCGAGGTCGAAAGGACCGCGGTCAGCGCCATGTAACCGGGATTGCCGGATTTGGCCGTCAATCCTACAAGGGCAAGAATCACCGGGATGAAGGTGATGAGCAGAGCGTTGCGAAGCAGAAACGTTCCCATTGCCGTCGCTGCAAGTGCGATCAGCAGCACGGCACCTTTGTAGAAGCCGAAATCGGTTTCCCCGCAACTGTTGCAATCCTGCATGATGAAGGCAGCCCAGCAGAGACCCATTATCAACTGGACAATCAGAAAGCGCCGGCGCCACTGCGACACCTTTTCCGTCGGGATATCCTGGTTTTTGGCGCGGCGTGCCAGCAGGATGCCGATGGCATGGACGCACAGCGCCATCATTCCCCAGCCGACAAAATCCAGGCTTTGCGACAGGTGAACGCCGACCGAGGAGACGAAGATGACGAACAGCGGCATGGCGATGGCGCCCTGCAGCATCGTGTCGATGTGCAGAGCCAGCATTTCCCTGTCGAACCCTGACGCGTTTGACGGGCCGGCCTGCAGGCGTTCACGGGTTGCGCGCACGGCTTTCGACACCGCCGCGTTGCGGTGACTGCGTGACTTATCGACGATATTCTTGTCGGTCGAGGTGCTGACGCCCGTATTCATGATCTCATACGCGTTAACGGAATCCGCTGAACTTTAAGGGGAAATCCTTAAGAAGTTGCTGCAATTTCCTGGGGTTTCGCCAGGATCTCGTCCCGTAGACCGATGGGCGCAGGCCGAGGGATAATGATGAAACGTACGCTCCGGATCGCTCGGGATCTTCTTTTGACGGTGGTGATCCTGCTGTTTGCCGGGCTTATTGCCGTGCGGCTCGACAGTTCACCGGAGGCCGTGTCGGGGCTGCCACGGGTTGTCGATGGGGATACGCTGGTGATGGATGGAAAACGTATCCGGCTAGCCGGTATCGATGCACCGGAGCTTCGGCAGGTCTGCCAGCGCAAAGACCGGGACTGGCCTTGCGGCACCGAGGCAAAGAGCTATCTGTCGGCGCTGATTGGTCGCGGGAGAACCACATGTGAAGCGGATGGCAGCGACCGGTATGGGCGGCTTCTTGCCGTCTGTACCTCTCAAGATCTCGACCTGAATGCGGCAATGGTCAGTGCCGGTTATGCCGTCGCGTTCGGACATTATGAGACAGAGGAGGGCGAGGCGAGAGATAAGCGGTTGGGCCTGTGGGCTGGCACATTCGACGCACCGCGCACCTGGCGCCAGACCCATGGTGGCATGGACGAGATGCCCCATATACCGGAGGGCTGGCTGGATAGGGCGATGTCGTGGGTCGGCAACTGGGTTGAGAATGCAATGTCAAAGGTATGGAATGACTGACGGGCAGGCGGATGGGCTGGAGGATTTGCGGGCGGCGATTGCGGCGTGCCGGATCTGTCGCGATGCGCCGGCGCGGGGGCCAGATGATAGGTTGCCGCATGAGCCACGCCCGGTGGCGGTGATTTCATCGGCAGCACGGATCCTGATTTCCGGTCAGGCGCCGGGGCTGCGCGTCCATGAGAGCGGCCTGCCGTTCAATGATGCATCCGGCGATCGGCTGCGTCAGTGGCTCGGCGTAACGCGCGAGCAGTTCTACGATCCGAACCTGTTTGCCATCGTGCCGATGGGGTTCTGCTTTCCGGGTTATGACGCGCATGGCAGCGACCTGCCGCCGCGCCGGGAATGCGCGCCGCGATGGCGGCAAGAGGTGATCGATGCGATGCCGCAGATCGAGCTTGTGCTGGCCATCGGACAATATGCGCAAGGCTGGCATCTGGGCGACCGCCGGGCTGCGACGATGACCGAGACGGTGCACAACTGGCGCGCGCATCTAGGCTCTAATATCGGGCCGCCGGTATTGGCGCTGCCGCATCCGAGCTGGCGCAATACCGGCTGGCTGAAGAAAAACCCGTGGTTTGCGGCCGATGTCCTGCCTGTCCTGCAAGAGCGTGTGTCAAAATTGATAATCTGAAACAATTTTCTTTCTTTTGGCTGATTTCACGGTATGTAGAGAATAATATTCGAAGGAGACTGTTTATGGATCGTCTTGACCGCAAAATCCTGCGCCTGTTGCAGGAAGATTCCACACTCGCCGTTGCTGATCTGGCTAAAAAGGTCGGCCTGTCGACCACGCCTTGCTGGCGCCGCATCCAGAAGATGGAAGAGGACGGCGTGATCCGTGGCCGCGTGGCGCTGCTTGATCCGGTCAAGGTCAATACCAAGGTGACGGTGTTCGTCTCCATCCGCACCAACACCCATTCGATCGAATGGTTGAAGCGGTTTTCCGAGGTGGTCGGCGAGTTTCCGGAAGTAGTCGAATTCTACCGCATGAGCGGCGATGTCGATTATCTGCTACGCGTCGTCGTTCCCGATATCGCGGCCTACGATGCCTTTTACAAGCGGCTGATCACCAAGATCGAAATCCGTGACGTGTCGTCGGTCTTTGCAATGGAGCAGATCAAATACACGACGCAACTGCCGCTCGACTACATGGTGATCGACCAGGCGAAGTCCAGCGAGGACTGATCATCCGTCCACAGGCTGCAAACCAAGTCTTTTCAAGACGGCGCTGCTCGTGAGTTCACGGACGGCGTCCTTGCCGATCCACCGGGCGGTGCGGTCCTGCCGTGCAGCCAGCGTCTGCGCCAGTGACAGGGCAGGGCCATGACAGCAGGCGCTGCGCTTGCCCGTCTGGCGCAATGCCCAGTTCGCAGCCTTTTTCACGAAATTGCGTTCATCGCCTGCATGGGCCTCGACCAGAGGTAGCCAGGCGATGACGGTCTCGTCCGGTTCGTTTTTCAGGTGAATGGCGCCGACAGCGATCATGCTGAAAGCTGTCCGCCGGACGAATTCGCGTTCATCGGCGGCGAATTCCGGGATCAAGAGTGTTTCCAGCCGGGCGTTGACAAACAGATCGGCAACGCTGTCGACGATTTCCCAGGAATTGAAATCGCCCGCCCATTGCCTTGCCATATTGAGCGTCAGCTTTTGCGGTTCCGCAGTCAACGCTGCCAGCAGCCGGGCTTCGCGGATATTGCTTTCCCACAGGGTGAGGGCGCGGCCGTGATCGCGCTTTATCTTTCGGGCAATTTGGTTGAGCGCCGGGTTGGGAATCCCGAGCGCTGTCTGTGTTTCGATGCCGAACCGTGCCATGCCGGCAAGATTGTTCTCCGCCCCCAGTGTTTTCAGATGTGCGATCACGGTATCTGCAGGAGAGGATGGCGCGAGCATTATTTTTCGAGCCGCGCCAGAAGCGACGAGGTGTCCCAGCGGTTGCCACCCATTTCCTGCACATCGGCATAGAACTGATCGACGAGCGCCGTCACCGGCAGCTTGGCGCCATTGCTGCGGGCCTCTGTGAGCACGATGTCGAGATCCTTGCGCATCCAGTCGACGGCGAAGCCGAAATCGTATTTGCCGGCATTCATGGTCTTGTGGCGGTTTTCCATCTGCCAGGAACCGGCGGCACCCTTGGAAATCACCTCGATGACCTTTTCGATATTAAGACCGGCCTTCTTGCCGAAATGGATGCCTTCGGCGAGACCCTGGACGAGACCGGCGATGCAGATCTGGTTGATCATCTTGGTCAGCTGGCCGGACCCGGCCGGACCCATCAGCCCAACCATGCGGGCATAGGCGTCGATGACCGGTTTCGCGCGCTCGAATACCTCTGGATCGCCGCCGCACATCACCGTCAGCACACCGTTTTCAGCACCGGCCTGGCCGCCGGAGACCGGCGCGTCGATGAAGTGGGCACCGCGGGCTGTTGCCGCCGCATCAAGCTCGCGGGCGACCTCGGCGGAGGCGGTGGTGTTGTCGATGAAGATGGCGCCGGCCTTCAGCGTTTCGAAGGCACCGTTCTTGCCTGTCGTCACCGAGCGCAGGTCATCATCATTGCCGACGCAGCAGAAGACGAACTCGGCGCCGTCGGCTGCTTCCGCCGGCGTTACGGCCGCGCGTCCGCCAAATTGTTCGGCCCATTTTTCGGCTTTCGCGGCCGTGCGGTTATAGACCGTCAGGTCGTGGCCGCCCTTGACCTTGAGGTGACCAGCCATCGGATACCCCATGACGCCAAGACCAATGAACGCGACTTTTGCCATTCGAAAACTCCTGAAATTCCCTTTCGTCGAGACTTAACCCAAGCCGTGGGGGCGGGGAAGGCCTGTGATGATCGCATCCAGCCAAAACCGGTTTCGAAACCGTTTTCCTGCCAAGCCGACGTTCACGCGGCAAATTTTGCCGTAATCTCTTCATTTTAGATAATTATAATGTCGATAGAATTTGTGGATTTATCCATCCTTGTTTGCGGAGGCCCTGCTGGACAGCCGGGCAGGCACAATACGAGAGGTGAAGCATATGTTGACCCGCAGACAGACATTGTCACTTTTGGGTGCGGCCACGGCAGTGGCGGTGCTGCCCGCGACACGCAGCGCCTCGGCATCAGAACCGCTGAAGGAACTGCGCCTCGGCTGGCAGAAGAATGGCGTTCTGGCGCTGGCCAAGGGAACCGGCGCGCTGGAAAAGCGCTTTGCCGATCGCGGTATCGCGATCACCTGGGCGGAGTTTTCCTCCGGCCCGCCGCTGCTTGAGGCGCTTGGCGCCGGTGCCATCGATTTCGGCCCGACCGGTGATGTGCCGCCGCTGTTTGCCCAGGCTGCGGGCGGCAACCTGCTCTATGCCGGAACCTACAAGGGATCGTCGGCAGGCTCGGCCATTCTGGTGCACAAGGATTCGCCGTTCCAGTCGGTCGCCGACCTCAAGGGCAAGCGCGTCGCGTTCAAGCGCGGATCGAGCGCTCACAATTTTACCGTCAAGGCGCTACGCAAGGCCGGCCTCGGCATCACCGACATCGAGGCGGCCGATCTGTCGCCATCGGATGCGGCGGCGGCTTTTGCCAGCAACCAGATCGACGCCTGGTCAATCTGGGATCCCTACTTCGCCGTCGCCGAGAAGGAAGCGACCACGCGCGTCCTGACCACCGCCGAGGGGATCGTCGATTCCTGGAGCTACTTCCTCAGCAATGGCGATTTTACCGCGGCACATGGCGACGTGCTGGGAGACATCCTTGACGAGCTGGCGAAGGTCGGGGCCGCAGCGCAAAACGATCTCGACGGCACGGTAGCGGCGCTGTCAAAGATCAACGGTGTTCCGGAAGATATCCAGCGGGTCGCGCTGACGCGCAAGGATTTCAGCCTGGCGGATGTTGCCACCCTCGGGCCGGACGCGGTTGCCTACCAGCAGGCGCTGGCCGACGAGTTCTTCCAGCTGCAAATCATCCCGAAACAATTGACGGTCAGCGACATCGTCTGGAAAGGGCGGGCGAGCTAAGGCGAGCCCCACCTATCGGCAACGGCGCGTAGCCATTCGGGGCTTCAGCGCCGTTTTCCATTCCGGCTTGATGCTCTCCGTATCGAGCCGGCTGCCGGATAGTTCCGCGGCACTGCTTGAAGCACCGGGCTTGCGCTGTATGTCTTGTTCGAGACTGCCGCGCACTGGCCGTCGCAACAGCGTGTTTGCAATCCGGAGGACAATATTCCATGGCCGATAGACTGAACGCTTCGTGCCGCTGTGGCGGCGTCAAATTTTCCATCCCGGTTGAATCCGCCGGGGTGTTCTGCTGCCATTGCGGTGATTGCCGCAAGGCGCATGGCAACTACATGGCGGTGATTGGCGCCCCCCGCGACGACGTTCGGTTCGAGGCGGATGGTACGTTGCAATGGTATGGCTATTCCGACAAGGCCCGGCGCGGGTTCTGCTCGACCTGCGGCAGCCGCCTGTTCAAGGACAATATCGGCACCGACCTCTTGATGGTCTCAGCCGGCGTCATCGACGGCGACACCGGCAAGCAGATCGTCAAGAACATCCTGACGGAGTTCAAGGGCGACTGGTACGAGCTGCCGGAAGTTCACGACGCCTGAGCGCCGCTGTCAGCGCAGTTTGGCAATCACCAGGTGACCGGCGATCGGCTCGCCTTCTTCCTTGCGCACCGTAATATCCGTCAGCTCGACGACATCGAAGCCGATGGCATCAAGGCGCTCGCGGACATAGGTTTCAGCATGGGCGAAACGCTGGTTCGGACCGACCATGAAGGTCCGGCCGGCAAAGGTTTCCGCAGGCAGGGTTTCGCTGGAGAAGATGAACAGGCCACCGGCATTGATGTTCTCGGCGGCAGCGGAAAACAGGGCTTCGAGCGCGCCGAGATAGGGCAGCACGTCGGTCGCGGTGATGAGGTCGAAGGGCTCGTCGTCATTGTCTTCAAGGAAATCGACGACTTCGGCGACGTAGAGTGTTTCGTAGACGTCCTTTTCATGGGCGATCTCGACCATGTTTTCCGACAGGTCGATGCCGGTAATGTCGTCGGCCATATCGCGCAGCGCGCCGCCGGTCAGACCTGTGCCGCAGCCAAGGTCAAGTACGCGGGCAAACGGGCCGAGGTTCAGCGCCTGCAGGCGCTGACGCACGAGCATCGGCACATGGTAATCGAGCTGCTCGACAAGCACATCTTCGAACACATCGGCGTGTTGATCGAAGAGCGTCGCAACATAGGCGTCCGGTGCCTTGTCGGGCGTCTCGCCGCGCCCCATTGACGCAATGCGGACGGAAGCGCCGCCGTGATCGTCGGGATCGATCGCCAGGACTTCTTCATAGGCTTTGACAGCCGCCTCGACGTCGCCGGATTTCTCCAGGGCGAGCGCGCGGTTATAGGCTTCGGCGAGGGCTTCTTCATCGATCTTCTGCATGGCGGCGTGTTTAAGGCGCGGACGAACGTTTGGCAATGCGAAAACCCGCATCCGCAGGCATTTGCGCCCGGAAAGTAACTCATCGCCGCCGGAGTCGATCGCTTGCCTCGCCGGGACAAAACGAAATTGGGAAGAACCGGCGTCAGTTGATGATGAACTCGCCCTTCAGCGCCCGCCAGTCCGTCGCCGAGATCAGCTTGCGGTGGACGTAGCGTACCGAATGCAGCGGACCTTCCAGCGTTTCCTGCCAGAACTTGAGAAAACTCTTCATTTCCGGAAATTCCGGCGCCAGGTCGTAGTGCTGCCAGATATAGGTCTGCAGGAAGGCCGGATGATCGGGCATGCGATAGAGGATCTGGGCCGTGGTCAGGCCGTAACCCTTGAGCTGCAGTTCCATTTCGTTCGTCATGTCGGACCTCATCTTGTTCAATGATGGTCCCTACGATTGAAGCACACGGTTGGTTAATGCGATATTAACAATGTTTCACGGAAAGACAAAATAACGTTCATAAACAAGAGTTTGGCAGCATGTTGCATAGAGTGCTGCCAAACTTGTCTGTACCTCAGCGCTTCAGATGCCGCGTCAGCCGCGTTTCGATCCAGGCCCAGAGATTGCGTAGCATTTCTACCATGATCATATAGAGCACGGCGGCCCAGAGATACATCTGGAAATCATAGGTGCGCGAGAAGGCGCGGCGTGTTTCGCCCATCAGGTCGAACACCGTGACGATGGCGACGATGGCCGAGCCCTTGATCATCAGGATGATTTCGTTGCCATAAGGGCGAAGGGCGACGATCATTGCCTGCGGCAGGATGATCTTGAAGAAGGCGACACTCTTTGGCAGCCCAAGGGCGGCCGCGCCCTCGTGCTGGCCGCGTGGTACGCTTTCGATGGCGCCGCGCAGGATCTCGGCCTGGTACGCGGCGGTGTTGAGTGTGAACGTGAAGAGCGCGCAGAACCAGGCGTCCTTGAACAGCGACCACAGGCCGACGGCCTCGAGGTAAGGGCGGAAACTGCCCAGCCCGTAATAGACCAGGAAGAGCTGGGTGATCAGCGGCGTGCCACGGAAGAAGTAGACATAGCCATAGGCGATCCAGGAGAGCACCTTGTTCTTGGTCATCCGGCCATAGGCGATCGGCAGGGAAAGAATGCCGCCGAGCACGATCGAAATGGCGACCAGCGTCAGCGTGACGCGAAGGCCGGAGAGGAAGCTCGGGCCGTATTTGGCGAATTTTTCCGGGCTCCAGGAATCGACAACAAACAGGAAGATGCCCACGGATGCAGCCAGCCAGACGCCGAGCAGGGCGCGGCCGAGCAGACGGGAGAACGTGTAGCGCTTCAGCGCCTCTGGCGGTGGCGGCAGCGCGGGCAGCATGGTTTCAGCGTGGCTCATCGGGTGACCTCCGCACGTTTGGTCCAGCGTTCAAGCGCGGAAAAGACCATCGACGACAGCATCGCCAGGATAAGGAACAGCAGGCAGGCGATCGAGAAGAATTCGAAGGCATTCTTGGTGACGCGCGCGGCAATGCCGGTCTGGCGTAGGATATCCGGCAGGCCGATGACCGAGACGAGCGCGGTATCCTTCAGGAGCGCCATCCAGAGATTGCCGAGGCCCGGCAGCGCGATACGCACCAGTTGCGGCAGGACGATCAGCCGCATGGTCTTGCCGCGGTGAAAGCCGAGCGCGTCGCCGGCTTCATATTGGCCGCGCGGAATGGCCTTGAAGGCGGACAGGAGGACTTCGGAACAATAGGCGGAGAAAACGACGCCAAGAGCGATCATGCCGGCGATGAAGGCATTGATCTCGACCGGGCCTTCGTAGCCAACGGCCAACATCACCCGCTGGGCGACAATCTGCAGGCCGTAATAGACGATGAACAGCGTCAGAAGCTCCGGTAGCCCGCGAAAAATGGTGGTGTAGATGTTGGTGGCCAGCCGCAGCGATTTCTCTTCGGATTGTTTCGCCAGCGCGATGAAAAAACCGAGGAAAAGGCCGATGGGCAATGTGCAGATCGCCAGGCTCGTAGTGATCATGAATCCATAGGCGATCTCATCGCCCCAGCCAGTGTCACCGCAGGCTAGAAGCGTACCTTGAGCAAAGAGCCGGAAGACGCCGATCGGGCCGCACATCGGATCAACAATGCTGGCGAACCACGAGACAATGGAAGAGAGGGCAGCAAAAGCAGCCTGCATAAGTCTGATTTCCCCTGTACGGCGTTTTGGCGCGCTTATTGTTATCGTGTGGTTTCAGACGAGAATGGCGGAAGGGCAAGCCTTCCGCCATCGTATTTCAGCAACAGGTAAAGATTAATCGCCGTAAACGTCGAACTCAAAATACTTGTCGTTGATTTCCTTGTACTTGCCGTTGGCGCGGATCGCCGCGATGGCCGTGTTGAACTTGTCCTTCAAGGCCGTATCGCCCTTGCGCACAGCAATGCCGGCGCCGATGCCGTTGATTTCAGGATCGGGCTTCAGGGCCTTCAACAGCTTGCAGCAGGCACCGTCTGCCGTCTTCAGCCAGGTTGTCAAAACGACGACATCATCGATGACGGCATCGACGCGGCCGTTGGCAACGTCAAGCTTGTATTCGTCCGGGGTCGGATAGAGCTTGAGTTCCGATTCCTTGAAGAAGGCTTCGGCATAGTTGGAGTGAGTCGTCGACGATTGCGCGCCGAGCGACTTGCCGGCGAGGCCAGCTTCGGTCGCTTCGGTGATCGGCGAATCCTTCGGAACGACGATGGCCGGGCCGGTGTTGTAATATTTATTGGTGAAATCGACCTTTTCCAGCCGCTCAGGCGTGATCGACATCGACGCGATGATGGCATCGAACTTCTTGGCGGCCAGGGCTGGAATCATGCCGTCCCAATCCTGGGTGACGATGGTGCAGTCAGCCTTCATCTCGACGCAGAGCGCCCTGGCGATGTCGACGTCGAAGCCGGTCAGGGTGCCGTCTGCTTCAAGATTGTTGAAGGGCGGGTAGGCGCCTTCCGTACCGATGACGATTTTTTCGCCATCGGCCATGGCAGTGCCTGCCATCAGCGCGAATACGGCAGCCGAGGCGGCCATGGCGAGACGTCTGGAAATACGCATTGTGATCCTCTCTGTTGGCGGACAGCCGGTTTCTTTTTCTTCGCGGCCGCCGGTATGCCGACCGTCGTTGCGATCGGGCTAGCGTGATACTCCTACGCTTTAAATGGAAAAATCAACAGGAAAGCGGTGGTTGCTTGATGAAAAGTCTGGACATCTTCATGCCTTTACACTGGTTGCCTGCGGAAGCAGGCCTATGTCTGGCGAAGATGAACGCGACATTCATGCTGAGTTAATGCAGGTTTCGATAATCGTCTGTCATTGATTTGGGCCAGTGTGCCTTCTTTTTACCGCTTGGATCTGCCCAAAGGGGACGAAAGCGGAAGGCCGGGCGCGATTCCGGTCGAAAGCAACAAAACGGGACCTCTGAAGGAGGAAATATATGAGTATTCGATCCAAACTTTTCGCGACGGTCGCCATGCCCGTGCTGGCGGCGTCGATGGTCGTTCACCCGGCGATGGCGAAGAATCTCGCCGCCTCTTTCGAAGTGGCGCAGGCCGAGGAAGCGCCGCAGGGTGAGGGGCAGTCGAACGAAGAGGAACTGTTGCGTCAGCAACAGCAGCAGGCCGAGGAGGCAGCAAGGGCTGCCGCCGAGCAGCAGGCAGCAGAGCAGCAGGCAGCGCAGGAAGCTGAACAGCAGCGCCAGTTGCAGGAACAACAGGCGGCCGAGCAGAAAGCTGCCGAGGACGCCGCTGCCGCGGCCGCAGCTGCAGACCAGCAGGCTGCCGAACAAAAGGCCGCGGAGGATGCAGCAGCCGCTGCTGCACAACAGGCGGCCGAGCAGAAAGCTGCCGAAGATGCTGCAGCCGCTGCCGCCGCTGAACAGCAGAAGGCCGCCGAGGACGCTGCCGCTGCAGCCGTTTCCGAACAGCAGGCGGTAGAGCAGAAAGCCGCCGAAGACGCCGCCGCTGAGAAGCAGGCTGCAGAACAGAAGGCAGCCGAGGACGCGGCCGCAGCAGAAGCTGGCAAGCAGGCAGCCGACCAGAAAGCAACCGACGATGCCGCCGCTGCAGCCGAGCAGCAGCGCCTGGCCGACGAGCAAAAAGCAGCCGAGCAGAAGGCAGCTGAAGATGCGCAGAAGGCACAGGAACAGCAGCCTGCTCCTGCCGAGCAGCAGCCGGCAACTGCAGAACAGCCCGTGACGGGTGAGCAGCCAGTCGTCGAGGGCCAGCAGCCGCCGGTATCGGGGGAG
>Ga0247813_10001963_pt1 | contig 14693 bp, 13 predicted proteins | sample UWRJL169409C1_FD_180719 | JGI IMG/M metagenome (GOLD analysis project Ga0247813, IMG submission 180719) | Plant litter microbial communities from Arlington Agricultural Research Station in Wisconsin, United States - UWRJ-L169-409C-1 | ecosystem: Environmental > Terrestrial > Plant litter >... | reverse complement strand
TTTCTGTCGCCGATTCAAAATGATGTTCGGTATACCTGCCGGCAAAATGAGACGCCGTGAGTCGTTAATGAACGTCTAACCCCACTTAATCCGTTCTCTGTTTTCAGTTTTCAGTCTCTAATGAACGTCTGACGCAGAAGCTGCATTCAGTTCCTGAACCTTCTCCGCGATTTCGATCAGAAGGTTCGGATCTTTTTCGATCCCATTCCCCACTACCACTACATCTGCTCCGGAAAGCCACGCATCTACGGCTTTCCCGGGGGAGTTGATTCCTCCGCCGACAATCAAAGGTACCTCTACCACTTTTCTGATGGTGGCAATCATTTTCCGGCTGATCGGTTTTTGCGAACCGCTGCCGCCATCCAAAAAAATTAATTTCATTCCCAGCATTTCACCCGCCATGGCTGTGCAAGCTGCTACACTGGACTTTTCATAAGGAATAGGTGTTGTATTGCTGATGTAAGAAACGGTTGTTTGCTCTCCGCAATCCACCAGCATGTAACCGGTCGATAGAATTTCCAATCTTGTATTTCGTAGGATCGGTGCTGCGACTACTTGTTGTCCGATCAGGTATTCCGGGTTTCTACCGGAGATCAACGATAAGAAAAGAATCGCATCTGCGTTGGGATCAATCTGCAGGTTATTTCCAGGAAACAACACCACCGGAATAGAGGTACTGTTCTTAATTTCCAGTACCAGTTCATGCAAACTATTACCAGCCAACAAACTTCCACCGATAAAAAAGTAATCGACTTTGCATTCTATGCCCAGACGGATGATCTTCTGAAAGGCAGGCATAGACAGCTTGTCCGGATCAAGAAGTACAGCAAATGATTTTTGCTTCTTCTCTTTTTTAGTCTTGAGTTGTTCTAAGAGTGTTGTCATACTTTCTTTTGAGAAAAGGCTGATAAAATATGATTCCCTTTATCTAAAATACGTTTGATCGCTCTGCGGATGACGAAACGAAATAAGAGAATACCGGTAAGCAGCGTGATGAAAAAACTCATGAGCGCTGAAAGCAGGTAAGACACAAAAGCGATAGCAATGGCTTCGTTCAGGGCCTTGCCTAAGTAATACGTTCCTGCAAAGAAGGCCACTCCCAAGAGAAAAGTCAGGAGCAACAACCAAAGCATGACACGCACAAATTCCTTCATGATGCTTTCCACTTCTGCTTTTGCCTTTTCAGGAGCAAAGAGTGTCCACAGGAATAAGCCTATTTTAGTAAATAATGACATGTTTAGCGGACAGGAAGGTCTGTTACGTATTTATCTGAGTTTTCCTTGAAAAGTAAGTAGGTCAACGTAAATCCTACACCTTCTGTGATGCGATTGATTTTATAATCCGGTGTTACAGGATTATTGAATTCATCAAATGTACCGAGTGCGTAATAATACTCTGTATCTCTTAAATAATAAATGCCAATGTACCAATGAGGAAGAAAACCGTAAGATACTTCGGCTTTTAATTTTGTACGGTCTATTTTACGTTTATCATAAACACTACTATTGTCATTTTTGAAATCAAAGTTGACAAACAATCGGTAATTAATACCCATGTATAATGGTTTACCTTTAATCTTCAATTGACGTCCTAAACCTAGAGATGGAGAAAACCGTCCTTCTTCTTGCCTATATGTTTCAGTGTCATAGGAAAGGTATTCAAAGGCCACTTCTTTATAAAAAAAAAGCTTTCCTATATGTCCTCGGTGGGCTATGTTGAAGCGATTGAAAAAAGATCCTCCATATTCTTTTACAAAATTAGCCCTGCCTGAAGCTCCGGCATACCAATGTTCGGTGAAAGCATGTTCATAGCCTAACCAAAGAAAAGAACTGTAACTTTCATTTATTGAATAATATTCATCTTGTGTAATGCTTTCAAGCCCTTTAAACTCAAGCATAGTACCATACTCACCAAAAAAGGAAGATCCTCCATTAAAAAGGGTTTCGAATCTCGCTGAAGTATAAGTTACCCAAGGACGATATACTCTTTTTATTTCCGCATCATCAAGGGCTTTTGTTTGAGCCCTTGAAAGAGAAATGCTTGCTATAAGCAATAAACCAACCTTACCTGCCAATTTGAACATACAGCAAGATAAGGATTCAGGACAAAAATGTCTATGCTTTATTCTTTTTATGCTTTAGGACTTTGGCCTTCACATAGAAAATGATTTCCTCGGCAATATTGGTGATGTAGTCGCCGGTACGCTCAAATTTGCGGATCATGGTCAATAAATAAATCGCCTGCGTGATTTTTTCAGGGTCCTCACAAGTTCTGAAGTATTCCGCCAGGACTTGGTTAGCTGAAAAATTGATTTCATCCAAAAAGTCATCTTTAGCAAATACCGTTCTTACCAATTTCGTATTGTCTGCTTCAAAAGAATCCACGAGGATGTCCAGCATTTCCAATACGGCTTCGGTCATTTCCTTGAATCTCAAACGCTCCAACAATTCCTTATCGAAAGGCTTTTCAAAACGGGCGATGTAAGAAGAAATGCCTTCTGCATTGTCTCCGATACGCTCCAGGTCAGACACCATTTTAATAGAGGCCAGGACAAAGCGAAGATCGATCGCCACAGGGCTGAAAAGCGCCAGGATGTGTTCGCACTTGCTGTCGATGTTCAACTCGTATCCGTTGACACGTTTTTCATTCGACACTACTTCCTCGGCCAACTGATGATCAAAGGTATTAAAAGCCTGGATGGTTTTTTCCATCTGCTCTTTTACCATGGAAGTCATTTCCATCAATTCTGTTTTTAAATCACCAAGTTCGTTTTCGAGTAAGTTCATGGGCAAGCGTATTTAAATATCTTGGTATTAAATTAATTAATAAGGTGTAGATAGTCTAAGGTTTGAATGTTATTCTATTGAAGAAATTGATGGCACATAATCATAAGAATATGGGCGTTACCCTTCGGGCCGGGCTTTTTCGCCACTCACTTTCCCGCTGAAAAAGCGGGAAGAACTCAAACAAGGACTCATCCCTAACGCAAATCATTCAACCTCATTTTATAAATAATTATAGAATCATAGTACGGATCAACCGAATCTTCCGGTGATGTAATTCTGAGTTTTTTGTTTTTTAGGATTCGTGAACAGCGTACGGGTATCATCGTATTCGATCAGGTCGCCCATGTAGAAGAAAGCTGTTTTGTCGCTGGTACGTGTCGCCTGCTGCATGTTGTGCGTCACAATGATGATCGTGTAAGACGCTTTCAGGTTATAGATCAGCTCCTCAATTTTTGTAGTAGAGATCGGATCGAGTGCGGAGGCAGGTTCATCCATCAACAAGATCGAAGGTTCTACTGCCAAGGCTCTGGCGATACACAACCTTTGCTGCTGACCACCTGATAAAGCAAACGCTGATTTTTTCAGTTTGTCTTTTACTTCTTCCCAAAGCGCGGCTTGTTTGATCGCCCATTCTACTTTCTCTTCGATGTATTTTTTATTGGTCACACCGTTGATGCGCAGACCGTAGGCTACGTTTTCAAAGATCGATTTCGGAAATGGATTAGGCTTCTGAAACACCATGCCTACTGACTTACGCAGTTCATTGATGTTTACCTTAGGATCGTAAATATCCGAATCGCCGATCATGATTTCGCCTTCCACCTTGCACGATTCAATCAAATCATTCATGCGATTGAAACATCTCAGGAAGGTAGATTTACCACAGCCGGACGGACCAATAAAGGCCGTCACGGTATTCTTCTTAATACTCATCGTGATGCCTTTGAGCACCTGCTCAGAGCCATAGCTCACGCGAACATTATTTGCTTCTATTTTCATTTGAGGTACGATAAGGTACTACCACTTAACTTTTTTCTGTGACCTGTGTCGCAGGTATACCGCAATGGCATTCATGACAAAGGTAATGCTCAATAAGACAATGATGGCTGCCGCTGCGTTTTCTGCAAAGGCTTTCTGCGGTCTGGATACCCAGTTGAAAATCTGGATCGGCATCACGGTGAATTCATCCATCGGTGAAGTCGGTGCAAAAGGCACGTAAGTCAAGGCCCCGATTACGATCAAAGGAGCTGTTTCACCAATGGCTCTGGAGATCGCCAGTATCACCCCGGTAATGATACCCGGAACAGACGCCGGCAAAACCTGGTTCCATATCGTTTGCCATTTCGAAGCACCCAAGGCGAAGGATGCTTCTCTCAGTGTATAGGGAACGGTTTTAATGGCTTCTCGGGTAGATACAATGATAATGGGAAGAATCAATAAGGCCAAGGTTAAACTGCCCGTGAGTACGCTTGCTCCCAGATTTAAAAAACGCGCAAATACTTCTAATCCCAACAAGCCGTAAATGATGGAAGGCACACCGGCCAGGTTGGCGATGTTGATTTCAATGAGGTTAGAGATTCTGCTTTTAGAACTGTATTCTTCCAAATAAATGCCTGCCGATACACCGATAGGGAAAGCAATGATGGTGGTCAAAAACATGATCCATAAAGTCCCTGTCCAGGCGGTATAGATACCGGCTTTAGAAGCTCTTTTGGAAGGAAGTGAGGTAATGAAATCCCAATCCAGGCGACCGAAACCATTTTCGAATACGCTGTAGAGTAACAGCACCAAAATAATCAAGCCCAAAGAAGTGGCTGCTAAAGCAAAGTACTTGAATATTCTATCCTGCATTTGATAGTATACTGTTCTGCCTTTGCTTTCGAAAGTCATCTTCGGCTTTTTCTTTCCTACCGGTTTTTCTACCATCTCTTCCATTAGCGGTATGCCTGAGTGTAACGTTTTTTCAACCAGAAACTGACATTGTTCAATATCAATGTGATGACGAACAAGGTCATTCCGACGGCGAATATGGTTTTGTATTCCAGGGAATCATAAGGCACATCGCCCATGGTCACTTGTACAATGTAAGTTGTGGCTGTTTCTATTGGTACCAATGGATTGGCCGTCAATCGCGGTTGCTGACCGGCCGCAATGGCTACAATCATTGTTTCTCCGATGGCACGTGACAAAGCCAGTACAATCGATACCGAGATACCAGAGAAGGCAGCAGGGATCAACACTTGTCTGACCGTTTGCAATTTTGTAGCACCCATGGCGAAAGAAGCTTCTTTCAACGATTTAGGCACGGAATACAAGGCATCTTCACTCAAGGAGGAAATCAGAGGAAGAATCATGATACCCATGACAATACCGGGTGACAAGGCATTGAAACCACCCACCTGATCCGGGAACAGTGCTTGCAACCAAGGCGTCACATAGACCAAGGCGAAGAAACCATACACTACTGTGGGTATAGCAGCTAAGATTTCCAATACCGGTTTTACGATTTCGCGAAACCATCCCGGAGCATATTCACTCAGGTAGATCGCAATGACCAAACCTAATGGAACAGCAACCACCAGGGAAATAGCAGTGACCAGAAAAGTACCTGTTAATAAAGGCAGGATGCCAAAGCGTTTGTTGCTGAACAAAGGCGTCCATTCTGTATCCGTGAGGAATTCAATCAGGGAAACATCCTTAAAAAACCCAATGGTTTCAAAGGACAGTACAAGAATGATCCCTGCTGTGGTCAGTAAAGTCAATGCACTGCATCCAAAAAGAAATGCTTCTATTATTTTTTCGCCTTTGCGCATGGCATGCTTATTTTTTCAACTCTGTTTTCAAGTCAACACCTACCGTACTCTTCAACGTCAGGAAAAGTGAGCCTGTCTTGCCTGCAACCAAACGGTCTTTTACTAATTTATAAGTTTCTACATCAAACGGAATGTAACCTGTTTCAGGAACCAATACCGGAGATTGATCGACTAAGAAATTTAAGAAGTCTTTACCCAATGCTTTATCATATGCTTTCTTTGTCGCATAGATAAACAAGGGACGAGAGAGCGGTTGGTAAGTAGCATCTAAGATGGTAGCTGCTGAAGGTGTAATGGCTCCTTTACCATTGGCATCGTTTTGATCGTCGATCGGAAGTAATTTCAAACGGTCCTGGTTTTCGCTGAAGTATGCATAACCGAAGAACCCTAAAGACAATTTATCTGTAGACACACCTTGTACCAATACGTTATCGTCTTCACTCGCGGTATAATCACCTCTACAGGCTTTTGCTTTGCCTACAATCGCGTCAGTGAAATAATCGAACGTACCTGATTCAGTACCTGCACCGAACAAGTGAATTTCCTGGTTTGGCCATTCCGGACGGATTTGGTTCCAACGCAAGATTTTTCCCTGAGCAGACGGTTCCCATATTTTTTTCAATTCCGCTACGGTAATGCTCTTCACCCAATCGTTGCTTGGATGCACTACCACTACTAATCCATCGTAAGCTACCGGAATTTCAAAATAATCCACACCGTTGGCTTTCGCAGCAGAATCTTCAGACGCTGTAATCGGTCTTGAAGCACCTGTCAGGTCTAATTCCTGACGAACAAATTTTTTGAATCCACCGCCCGTGCCGGACAAACCAACCGTGATACGAGTGTCAGGAGCTTGCTCACGGAACTCTTCCGCTAAAGCTTCTGAGATCGGATATACGGTGCTTGAACCGTCAATTTTTAATGTATTATCTGTTTCGTATTTATTTGTTTCTGTGGTAGTCGTTTTATCGGAAGAACCTCCGCAGGAAAAAAGTACACCCGCAGCGAAAGCGAGTACTAAACTGTTTTTTATCATACCTTTGTTGTTACACTTTTGAGAGCGCAAAGTAGCTATCCAATGTTAAGTTAATGTTAAGAAGACCACCCAAAAGGCCTGAAATTGAATAATTTTAGGCAAAATAAGCGTTTGAACGGTTAACAAACAATTAATTTTCAAAAATGAAGTCATTCCGTCAAAGAGACGATGCCAAAGAAATTCTGGACGATTTGGATGTTCAGGGGGAAGCCGTCAGTCAAAACCTTAAAGAACTGGATATTATCAACACCTTGTTGGGAGGAAATACCATTTCAATAGCGGCCTTAAAAACTGTTTTAAAATCTCGTCCAGAGAAAAAAAACTGGAAGGTCGCAGACCTGGGTTGTGGCAGCGGGCATTTGATGTTAGAGATGAATAAAGTACTGCAGCGCAATCTGTGTAAGGGAACATTCACCGGCTTTGATGCGAATCCTTTTATCGTTCAATATGGCGAGCAACATTGCAGCTTAGATCCTGACATTCGGTTGCTCTGCCATAATGTATTCACAGAGGCTTTTCCTGAGGTTTATGACGTGGTGCATGCCTCTCTTTTTCTGCATCATTTTACCGAAGAAGAATTGGTTGACTTGCTAAAAAAACTAAAGCCACATACCGCTACAGCCATCGTCATCAATGACCTGCATCGCCATTCATTGGCCTATTATTCCATTAAATTTCTTACCGGTTTATTTTCAAAATCATACCTGGTAAAACATGACGCGGCGTTGTCAGTAGCCAAAGGATTTAAAAAAACAGAATGGAAAACCATTCTCCAGCGCGCAGGCTATGAGCACTACACCATCAAGTGGGTATGGGCCTTCAGGCATCAACTCATTCTCTACCCGCATTCCGCCCGCTAAGATCAGTGCGGAGAAACAGAGCGGAGAGCGAAAGAATTTATTCTCCATTTTTTCACTCTCTTTTTCAGCATCTTCATGCTTACTCTAGGATTCTAATTACCATGGCTCTGCGTGAGGGATTGAGCGGAAAGCCCGGAACGCAGCGAAGCGGAGTGAGGACTTGGAGTGAAAGCCCGACCCGAAGGGGCACGCCCAAATTTCAGCGGAGAAACAGAGTGGAGAGTGAATTGTAATTCTTCATTCTCCACTTCACACTCCTTCAGATGTTTGCTGCACCTATTTTTATGCCATTATTATCATTAACTTCTATTTATCAACTTCATATACTAACAACCCTCTTACTCTAAGACTAAAATCACAACTATTACCGATAAATTTTGTTTTTTAGGTATCCTACCCTATTTTTGTGGCTCATAAAAATCAATCGCTCTTACGGGGCCACATTGATTTATAAAGAAGGGGGGAGAGAATAGGCTCTACGAACCCCTAGCAACCTGCAGAAAGAAAGGTGCTAATTCCTATCCTGTAAATAAAACGGGAGCATATAAATTGATGATGATGACGATATCCAATCTGTTTGTATTCCATTTACCTTGTTGCACTTTTGTGTCGTGTAACGCCATTCCTTTTTGTTGTTGATCTCATGAAGGAAAGCGTCTACCACCACAAAGGAAAATTGATATTGGAATCCGGTGAACAACTGGAAGACCTTTCTATTTCTTATACTACCTACGGCACCATGGCTCCGGATGGATCTAATGTCATCTGGATCTGTCATGCCTTAACAGCCAATGCGGATCCGGTAGAATGGTGGCCTGGCTTAGTGGGTGAAGGTCGTTTTTACAATCCGGACAATCATTTTATTGTCTGCGCCAATGTGCTTTCCTCTTGTTACGGAACCACAGGACCAGCTTCTCAGATTCCTCATCACCATAGAAATTATTTTTGGGAATTTCCGCAAGTGACCATACGCGACATGGTGCTTGCGCATGAATTGTTGCGTCAGCATTTAGGCATTAACCATATACATACTTTGATTGGCGGGTCTTTAGGTGGGATGCAAGTTTTAGAATGGACCATCTCACATCCTGAATTGTTTCAACATGTGGTCATGTTAGCTACGAATGCCCGACATTCCGCATGGGGCATTGCCTTCAATGAATCACAGCGGTTGGCCATTAAAGCGGATCCAACCTGGAATGAACACCATCCCAAAGCTGGAGCGGCCGGTTTAAAAGCCGCTCGCGCGGTTGCCTTGCTTTCTTACAGAGGGTATGAGACGTATGACCGTTCTCAAACAGAGGACGACCTTAATAAAATCGACCATTACAAAGCGAGTTCGTACCAGAACTACCAAGGTGAAAAGCTGGTCAGCCGCTTCAGCAGTCATTCCTATTGGTACCTGACCAAAGCGATGGACTCTCATAATGTAGGAAGAGGCAGAATCGATGTAGAAAGTGCATTGAGAGCCATTAAAAATAATGTATTGGTCATCGGTATTTCATCCGATATACTTTTTCCTGTGTCTGAACAGAAATACCTGGCAGAGCAAATGTCAAATGCTCAATATCAGGAGATTGATTCTTTTTATGGACACGATGGTTTTTTGATAGAGACGGAGAAGATTGAGGAGTTAATCCAAAAGTTTTATAAAAATTAAGTGAGGGACGATCCAGGAGCTAGTAGGTACGGAGCATCATTACGTTCCTCCTAGCTCCTGGCTCGTCCCTTTTGTTTTTACAACGAAAATCAGGCTTAAAGTTGAACAAGTCCTTACTTCCTTCTATTTTAGGACAACCATATACTTTAAATCGTTCTTCAGAAGTTATACATCCGGCATTACTTGTCGTCCGCTACCTGACAGGATATTTAAAAAAGAAAACCAACCCCATCTATGAAAAAAGCATTATTAATTACCCTTGGCGTAATCGTCTTTTTGCTTGTCGCATTAGCGGTAGCTCCCTTTTTATTCAAGGACAAAATCAAAGCTGCCATTGACGAACAACTGGCTGCAACCATCAACGGTAAAGTATGGTACGATGCAGACCGTTTCAGCCTTACCTTCTTCAGCAACTTTCCAAACTTAACAGTTACTGTAGGCGGTATAGGATTAGTCTCTAATGCAGAACAATTCAAAGGTGATACCTTATTCACTGCAGACGAATTTAAAATTGCAGTCAATGTAATGAGCGTGATCAGCGGAGATAAGATTGACGTCAAAGGTGTTTACCTGGTCAAGCCTTACATCGCTACTTTAGTAGATACTGCGGGTGTGATGAGCTGGTCAACCCTTACTTTCCCCGATACCACAGCAGCGGCACCTGAAGATACTGCAGCTTCTACCTTATCACTAAAAGTACAAGAATGGAAGATCACAGAAGGTATCATCATCTACGATGACAAAAGCTTGGCCACCTATGCGAAGTTTACCAACTTCAACCACGAAGGCAGCGGCGACATCAATGCGGACATCTATGACCTGGATACTTACACCCACATTGAAAAAACATACGCCAGATACGACGGTGTCACTTACCTGAACAATCAAACGTTTGATGCCAAAGCGGTATTGAACATTGACATGAAAGAGTCTAAATACACGTTCAAGGACAATCAATTTGCCATCAATGATTTTAAATTCGGATTTGACGGATTCATCGGTATGCCTGCCGACAGCAGCATGGACTTCGACATTAAATTCAATGTAAAAGAAACGACTTTCAAAAATCTACTTTCTCTTATTCCAGCGGTCTTCACAAAAGACTACGACAAAATCAAAACCGACGGTACACTTGCTTTCAATGGTTACTACAAAGGTAAAATGAAAGACGAGCAAATGCCTGGCTTTGGTGTGACCTTGCTGGTAAAAGACGGATCGTTGCAATACCCTGATCTTCCAAGCGCGATCAAGAATGTAAACATCGATTTGAATGTAGACAACAAAGACGGTATCCTGGATCATATTGTTATTGACCTCAAGAAATTCCACTTGGACATGGGCAACATGCCATTGGATGCGAGGTTGCATTCCGTAGGTCTTGATCCGATTGATTTGGATGCAAACTTGTTAACTAAAATCAACTTAGCTGAAGTCACTCAGATTTTCCCGGTAGAAGGTACTACTGTCAAAGGATTGCTTGCTGCTGACATCAAAGCAAAAGGCAAATACAGTGACTCGTTAAAATTAATGCCGGTCGTGAATGGTTTATTCTCTATAGACAATGGGTATGTGAAAAGTTCAGCTTTCCCGTTACCACTGGAACAAGTGTTCTTAACCACTTCTGTGGTAAGCCCTGGTGACATGGTCAATACCGTGATTCACCTTTCCCGTTTCCAAATGTTATTGGACAATGAGAAATTTGAAGCTACGGCTAAGGTGAAAAACCTGGACAATATTTCTTACGAAGCCACACTGAAAGGCATCATCGATTTGGCGAAGATGACGAAAGTCTATCCCATAGAAAACACCACATTGACGGGCCGTATACACGCCGACATTTCGACCAAAGGTACGATGGCTGATATCGATGCGGGTAACTACCAGCATACTTCTACTTCCGGTACCATGGCCATCGATAAGCTGACTTATTCCGCTACCGATTTCAAACAAGGTGCATCGATCGATAAAGCGAGATTCTCGTTTACACCAGACAAGATGAACATTGAAAACATGTCAGGCTTCGCAGGCAAAAGTGATTATGCAGTGAACGGTTACTTTGCCAACTACATGGGTTACGCCTTCGGAGGCAAAGACTCTACACTTAAAGGAGTACTGAACTACAGCGGTAAAAAACTGGATGTTAACGAATGGATGGCAGAAGATGAAACGGCTGCAACTCCTGCGCCGGCCGATACAAATACCTCCGCAATGTCGGTGGTTGAAGTTCCTAAAAATCTAGATTTCGTTTTCAATGCCAAGGTTCAAAGTGTACTCTATGATAACCTGGACATGCAAAATTTTGCAGGCGGTGTGGTTGTGAAAGACGGCATCCTGAAATTGCAAGACCTGAACTTCCTGACCTTAGGCGGTAAGTTCAACATAGACATGGCTTACAATACGCAAAATATCAAAGATCCAAAATACGCAATGGATCTGAACATTCAGCAGCTCGCATTTAAAGAAGCCTACAAAGCGTTCAATAGCGTGAAAAAACTGGCTTCCATTGCAAAGAACATAGAAGGTAATATGGACTTGCAATTGATCGCTGCGGGAAGTTTAGACCAAGGCATGAATCCGATCTACAATACCATGAATGGAAAAGGCGTATTGAATATTCCTTCTGCCAGTTTACAAAACAGCAAGGTATTGGATGGTTTAGCTTCTGCTACAAAAATGAAAGGCTTGAGTCCTCTGGAACTTAAAAATGTAAAAGTTAATTTTGTAATTGCAGATGGTACGGTGGTTCTCGATCCGTTTGATGTGAAAGCAGGCGATATTAAAATGAACATCTCCGGTAAAAACAAACTGGAAGGCGACATGGACTACCTCGTGAAAATGGATGTGCCAACCGGAGCACTAGGCGTGGCAGCAGGTGATGCGATTTCCAACCTGACTGGAACAAAAGTAAGTGCTCCTAAAAATATAAAGATGGACCTGAATGTAACCGGTACTGTTGACAGCCCTAAAGTACGTCTGGCAGGTACTTCATCCGCAGCCGGCGAAGACGACAAACCGATAAAAGAAAAAGTAACGGAAGCTGCCAAAACAGAAATAAAGAATCAGTTAGAAAATAACGAAGACATCAAAAAAGCGAAAGCTGAATTAGAAGCCAAAAGAAAAGAAGAGGAAGCTAAATTAAAAAAACAGGCAGAAGAAGAAGTGAAGAAAAAAGCCAAGGATCTATTCAAAGGATTTTAATAGTAAACAATGCCCGGTCATACGGGCATTGTTTTTGTATACATCGTTCAAAACACACCAAACAACAATGAAGCAGCATATCTTATGGTTTTCAGGGTTATTGATGGCTACCCTGGCTCTTTTTAGTTTCAATTCTCCTACTAGTGTGAAAGACCCTGCGGCGGGTTATAAGATCTCTTTCAAAATAAAGGGAGCGACAGACAGTGTATACCTGTGCCGCTATTACGGTGACAAGCGTTATTACCAGGATACCGCCGTTGCGGATGCGAAAGGCACATTTACTTTCGAAGGGAAAGAAAACTTACCCGAAGGCATGTATTTCGTGCTGTTGCCCGGACAGAAATTTTTTGACATCATCGTAGCCAATCAGGTATTCTCCATAGAAGGTGATACGAGCAGCTTTGTAAAATACATGGTGACGAAAAATTCACCTGACAATAAAAGCTTCTACGATTACCAACAATTTTATCTAAGACAAAAAGAGAAAGTCGATTCTATCAATGCAAAATCAAAACAAAATCCAGCATTGAAAGAACAAGCAACGGAAGCGATCAAAGGGATTGATGTGCAGATGAATGAGTACATCACCAACTTCAAGAAGACCAATGCCAAAAGTTTGTTCACCACTATTCTCAACGCGTCAGAAGAAGTTCAGTTTCCTGAAATCCCTAAAAAAGAAAACGGTCAGCTGGATTCTGTGTTCATGTACCGGTATTATAAAAACCATTTCTTTGACCACGTAGATTTCACAGACGACCGCCTCATTCGTACGCCAATCCTGGCACCGAAGATCGATCGCTACTTCAAAGACCTGGTTACGCAATCGCCTGATTCGATCATCAAAGAGATCGATTGGTTATTGGCTAAAGTCGCGAATTCGAAAGACACTTATGAATACCTGGTTCGCACCCTGACCTATAAATACGAGACCTCTGAAATCATGGGTATGGACGCGGTATTTGTGCACATGGGTAAAAACTATTACGAAAAAGGAAAATGTCCGTGGGCAAACAAAGAGACACTCGATAAAATCAAAGAACGTACTGACATTCTAGATCCATTATTGCTGGGAAAGAAAGCGCCTAACCTGTACATGGCAGACAGTACAGGTAAGTATGTGCAATTGCATACCTTACGTGCAAAATACACTTTGCTCTTTTTCTGGGATTCCAACTGCGGCCATTGCCAGAAGGAAGTTCCGAAATTGTTTGATATGCTTCCTAAGTTGAAAACAAAAGGATGCATCGTGTACGCAGCTAACATCGAACGAAAAAATGAAGGCTGGCTAAAATTCATTAAAGATAAAAAACTTTCTGATCCGGCTTGGTTCAATGTAATAGACTCACACACACATACCGATTTCAAAATCACCTACGATATTTATAGCACACCGGTGTTATACATTTTAGATGAAAACAAAAAAATAATCGCTAAGCGGATCACGATCGATCAATTGCAGGATTTTTTAGATAATTATAATAAGATTAAAAAATAATCAAAAAGGGTCACTGTTGACAGTGACCCTTTTTGATTGAATTGGCTAATTTTATTGCTATCAAAAATTTCGTACGTGATTTGTAAATAGCCTATTAATTTCCTGTAGAATGAAAAAAAATTTCTTTGCAAAACATCAAAAACTTATCCGTCGTTTGCAATGGGTAATTTTGCTTTTTGTAATCATTCCTTTGATAGCCATAATCGCGGCAGATTATACTATAGAAAAATCCACCGATGATTTTGTATTCAGCGACGCAACTAATATTCCATACCGTAAGACGGGTTTATTATTAGGTACTGCCAAACACTTAAAAAGCGGTTACATCAATCATTACTACCAAAACAGAATTACCGCTGCAGTCGCTTTATACAAGGCTAAGAAAATTGAATTCATTGTGATTAGTGGCGACAATGGAAAGGAAACATACAATGAACCCGAAGACATGATGAACGACCTCGTAAGATTAGGCGTTCCTATGAATAAAATTTTTCTGGACTATGCGGGCTTCAGGACTTTCGATTCCGTTGTACGGATGAACAAGATATTTGGACAAAGTTCATTTACAGTCATCTCTCAGGAATTTCATAACAGAAGAGCCATTTACATTGCACAGCAAAAAGGACTGGAAGCGGTAGGCTTCAATGCTGACGATGTCAGTGTGGCTTATGGCTTTAAAACACAGGTGCGTGAAAAATTAGCTCGTGTGGATGTATTTGTAGATTTGTTGAATCGCACGGAGCCTAAATTTTTAGGAGATCCGATTGAGATAAAATAATTTTTATCAAATGTTAAATTCAGTACTGTCTAAAGTATACGTCTTTTGCGTGATGCGGAGCTGATGC
>Ga0247813_10001961_pt1 | contig 14696 bp, 11 predicted proteins | sample UWRJL169409C1_FD_180719 | JGI IMG/M metagenome (GOLD analysis project Ga0247813, IMG submission 180719) | Plant litter microbial communities from Arlington Agricultural Research Station in Wisconsin, United States - UWRJ-L169-409C-1 | ecosystem: Environmental > Terrestrial > Plant litter >... | reverse complement strand
TCGTCGGCCTGCCCCAACCCGAGCGCCCCTGCTAGATCGACCACGGGGATCGTGCGGTTGCGCAGAACGAACGCCCGCCCCGCGCCGACGAACGAGATCAGGCCGCGATCGATACGCACCGTTTCCTGAACCGCCTCCAACGGTAGTCCGAAGACCTGCCCGCCCGCGTGCACGCTCATCAGCCGGCTCATCATCACCGTGAAGGGCAGGACGAAGCGAACGGCCAGGCCGCGCCCGGGACTGGAGCTCACCGTGACGCGCCCGCCGAGGGCCTCGACCGCGGTGCGGACCGCGTCCATCCCGACGCCCCGCCCGGACAGGCTGGTCACCTCGCCGGCCGTGGAGAAGCCGGGCGCGAAGATCAGGTTGGCCACCGCGGCATCGTCCATGGCGGCCAGGGCTTCGGCGCTGGCCACGCCCCGCTCGGCGGCCTTCTGCCGGACCTTGGCGACATCGACGCCCTGGCCGTCGTCGGCGATCTCGACCAGCACGTTCTCGCCCTGGCGGCGCGCGCTCAGGACGATGGCGGCCGTGGTCGGCTTGCGCGCCGCCGCCCGACCGGCCGCGTCTTCAACGCCATGATCGGCGGCGTTGCGCAGGACATGCAGCAGGGGTTCGAAGAGGCCCTCGACGATGGTCTTGTCGGCCTCCGTATCGGCGCCCTCGATGACCAGCCGCAGCGGCTTCTTCAGCGCCACGCCCATGTCGTGCACCAGGCGCGGAAAGCGCTGGAATACGTGGTGCAGGCGGACCACGCGCATGCCGACGACGGCCGTCTGAAGCTCGCCGGTAAGGCGGTCGAGGGCCGCGTGCTGGCTCTTGAGCAATCCGGCGATCGTCCTCGCATCGGCGCCGCCGTCGGCCAGCCGCGCGGCATGACCGAGCGCGTTCTTGGCGACGGCGATCTCTCCCGCCAGCCGGACCAGGGCGTCGAGCCTGTCGACGTCCACCCGCAGGCTGCGCAGGGCGAGATCGCTCCCGACCGCCGCGGCGACCTCTTCCACGACGGGCAGGGCCGCGTCGCGCTTGCCGGCGAGAATGGCTTCGAGCCGCGTGACGAGGTCGGCGGGATCGGGCGGGGCCTGCCCGACCTGCTCCACAGCCGCCGCGTCGTCCGTCCTGCCGATCCCCCGCAAGACGTTGGCCGCCGTGCGCGCCGCGGACGCCAGTCGCCCGCCGGAGCCCCGCGCTTCGGAGTTGGCGAGCAGCAGCACCTGGGCGGCCAGCAGCCGACGGGCGGCGAGCGGAATGTCGTCGTCGCGCGCCGCCAGGGTCACGACCTGGACCTGGTCGCTCACCCCCGCCAGCGCCTGCTCGAGCCCGCCGGCCTCCGCGCTGCTCAGCACATCGATGGTCAGCTGGCAGGCGAAGGGATCGAAACTGTCCAGCGGCGGCCATGCTTCCGCTGGGCCAAGGCGAAGACCCAGCACCCCCGGCAATGTGGCGACCAGAGCCAGCGGATCCTCGCCCCTGAAGAAGGCGTCGCCATCGGGCCGGTAGCGTACAGCGGTCCGGGCCTCGTCGCGGACGCCGGCGTGCAGATCGAGCAGGGACGCGATCCAGTCATCGTCGACCTCGGCGACCGGCGGCGCGGCGGCCGTTTCCGAAGACGCGAACCGCGCGACGATGGCGTCCGCCGCGATCTCGGCGTCGAGCGGCGGCTCGCCGGTGCGCTCCATCACCGTCAGCCAGGCGGCGACGCGGTCGAGGCTCCAGAGGCCGTCATCGACCAGCTTGGGCGAGGCGCTGGAGATCGACCGCGCGGCGGCCAGGGCGTCCTCCACGGCGTGGAGCGCGCGGGCCATGGCCGCAAACTCCATGATGCCGGCCGCGCCCTTCAGGGTGTGGAAATTGCGGAAGGCCGCGTCCAGCCGGGCGCCGTCGCGCGGTGTCTGGGCCAGGGCGAGCAGGTCTTCGGTCGCCGCCTGCAGCAGCTCGCGCGACTCGATCAGGAACTGTTCGAGGAACTCGTTCACGCCGCGCCCCCGGCCATGAGCAGGGCGTACTCGGCGAGCGCGTCCTGGCTCACAGGCTTGGTCAGATAGAAGTTGGCGCCCGCCGTCCTCGCCGCCGCCTCGTCCTGGGGGCCGGCCTCGGTCGTGGTGATCAGGGCGGGGATCGCGGCGATCGCCTCGTCCCGGGACCGCAGCGTCGTCAGGAAGGTGAGACCATCCATCTGCGGCATGTTCACATCGACGATGAGCAGGTCGACCGGGCCGTCCAGCAGGGTCTCCAGCGCCTCCAGCCCGTTGAACGCCTCGATCACCTCGAACCCGGCCCGCTCGAGCGCGTCGCGATAGTAGAGCCGCACCAGGTTGGCGTCGTCGACGACCAGGACGCGCTTCTTCGCAGTATCAGCCACGCACACGCTCCAGCGGTCGTTGGTAGACGATGGCGTCAGCATAGCGGCGAACGGTGAACAGAGGCGATATCCGGCTCATCGACTCGGTATGGCCCAGACAGATGAAGCCGCCCGGCAGCAACGCCTCATAGAGGTTCTCGGCGGCCACGCGTCGGGACGCATCGTCGAAATAGATCAGCATGTTGCGGCAGAAGATGACATCGAACCGGCCATGGGCGCGCGTTTGCGGACCATCGACCAGATTCACGGCCGTGAAGCCGACCGACTGGCGCAGGTCGTCGATCAGCCGCCAGTGGTCCTCGCCCTCCGGGATGAAGTAGCGGGCCACCACCTCCGGCGACAGCCGCATCAGCGCACGCTTGCCGTAGAGCCCCTCGCGCGCGGCTTCGACCACGCGGCTGTCGATGTCGGAGCCGACGATCTCGATGTCGTAGGCGTCGACCAGCGGCCAGTTGTCGAGCAGCCACATGGCGATCGAATAGGGCTCCTCGCCGGTCGAGCACGGGGCGGACCAGATGCGCAGCGGGGCCGAGCGCGGCCTGTCGCGCACGCGCTCGGCCAGCAGGTCGCGGGTCAGGCATTCGAGCTGATGGTCTTCGCGATAGAAGTAGGTTTCGTTGACCGTGAAGGCGTTGATGAACTGTTCGATCTCGCCGTCGATGTCCGATCGCAGCAGGCTGAAATAGCCGGCGAAGTCGCCGGCGCGGGTGGCGGCGATCCGCTCGTCGATCCGGCGCTGGACGTAGTAGCGCTTGGACTCACCGAAGATCATGCCGGTCTTGCGATAGAGGAACTCGCACAGACGCTGCAGCTCCTCCTCGGTGACCGGTGCGGGCGGCATCAGGACGCGGACCGGATATTGTCCAGCGCGACACGGATGGCGAAGGTCAGGAAGGGCTCGGACGGAAAACGGGCGGCGCAGCGTTCCAGCGCCGGCGCTGCCGAGGGATCGGCGATTTCGGTCAGCATCTCGACCGCCGCGCCGCAGACGTTCGCCGCCGTTTCGCGGTCGAGCAGATCGCACAGCAGCCTCGTGGCGTCAGGTCCGGGCAGCTCTCGCGCGATCTCGCAGCTGAGCAGTCTGACGTCGGGATCGGAGTCGGCGAGCAGTTCGGCCAGCCGCGGCGCGACGGCCGTCGGCATCGCCTTGAGCGCGTCGAGCGCGCCGGTGCGTATCCGCGCGTCGTCGGACCTCAGATGGGGCAACACCGCCTCGACGCTCCCGGGCGTCGCCGCCCGCGCCAGGCGGGTGAAGATCGCCTCGCGAACCCGCTCGTCGGTCTCCAGCCCCAGCGCCGTGGCCAGCATTTCGACGCCCTCCGGCGTCAGGGGCGCGGACCGCGCGGCGGACCAGCGCTCGTCGGCGGAGCCCCGCGTCAGGGCGGAGGGACCGGCCAGAGGAGGCGGGACGGCTTCGCCCCCGCCCTTGCGCACTAGTGGCATGGGACCAGGCTCCGCAAACGGCCGGCGATATCGGGCAGCGGCTCGACCCAGGTCGCGCCGTCGGCCCTAACCAGCTCGCCAGGCATGCCCCAGACGACGGCGGTCGACTCCGCCTCGGCGATGGTCGCGCCGCCCTGCGCCTTCAGCAACGTCATGGCCTCGGCTCCGTCATTGCCCATGCCGGTCATCAGCACCCCGACCAGCTGGCTGGCCGGAAGCTGGTCCATGGCGCTGCGCACCAGGCGGTCGGTGCTGGGATGCCAAGGGTAGTCCGGCTTCGACGGCGCCGCCATCGCGACCAGGCCAGACGCGCGTTTCGACAGCACCAGATCGGCGTCGCCCCGGCCGATGTAGACGGTCCCCGGCGTGATCGGCGTCGGTTGCCTCACCTCGGTGACCGTCAGCGCGCAAATGCCGTCGAGGCGCCGCGACAGCGGACCGGTGAAGCTGGAGGGCATGTGCTGCGCCACCAGGATCGGCCACGGGAAATCGGCCGGCAGCACGGTCAGCAGGGCTTCGAGCGCCGGCGGGCCGCCGGTGGATGTGCCGACCAGCACCACGCCGGCCCCGACCGCTCGTTCGGCCGCCGGCCTCGGCGCGCCGGTCGCCAGGGTCTGCGGCTGAAGCCGTCCGCCGATCCGGTGACGGACCCGCTCGGCCAGCCGTGCGCTGGAGCGCAGCTTGGCGCCCGCCGCCGCGCGGACCTTGGCGACGACCTGCGGGCCCCATTCCTCAATGTGCAGCGAGACCGCGCCGGAGGGCTTGGCGATGAAGTCGACGGCGCCCAGCCGCAGGGCCTCCAGTGTCGCCTCGGCGCCCGCGGCGGTCATTGACGAGACCATCACCACCGGGCTTGGCCGCTCGACCATGATGCGGTCCAGACAGGCCAGACCGTCGAGCTCGGGCATATGCACATCGAGGGTGATGACGTCGGGACTGAAGCTGTGCAAGCGCTCGAGCGCCTCCACCCCGTCCCGGGCGAACGCGAGTTCGAAGTCGGTCTCCTGCGCGAACACCTGGCCGAGCAGTTTCCTGACCAGCGCGGAGTCGTCGACGACCAGCAGTCGAGTCACACGGCGGCCTGCTCGGCGGTGAAGGCGTCGAGCAGCCCCTGTTCGGTGCGGGTCAACAGTTCGTTGGGATTGAGCAGCAACACGATACGAGAGCCCCCGGCGAGATTAGCGACGCCGTCCACCAAACGCCCGTTCTCGCCCGTTAGATCCGGCGCCGGCTCGATGAATTCTTCACGAACTTCAACAACCTCGGAGACGCTGTCGACGATCAGGCCTGCGCGGTGACGATCGGAGCGGACCACGACCAGCCGGCGGCGCGCGCCGTCCTCCAGCGCCTGCATGTCAAAGCGGCGACGCTGGTCCACCACAGGCAGCACTTCACCGCGCAGATTCATGACGCCTTCGAGGAAATCGGGCGTGCGCGGCACGCGGGTGACCCTGTCCGGAACCCGCGCCACTTCCTCGACCGCCTCGATCGGCAGGCCGAATTCCTCATCGCCGAGACGGAAGACGACGAACCGGCGGATCGTCCCTTGATCGGTATCCACGGCGGCCTCCTGTCCTATGTCGGCGACGTCGCCCAGCCGCGCCATGACATCCTCTCGAAACAGCTGTTCGGGCGCCAGGATGGAGATCAGGCGGCGGCCGCCCTCCCCGCGATAGATCGCCTTGATCCGGCTCTCGCCGCCGGTGCGAGCGGCCAGCACCGCCGGCGCTGGTTCGATGAGCGAGGCATCCGCGGGCAGAATGGCGCGCATGCGATCGACGACCAGGCCGACGGGGGCGCCGCCGACCCGCATCACCACGACCTGCTCACGTCCGGTCGCGGCTGCGGCCTCTGAGAAGCCGAGCAGCCTGCCCAGCGACAGCAGGGGCAGCAGCCGGTCGCGATAGCCGGCCACGCCCAGCACCAAGGCGTCGCTGCCGGGCACGATGGCGACGCCGGCGGGCAGCGGCACGATTTCGCTGACCGCGTCCAGGTCGAAAGCCAGCTCCTGACCCGCGACCTCGAAGGTCACCAGCTTGCCTTGGGCTGCCTGGGCCTCCACCGGCGACGCGCCGCCGGCGTCCGGACGTGCGTCGCGATGCCCTCGGGCGCGCTGGACGAAGGCTGCGGCCAGCAGAGGCTGGATGTCGAGGATCTTGACGGCCCCGCCCTCACCGTCCGCGAAGGTCCCCTTGAGCAACTCGCCCGGCCCGGCGGCCAACTGCGCCTGATCGGTCTCAATCCGGTCGCCGGCGACCAAGACCAGCGCCTCGACCGCATCCACCACCAGCGCGACCGGCGAGAGTCCCGTCAGAACGAGCGCGCGGCCTTCCAAGACCGCCTCGGCCTCGTCGCGACCGAGCACGCCGCGCAGGCTGGCGACGGGGATGACCGCACCGCGCAAATTCGCCAGCCCCAGCAGACTCTTCGGTCCCTGCGGAAGCCGCGCGACGGCCGGCACACGAATGACTTCCGTCACCTCCGTGGCGGGCAAGGCGTAGCGATCGCCGCCCGCGCGGAAGGTAATGAAGCGCGACAGCGTCCCGAGCTCCGCCGTGACGGAGGGCTCAGCCATTCTGCTGTTTCAATTCGTCGGCGAGGGCCGCGATTTCCTCGATGGCGGCGGCCAGGTCCTCGGCGCCCTTCGCCTGTTCGGAAGACGCCGTCGCGGCCTGGCGGGACGCCGCGCTCGCCTCCTCCGCCGCAGCCGCGATCTGGCGCGCGCCGTCGGCCGTTTGCGCCGTCGCGGTCTGGATCGCCTGGGCGCCGGCCAGGATGGTCTGGTTGGCCGCGCGCATGGCGCCGACGTCCGCGTCGAGCCGTTCAAGAGTCGTGGCGATGCCGCGGTTGTTCTGGATCTCGAGCTCGGCCGTCACCACGATCTGCTCCAGATCGCGCCGCAGTTCCGCGATCTGGTCGAGGATGGCCCGGGCGGTATCCTTGGCGCGGTCGATGCTCTCGGAGGCTTCGCGCGCGAGGGTCCGGATATCGTTGGAGACCACGGCGAACCCGCGCCCGGCGTCCCCGGCGCGCGCCGCCTCCACCGAGCCGCTGACGGCCAGCATGGTCGTCTGCACGGCCACCAGACCGATGGAGTCGACGGTTTTCTCGATCCGCCGGCCGGTCGCTTCGAGACGCACCAGCGCCGCCAGGCTGGCCTGCGTCGTCTCGGCCGCCAACCCGACGCCTTCGACCAGCTTGCCGACCGCCGTCCGGCTCTCCTTGAGCGCAACCTCGACGGTCTGGACGCGGTCGTAGGCGTCCGACGCATTGGTCCGCGCCACATCGGCGCTCGCCTCGATCTGGGCCAGGGCGGCGGAGGTTTCCTGCGTCGCCGCCGCCTGCTGCTGCGAGCCGCGGGTGATCTGCTCGACGGCGGCGAGGATTTCGGTCGCCGCGCTGGAGAGCTCCTGAATCGTCGCCGAAAGCTCTTCCGCGGCCGCGCTGATCTGCTCGGCCGCCGCCTCGTCGGCGTCGCCGGCGCGCAGATTGTCGGCGAGACCGGCCAGCGATTGGGCCGCGACCTGTCCCTGATCGAGCGACTGGGCCTGCTGCTGGATCGCCGTCTGGGCCTGGCCGGCGGCGGCCGACTGCTCCTCGGCCGCGCTCGCGACCTGCTCGGCGCCACGCTGCGCTTCGGTGGCGGCGCGTTCCGCCTCCATGGCCGCGTTGAGAATGTCCTCGCTGCCGGAGCCGACCTTGATCATGTCGCCACGCAGGGCGTCGAGGGCCGCGACCACCGCCGCGCCGCTGCGGGCTTCCGCCACCGCCGTATCGGCCGCCGTCCCGATGGCGGCGACGATGTCGCGCACTTCGGCCTGGATCGACTCCGCAAGCGTCTGCACGTCGCCCGCGCTCTTCTCCGAGGTCTCGGCCAGCGCCCGGACCTCTTCGGCCACCACGGCGAAGCCGCGGCCGTGATCACCCGCGCGGGCCGCCTCGATGGCGGCGTTCAGCGCCAGAAGATTGGTCTGGTCGGAGATCCGCGTGACGGTGACGGTCAGTTCGCCGATGTCTCGCGCCCGCAGATCCAGTTCGCCGATCGTGCTCGCCGAACTGGCCTGGCGCTGGGCGTTACGTTCGATGGCGCGGACCGAAGTCGTGATCTGAACCGCGGTTTCGGCCAGCACGCCCTGCACCGCCTCGGTCCGTCGGCGCGAGGCCTCGGCCTGGGCGCGCGCGGTGGTCAGGTTCTCAACGATGCTGCCGATCGCCGCGAACTGTTCCTGGGCCCCGCCGGCCGCCTCATCGGCGCCGGCCGCGATCTGCTCCATGGACCGGCGCAGCTCTTCCGCGGCGGCGGCGGCCTGGGTCAGGCCGCTGGCCAGCTGCTCGGTCGCCGCGGCGACGCGTTCGGAGACCTTGTCCCTCTTGCCGCCTGCCGCGGACCGCGCCGTCGGCGCCCGCTGCGGCGCGGCAGGTTGCAGCGCCCTTTCAGCCGATACGGCGGGTTTCCGGGAAGCGATCTTGGAGGTCTTGACCAGAGCCATTGTCTTCTCGGCAGCAGCATGTGACTCCGGTCGAACCCGGACGCGCGTATCGGGCCATTCTTTCGCCCCGCACGACAGCGAAGTCTACACCTTCGCCCGGTCAAGAGCGCCGGGTGATCACCGCGCGCATTGACGATCCAGCGCACATCGCCGCGTCATCGGGATAGCGGCATCGATGCCGGAGAGGTGAGGCTCGATCATGCCAAGGCCAACCGAGTGGCGCTAAAGCGTGTCGAAGACCAGAATTCGGCATTGCCGCCACATCGCAAAAGTCGATCGCGGCCCATCATCGGCGATCGGCCGGCGCCTGCTGGGCTTTCTCCGCCGGCCCGAATGAGCGCTGGCGCCGCTCACCGAGTCACGACTCCAACGGCGTTGCGCCCAATGCCGCGGCGCGGGCCTTCAGAGCGGCATAACATTCACAGGCGGCGCTCTCGAGCACGCGCCGATCCAGCACCCTGATCTGACCCCGGCTGTAGATGATCCCCCCAAGGTTCACGAGGGTCTGAGCGGCTTCGGTCACGGTAGTCCGCTGGCAACCGAGCAGGGCGGCCAGTTCTTCCTGCGTAAATCGGAGGGTCTGCGAGGAGGACATGTCGAGCGCGGTCAGGAGCCATCTGGCCAGCCTGGCGGACAGCACATGGCGGGCGTTGCAGGCTCCAACCTGCGCCGCTTGCTCCTGGTAGAACTGGGTGAGTTCAAGCAGACGCACCATGAATGTGACGCTGGTTCGCTGCAGCGCGCGCACCGCGGACGCCGGACCGACGAACGCACTCCCGGCCGCCCGGACCTTGACCTGCCAACTGCACGGCCGATCAGACATGATCGGCGCCAGCCCGCCAAGGCCTTCGCGACCCACCATGGCCACCTCGACCGTGGCGCCGTCGGCGAGCTGGACGACGTTCGCCAACTGCGCCGTGAGCGGGAAGACCGCGCGTTCGACGCGCTCTCCCTGTTCAACGACGACTTCGCCGACGTCGAGATCCATGAGCCTCAACTGGCGTTCAAGTTCCGCCTGATCGCTCTGAGGAAGGGAGGCCAGAAAGACGTTGCCGCTGAAATCGGTCATGCCGGGTTAATGCCCGTATCGGCAAACGGCTCCCGCCACCCGGGCGCAGCAACGAAACCGAACTGGAAAATCCACGGGGGTCTGGGGGCGACGCCCCTGCCCGCGCGTCGATCATCGCCCCGGATCCGTCCGCCGGGTGACGATCGCGCCGACCGCCGCGATCCGCTCCACGTCCGCGTATGCGCTGCGGCGCAGTTCGCCGCCGAAGATGTCCGGATCGATTTCAGCGTAGGCGAGCGTAAATTTGTCTCTGGGCGCCGCAGCCTCAAGCCGCTCGCGGAATTGATCGACTCCGCCGTTCAGAATGGCGCTGCCCGTATAGAGGATGAACCGTCCTCCAGGCGCGAGATGGCCCATGCCTTCGACGACCCAGTCCAGCGACAGCCGCGCGCCATGCAGGTCGCCGCCGTCCTTGTAGGTCCGACCCGATATGCCGGCGACATAAGGCGGATTGGCGACGATCAGATCGACGGGCGCGGTGACGCCGGTCAGGCCGGGCGCCAGCACCCGGGACACGATCTTCCCCGCATGCGCGGCGTTGGCGGCCGCCAGCCGCAGGGCGGCGGGATTGATGTCGCTCAGCAGCACGTCGGCTCCGGGATGGAGGTCGGACGCGATCAGGCCTCCAACGCCCGCGCCCGTTCCGATATCGACGATGGAACGCACGGCCCGACCGGCCGCCTCACGCGCGATCAGATCGGCGAACCGGTAGGAATCGGGCCCCAGAAACACCGCTTCGGCGCCGCTCGCCGGGGCGGAGTGAAGGAACAGGCGGCCGCGGACCGTGGAGACACGGACACGGCTACGCAGTCCGTCCTCCGTGCGCGACAGCATGCCGGCTGCGCTCACAAGCGCGACCAGCGACGGGTCAAGCTGATGCTCGGCGAAAACGCAGCTCCAGCCGAAGATATCGCGCAGGTCTGGATTGCGCCGTGCGGGGCGCTGAGCCATGCGCCGACAGGTCGATGATGTCGGCGTCACGAAGTGATAGCCGCGCGCTTCCAGCTCACCCAACAGCTGGACGAGCGCGCCGCCACTGTCCAGCGGAACAACGTCCTCCGTGGGCCGAAGCAATGTCGCGGTCATGACGCCGCCGAGACGGCGATCGCAAGCAGTTCGGGCGTGGCCGGCACGCGGATCAGCGGAACCTCGCCAGCGGTGTCGGAGAGGTGTTGCGACTCCCCCGCCGCCAGCGTCTCGGCGGTCAGCAACGCGCTGGCGTGCGGATGAATGCGCCGGAGCCGGGACAGCAAAGCCGCCCCGTCCGTTCCGCCGCCCAGGTGAAGCGGGCAGACGACGAGGTCGATGACGTCCTGCGACGGACGAGTCTCGGCTTCTCCCGCGCTGACCTGTTCGACGATCCAGGACGCCGCTTCCAATTGCGCGCCGATGCCCGTTTCCGAGCCGGACGTCACCAACAGGGCCCGCCCCATGTCAGACCGCCACGGCCAGAGGCGTCCACAGCTTCGCGCGATAGGCGTCGAAGCAGCGCTCGCCACAGGCCAGCCGCATCAGCGCGCCTTCGGCGATGAACTGCGCGCAGTTCGGATCGGCTTCGACGAGTGGTCGCAGCACCTCGGCGTTCCAGGCCTCCGAATGCTTGACGTCGAGCGTGGCGTGCAGCGCGAAGTATCGTCGCTCCTTGCCCACGCCCAGTCGCTTCAGCCCGTCGGCCACGAGGCCGGCGCGCCATGGCGCGGTCAGCTCCACGGCCCCGAGCGCGCCGACGGCGTGATAGGCGTAACGGCGCGTCGTGGCGAAGGCGACCAGGGTGTTGCCCAGCGCCAGCGACGGGGTGACCGTCCCCTCGATGGTCGGGTTCAGGTCGAGCGCGCGGGCCAGCTTGTCGAGCATCGGCCCGTGCATGCCGTGTTCACCGCCGTGGCCCATCTCGTCCCAGTAGTTGCGGGCCAGTTCGAGCTTGGCGCGGGTCGGCATCTTGATCTGGGTCAGCGCGACGAGGTCATCGAAGCCCGCCTCGCCGGCGACTTCCTGCAGCAGGAACCAGCGCATCTCCTCGAGGCTGGCCTCCTCGGCCAGCCAAGGGAACAGCGGGTCGTTCTGCCCGGGACCGTTTTCCTTCAGGGCCTCGAACCAGGCGATGAAGCCTTCGACGTCTGTCGGAACAGACCGGGCCTCGCCGCGGATGGCGCGCCGCGACGCTTCGATATAGGCGCCTTCCAGAAGGCGCATCTCCGCTTCCTCGCGAAGATCGTCTTCCCAGGTGTCGGTCGGAACGCCGACGGCGAGCCGCTTGTGGTTCCACCGGGCGAGCCGGCGCTGAATGGCCGGATCCCGGAAATCGATCGTCTCAACGTTCCAGTCAGCGGTCAGGATTCTCGGATACATGGCCGTCCCCATGGAGTTGCAAGGCTGCCTATACGCCCGGCGCCAGCGGTCGGTTCCTAAGTCTGATTGCCGACTGATACGCCCCGCACGAAAGCTTGCTTTTGTCGTCTTGCCGACCTTTGGCGAAATAAACAGACCCGCCGGAACCGCCCCCAATACTTGACGTTCTCGCTCCGCCTCAGCGTCAGGCTTCAAGTGTTCGGGATCGCAAATGTCAGTGTCAAAAGAGGGTTGGGTTCGTTTTTCGATCCGTCAAACGGACCGGGGCTGGGCGTGGTCGACCCGCGACTATTTCGACCAGCCGCGCTCCAGTGGCCTCGCCACCTCCCGCGCCATCGCCGCGGCGATGGTGCTTCGCGAGATCGCCCGGCTTTCGGAACCCCCCGCCGAACTGTCAAGCACGCCGGATCGGAAGGCCGCGTGATGCGCGTTCTGGAAACCGCTGCCTACCGCGGGCCGCACCTGTACAGCGCCCGGCCGATGATCCGCATTCAGGCCGACATCGGCCAGCTCGAGGCCTGGCCGTCCAACCGCATTCCCGGCTTCGTCGACGGCCTGCTGGCGCGCCTTCCGGGGCTGGAGAACCATGGCTGCTGCTACAAGACGCCCGGCGGCTTCGTCCGGCGTCTGCGCGAGGGCACCTGGGCCGGCCATATCGTCGAACATGTCGCGCTTGAGCTGCAGACCCTGGCCGGCGCGCCCGTGACGCGCGGCAAGACGCGCTCGGTGAGGGGCCGCCCGGGCGTCTACAACATTCTCTATACATACCAATCCGAGGACGCTGGACGCCTGGCCGGCCGTCACGCGCTGGCGCTGGTGAATTCGCTGCTGCCGCAGGAGCTGCGCGGGCTCGAAGGGCTGGACCTCGTCGCTCCCGCCGGCAAGGCGCTGGAAGCCCCGTTCGATATCAACGCCGCCATCGCCGACCTGAGCGCCCTGGTGAAGCGCGCGCGGCTCGGCCCGACGACGCAGTCGCTGGTCGACGAGGCCCGCCGCCGCCGGATCCCGGTCACCCGCCTCAACGACCAGAGCCTTATCCAGCTCGGCTGGGGCGCGAACCAGAAGCGCATCCGCGCCAGCATCACCGGCGAGACCTCGCTGGTGGCCGTCGAGACCGCCGGCGACAAGAACCTGACCAAGCGCCTGCTCACCGAAGTCGGCGTGGCGACCCCGAAAGGCGCCCTGGTCCGCACCGCCGACGAGGCCATCGCCGCCGCGCTGCGTCTGGGGACTCCCGTCGTGGTCAAGCCGCTGGACGGCAACCACGGTCGGGGCGTCAGCCTCGACCTGCGCACGCCGGACCAGATCCGCTGGGGCTTCGAGCAGGCGGTGATCCACAGCCGCCAGGTCATCGTCGAGCAGCAGTACGATGGTCACGACTACCGCATCCTCGTCGTCGGCGGGAAGGTGGTCGCGGTCGCCGAGCGTGAACCGGCTCACGTCGTCGGCGACGGTCGCCAGACCATCGAGGCGCTGGTCGCCCAGATCAACCAGGACCCCCGGCGCGGCGCGGGTCACGAGGCGGTCATGACCCGGATCGTCATCGACGATCACGTGCGGGACATGCTGTCCCGCGTCGACCTGACCCCGACCTCGATTCCGGCGGTCGGCCGCAAGGTCCAGCTGCGCGCCACCGCCAACCTGTCGACCGGCGGCACGGCGATCGACCGCACCGACGAGATCCACCCCGTCAACGCCGCCATGGCGCGCCGCGCGGCCTTGACCGTCGGTCTGGACGTCGCCGGCATCGACTTCATCGCGCCGGACATCACCCGATCCGTGCGTGAGACCGGCGGCGGCATCGTCGAGGTCAACGCGGCCCCCGGCTTCCGCATGCATCTGGCGCCGTCGCAGGGCCAGCCGCGCAACGTCGCCAAGGCCGTCATAGACAACCTGTTCCCCGCCGGCTCCCGAGCCCGAATCACGGTCGTGGCCATCACCGGCACCAATGGCAAGTCGACCACCGGCCGGATGACCTCGGCCATCCTGCGCCGCCACGGCCTGACGGTCGGCCTGACCAACACCAGCGGCGTCTATGTCGACGACGACCTGATCGTCGCCTCCGACGCCAGCGGGCCGAAGAGCGCGCGAATGCTGCTGCGTGACCCGACGGTCCAGGCCGCGGTGCTTGAGACCGCGCGTGGCGGCATCCTGCGCGAGGGCCTGGCCTTCGACCGCTGCGACGTCGGGGTCGTGCTGAACGTCACCGCGGATCACCTCGGCCTGAAGGGCATCGACACGCTGGAGGACCTCGCGGCGGTCAAGTCGGTGATCACCGAGTCGGTCTCGCCGCGCGGCTGCAGCGTGCTGAATGGCGACGACCCGCTGACCATCCGCATGGCGCGCCACGCCGGCGGCCGGATCGCCTGGTTCACCATGCAGGGCGGGCCGGACCTGCCGCCGTTCCTGCAGAAACACCTCGCGGACGGCGGTGTCGTCGTGTCGCGCGAGGCGTCCATCCGGGGCGGGCTGATTGTCCTGCAGGAGGGCGCGCATCGCATCGAGATCATGGAGGCCGGCGACATCCCGGCGACCCTGAACGGCGCGGCCGAGTTCAACGTCGCCAACGCCCTGGCGGCGGTCGCCGCGGCCCATGCCCTGCGCGTGCCGGTGACCACGATCGTCGCGGGGCTGAAGGCTTTCAACTCGACCTTCGAGGAGAACCCGGGCCGGCTGAACGTCTTCGACACCCAGGGCTTCCGCGTCATCATGGACTACGCCCACAACCCGGCCGCGCTGCGGGCCCTGGGCGAGATGATCCACAAGATCCGCCACAACTACGGTCGAGTCATCGGCGTCACGAGCATGCCGGGCGATCGGCGGGACGAGGACATTCGCGAGATCGGCGAGATCTCCTCGGGCATCTTCGACCTGACCATTTTCCGCGAGCGACCCGACGGCCGGGGCCGCGAGGCCGGCGGGGTCATCGCCCTGCTTGAGGACGGCGCCCGCGCGGCCGGGGTCGAACCGCACCGCGTGCGGT
>Ga0247813_10001960_pt1 | contig 14701 bp, 16 predicted proteins | sample UWRJL169409C1_FD_180719 | JGI IMG/M metagenome (GOLD analysis project Ga0247813, IMG submission 180719) | Plant litter microbial communities from Arlington Agricultural Research Station in Wisconsin, United States - UWRJ-L169-409C-1 | ecosystem: Environmental > Terrestrial > Plant litter >... | reverse complement strand
CCATTCCGAACCCGGAAGCTAAGCCCCTCTGCGCCGATGGTACTGCACGGGAGACTGTGTGGGAGAGTAGGTCGCCGCCGGACAACCATTCAACAAGAGCCCACCCCTTTCGAGGGGTGGGCTCTTGTCGTACCCGCATAGTTTTTCGTCGCACGTCGCACGTCGCACGTCGCACGTCGCACGTCGCACGTCGCACGTCTGCAGTCGCAACCGAGCAGATCCCTCGCTCTTCGTCACTCGAACTGGCCCCGGGCCAGCGTCCGAGAGTGACGAAGAGAACGCCGGATAGGCCCCTGAGTGATGAAGGGAACGCCCCGGAGCGGCATGTTGGTGCGCGTGCGGGTCTACGGTCGTGGGATGACTCTGACCACGCTGACCGTCTTCGCACGTGACGGTTTTGAACTCCGCGCGCAGCGGGGCGGCCCCAAGGGCGCCCCTACTCTTGTCCTCCTGCAGGGCCAGGCAAACTCCCACAGGTGGTGGACGGGACTGCGCGAGCGCTTCGAGGACAGCCTGAGACACTGACGATCGACTACCGCGGAACTGGCGGCAGCCGTGGGCCTGTCGAAGAATGGACGACCGACACCTTTGCCGACGACGTCGCAGACGTCCTGGGATACCTCAACATCACCAGCGCGGCTGTGTACGGGACGTCCATGGGCGGGCGCATCGCGCAGAAGCTGGCCATCAGCAGGCCCGGCCTCGTGTCAGCGCTCATTCTCGCGTGCACATCCCCAGGTGGAGAGCTCGCCGTCGAGCGCAGCACCGAGACTCGCCTCTCGATCGCCCGCGCGGAACCGGGCGACGGCCGCCGGGTCCTCCACGACCTCTTCTACACACCGCAGTGGCCGGGGACCCCCGAGCGGAGTCACCTGCTCGGTGATCCCACGATGAGTCGCGCGGAGGCCCGAGCCCACCTCAGGGTGAGCGGACGTCACGACGCCTCGGCTGAGCTCGGTCAGATCACCGCACCGACGCTCGTGCTGCACGGCGACGACGACCTCATGACACCCGTCGTGAATGCAGAGCGGCTCGCTGAGCACATCCCTGGCGCTGACCTCACGACCTACCCCGGGTACAGGCACGGATTCTTCGAGGAGCTGGCGGACGAGGTGACAGCCGAGATCCGAGACCACCTCGTGGTCCACGGGGTCCTCCCGGAGCCTGCGCTCGTCTGACGGGATCGCGCTCGTCCGTCTGCGCCGCGTTCGTCCGTCGACGCCACGCTGGTCTGACGAGACCGCGGCCCTGAGGCCACTGTGGCGCAGCCTGTCTCAGGTCGAGAGCTCTCGTGCACAGCTGATGCAGAGAGCAGCCGCCGGCCTCGCCTCGAGGCGCCCGTCGGTGATGTCACGGCCGCACCGGGTGCACGTCCCATAGGTGCCCTGTCGTACCCGGGCGAGCGCGAGGTCGACCTCGTCGATCTGCGACAGGACCGACCGCCGCATGCCCGTGGCGTGCGACCACTGCGTCGACGTGGTCGCGCCTTCGGGGTCGTGCTCGTCGTCGTCCGTGCCGTCGGTCTTGGCCGAGCGGGCGGAGTCGAGGTCGGAGTCGACACGCTCCAGCTCGAGGACAAGCTCGGCTCGACGCGCCGTCAGGAGCTCGTTCGCTGTGGTGTGGTCCATCGCCCCCACCTTGCCGCGCCCTGAGGCGCGCCGCATCCTGCACCGAGCCGAGCCGAGCCGAGCCGAGCCGAGCTGCGCCCGTCCGGGACGCCGGTCCCCTCCTAGCCTCGGTCGCGGCTCGGGCGGCACCTGGACCGCGTCAACGCTCGGCGGGTGTCTCGACCCCGTCGGCGATCACGGTGACCTCGTCCTGGTCGACGACCACGAACCCGCCGGTCACCGTGCAGCTCACGGAGTCGCCCGAGGGTGTGTGGATCGTGACGGTGCCGTTCCTGAGCTCGGTCGCGAGCGGCTGCCGGCGAGGGAGGATGCCGAGCGACCCGGTCGCAGCCGGGACCGTCACTGCCGTCGCCGCACCGGACCAGAGCTCGCCCTCAGGGGCGACGACGGTGACCTGCAGGACGGTCGTACCTGCGGCTTCGGCGCTCATGATCGAGCCTGCGGCATCCGGGCTGCAGCCCTCGGTGGGTGCGTGGCTAGGGAGAGCGGTGCGTACATGGTCGTTCCTCTCGTGGAGCGGTGCCCCCGCTCTGAGCCGTCGTCGGGCGCGGCTCCGGTCCGCTCCTCGCCCAGGAGGGTGCGGAGCGGCCTGGCGGTGGGGGTCGTCCCCACCATGCCAAGCCAGACCTGGGACCGCGTGAGCCCTTCGGCTCGGTCCCTGCGCGTCAGCGGGTGTAGAGGGCCTCGCCAGTCCGCGGTCCGACCGTCACCCGGACCTGGGCCCGGATGTGTGCGAGCACGTCCTCGGTGCTCCGTCCCTCGGAGAGCGTCGCCGTCACGGAGATGTGGAGGATCGCGGAGACGACGTGAGTCGGAGTGGCGGCATCCCCGGTCGAGATCCCACGGCCCTCCCTTGACAGATCTTCTGAGTGCGCTCAGTATTGAGTGAACTCGGATCAGTCGACGACCAGAAGAGCCCAGGAGGGCGACGTGGGAGAGCAGCGGACAGCACAGAGATGGGTAGACGTCCCGACGTCGACGGTCTCGGCAGCCGGTGCTGACATCGTCTACCGTGAGCTCGGACCACGGACCGGCGTCCCCCTCGTCGCGCTGACGCACCTCGGTGCGAACCTCGACGACTGGGACCCGCGCATCATGGACGGGCTCGCCGAGGAACGGCACGTCGTCGCCATCGGCTACCGCGGCGTCGGCGCGTCGACGGGCCAGGTGCAGGGCAGCATCGAGGGGATGGCTGCCGACGTCGTCGCCGTGGTCGAGGCCCTCGGCCACGAGCGCGTCGACCTCTTCGGCCAGTCGATGGGTGGGATGGTCGCCCAGGCCGTGGCCGTCCGGGCGCCCTACCTCGTCGACAGGCTCGTCCTCGCGAGCTCGGGCCCCGCGGGCGGCACCGGCCTCGCGCGGCTGCCACGGGTGATGGTCGCAGGCACCCTGCGGGCGCTGCTCACGCGCAGGGACCCGAAGGAGATCCTCTTCTTCACGCGCACCCCCGCGGGCCGCGCGGCCGCGAAGGCCTACCTCGTGCGGCTCGAGGAGCGCACGACGGACCGAGACGCCGCGGTCTCGCTCTCTGCCCTACGCGCACAGCTCGGTGCCGTCCGCCGCTGGGGCTCGCTCCCGGCGCAGGTCCTCTCGGCGGTCACTACCACCGTGCTCGTCGTCCACGGCGACAGCGACGTGCTGGTGCCCCCGGTCGACGCAGACGAGCTCGCCGGCAGGTTGCCCTCGACGGACGTGCACATCCTTCCCGACGCCGGCCACGGCGCCGTCGCGCAGCACGGACGGCAGGTGGTCGCCACGATGCTCGACCACCTCCGTCGCCCCACCACCACGCACCACGACCAGGAGAAGACATCATGAGAGCGTTCGTCGTCACGTCGTACAAGGGCCTGCTGCACGAGGCGGACGTCCCCGAGCCCACCGTCGGGGACCACGACGTCCTCGTCCAGGTCCGGGCGGCCGGGCTGAACCAGCTCGACGAGAAGATCCGTGAGGGCGAGTTCAAGCAGATCCTCCCGTACAGGCTCCCGCTCACCCTGGGGCACGACGTCGCCGGGACCGTCGTCCGCGTCGGCTCGAAGGTCCGGGGCTTCGCGGTGGGTGACGAGGTCTACGCCCGCCCCGGCAAGGACCAGATCGGCACCTTCGCCGAGCGCGTCGCCGTCGCCGAGCAGGACCTCGCGCTCGCGCCGACCTCGATCACCGTCGAGGAGGCCGGGTCGCTGCCGCTCGTCGCGCTCACCGCCTGGCAGGCGCTCGTGGTCAAGGGCACGGTCCGTCCTGGTCAGAAGGTGCTCATCCACGCCGGCGCCGGTGGTGTCGGCTCCGTCGCGATCCAGCTGGCCAAGCACCTCGGCGCGACGGTCGCGACCACGGCCAGCGCCTCGAACGCAGACTTCGTGCGGGAGCTCGGCGCCGACGTCGTCATCGACTACCGCTCTCAGGACTTCGAGGCCCAGCTGAGCGGCTACGACCTGGTGCTCGACAGCCTCGGCGGCGAGAACCTCGAGAAGTCGCTGCGCGTGCTGCGCCCGGGTGGCAAAGCCGTCGGTATCTCCGGCCCTCCAGACCCGACCTTCGCGCGCGAGGCAGGGCTCAACCCCGTGCTGCGCCTGGCGATCACGGCGCTCAGCCGGAAGGTCCGCAAGCAGGCCAAGAAGCTCGGAGTCACCTACGAGTTCCTCTTCATGGGCCCGAGCGGCGAGCAGCTCCGCCAGATCGCCGCCCTCGTCGACTCGGGCGTCCTGCGCCCGGTGGTCGGGAAGGTCTCGGGCTTCGACGAGACGCCCCAGGCCCTCGCGGCGCTCGCCAAGGGCGGGATCCGCGGGAAGGCTGTCGTCACGGTCCCGTCGCACCCCGCAGGGGACCCGTCATGAGCACTCACGACGAAACCGTTGTCACCTCGTACGCGCAGGCTCCGGCCCGGACCGTCACCGCGGGCGGCGTCACCTACGCCTACCGCGAGCTCGGGCCGAAGGGCGGCATCCCCGTCGTGTTCTTCGTCCACCTGGCCGCGACGCTCGACAACTGGGACCCGCGCATCGTGGACCCGATCGCGCAGGGCCGCCACGTCATCACCTTCGACCAGCGTGGGGTCGGGGCGTCGAGCGGGAGGGTCCCGAAGACGATCGAGGAGGCGGCGGACGACGCCTACACCTTCATCAGGGCCCTCGGTCACGAGACGATCGACATCTTCTCCTTCTCTATGGGCGGGATGATCGCGCAGGACCTCGTGGTCAAGCACCCCGAGCTCGTGCGCAGGCTCGTGCTCACCGGGACCGGTCCCCGGGGCGGCAAGGACATGGACAAGGTCGTGCGGACCACCTACTACGACGTCCTGCGCGCCACGCTGACCCGCTCCGACCCCAAGGAGTTCCTCTTCTTCAACCGCAACGCGACGGGCAAGCGTGCTGCGAAGGCGTTCGTGCAGCGGCTGCAGGAGCGCACCGTCGACCGCGACGCGAAGATCTCGACCAGGGCGTTCCAGACCCAGCTCAGCGCGATCCAGAAGTTCGGCCGCTCGGCCCCCTCGGACCTGTCGGTCATCACCCAGCCGACGCTCATCGCCAACGGTGACGACGACCGCATGGTCCCCTCGGTGCTCTCCGAGGAGCTGCACCGCCGGATCGCCGGCTCCGAGCTGATCATCTATCCGGACTCCGGTCACGGCGGCATCTTCCAGCACCACGAAGAGTTCGCCCCCGTCGCGGTGAGGTTCCTCGCGCCCTGAGCGCGACGAGCGTGCACGAGGCCCGATCTGTCCTGCGGCAGACCGGGCCTCGTGCTGTGCTCTCGACCGGCCGCGCCTCGTGCTGTGCTCTCCTCGGCGAGCCGCGCGCAGCGCTCTCCCGGGGGTGCCCGATGCCGCCCATGAGGGCGAGCAGCGTCGACATCTCCTGCCGGCGGCACCGTCTGGGCACGACGATGCCGCCGGCAGGAGATGTCGTCTCCGTGCCGGCGGCATCCTCGAGCGGTCAGGCCTCGGCGTGCTCGGTGCCTGCGGTCGTCTTCGCGAGCTCGGGGTACAGCGCCTCGAGCGGTGCGCTGAGGGCAGCCTTGAGCTGGACCGAGGTCTGGTCGGCGAGGACCTCGTACTCGTCGGCCTCGACGGCGTCGAGGACCTGGCGGACCAGGTCGGCCGGGTCGAGCTTGGGGTCGGTCGAGTGCGCGGCCATCGCGGTGTCGACGTAGCCGACGTGCACCCCGACGACGTGGACGCCCTGCGGGGCGAGCTCGATGCGCAGCGAGTTGGTGGCCGACCACAGGGCAGCCTTGGTGGCGCTGTAGATGCCCGAGACGGCGTACCAGGCGAGCGCCGAGTGGATGTCGACGATCACGGAGGAGCCGTTCGCGACGAGGACGGGCGCGAAGGCACGGGCGAGGAACAGCGGGCCGAGGAAGTTGGTCTCGACGTTCGACCGGATCTCCTCGTCGGTGTGGCTGAGGATCCCGGGGGAGGACACCGACGCACCGGCATTGTTGACCAGGACCGTGACGTCAGGGGCGGCTGCGACGGCCGCGGCGATCGACGCACCGTCGGTCACGTCGAGGGTGAGGGGCACGACGCGCTCGTCGTCCCACTCGCGCGGGTTCCGGGCGCTCGCGTAGACCTTGCTGGCACCGCGGGCGAGGGCGTCGTGGACGAAGTGTGTCCCGATGCCTCCGTTCGCTCCGGTGACGAGGACGACTGCTCCGTGGAGTGCAGGCATGGTGGGCTCTCTTTCGGGTGGCCCCGGCGCGGGTCGGCGCGGCGGGGAGAGGGGGGCAGGGGATGGTGCATGGGCCCGGGCGGACCTGGGCGGTCCGCCCGGCGGTGCGGCTGTGCTCAGGCCTGCGCGAGCGTGAGGTAGTCGGTGTAGCCCGACTCGCCGCCGCTGTAGAAGGTCGAGGGGTCGGGCTCGTTGAACGGGGCGTCGGTCCGCAGGCGCTCGACCACGTCAGGGTTGGCGAGCGCCCAGCGGCCGAGCGGGGCGATGTCCGCGAGGCCGGCCTCGATGTCGTCGCCGATCTGCTCGCGGGTGCGCCCGTAGCGGACCACGACGACGGCTGTCGGCCAGGTGTCGCGGAAGGAGCGCAGCAGCTCGTCGTCTCCGACGTGGTGCACGTGCAGGTAGGCGAGGTTCAGCGTGGCGAGCTCGCCGACGAGGTGCTGGTACTGCGCGTGGACGTCCTCGCGCGAGCCCTCGTCGATCCCGCCGAGCGGCATGGACGGCGAGATGCGGATGCCGACGCGGCCCGCGCCGATCTCGTCGGCGACGGCGCGGGCGACCTCGACGACCAGGCGCGAGCGGTTCTCGACGGAGCCGCCGTAGGAGTCTGTGCGGTGGTTCGCGTTCGGGGAGAGGAACTGGTGCAGCAGGTACCCGTTGGCGGCATGGATCTCGACGCCGTCGGCGCCGGCCTCGATCGCCGAGGCTGCCGCGTGGCGGAACTCGTCGACCACGGCTGCGATCTCCTCGGTCTCGAGGGCGCGCGGGGTCGGGCTGGTCTGCGGGCCTGTCGGCGTGAACATCTCCTGCTCCGCGGAGATCGCCGAGGGCGCGACGGGCTGGCGGTGGTGCGGGGTGTTGTCCGGGTGCGAGACGCGACCAGCGTGCATCAGCTGGACGAATAGCGCGCCGCCGCCTGCGTGCACGGCATCGGCGACGCGGCGCCAGCCCTCCACGTGCTCGGAGGTGTAGATGCCGGGGGTGCCGAGGTATCCCTGGCCGTCGGCCGAGGGCTGCGTGCCCTCGGTGATGACCAGGCCGAGGGAGGCGCGCTGCCCGTAGTACGTCGCGACGAGAGGACCGGGAGTGCCGTCGGCCTCCGCGCGGTTGCGCGTCATCGGGGCGAGAGCGAGGCGGTGCGGGAGCTCGACGCGCCCGAGCGTGAAGGGCTGCCAGAGAGAGGAGGCCATGGGTGGTCCTTCGTGGTGTCGTGGGAAGATGGCGGTCGCTTCCGAGCAGATCCGGTAGCGACTATGCTCATAACTGAGCGCAATCATCATCTATTCCCGGAGGACGGCAGCCATGTCACCCGACCCCCAGCAGCCCGGTCGGCGCGAGCGCAACAAGCAGGAGAAGCTGCGCCGCATCACCGAGGCCGCGAGCCGGCTCTTCGCCGAGCGCGGGGTCGACGAGGTCACCACCCAGGAGATCGCCGACGCCGCCGACATCGGCACGGGCACCCTGTTCCTCTACGCGAAGAACAAGGGCGAGCTGCTCCTCCTGGTCCAGAACTCGACCTACACCGACGCTCTCGTCCGCGGGACCGAGTCCGCCGCCGGGCTCGACGACCCGCTCGAGGCCGTCATGGCGATCGTCCGACCCGTGGTCGAGTGCAACCGCAAGCAGGTCGACAACGGGCGCACCTACCTGCGCGAGATGGTCTTCGGCGACCCTGACGAGCCGCACCACCGCGAGGCGCTCGAGCTCAGAGCCCGTACCGAGGCGGCGATCGCCGAGGTGCTCGGCCGTGAGGGCAGGACGACGCCCGACGACGCCCGGGCCCGGGCCGCCGTCGTCTCAGGGATCATGTTCTTGGCGATGGCCCCCACCATCACCGCAGACCGCTCCGTCGAGGAGATCCTCGACGGGGTAGCGCAGCACGTGCGCCTGCTGCTGCCCTGAGGGCGCGGCCGAGCCTTACTCGGAGGCTGCAGCCAGACGTGCGGCGAGGGTGTCGCGGGCCTGCTGGGCGACGGGGCGCACGGACTTGTCCGGGTCGCTGAAACGCCGGGCGATGACGGCCTGGTGCTCGGCGGAGCCCTGGGCGGCGAGCGCACGCAGGGCCGCGGCGCGAACGCGTGCGTTCTGGTCGGTCGTCAGGCGGACCAGCTCAGGGACCGCCGGGAGGTCGCGCAGCAGCACGACCCGCGCGCACATCTCGCGCACGCGCCACGCCTGGTCCCCCAGGCCGGTGATGACGGCCGGGGCTGCCGAGTCGTCCCAGACGTGCAGGAGCGCGCGAGCGCCCCAGAGCGCAGGCCAGTACAGCGTGGGCGCGCCGTCGAGGATGCCGAGCCCGTGGCGACCGCCCGCGTAGAGCAGGAAGTCCTTGCCCGCGTTCTCCCCGCGCAGGAGCGTCACGGCGTTGAGAGCGACGTCCTGCTCGCCGTAGTGCTCGACGGCGGCAGCGATGCGCTCACCCGTCGGGAGGTCGAGGGGGATGGCTGGGTTCGGGCTGAATTTGTTGTCCATGGCACCGACCACTCTAGCGGGCGCCGGTCTGGGGGCCGTCGGGCTCAGCGCCCGAGCAGGTCGTCGAGCCCCGGGAGGCCGAAGCCCGAGCCCAGGTCCTTGATCTGCTCGCCGAAGCCCGAGACTGCCTCACCCGCACCGTTCGTGAGCTCTTCGACGCCGCCTGCCACGTCCAGCCCGCCGAGACCTTCGAGACCGTTCGCGATCCCGTCGAGGTCGACCACGCTGCCGAGGGCGTCGAAGTCGATCCCGTTCCCGACGGCCTGCTCGAGGAGCGGACCGGCTACGGAGCTGAGGACCGCGCCCCCGGCCACGGCCGTGAGGAGCCCGCCGGCCGCGAGCCCGGCAGCACCGGCTGCGGCGCCACCGACGAGCGCGCCCTTGCCGAAGCCGCCCTGTGACCCACCCGCCGACCCGCTCGCGGAGCCGCTGCCGCGTCCACCGGCGCGGGCCAGCAGACCCTTGAGCGTCCCGGGCTGGCGGGCCTCGGTGCGCGCCGCAGCACGTGCGAGGTCGTCGGTCCCGGCAGACCGAGGCTGCTCGCCCGCCGGGAGCTCAGCCTGCATCCGCGCCTCGATCTGCGACCGCTGGGTGGGCGTCAGGCGCTCGAAGGCCTCGCGGTGCACCTGCTCGACCTGGTGAGGGTCGGCCGTCTTGAGCAGGTAGTCGTACCGCGCGACGGCGGCCTTGTCGGCGTCGCTGACGTCGGTCGTGGCCCGCCCTGCGCCCGTGGGAGTCGACGGTCGACCGGTCGTGGGGGTCGTGCGGTGCTGTCCAGCAGGAGCACCTGCAGCGGGCCGTGAGCCAGACTCCGCGCCCGGGCGCGGCTGGGCGTCGCGACCGGACGACGAGTTACCGGTCAGTGCGTCGGCCGCGGTCCGGACGAGGTCCTGCCAGCCACCCTTACCTGCGCCAGGAGCCGCGCCGGACCCGCGCGAGGCGGACCCCTGCTGGGCGGCGAGGCCCTTCTGAGCCAGACGGGTCAGCTTGGAGAACATGCTCATGACGGTCCTTCCGGGGAGGTGGAGACCGACGGCTGCGCCGTCGACCGTGCGCTGCGGGCCTCGCGGACCCGCCGCCAGACGAGGACACCGACGGCGGCCGCCAGAGCCCCGTAGACGACGAGGTCCACGTGCCCGAGGTACTTCTCGAGCCGTTCGTGCTCGGTGCCGAGGGCGGCCCCGACACCGATCAGCATCCCGTTCCACAACCCGCTGCCGAGCATGGTGAGGATGCTGAAGGTCACGAGGTTCATGCGGGCGGCGCCCGCCGGGACGGAGATGACCGACCTGACGCCGGGGATCATCCGTCCGAAGAACACCGACGGTCGACCGTGACGCTCGAACCACGTGACGCCGCGGTCGAGGTCGTCCCGGGTGATGAGGCGCGTCGCGGCGATCATCCGCACGGCGCGGTCCATGCCGAGCGCGCGGCCCACGCCGTAGTAGACGAGCCCGCCGAGCCACGCCCCGATCGTGCTGTAGACGATGAGCCCGACGAGGCTCAACGACCCCGACTGCGTGAGGTACCCGGCGAAGGGCAGGATCGCCTCGCTGGGGATCGGTGGGACGACGACCTCGACGAGCACGAGCAGACCGATCCCGACGTCCCCGACGGACAGCAAGAGGTCTGCGGCCCACCCGGTGAGGCCTGTGAAGCCGTGGTCTGACGCTGCGGCGGTGATCATCGATGGTTCTCCTGCAGATCGGCCCGTGCCGCCGGTGAGGAGGCAGGGGGTCGAGGTGGGGGAGCGCGTCCAGGGACGGTCTCGGGCGGTCGGGCGACCCGTACCTGCACCATGATGACGGGACTTGCTGAACCTCGCCTGAAGACGGGGGATCACGCGGGCTGCGGGCTGGAGCGGTCGAGCTCTTGAGGTGGGAGATCGGCGACGCCCCGGAACTGCTCGCTGGCAGCCTGTGTACCGCGCCTGTTGTACACAGACCACCACCCACGGACGATGACGGCCCGGGGTCCGCCTGGCACAGTGGAGCCCGACCGGACAGACGACCGCCAGACCACGACCCGAGAGGTGCCCGCATGCCTCAGCCCGGACTGCCGGTGCGTCGGAGCCGGCCGACCGCGGTCACCTGGTGCGTGACAGTCGCCGCGCTCGCGGCCATGCTCACCACGGCGATCGTCCGGACGGGCAGCCCCACCATGCCCGGCCCAGCGCTCGTGGTGCTCGTCCTGCTCTCGACGGCTGTGCTGTCCCTCCGGACGCTGCGCCCGGTGCTCGTGCTGGGCTGCGTCGTGACGATCGAGGTCTGCATCCTTGTCTTCCTCGCCGTGCCCGACGGCATCGCGCAGCGGACCGAGGGGATGGGGGCCTTCCAGCCGGTCCCGCTCGGGACGATGCTCGCCGCGTACACCGTCGCCGCCAGGTCGCCGCGGCGCCTGGGGTGGGGCGCGGGTGTCGCGGCAGGCGGCATCCTCATGGTCGCCGGCCTGCTCGCCCACGGGAGCGTCACCGCGCTGACGGACCTCGTCGTCTTCTACCTCGTCGTGACCGCGGCAGCGCTCGGCGCGTGGCGGGCCGGTCGTCGCGACGCGCGGGAGCGTGAGCTCCGGCGTCGTGAGCGCGAGACCGGGGAGGCCGTCATGGAGGAGCGCCTCCGGATCGCCCGCGAGCTGCACGACGTGCTCGCCCACAACCTCACGCTCGTCAACGCGCAGGCGGGTGTCGCCGAGTACCTCCTCGAGACCCAGCCGCAGGCGGCGGCCCACGCCCTGCGAGACATCACGAAGCACACCAGCAGGGCGATCGACGAGCTGCGCGCGACGATCGGCCTGCTGCGCTACGACGGGGCCGACCCAGCACGGGACCCCGACGACACGACGGAGCCCGGCGGCCCGATGCGCCCGGTCCCCGGGATCGACGCCCTCGACGAGCTCGTCGAGTCCCACAGGTCGACGGGGACACCCGTCACCGTCCAGGAGTCCGGGCGCCGGGGGACGCTCGGGCAGCACGCCGACCTCGCGGCCTACAGGATCGTCCAGGAGGCGCTGACCAACGCGGCCAAGCACGCACCGGGCATGCCCGTCGAGGTGTCCCTCGCGTGGAGCGAGGCGGGTGTGCGGTTGCGCGTGGTCAACGCGGCGCTCGCGGCCGGGGAGCGTCGGACCGCCGCCCCGGGGACCGGGCACGGGCTCATCGGCATGCGCGAGCGGGCCCTCGCGGCTGGGGGCGGTCTGCGGGTCGGGGAGATCGCGGACGACAGGTTCGAGGTCGTCGCCACGCTCCCGGCGGGGAGGCCGGAGGACGCGACCGACCACGCGACCACCAGCGAGGACCCCGGGAGCACCGCACCGTCCTCAGGGACCGACGTCACCAGCACGACCCCTGTCACGCCCCTGCCTGCCGACGAAGGAGACCGTCCATGACCATCCGGGTGCTGCTCGCCGACGACCAGGCGCTCCTGCGCGGGACCTTCCGGCTGCTGCTCGACTCCGTGCCGGGCATCGAGGTGGTCGGCGAGGCCTCCGACGGGGCCGAGGCCGTCGTGCTCGCCCGCTCGACCCAGGCCGACGTGGTCGTCATGGACATCCGCATGCCTGGGACCGACGGCATCGAGGCGACCCGGCGCATCTGCGCCGACGACGCCCTCGACGGGGTCAAGGTGCTCATCCTCACGACCTTCGAGACCGACGAGCTCGTCGTCTCCGCCCTGCGTGCCGGGGCAAGCGGGTTCCTCGGCAAGGGGGTCGAGCCGGCAGCTCTCGTCGACGCGATCCGGACTGTCGCCGAGGGGGAGCAGCTGCTGTCCCCGGCGGCGACGCGAGCGCTCATCGAGCGCGTCGTGCAGGAGCCCGACCCTGAACCCGCCGTGACGGTCCACGGCATGGCAGACCTGACCGAGCGCGAGCGTCAGATCACGTCCCTCGTGGCGGGCGGGCTGTCGAACGCGGAGATCGGGCAGCACCTGTTCATCAGCCCCGCGACGGTCAAGACCCACGTCAACCGGGCCATGATGAAGACGTCCGCCCGTGACCGTGCTCAGCTGGTGGTCTTCGCCTTCGACGCCGGTCTGCCGCGCCTGCGACCCTGAACCAGGGCCGGGCGGCACGCTCAGACCGAGGCGAGGGTGACCAGCTCGGACTGGCTGTAGGACGTGGAGCTCGGCTGACCGTTGGCGTCCTGCCCGACCACCACGGCGGCCTCGGCAGGGACGTCCCGCGGGGTCGAGCCGTCCGTGAGCCGGCCACGGGAGAGCTCGCGCTCGTCCCAGCCGGAGTGCAGGACCGCCCGGGCGACGACAGTCAGCGGCTCGGCGGCCACCCGTACGCGGACCGACGAGATCGACCGCGAGGCACGCAGACCGGGCGAGGTCGAGACGAGTGCCGTGGGCTCCGCGCGGGAGAAGGCGTCGATCCGCTGTCCGGTCGTGAGGGTGGGGTCGGAGACGACGACGGTCATGCCCGACTGCCAGCAGGCGTAGGTGAGGGCTGTGAGCGCTGGGCCGGCCGGCATGTCGATCGCGACGCGGTCACCCGGGCGCACGCCTGAACGGTCGAGGTACGAGGCGAGGAGCCGCGCCCGGTGGACCAGCAACGTCCAGCTGACGGGCAGAGGCACGCGACGCTGGTCGCGTCGTGCGGTGTGTGCGGTCACGAGGGCTCCTCAGAGCTGGGCGGGCTGTCTGTCCTGGTTCCCAGCCTGCCGTCCGCGCCCTCGTGTGTCGTCAGCCGGACGGACGGTCTTGGGGTGGACCGACTAGTCCCTCCGGTGTAGGCGCCGGTCGATCAGACAGGTCTCCTGGCCGGGCCGCTCGGTGTGCTCCACCCGTCATGACGAGACGTCCCACGCACACGGCGCCCACCCCCGGGCGGGGGCGGACGCCGTCAGCGAAGGGGGAGGCTGGGCGTCAGAGGTCGACCTTGCCTGTGTCGCCCTCGATCGGCTCGCCGGTCACCTTCGCCTTGACGAAGGCGATCGCCGTCGCGACGCGGCTGCCCGGGGTGTCCCAGTACTCGCCGCCGTCGGCCGAGAACTTCAGGACTGTCACCGACGGGTCCTCCTTGCCGTCCGGGAACCAGGCCTCGACCACCGGGCTCCAGTACTTGTCGACGCGCTCCTGCGAGTCGACCACCTGCGCGGTCCCGGTGAGGGACACCCAGCTGTCGTTCGAGCTGAGCGCGACACCGGCGCGCGGGTCTGCGGCGAGCTGCTGGACGGCCGACGACTGCTTGGACACGAGGAACCACAGGTCGCCGCCGTCCTCGACCTCCTGGATCGTGAAGGGCCGGGCGACGGGCTTGCCGCCGTCGATCGTCGTGAACATGCCGAAGCGGAAGTCCTCGAGCAGCGACGTGATCTTCTGGGCGTCTGGGGTCTCGGTCATGGGGTCTCCTCGTCGAGAGCGGGCCGCCGGGCGGCGTGTCCTGCCGACGCTACGACCGGACGGGGCCGTCGGCATCTGGGGCGTGCGCGGGTCAGCCCCGGTACGGCAGGACGGGCTTGCCCGGGACGTCGACGCGGGCGTGGAACAGCGCGCCTGCCTGGGGCTCCGGGTCGTCGAGGTTCTCCTTCGACGTGGTGATGTAGAGGTCGCAGAGGTCGTCCCCGCCGAGGGTCACGGCCGTCACGAGGCGCACCGGGACCTCGATCTCCTCGAGGACCGTGCCGCGCGGGGAGTAGCAGCGGACGCGTCCGGCGCCGTTGAGCGCGACCCAGACGTTCCCGACCGAGTCGACGGTGAGGCCGTCCGCGTGGGCGCCGTCCGAGCTGGCGAAGACGCGCCGGTTCGTGAGCTCTCCGTCGACGACGTCGAAGACGTCGGTCGTGCCTGTCGCGGTGTCGTTGTAGTACGCGAGGTCGCCCTCGGGGGAGAAGTCGAGCCCGTTCGAGACCGTCACCTGTGCGAGCGTCACCGAGACGTCGCCCTCGGGCGTGATCTTGTACAGACCCGCGCCGCCAGGCTTCTGGTCGTAGGC
>Ga0247813_10001958_pt1 | contig 14705 bp, 15 predicted proteins | sample UWRJL169409C1_FD_180719 | JGI IMG/M metagenome (GOLD analysis project Ga0247813, IMG submission 180719) | Plant litter microbial communities from Arlington Agricultural Research Station in Wisconsin, United States - UWRJ-L169-409C-1 | ecosystem: Environmental > Terrestrial > Plant litter >... | reverse complement strand
TTCCTGATGGAGCAGGAAGAAGACAATCACACACGCAATCTGGTAATTATTATGCCGGAAATTGAGCAGGGCGATGCCGTCGAAATTCACCAATTACAGGGGCTTAACCAGCTGACAAAACAGAACATCAATTTCAGGAACATTAAATCTACTACATACGAAACGCTGTTTAAGGTTAGTCCCATTTACTTCACTGTAACCTGCAACAAGCAAACTCTAGCTTACGACGATGGATATTTCGCGGTGCTAGAAGGAAAGGAAACCAATCTTTTTGCAGACAAAGAACACGCATCGTTATGTTTTGACAGTGGCATGGAGAGAATGACTGAGCTTCTTGCTGAGGCAAAGACCTACAGTGAAAGTAATTCCAATCAGGCTGCCTTACGTTTATACACAGCAACGGCTACCTGTTTAAATACACTATTAACATCCCTGACAGGAGAAATTTCGTCAACAAGCCAATTAAATGAACTTATTGAATCTGTCGCCCTGCTGAACTGCGGTGTTCATCAAATATTCACTGATGGCACCAGCAAAGATGAAAGGCTGTTAAACATCCTACATGAAGCTAACAGCAGAAATAGCGTTAACTCACCTGTTGCTGTAGCTGATGTAGATGAACTGATCACAAGAATAACCCTTCTTCAGAAAATAGCGGAAAGTACTTTCGCAGATTGGCTGGGCAGGTATGAGTTTCATTTTTTAAACAATGACATAGATGAATGAGCCATTGGATGAGTTTTCGAAGCTAAAGGTAGATTCGGAAACATACCAGCTTAGATTGGGAGGAAATGAAATCCTCCCGCTAAAAGAAGCTTGTATATATGGAACCATTGAAAGTGTAATTGGCGACGAGATAATAATGACATCGCACTACCCTCTTTTGATCTATACGCATCAAATTGTGTTATATCCTGATCACATCCTTATTTCATGTGATTGTGGTTCAAAGGATATGCCTTGCGCGCATACCAAAGGTTTATTAACGCACCTGATCCATGAATACGGATCAGGTTATTTTAAACAATTCCGGGAATTTCCATTCGATAACATGGAAAGGTATAGCCAGTTTTTTGACATCAAATACCGGAAGACCAGGGTGACCGTCAACGCTAAAGAGGAATTCGGGCATATTTATAACAGGGCTGGTAATATCACAGTACCAAAACCACCGTATTGGACAGAAACACTTTCGCCAGATGTGCAACCAAATAGTATGATTGGTTATGCGATGGGAATACTGGACCGCGATTTTGACATGCCATTCCTGATTCCCTATCATGGCATATTAAACAAGGCTAAAACTGAAATAAAAAGCTTTACCAAGTATCTGGAACTGCCTGAACCTTATGGCGACTTTTCTCCTGAACAGCGATTACTCAATTCCTATTGTCAGGATTTTGAGCAGCTCCGTCTCTCTGAGTCAATTCCTGAAGAAAAAAGGGATGAACAGGCATATAGCGCATTAAAAGAAAAAAACAGGGAATCGGGTTTTGCTTACTGGAAAGAACTGCTTCCGTTGTTAATCAAACAGGCACATTTACAACAGATTAACTTCTACAGAAAGGTAGATTATCAAAAGCAACCGGTGAAACAAGGCATGTACGGCATCTCCTATTCGGAGGAAAAAGTGCGGTTTAAGTTGATTTTGGAAGAGAAGGATAGTTATTACGTATTGCGCTGCCAACCCTATATTGGTAACAAAGCTTACGACCTATACCGGGTATACCCAAGAAGGGCTCCATTTTTCTTCGCACTGAAACCGGATCCTACAGTTCAATATCTTTTTTCAAGTTTACAGGAAGCTGCTGTGATCAATTGCCTGAAGGAGAACGGGTATGCGCTTTGTATTTTAGCTGAAGATATAGAAGAATTTAGAAGCACTATATTGAAGGAATGGGCTGAAATATTTGTAATTGAAGGGGGCTAATTCTTCATCCTCCACAAACGATTCTAACTCATTATGTATTAATTTTTGCTTTTTTCCATTTAACATATCCTGGAAGTTTAGTGAATTCAATAAACTTTTCTGGATCAGATACCGATTCCAGGCTCGCTATTTCAATGTAACCAATATCCATTGCACTTGATTTCTCACCTAATAATGTGTCCACCAATAAGTGAGCAGCTGTTAAAAAAGATTTTTTTTGCAGTGGGTCATAATTTTCGACATAAACACGTAATCCTATTTTATCCGACGATTTACTTTCAAGCGGATCGAAGTACATTGCTTTTGCATCCATCTCCACATCATTATAGTTGACAATCCAGCCGGCTCCTGCCTGTTTAAATGCTATTATATTCCAGCGCTCCAATTTGGGAGCATGGGTTACGAGCAGTTCTACATCAGCAAAAAAATCAATATTACCTTCGGCAGTTATGATCAAATCCTGATCTTCATTCGGAAGGCCACCAATTAAAAAGTATAAATCGTCACAATATAAATGCAGGTGCTCAAGAAGCTCATCCAAAAGATTTTCCTTTTCTGTTTCATCAGTAGTTTGATCGAGAAAAAAATACTTAGCCTCATTCATCTTAAACCAGTCCCAAAACTGCTGTACTTTATCCATGTAATGAATGTTATAAAATGTAAATTCAATAGTAAAACCAGTTCAATATAGAATAATTAATGCGTTATTATAGCGGAAATTGCGCACTAATAATTATCTCATTTTTTTCCCATAAAACTTCATTTACTATGCATTACTAATATCATCTATTGATATCAGTCAGTATAGGCAACCAATCCACTATTATGAGAGTTAGCTATATCCAATAATGATAATAAAGATTGTACATCACTATCACTAAGAGGGTGTTTTAGAATATTCACTCTAATTTCCTGTATTAAAGCTTTGGACCATCTAAAGTCCGAATAATAGTTAAACCTTTCAGGAATGATCTTCTTTACTTTAAGTCTTTCAAAAATCTGAGCATCTACAGTACCTAATAATTTATTTCCTCCTTCTTTAGGATAGCTCGGCATACTCTGATCATCGGCTAATAAATAGAAATCTAGCATATAGTTCTTAGTTTTAGATCAACAAATTTAGTTGAAATATATCCAGAAAACTTATACTAAATGATCTCAGTAATTGTTCAACAAGTTCTAATACGCTAGGTGACCGTTACAAATCCAAAAGTCCATTCATCCTTATTTAATGCCAAGCGGGAGATTTCAAAACCTTCTTCATGATCTTTAAATCCTTCTAATTGCTTAGTACGATCTTGTGCCTCCTCGGCATTTTTTCTCGAAGTATATGCCCCAATTAGCTTTACATCCTCTCCACCCGGAAGATTCTCATCCAGATGAGTATGGTCTAATATATAAATGAATTTCATATAGTTTATTTGATTTGTTAAAATATGTTACTGGAGTTGCTACATTTGAGTGGACAGCAAGTTAAGTGAATTTGGTAACTTAACAGAAATTATGTCGCAGGAAAGAAAAACGTATCCAAAAGAGTTCAAGGTAATAATCAATTTTTCATCTTTGTTGATCTATATCCATACCATGAAATTCCTCTATACCTATCTGTTATAGATTTATTTTGAACCGCAGTAAGACACAATAATTAGTTAATATGAAAGAATGTTTTTTAAAGGATTTCTAGTGGATAAGGTCATATGTATATAATATTGGGAATTTATTATCTTATTATCTGTGAATTTAGTGACTATAACATCGTCATGATTAAAGCCAGAGCCGTATTTTATTGTTGATTCAATTAAATCAAGGCACAGCCTCGCTTCTGTTGTTTGACCACTTTTTAACCATCCATGCTCTTTAGTATGAACATATACATCTATCATTAATAAACCTTTACTATTACGCTGGAGTATATAATTTTTTATTTCCAATGATTCTCCAGAACGATTTGCTTCGATAATGAAGAAATCTGATATCTTCGGTTGTTTTTCTTTCAGCTTTTTCAAAAACAGAAATCTAATAGACTGCCTATTAATACTGTTTTCATATTTTATATCTAGATAGCCTTTAAAAACAGCTAGCCTATTCTCATAAATCTTCTTTTCTGGGATATTATTTGATTTACGAATTCTATTTTTTATTGAAGACAGAGTCGAACGATTCCAAGAAACGAACGTAACTTCTAGATTCATATTTTTCTCACTTTGTCCCACACTATGGTCAAGGGATGAAAATATTAATAGGTAACAAATAAAAACAATTGGCGGGAAACACATATATTTTTATTTAAGTATTTAATTAACATTTTTTCTTTCTACTACGTTTTGTTCCTTACGTATTTGAGAATCTAATTTTCGAACTTCAATTTCATTTTTAGTCAATATATCAGTCTTTTGTCCATTGAAATCAACAAATTTGAAGAAATGAACCACCCTAAAAAAGGCCGTGGTTTTAGTTTCTTATTCTAACGCACATATTTAAATTAGCATCTTTACAACAGGCCGATCAGAATTCGTTCAATCCAAGCCCGGTAAGTTTACATTCATTTCATCAAAAAATTCTACTTCGAAAGTCGAAGGAAAATCGGCTTAAATAATGAGAACGGTGCCGGAGATAGCATACTTGCCGGTTTGCACTTTACTTTATTCATCAAACTCTACCCATTTTTTCTCGAAATAAACCGTCGCAGGTTTCTTACCGTTACCACTGATGTTGGCTTCGATAAAAGATCCTTGCTCACCAACATATTTAATGATCAACTCATCCCGCTGCGCAGAATCATAATAAGATCCGTAAGGACAGTTAAAAGGATTGTCTTTGACATCGGAAGTAAAAACAGAAAACAAGACCATCTTCCTGGCGTTGGTATCAGGAGATTCGTACCCTATAATCCGATAGTCAGCGCGGATATTGCTTTGCACATGAAAAATACTGTCACGTTTTGAAATCACAGCTTTTTGCATAGCTTCCTCGCTGATTTCAGACGGAACATACGATCCGTTTTTTATGGTGTCGGGCAAATTTTCAACCTTTTGCGGGCTGGAAACTTCCTTAGTCTCAGCTGTATCGACCAGACCAACTTTCGGATCATCATGCCTACCTGAATTACAGCGTGAACCTACCAGGAAGATCAAAACAGCCATTACAGAGAAGCAAAGACCTCTGCGAATGTGAGTTGCATTCTTTTTGAGTTTATTCATCCGTTTTTTATAATATCAATAATTTGCTCCTGCGGGAATGAGGCAGTGAAATACTATTCAATTCTTATTGTAGCTGCAATCTAATCACATTAATAGTAAAAAGAAAAATTAGCGTTCCCAAAATGTAGAACTGGATTCTGTTCACATCCTTCGCTTCAAACTTTCGAATACAAATTCTGTCAATCACTAGTATCACAATGGGTAATGGTAACCAGAGCAAGTTTACCCAACCCTGCAGTCTTTGATTCATTCCATTTTGGTTGATCATGATTAATGAGGAAACTATAATTCCCAGTATAGAAAGTAAACTGATTACAAAAAATACTGTTGTTTTCTTCGGAAAGGCTGCTTTCATAAATTACAGGTAACTCCAGGGTATCTGCGAGATTTAATAGTTAACAATCGAATATACAAGAATTTCTGAGGATTGATATTCGAAAATGTATTTCTAAATTATAAATAGCCCTTGCCCATATCGCAATGGTAATAGAGGAATGGGACTGCAAAAAGGTTACCAAACAGCCTGATTCGTATTAATAGATAAACCAACCTCAGGAAGCATGTATAACCGTTTGAAAAATCTCTTATCGCCGCCTTTCATCTTTTGCCTCGTACTCCTGATCGTCAACGATTTCCTGCTGAAAACTGCTTTCCACAATGTGCTTACTGGCAAACTGTCTGATTTATGCGGGCTATTTATTTTCCCTATTTTTTGGTCGGCCATCTTTCCTAAAATTAAATCATGGGTATTTATCTTTAGCGGCGTACTGTTCGTTTACTGGAAAAGCGAATATGCTTCCGGACTGATTGAGTTAATGAATACCGTCTTTCCTATTGAGCGGACTGTTGATCCTACCGATTTGCTGGCCTTACCCGTATTGTTGCTGGGCTGGCTGTATCTTAAAGGCAAAACGCAGCTCGTGATCACAAACACCCTGTTGCCCCGATTGGGTACTTCGTTTATTGGGCTTGCTACCATTTTCTCCTTCTGTGCCACCAGCCAGCAACGGTATATCCAATCTTTTGACCATCCCCAATATGTACTTCTGCGATCTGACGTAACGCCAGATAGTACACTTTATGATGAATTTCAGTTTTATAGGAAGGGTTCTTTGCTGGTTGTTCAGATCAACCATCAATACATTAGCCGCCCTGTTATGGATGATGATTACAATAAAAACCGTTCCCTGGTAGACCTTGATATCAGCACCCAACAGCGACTAGCTGACAGCGTAGGCTTGATGCCGCCGGGAGTAATCACTGCTTTGACTATCGAAAATGCACAGGGAAATGATGCTGCAAGGTTTAAGGGCGGGCGTCTGGACGGCAGGTTCAGCAGGACAAAAAATGGCCAAGTGATTATGGAAGGCTTCTACAAGATGGGCATTGAAGACTCCATCTGGACCTTTAAGGATACCAGCAATTCGGTGACTAAGGAGACCATTGTGAATGGAGAGCGAACCAGGGTTGATCAATTCCGGGATGGTAAGCGCGTTTCGTCAACGGGTATCAATACCCGCGCAGACAGCATCAGGAATATCTATATTAAGATCGGAATGCTGGTACTGTGCATGGTTGGTATTATCCTGGTATTACGCCGGAATTACCGCAAGACCTCCCCTGCGCAACTTGTTCTTAAGCTGTATTGGAAATGGCTATTGTGTCTGATTGCTCCAATTTTTGTGTGGCTATCCTACTTCGGTATGAACATATTATTCATCAATTACAGCCCTGATATCTTTGAGACCATCGCAACCATTATTTTTATCTTTATGGCAACTTGCCCGCTGATGTTTATTGCTGTATTTTGGATTAAGCTGAGAAAGGAAGCAGATATTGTATTGTACTTCTTGTTATTTGGGCTGGCATGCAGTATCTGGACAATCAGCGGTATCCTGATAGAACTTACAATTTAGATTTTCTCCTTGTTTCCCTGACGGTCTTCTTTGTAGGTCACAGTTTATGACCTAGAATTCTCCGATTCTTATTTAGTCATTTCAATTATAAAGCCTACACAGCGTTATGTTAAAAATCCTTGATATGAAATTGTCACAAGACATGGCAATGCTCAAGGTCGAACTTAAAGGAATAGAATAAAAAACTCTCCTAAATACAGATTTAAGAGAGTTAAGAATTTCTTTTTTAGAATTAAAATGAGATACAAAACTATTTCAAGACATTATTTCCATAATTGAAAATAGCTATTTTATAGTTCCGCTCCTAACAGTTGTAGTATTTGGCCTATAAACAGTTGGATTAACGCCGTCTCTTATTAGTAATGATGGCGGGGGTGTCGGTTTTTTTACGGTTTGATTTGCCATTACTTAATGTTTTTAAATTAAAACGTTGAATTGTATCTTTATATTCTAAAGTTAGAATCAAGGGTACAGGAGAATCAATCTTAACTTTATGAACCTTATCTTGTCCTTTACTTAGTCCAAAATCAATGCCAAAAGGAATGATTAACAAACTTAACACAATTAAAGCATAAATCATAAATTGATGACATTTAAAACGATGGTAGGTTTTTTGTCTATTATTTATTTGATTTACAGTTGTATTCTTAATCAATTCCTTAGTAAGGTATCCATTAAATTCATTTATGGCGATCTCTTCAGCTGAGATGCCAGTTACAACAGGTTGTGCTTTATAGAATATCACTAAATCAATATAATAATTATCTAAAAAATCGGCGTCGTTTAGATAAGCATATTCTTGTCCATTATGGAAATCCGAAAATGCTTTAATAAGACGATATATGGAAATCGATAAAAAAACTACTGCCAAGAATGTAAAAACAATAAAAAATATGCTCAAAATTAGATTGTCATTAAAATTAAAATTTGTGGTGGCATAGAATAGAGCTGCCACCAAAGCAGTTAGTATACCAATATGTGTAGATAAGGAAGAATTTATCTCGCTTTTATTAACAAGGGATTTATCATATTGATCTTTATAAAATATTTGCAAATCCATAAAATTATAAATAATAAAATTCGCTACCGAACAAAGTACACTGGGGGTTGATCTATTTTAAAATTGCACATCACATAATCTGATATATGCTGACAATGAACCTTCTTTCAATGTTGAACGTTTAGTATATCGCTTTAAAACTACTTCTTCGATAATTCCTCTTCCAGACCAAAAGCTGGCTCAAAAGTAACTATTATTTTATTTAAAATTACCCTAAAATAACATTTATTTAATATTAAACGAATACAATTACTCATTAAAGAGGTGTAAGTTTTATTAATAGGATATTTTCATTAAATAAACTGCCTAATATTCGTATAACGAAACATTGTTTAATTGGTTAATTGAAATGCAAAGGGAATATAACCGAGATCTTCCCTAAGCATTTATTTTGGGATATGGATCGTAGTAAACTTGACCTGAAAAAAGATAGAGATATTATTCCTGGCGCTTTATATGCAACAACTCCAGAGTCATTTAGTAGCGATATTCTAAAACTTGAAAGTATTTACACCAACAACCATATTGTGATGGAGTTGAAGAGTACAAAAGAGCATATCAGCAATGAGGTTTGTTTAAATGATAGCAATCGATATTTGTGGAGAGATCAAAAGGATGTCTGGTTTTGCAAGAATAAATGTATTAAGATCTATGCATGGCAAAGGTAGTTATCATTTTTATTACAACTGCTTTTTCCAAAATTGATTCCCTGCTGAATAAATATGAAGCTCTTCCATCTTTTTTATATAAGACTTTTCATACATTGCTAATGTTATTTCCGTAAAATTCATCGATTTAGCTATCCTGTTTCCCTGTGAATCGTAAGCTATTTCTTCCTCTTTATTATCTCTCTTGGACAACATATAGTAGAATAATTCCCCTTCCCAATAAGAAGCATTTGGAGCGCTGTCATCAACCGCAATTTTCTTACCGACCTTACTGATATAGTCTTTAATTTTGTTGAATTCGGCGATATTTTTCGAAGTTTTCCCCACTTCCAGATACATCAGGTTTCCTTTTCGGTCTTCGACCATATCCATTTTAGGGAATGGGACTGTATTTAATATAGCCAGCGTGTCTTTTTCCAGATTGTATGCAACTGTTTTATAACGGTAACCAAATATTTCTGTTGGTTTTTTATTCCTTACCATCCAGTCATTTGTTGGCTCCAGCGATAAATCCGCAGGTAATCTTCCATCCGTTTTAAAATAACCTAAAGTGTCTTTCATAAAGAATGGATCATCTAAAAGCGCCAATGCTTTTTTCTTATCCAAACTTTTAGGGTCTGTGGCAATAGTTTCATTGGTCTTTTTCACTTTGTTATGATAAAATGCGGAGACATCGAAATCATTCGATATTTGTGTTAAATCAACAAATTTTTGATCTTGAGAATGGCAGGAAGCAGCACTGAATGAAGCTAAAAGAAGACAAATTTTAATCGTTTTTTTCATAAAGGGACATTTGGTTGGCATAACGGATAATATAGTAAAGAAAGATACAGAGCTGGGGTTTGCTACTGGATATGATTCACTCGCAAAAATGTTGACTTTGCTTTTTGCCTTGCCTGATCGCTGTCGCTGATGGCCTTATGTAAGGTCAGGCGTTTGCTTGGCAAGTCTGAGATATCCATTGCTGCTTTTTTAGCTTTTGCAGTATCCTTTTGAAGGGTGATCGTCATCAGCTGAGCTTCCAGTATATCAAGTTCCTTGAGTGAAAGTATGTTTTTATAGTAACTTGTTGTGCTTTTCTTTAGTCGATCCGCATCGTCTATGCCCATAACGTTTGTTTGATCAACTTCCTGGATAATGCTTTCCAGTCTACTGGCCTGTTTTTTTCCTATAGAAAGTGCTAACTCAGGTTTTCTGGCCACCAGGGCCTCCAGACGATTGCTCTCCAAACTGTCAGCGACGAGGACGCGGAAAACTTTACGGTCTGTTGAATCAAGAAGGCTATTATATTCCCGGGCTCTTCCAGACTGACAAGAGAGGAACGAAGCGATGATAACTATAGTAATAAGGTATTTCATAATATGTGGTAAGATAGGATTAACATTTTCAAATAACTCATTGTTTCATGCGATGCAGTTTGAGTGTTAATACATTTTTCTGATCATTATGTCCTGCTTTTTATCTGTCAACCACAAATGGATTTCATAAAAGTCCGAACCGTCGAGCCCATCATCACTTATTTGATCAAGATTGAAGTAGTAAATCCTTGCTCTGTAAATTCCATTCTTAAGTTCAATCCTTCTGGCTTCTGGAAAATAGTCCGTGCATCCTGCAATTACAATTTTTCCCGAACTAACTTCAATATCGCATTCATTGATCTGGCTAATTACGTTTCCATTGTTAGTGAAAACAGGCGGTTCACTTTCAAATATCTTTACTGTAATGGGAACAGTGACATTCCTTACCGTTCCAATGCCTATGGTTCCATCTGCTATTGCTAAAAGTCGGTCTACTGCTTCCGTTGTCCATTGAGCACTCAAATCACCTTCCGCTCCCTCATCTTGAATATAAAACTGAAAATAATCTGCAAATAGTTCTAAGGTAATTTCATTGTTGACGTTCATAAATTCACGAGTTATAGGTTTCGATTTGTTTAAGCACTCTAAATTAATAATAACCTACCAAGAAAACTATTATTGCGTTAGCTATCGGACAAACCCGAGAAATCCTATTTTAGCTGAACTGACGTATTGAAGAAATGGGTTAAATTATTAGTGATATGGGGTTAGCCAGCTCAAGGATTATTCAGTAATTTTAAGGCCGCATAGCTAAATAAGAAATCTTGATGGATCATCAGTTCATAGTGTACCTGAAAAATAAAACATCGCTAAAGTTTGAATACAAAAGCGATGTTTCAAGGGTTGTCCGTACAGACAATGGATATAGCATCACCTTTACTAGTGGAAGTAGCTATAACTATGGAACTGACAAAGTACAATACTATCCGCTGGTATCAAGACGAGAAGACGTGCATATATATGAGAGTGGTAAATTAAATAACAGCTATCATACGGTTGATAATTATGGCCGTTATCTGATTTTTCGGGATCAGGACAAGTGTTCTATTCCTGTTGAAAACAATGCTACTATTGAAATCTGTAATATAAAAAAGAGTGCTGCCCGGACAGGATCTGTGATCAAGTATTTCAAAGCGATACTGAAAGATAGTGGTGGGGTATCGTTTGACATTTCATCAGAAGAGACAGCTAACGGGAATCCGAATCAAATCAGTGCTGACATATTACTGAAAGGCCTTGATGATATAGATCTACTGGAATCAAGGTCGGCACTATCTAATTACATTGAGGGAGTTAACCCTCCTATTCCTGCTCCAAATGAGACACTTATTTATCCTTTCGGCTGTAACGAGAGTCAAAAATTAGCGGTCGAGACTACGCTTAGGAATAGCATCAGTATAGTTGAAGGTCCTCCGGGCACAGGGAAAACGCAGACAATCTTAAATATTGTAGCCAATCTTATCGTACAAAACAAAACTGTTGCAATTGTTTCAAACAATAACGCGGCGGTATCCAATGTATCGGAGAAGTTAGCGAAATATGGCTATGGAATGGTTGTGGCATCACTTGGAAATAACGAGAACAAAGCCTCATTCTTTAACAATCTTGAAGAGCAAACAATCAATAAAGATTTTAAGCGGTCGGACGAGCAACTGAAAAAAGCAAAGAATCAGCTTGAGGATTTGAATTCCATATTAGCACAGTGCTTTCAGTACCGCAATAGATTAGCGGTCTTACAGACGGAATTGTCAGATGCGGAAATAGAGTTTAGCCATCTAAAGGCAGAACAACCAATCCAGCAGGACATACAATCTGTACTCGACAAGAAATTTTACCGCAAATGGGATTTCAGAACGACACTGAAATTGAAAAATTTGTTATCGCCCATAAACCTGGAGAACAAGCTGTCCATCATGAACAAGTTGAGACTTGTGCTGCAATATGGTTTATTTGACCTGAATAGTATTCGTCAGTATAGTGAGGATTTTCCTGTTTATGTGAACCATAAATTCTATGAATTATACATCACAAAAATAAAAAATGAAATGCTGGATGCTGAAAACTGGTTGGCGTCTAACAATGAAGAAGCCAATCTCAACCGTTTTATTGAGCTATCTAAAGAAGTATTCAACGGTGAGTTATTTGACAAGTATAAGCGTTTGGACAAAGTTGAATTTGATGTAAAAAATTACCGTAAGCGCTTTGATGATTTCATCAAACATTATCCTGTAGTGCTGAGTTCAACCCTCTCCTTACAAACAAGCATTCCCAAAGGTTTTCTTTTTGACTACCTGATTATAGATGAATCTTCACAGGTGGATGTGATTAAGTCTGCCGTATGTTTTTCGTGTTGCCGAAATGTGGTTGTTGTGGGCGACAGTATGCAGCTGGCCCACATTGTAGATCAAAAAAGTAAAGACGCCGCAGCGCAATTGCATGTGAAGGACAACATTCCTCCAGCGTATGACTATGTGAAAAACAATATTCTGAATTCGTTGAAAAGCTTATACGGAGACAATATAAAATCAGTTCTCCTAAAAGAACATTACAGATGCCATCCCACGATTATCGGATTCTGCAATAAGAAATACTATAACAATGAACTGGTTGTGATGACCAGTGCGGACAGCCATCCATTCAGAATCATTGAGACCAACATATCTGGTGGAAAGGATAATTACAATCAGCGGCAGATAGATGAAACAGATTTCTATATACGTAAACACTATGCCGCGGACTTTACAAAAGTTGGCGTTATTGCACCGTATAGAAAACATGCAGATATGCTGCAAAAACTGCTACCGCATGGAGCAGAAGCCGACACGATACATAAGTTTCAGGGACGAGAGAAGGATGTGATTATATTTAACACGGTTAAAAACAAGATTGGAGAATTTATTGATAATCCCAACCTGATAAATGTTGCTGTATCACGAGCGGTAAAAGAATTTATTGTCGTAAAACCGGCATCGATGGATCTTCCTCACGGAACTAACATTGGTGATATGATACGCTATATCTATTATACGACCGACCCGAATGAAACGATAGTCAAAGGCAGCATCAGTTCGGTTTTTGATTTGTTATATAAAGAGTACAATAAAGTTTTTACATCGTTTCTATTATCGAACAAGAACATAAAAGGGTCTGCTGCAGAGCTTATTATTCACAAGCTGCTTAGTGAAAATATACTATCAAACAATCCCCAATTCTCTTCTATTGACATGGTGAGAGAATATAAGCTAAGAGATCTTGTTCGGAATTTTGAACCATTCTCCAAAGATGAGATCAGCTTCATAAGGAATAATTCCAGAATAGATTTTTTGCTGTATAACAAAATCGACAAAAGTCCGGTCCTGGCTATCGAAGTGGATGGGGTGGCCTTCCATGACAATGATTTACAACAGGAAAGGGACAGCAAGAAAAATCATATTTTAGCGCTTATAGGCTTACCCCTGCTTAGATTATCAACTGATGGGCACCAGGAGGAAACAAGAATTATTAAGGGTTTAAGTGACGCAATGGGTAGCTATGACCGCTATATCAACCCGACAATCAGTGGAACTGCAATTCAGGGCTTTAGAAAATAGCGGAAGTTTTTGCTAAGATCAATATTGATCTCCCGTCCCCGGAAATCTATTGGAATAATGTGAATGATCATATCATTTCTTTTTTTTGGATAGTCAAGCAGAAACCGTTCATGACAATCGTCATGGCCAACCGCATAACTGCCTGCATACTGAACTGAGCGCGTGCTATAGTCTGGAGATTGTCCGGGTTTTAGCAAAAAAACGCGAAATGCGTGGGGACAGGCTCTCTTACCTCCGCCATTAAATTCCAGAATCAGTTGTTTATAGTTGCCATTGGCGGTGGTCAAGGCTCGGTATGGAATAGAAATCACTACAGGTTGCCTGTTGCCAGGCACCTGCGCGCGCACTTCTCCAACAAGAAAAAATCCTATTGCCAGCAAAAGGAATTGAAAAACCTTAAGCCTGTTGCGTAACAACAATTTCCACTTTTGCATCCAAAAATTCCGCTTTACCTCCATCTATATAGGGTATGGTGAGCAGTTGAAAAGTTATTTTATCCATACCTTTTTTCTGACTGCTCGTTTTGTGGCCAACACCATAAAGTTCTTTTAGTTTTGAAGTGATATCGAAAGAGAAATACAGTCTCTGCTTTTCGTGATGTTCCATCATTTCCCCGTCCCCGTGGACATGATTTGACGCGAAAAATGTAAAACTCCCCAGATAATGTGGATCCGTAATCGGTGTATCTTTTGTAATGTGTGTTCCATTGATAAACACCCGCACATAAAAATCTTCTTCATTTGTAGGCACGCCACTAATAATTGCCGTTACGGACCTGGACTTTGGCTTCCACTTGGACGTAGGGGTAACAAATGCCTTTTCAAAAAGCTGGCTGAAGCCCTCCACACCCAAAGAGGCTGACTGGAATTTTTGTAGCCTGGCAACCTCATTGCTTTTTATCGAAGAATTATCCAGGAGGGCAAAGGTACCAGGGACTGTTCTTGCAGGCGCCACAGGAGCAGACTGCCCTTCATAGGTGTAGC
>Ga0247813_10001957_pt1 | contig 14714 bp, 13 predicted proteins | sample UWRJL169409C1_FD_180719 | JGI IMG/M metagenome (GOLD analysis project Ga0247813, IMG submission 180719) | Plant litter microbial communities from Arlington Agricultural Research Station in Wisconsin, United States - UWRJ-L169-409C-1 | ecosystem: Environmental > Terrestrial > Plant litter >... | reverse complement strand
GATTTCCTTTTTTGATGTTGTCGAGCGTCATGTTGACATAATTATCGCCTAATATTAAACGAACAAAATTTTGATCGTATCGGGCCGAAACCACTCCCATTGCGACCGTAACAAAGAACAAAATAAACGCATAGAGCAAATATCTGCGGTATTCGTAAAGCAGTAAAGGAACCTCGGTTTTAAAGAATTCAAGAAATCTGTTTTTTTCGGTTCTTTTGGTTTTATAAATCTTTTGATAAATCTGCGAAGCAAGATGGTTTAAATAAACAACTGTCTTACTTTTTGGGTAATACGTTTGGGCATACGACAAGTCATTCATCATTTGAATGTACAAATTAGCTAACTCATCAGGATTTTTTTTAGCTTTACCAAAAATAGCGAGCTCAAACTCCAGCCATTTTTCTTTATTTTGTTTTATGAAGGCAACTTCTCTCATTGTAGGCTAAAATATAAAATATGTCAGAATTATCTATTAATACAACCCAAAATGTTAAAATAAATTTTATTGCCGCTTCACCAGGCGAGCGAATAGGTTCTTATTTCATTGATCTGGCCATTAAAATGGCCTATGTAACCGTGATTTCGCTTGTGTTTTTTTATTGGTTAAATCTCGGTAAATTATTCGACAGATTAGATAATTGGTCAAAAATTTCGATTGTTTTAATACTATATTTTCCGTTTTTTATTTATTCACTAACATTAGAAAGCATTTTTGAAGGTCAAACTATTGGCAAAAAACTGGTAAAAATAAAAGTAGTTAAAATAGATGGTTATCAGGCTGGATTTGGAGATTACTTAATGCGCTGGTTTTTTAGACTGGTAGATATTACCCTGCTATACGGAATTGTCGCAATTGTAAGTGTGGTTTCGAGTAAAAAAGCACAAAGATTGGGCGATATGGTAGCCGGAACTGCCGTAATCACGTTGAAAAATAAAATCGATATTAGTCACACCATTCTTGAGGAAATAGGTGAGGCTTATGTTCCTACATATCCGTTGGTCATTAAATTATCTGATAATGATATGCGTATTATTAAAGAGACTTTTAAAAATGCCGAAGCGAGAAATGATCATGAGGTTATTTATAAATTGGTAGCAAAGATTGAAAGTGTGACAGGAATTAAAAACCAATCCGGTAACAGCAGTGACTTTTTGAGAGTTATTTTGAAAGACTACAATTTTTACACCCAAAATATGTAAAGTGTATTTGCGGGAGAAATATTCTTTTTTTTGAATGTTTCTTAGAATAACTATTTACCTGGCCCCGATAGTAGTCGGTCCCGATAGCTATCGGGAGGCATAAAAGATTGGAACGGATAGCGGGATTAGCTCCTCAAAAAAAATATTGATCTACAAATGAAATAAGATGAATTAGTGACTTTATTTTTAATTTAATTTTATAAATTTAACAAGCCTTTTTTTTATAAAAGAGCAACTGGAAAGTTTAGGAGTAAGAAAATTAAATTAAATACCATGAATCATAAACAAATCATTACCGCAATATTGATGTTCATTACTGTTTTTTCTTATGCTCAGGGCGGGAAAAAATTAGATAAAATAATAAAAAGAGATTATCAGATTATTGAATGTACGATTGCAAAAATGTCTGATAAAACGGTTGAATATTCTTTGCCGGGCGAAACAATGCAAATAGAATTGAATATATCCCAAATTGCCAGAATAGATTTTGCCAGTGGCCGTTCGCAAACTTTTGATGTTTCTGGGGATAATGTTCCTGCAAATAATTCAGGTCAGGCTGTCGTTGCCGCAGAAATGAAACCTAATACGATTGCTGTATTACCCGTTCCGTATGTGAATTCAGACAATCAGCAGGGATCTGAAGATATGGCAAAATTTGCTCAAAATGATCTTTACAATAAATTACTGGATAAATCGGCTAACATTTTTCCTTTGACGGTTCAGGATTTAAGAACAACAAATAGTTTGTTGCACAAAGCCGGAATTGACCATAATAATATTGATGAAACACCAATTCAGGATCTTCAGAAAATTCTTGGAGTTGATAATATTGTTGCTGCCAAAGTTTCGTATACAATGTCATCGAGCTCAACAGCTTCGACTTACGGAAGCGGAAGCACAACTGTAAGCAACAATGATAAAAAGGTTAAATCAAGTGATTATTCTACGACAACAGCCAATACGCAAATGTATTATTACTATATGGTATATTTTGATATGTACAAAAACGGTACAAAAATTTATTCGCAAACGCGTAAACCATTTCTGAACCTAAAAGATAGTTGGATGGATTCTGTTACTTATTTATTGAAAAGAAGTCCAATTTATGTGAAAAAATAAGAAGTAAATGGAAAAATTTGAATCTAAAATTGACCTGTGGTTTATACTATTTTTGGCTTTGATTTTTGGAGGAATCCTTGTAAGATCAGCCTATGATCAAAATTGGATTAGTTTTTCTATTATACTTTTGGTAGTGATTTTTATTGCCTATATGTTTTCGACTACTTTTTATATAGTTGAGAACAAAAAACTTTGGATAAAATGTGGAATTTTTTTTAATCTTTCGATCGAAATTAAAGGCATTAAGAGAATTTCAGAAAGTTATAATATCATAAGTTCTCCAGCGCTTTCTTTTGACAGACTAGAAATATTATACAATAAATTTGATACAGTTTTGATTTCGCCAAAAGATAAAATAAGATTTATTAAAGCTATTCAAAAAATTAATCCCGAGACCGAAATTAAAATTAAAGAAAAAAGTTACAAATGAGTTAAAATAATTTAACCTTTTGTATCTTTGTACCTCTTGACCTTTGTACCTTTGCACCTAAAAAAAGTAAAATGTTTCATTTATTAGACATTATTGGTACAATGGCTTTTGCAATGTCCGGAGCACTAACGGCAATGCACAAAAAACTAGATCCGTTTGGTGTTTTTATCATTGCTTTTGTAACAGCTGTGGGTGGCGGAACCCTTCGTGATGTTTTGATAGGCAGAACTCCGGTGGGCTGGATGCAGGATTTAAAATATGTTTATGTTATTATTTTAGGTTTTGGATTGGCAATTCTCTTCAGAAAAAAGTTTGACAAATTAAGAACTTCCTTGTTTTTGTTTGATACAATTGGTTTAGGTGTTTTTACTTTAATAGGCCTTGAAAGAGGTATAATGACGGGTTTACATCCTGTAATTTGTATTGCTTTAGGCACCATGACAGCTTGTTTTGGCGGTGTAACCCGTGATATTTTGTGTACCGAAATCCCAACAATCTTTAGAAGGGAAATTTATGCGACCATCTGTATTTTTGGCGGAATTGTATTTTTTGCCCTAAAAAAGCTGAATCTTGAAGACGATCTCTTGTACTTAGTAACTTCTCTTGTTATTATTACTGCTCGATTATTGGCCGTGAAATTCAAATGGTATTTACCGGCATTTGACCACAAATAAGATTTGTTTGCCCCCAATTTCACTAATTTTCACGAATCATTTTGACTGCAAAAAATGTGCGCATATTTGTTTTGTATTTTATGCAGAGAAAAATTAGTGTAAATTCGTGCGATTCGTGGCAAAAGAAGCAATAACAATAAATGACAAAATTCACTGTAAAAAAATACGATCAGAACGATTATAAAATCTGGAATGACTTTATAGCTCAGGCTAAAAATGCTACATTTTTATTTCATCGTGATTTTATGGAATATCACAAAGATCGTTTTGAAGATTTTTCGCTTTTAGTTTATCAGGACGAAAAACTAATAAGTATTTTGCCCGCTAATAAAGTTGGAAATTCTCTTTATTCACATCAAGGACTTACCTACGGCGGATTGGTGTTTACTGCTAAAGTAAAAGGAGAAAAAGTGGAAGCTGTTTTAGATGCAATTTTGTATTTTTTGAAAGAGAATTCATTTGAGACCTTTTATTATAAACCTATCCCTAATTTTTATTTTCCTGAAGGTAATAACGAAATTGATTTTTTCCTGTTTAAAAGAGGAGCAGTTTTAGATCGAAAAGAAATGAATCTGGCCGTTAATCTCGAATTGCCTTTACAGATTTCTAAAAGTAAGCTGAAGCACTTTAGAAGAATTGAAGATCTCGATTTGGATATAATGGAAGAAGAAGATTTTAATTCTTTTTGGGAGAAAATTTTGGAACCAAGATTATTAGAGAAATTCAATGTAAAACCCGTTCATACAAAAGAAGAGATTTTATTTTTGAAACAGAATTTCCATGAAAATATCAGACAATATTCGGTTTATCAAAACGACGAAATTATTGCCGGAATTACCATTTTTGAAACCGAAAATGTTGTAAAATCGCAATATGGAGCCACTTCAAAAAAAGGTGAGGAAGTTAGAGCTCTTGATTTTTTATTCATTAATTTGATCGAAAAGTACAAACGAAAAGGCAAACGCTTTTTTGATATGGGAATTGTAAATGAGGAGAACGAAAGCGGCTATCATTCCGGACTTTTAAAACAAAAAGAAGAATTAGGCTGTAAGGTTTACAATCAGGATTTTTATAAAATTGAAATAAAATGATACCATTTCTGGACCTAAAAAAAATAAACGAACCTTATGAAACTGCTTTTCAGGAAAAACTGAAATTGGTTTTAGATAACGGCTGGTATATTTTAGGAAAAGAAGTAGAAACATTCGAGAAGGCTTTCGCCGAATATTGCCAAACTCAATATTGCATAGGAGTAGGGAATGGTTTTGATGCTTTGGTCCTGATTTTTAAAGGCTATATTCAGCTGGGGAAATTGCGGAAAGGCGATGGAGTTATCGTTCCTGCCAATACTTATATTGCTAGTATTCTGGCCATTTTACAGGCAGATTTAATTCCGGTTTTGGTTGAACCAAAATTGGAAACGTATAATATAGATCCTGATTTAATTCAACAGCAAATCACTTCAAAAACTAAAGCGATTTTGGCAGTTCATTTATACGGTCAATTGGCTGAAATGGATAAAATAAATGAAATAGCGTTTGATAATGATTTGATCATTGTTGAAGATGCTGCACAATCGCAGGGAGCTTTTGGAAATTACAATAATTTTAAATCCCAAATTCCAAATAAGGATGTTCAGGAAAATAATCTGAAATCAGCAATCGCACATAGTTTTTATCCGGGTAAAAATTTAGGTTGTCTGGGCGATGGCGGTGCCGTAACTACAAACGATACTGAATTGTCAAAAGTGCTTTTTTCGCTTCGTAATTATGGTTCTGAACAAAGGTATTACAACGAATATATTGGTGTTAATTCCAGATTAGATGAACTTCAGGCAGCGTTTCTAAATGTAAAGTTGCCTAATTTAAATTCGGATAATGATAAGCGCCGAGCAATTGCAAAACGTTATTTATCAGAAATTAAAAACGATAAAATAATCCTGCCGTTTTGGGATTTATCAGACAATCATGTTTTTCATTTGTTTGTGATCCGGACTTCAAACAGAGAAGATTTACAAACTTATTTAACTCAAAATAATATTCAAACCGTTATTCATTATCCGGTTCCTCCGCATCAGCAAAAAGCACTTAAGGATTTTAATAATTTGTCTTTTCCAATAACAGAGAAAATTCATAATGAAGTTTTGAGTTTGCCAATAAGTCCTGTTTTAACGGATGAAGAAGTTAGTTTTATTGTTGGTGTTTTAAATCGATATTAGTTTGCATTTCCTGAAAAAAATAACGCAAACGACTTTGTTTAAGATTACTTCTTTAAACAGTCTGAGTATTGCAATTAAAATCGTAATTGGGCTGATAACCTCTAAAATATTAGCCCTATTTGTTGGTCCCGGCGGAATGGCTTTGGTTGGAAATTTGCGTAATTTTTTGACTTCTTTAGAAAGTATTTCAACTCTTGGTTTTCAAAGCGGAATAATAAAATATGTAGCCGAAAACCAAAAAAATAAAGAAGTTTTACAAAAAATAATAGCGACTGTTTTTATAAGTCTGGTTTTTATTGCTCTTGTATTAAGTGGCGTTTTATATTTTTTTGCGTCTTTCTGGAACGATACTATTTTAAATTCAGCTTTTTATTATGTTTTAGTTTTTAAAATTCTGGCATTGGCCTTGCCTTGGTATGCCGTATCGGTTTTTTTATTGGCGGTTCTTAATGGTTTAAGTCATTTCAAAAAGGTAATTTGGGTAAATATCATCGGGAATACTTTGGGATTACTGGTTTCTCTTTTTATGATTTTAAAATTTCAAACATTAGGAGCTTTACTCGCAATTGTTATTACGCCTTCTTTACTGTTTTTTGTTACTTTTTATTTCGTCCAAAAAGAAATCAATTTTCTAGAGGCTATAAAGTGGCATTTGTATGATTTTAAAGTTATAAAAGATTTATTGCCTTTCTCTTTAATGGCAATGGTTTCATCGGTTTTAGGTCCAATGGTCTATTTGGCTATGAGAAATAGTGTTATTGAAAAATTAGGTATTGATCAGGCAGGATTTTGGGAAAGTATGACCCGAATTTCAACTTATTATATGCTTTTTGTAAGCACAATTCTTTCTGTTTATTTTTTGCCCAAATTAGCAATAGCACAGGATAATAAAGAAACAAAAAGTATTTTCTGGCAATATTATAAATCTATTTTACCGGTTTTTATACTTGGTTTGGTAGTCGTTTATTTTTCCCGTTTTTTGATCGTTCAGTTATTATTTACCAAAGAATTTTTACCAGTTACGAAACTTTTCTTTTGGCAGCTTTTGGGAGATGTTTTTAAAGTCGCTTTCCTTATTTTAGGCTATCAGTTTTTTGCTAAAAAATTAACCAAAGCTTTTATTATTGCCGAAATAGCTTCTCTTGCTTTATTGTATTTTTCCAATTTGGTTTTTATGCATTACTTCGGAATCCAAGGTGTTGTAATGGCTCAGACTTTTGATAATTTCGTTTATCTTTTAGTTCTGTGTGTGTATTTTAGAAAAAGTTTATTTTGAAAAATACGTCATTTGTATCAAAACCTTAATTTCAATTCCAACGGAATATATTTAATAAACAACCCAATATCGTACGTTTTTTGCGCCTTTACCATTTCCTGATGCACTCTTTTTAGAACCGCTTTATTTTCTGCTTTTGTTTTATTTAGGGCAATCGCTTTTTTAATAATCAGATAAGTCGAATGATTTATTTTTCGGGTTCGGGAATTGAATTTTTTATAAAACTGACTTCCCAATGAGTTCTCCAGTTCTCTTTTTTGAATTAAAACCGAATCAATAAATTCAAAATTATAGTTTCTGGCCGTTCTGATCCAAAGATCCAGATCTTCGTACGCCAGATTTTCATCGTAACCCTTTAGTTCATCCAAAACTTCTCGTTTTACCATCGAAGCAACGGAACAAATCATACTGCTCTGACTTAATATCGAGGAATAAATATCTCCTGTAGCAGGTTTTTTTAGTACTTTCTTTTCATGATTTACTTCATAATAATAACGAAGATGTTGGTTGTTCTCAGAGATTATTTCGGCATTTCCGTAAACGATGGCTAGCTTTTTCTGATTAGAATTTATAAAAGTATCGATTTGTTTTTCAACGCAATTTGGCATTAAAATATCATCAGCTGCTAAATCAATTACATAATTTCCTTTTGCGATCTTTAATGCTTTATTAAACGTTTTGGTATTTCCTAAGTTCGTTTTGTTGGAGATAAATGGTATTTCAGGATAATTTTCGAGCCAGTTTTTAATGGTTTTTTCAGAAGAATCTGTACTGCAATCGTCCGCAATGATGAGTTCAATATTTTTATAAGATTGATTTAGAACTGAATTCAAAGATTCAACTACAAATTGCTCATGATTGTAGCACAAACAAATGATGGTAACTAATGGTTTTTGCATAAAAGTTGAATATGAAATCGCTTTTTGAAGCATTCAAAAATAAGAAATATTATGCCTGATTGTGTTAAGATTTCCCGAATAGGAAAACAAAAGTAAATAGCAGGTTTTAAATTGTATTCTTTTCGTTTACTATTTTTTACATTTGCTTTAAGATGGAAAATAAATTAGAAAGCTTTTTTACAGAAACTGATGTTGAAATTTTGATTTCAACAATGAATCAGAATTCATTAGATTTCTTAGTTCAAATGTTTCCGTTTCTTCATTTTTCTAATTTGCAAATTTTAATCGTTAATCAAACCCAAACCGAAAAAGAGTTACTGTCAATTTATCCTAACGTGCGAATTATAAATTCATTTGAAAAAGGTTTGACTAAAAGCCGAAATGTGGCGTTTGAAAATGCTGTTGGAAAAATTCTTCTAATTGCTGATGATGATGTAATATATCAACAAGGATTTATTATCAAAATAATCAACGCCTATAATCACTTTCCGGATGCAGCATCAATCAATTTTTGTGCTGTAAAGAAAGATGGAAGTTTGATGAAAAAGTATCCCAAGCATTCTAAAAAGAATCTGAATGCGTTTGATGTTTTTAATACAAGTTCGATAGAAATGACATTGAATAAGGCAATTTTAGATAAAACCAAAATTCGTTTTGATGAAAATTTCGGGTTAGGAGCGATGTTCGAAATGGGAGAAGAAGCCATTTTTTTGTTTGATTTAAAGAATAAAAAACAACAACTGGTTTTTGAACCGGAAGTAATTGTACAACATCCGGAGTTGACATCTTCATCAAAAAAAAGCATCGAAGAAAAATATTATATTCAGGGCGCTTTATATACCAGAATTTTTAAAAGCAATTATATTTATTGGATATTTGTGAAGTTGTTTTTTGATTTAAAACAGTATAAATTAAGATTTGGAGAACTTAAATCGGCACTTAAAAGTTCAAAAAAGGGACATCAAAAATTTGAAAAATTACAGCATGGCAATAAAAAATAACGGAATACAAATTTTATCGATTCCAAAGATAGAAGATCGAAGAGGTAATCTTTCTGTGATAGAAAATGATATTGTTCCTTTTGATATTAAACGTGTTTATTATTTATACGACGTGCCAAGTGGTTCTGAACGTGGCGGACATGCGCACAAAGAGCTTAAGGAGTTTTTGGTTGCTTTAAGCGGTAGTTTTGATGTAGTATTGAAGGATGGAGAAGAACAAGAAATTGTAACCTTAAACAAGCCTTATGAAGGTTTACTAATTAATCCCGGAATTTGGCGGGAACTTCAAAATTTTTCTTCAGGATCTGTTTGTTTGGTAGTGGCTTCAGAAGTTTATATTGAAGAGGATTATATCAGGGATTTTGATGAATTTTTGGAAAATTCTAATGGTAAACAGAAAAATTAATTCCCCATTTTTTTAAAATACGATTTGATTTAAAAAGAAAACGCAAACAAAAAGTAGGCAGCTTCATCAAAAACCGAATCTTTGAAGTGATATTTTGTTTGTCTACCTCTTTAAAATAGAATGAACTTTTCTCTTTATAACCGGAAACATAATATTTAAAACCATATTCAATTCGGTACAAATCCAGAAATTTTTTGAGCGAAGGAATTTCTTGTTCCGCAATTTTAAATTGTTCAAAATCAATTAAGGCCATCGATCCGATATTTTTCTTAGCGAGACTTTCGGAAATATCATTATTATAAATAGCCGTAACATTATTGGTTATCGCAACTGGATATTTAATGCCAATTTTAGTCCATAATTCTAAATCCTGACCATTTGTTATACCCGGAGTAAATCCTCTAAAAGTTTCCAGAATTTGTTTGGGTATCGCCAAAGACGAAGTCCAGGTCAGTCTAAAAGGCATGTTTGAAGCAAAATAATCTTTTACAATTCCACGGAAAGATTGTTCTACACCATGATAATATGGAGTTTGAAAATGGTTTTTGGCGGTTTTGATTTTATAGCGAGAACAATAAATGCCACAATCAGGAAAGCTATGATATAAGTTGGCCAATTCTTCGAGATGATTCGGAAACCAATAATCATCAGCATCCAGAAAAGCGATCAATTTTCCTGTTGATTTTTCTATTCCAAGATTTCGGGCAACCGAAACACCTTGATTTTTTTGATTAAAAATCTGAATTTTGTTGTCATTTAGTTTACGAACTAAAGCTTCACTTTCATCAGTAGATGCATCATTAATTACAATGATTTCATAATCTGTAAAAGTTTGACTGAGAACGCTTTTTATAGTGTTTTCAATATATGTAGCTTTATTGTATAACGGAATGACAACAGAAAAAAATACCATAATCGATTATTTTTTTAGATTACAATAATAGCCTAATTTATAAAAATCCAATAAATATAAATTCGGATTTTCTGAAGTTAAATTAGTGAGTATTTGTTTCTTTGTTTTTAGATAGGTTCCTTTTACAATTCTGGTAAGATGTAGTTTTTTTAAAATTGTGTAAAGGTTGCTCAATCTGATTTTTTTAGCATCAATTTTATTAAAGTGAATTAAGTCGTGTAAATTGTTGACAGCTCTTTCGGATTTCTTTATAAAATCAATATTACTTTCGGAGTTGTGGTGAATTAAGTAATTTTCAATATGAGTAATAAGAACTGAATTTAAACGCAGATTTTCTATGAAAATGGAATCTTCATATCCATATTCATGAATAAATTCAGGGAAAGGAAATTGCAAAAGAATTTCTTTTTTTAAAAGTAAATTCCATGTAAAAACAAAATCGTAATTGTTTTTGAGTCTGTGGCTTAATGATTTAATTTCTCTGTTTATTCCGTATTTCCATCGAAGTAATTTTTCTTTAGAAGGAACAGTTTCAGGATATTTAACGCCACCAAAAATCACATTAGGATTCGATTTTGATAGTAATTCAATATAGTTTTTAAGATAAGATTCATTCTCGGGCAAAGCATCAGCTTCCATAATCAAAACATAATTATATTTTGATTTGGCGTATAATGAGTTGATATTCTTTCCTCTGCCTAAATTTTCTACATTAATAGAGAAGACACAATTTTTTAATGAATTGATCTGAGAATTTTCAGAAATAAATTCCTGACTAACATCATCTTGTACAAGGATTTCATATATAATTCCTAAACTATCGGCTTGTTTTTTAAGCTCTGAAACAAGCGGAAAAACATTATAATTATAAACAGGAATTACTATAGAAAGCATTACACGCTGCGTTGCACTACTTCAAAAATTCTTTCGTCTTCGCATTTTAATGTTTTAGACGGGAATTTCAGCAATAAAGCATAATCGTGAGTCGCCATGATAACCGTTTTGCCATTAGCATTGATTTTTTTCAATACTTCAAGAACCTCAGAACTTGTTTGCGGATCAAGGTTTCCGGTTGGTTCATCGGCAAGGATAAATTCAGGATCGTTAAGCAAAGCTCTTGCAATCGCAACACGTTGCTGCTCACCACCAGAAAGCTGATGCGGCATTTTGTTCACGTATTCTTTCATGCCCACTTTGTCCAGAACTTCATCAATTTTACGTTCCATTCCTTCTTTGTCAACCCAGCCAGTGGCTCTTAAAACAAAAAGCATATTGTCTTTTATCGAACGGTCCGGAAGTAGTTTAAAATCCTGAAATACGATTCCAATCTTACGTCTCAAATACGGAATGTCTTGTTCTTTTAGAGTAGCCAAATCAAACTCAACTATGTGACCTTCACCTTCAGATAATGGTAAATCTGCATATAAAGTTTTTAGGAAACTACTTTTCCCGGATCCTGTTTTTCCAATGATGTAGATAAATTCACCATGGTTAACATCTAAATTTATATGAGATAAAATTTTTCTTCCTTCCTGATATATAGTGACTTCTTTAAGAGATAGTACGGTTTGTGACATAATAAATTGATTTGATTGGTAAAAGTAATAAGATAACGCTTCGATTCAAAATAAATTTGAATCATTTCAGTAAGAAAATTTTAAAAGTTGCCACAGATTAAAAGGATTAGAATGATTTTGCTGTTTTTTTTAAAGAAAATTTTAATTTAATCTGTGCGAATATGTGAAATCCGTGGTAATAAAAATAAACAGAATTTTAATATTGGTAAAACAATTATAGCTCAGAAAGTTTGAGAACCAATATTTTGGAGTCTAATAAGCTGTTTTATAACAACCATTAAAATATTTGTTCATAATAAAAGCCTGAAACGTTTCGTTATAAACGTTATAAAATGATACATTTGAATACTAAATATAATTAAAATGCGTAAACTTTCCTGGTTCTTTTTATTACCAATTATCCTTTTTTCGACCATAGTTTCGGCACAAAAATCAGCTATTTACACTTACGATTTAAAGGAATTTGACAAAGCACTGGCTTTATATAATGACAAACAATATGCGTCGGCACAACTTATTTTCGAACATGTAAAAAACAATGCTACGACTGAGGAAGTGCAGTCAGATTGTGCTTATTATATCGCCAATTGCGCCATTAGAACCAATAAAGCAAATGCTGATGCTTTGATGGAAAAATTCGTAACCGATTATCCCACAAGTACAAAACAAAATCAGGCTTATATCGAGGTTGCTCAGTTTTTTTTCGAACAGGGAAATTATCCAAAAGCATTGCAGTGGTTTGATAAAGTAGATGAAAGCTACATGAGCAAATCTGATTCGGATAAATTTAATTTCCAGAAAGGATATGCGTATTTCAATGCCAAAAAGAAAAAAGAAGCCACAACTTATTTTAACAAAGTCGTGAATTCTCCTGAATTTGGTTCTCAGGCCAAATATTACTTAGGTTTTATGGCCTATGAAGGCGATGATTATAAAGAGGCAACCAAATATTTTGATGAAGTTTCAGGCGAAGAAAAATACAAAGAGAAGCTTTCGTACTATCAGGCCGACATGAATTTCAAGTTAGGAAACTTCCAGAAAGCAATCGATTTGGGACAAAAAGCAATGTCGAAATCAAATGAGCTTGAAAAATCGGAATTGAATAAAATCATCGGAGAAAGTTATTTCAATCTAAAACAATATGACAAAGCGATTCCGTTTTTAGAGCAATATGCGGGTAAAAAAGGAAAATGGAGTAATACTGATTTCTACCAGTTAGGTTATGCGTATTATGAGAAAAAAGAGTATGAAAAAGCGATTTCTCAATTCAATAAAATCATTGAAGGAAAAGATTTTGTAGCTCAAAATGCATATTACCATTTAGGTTTGGCTTATTTGAATACGGGTAAAAAACAAGAAGCCTTAAATGCTTTTAAAAATGCTTCTGAAATGGATTTTAATGCACAAATTCAGGAAGATGCCGCTTTAAATTATGCCAAAGTGAGTTATGATATCGGAAATGCGTATCAGACTGTTCCGGCAATTTTACTTGATTTCCTGAAAAAATATCCAAACAATTCAAGCAGATCTGAAGTAGAAAAATTATTGGTTGATTCTTATATTTCGACTAAAAACTACAAAGAAGCTTTGACTCTATTAGAGAAAAACAGATCGGCAGAAAATAAAGCAGCGTATCAAAAAGTGCTTTTTTACAGAGGTTTAGAATTGTATAATGAATCGAATTATCAGGAAGCCGGAAAAATGTTTAAAAGTGCTATCAGCGAACAAAAAACGCCTGAGTTTACAGCACGCGCCACTTTCTGGAAAGCAGAAACAGAATACGTTACTGCCGATTTTCAGAATGCCTTATTAAGCTACAAACAGTTTGCAGGATTGGCTGCTGCCAAAGGAACTGACGAATACAAAAACATCAATTATAACATTGGATATACTTATTTTAAACTGAAAGAATACGATCAGGCAGGAAATTCATTTCAGGCACAAATCGACAATTCAAAAGAAGATAAAGTTCGTTTGAATGATTCGTATTTACGTTTAGGAGATTGCCGTTTTGTAAGTTCAAAATATACTGCAGCAAATGAAGCTTATGCCAAAGCAATCGAAGCAAGAGGTGTTGATGCAGATTATGCACAGTTTCAAAAAGCGATTTCTTACGGCTTTATGTCTAAAAATGATAAGAAAATCGATGAGCTGAACAATTTTCTTTTGATGTATAAAAAATCAGAATACCGTGATGATGCTTTGTATGAATTAGGAAATACGTATGTCGCTCAAAAAAAGAACGATCAGGCGCTTAAAACCTATGATCAGTTGATTTCTGAATACAAAAACGGAGCTTTTACTTCAAAATCAATTTTGAAACAAGGATTAATTTATTATAACTCAGATCGTGATGCTCTGGCTTTGACTAAATTCAAAAAAGTAGCAGCAGAATTTCCAAAAACTCCAGAAGCTTTAGAAGCGGTTTCTACAGCAAGATTGATTTATGTAGATTCAGGAAAAGTAGATGAATATGCAACCTGGGTTCGTACATTAGACTTTGTTGCTGTTACAGATGCTGAACTGGATAATGATACTTATGATGCTGCTTTTAAACAATACAGTCAAAATAACAGCAAATTGGCGATTACCGGATTTACGGGTTATATCAATAAATTTCAAACGGGACTTCATTCATTAGAAGCAAATTATTATTTGGCACAATTGTATTACGCAGAAGGCTCTGAGACGAAATCGGTTGCTAATTATCAATATGTAATCGATCAGCCAAGAAGCGAATTTACAGAGCAATCCTTGATGAAATTAGCTCAGATTTACTTGAAAGCAAAAGATTGCGATAAATCGATTCCGGTCTTGAAACGTTTAGATGACGAAGCTGATGCGGTACAAAACAAAAGTTTCGCTCAAGCTAACCTGATGAAATGTTACTACGACAAAAAAGATTACGATAATTCGGTGACGTATGCTGACAAAGTGTTGCAAAATCCTAAAGCGGATACAAACGTAAAAGCCGATGCGCAAATTATTGTAGCGCGTGCAG